>Ga0299915_10000027_pt1 | contig 105280 bp, 97 predicted proteins | sample RVTome_13_FD_200263 | JGI IMG/M metagenome (GOLD analysis project Ga0299915, IMG submission 200263) | Soil microbial communities from uranium-contaminated site in the Upper Colorado River Basin, Wyoming, United States - RVT92D227 (version 2) ...
CGGGGTGCGTTACGGTGATCGGCCCACCCCGCGCGATCTGCTCCTTGAAGATCGGAATCACCGACCCATTCGAGCCGAGCACGTTGCCGAATCGCACCGTGACGAACCGCGTCTTGCTGCGCTGCCCGAGAGCCTGAGTGTAGATCTCGGCGACACGCTTGGTCGCGCCCATCACGGACGTCGGATTCACCGCCTTGTCGGTCGAGACGAGGACGAATCGAGCGACGCCGAACCGGTCCGACAGGTTGGCGACGAGGCGCGTTCCACCGATGTTGTTTTTGACCGCCTCGCCAGGGTTTGCCTCCATCATCGGCACGTGTTTGTGAGCCGCTGCGTGAAACACGGTAGAGGGGCGATGCTGCGAGAACACGTGCTCCATCCGTTTCGCATCGGTGACGTCGGCGATGCACGGCTCGATCTCGAGTCCTGGAAACTCCTTGTGAAGCTCACGGTGGATCTCGAACAGCGCGTTCTCGAAGCGTTCGACGAGCACGAGCCGCATCGGCTCGAACCGGCACACCTGGCGGCACAGCTCGCTGCCGATGCTTCCACCGGCCCCGGTCACCATCACGACCTCGTTGCGAATCGACGCGCTCACCTGCGCCTCATCGAGTTGCACGGGCTCGCGGCCGAGCAGGTCTTCGATCGCGACCTCCCGAATGCGCGACAGGTTCACACGATCGCCGACGATCTCGTAGATGCCCGGGATGATCCTCGTGTCGAGGCGCGCCTCCTGACACGCCATCGTGATGCGCCGGATCTCGGAGCCCTGAGCATTTGCGATCGTTATCAGCACACGCGCGATTCGCTTGCGCGCGGCGATCTCCTCGAGTTGTGCGGTCGTACCGAGCACCGGGATCCCGCTGATATGGGTGCCGACTTTGAGGCGATCGTCGTCGAGGAATCCTACCGCATGCAGTCCGAGGTCCGGTCGGCGTGCAATCTCGCGGGCGACCAACACACCGGCTTCTCCCGCGCCGATCAGCAGGACACGCTTGCGTTCGCGATCCCCGACGCGCAGCTTGCGTTCGCGCGACTCGGCGTACACGCGGCGACTGCCGCGGATTCCGACGAGCCCGACGATCGCGAGGATGAAGTTCGCAGAGGCGACACCGAGCGGGAGAAACAGAAAATCGAAGCTGCCGGTGACACGCGGCATCAGGAGAACCGCCGAAGCGACGGCCATGGCGAGGCCGATCTGAGCCGCCTCGCGAATGCTGACGTACCGCCACGAGTACCTCGGAACGTTGAAGCAGAGGAGAGCGCCATACTCGACGAGCAACACGACCGGCCAGGCAATCAGGGCGAGGCGCAACCAGAACGACGGAATCGAAAACTCAAACCGAATCAAGAACGCGAGCCAAAACGCCGCCGACAACGTCGCCAGATCCATGAGGATCTGCAATCCGCGAGTGAGGTAACGGGACATGAGGCTCGGGATTAGTGGGCTCAGGATGCGAGCCTGTTCATCGAAATCAGCGGACCCTAACACGACCGTTTTCATCCAACTCCAAGTGTTTCGAGCACTTCTGGTTTGCCATCCGGAGTCACGCAAGCACTTGAAATCACAACAACCTTCAGGTGTCGCCTTTCGAGGCAAACCGGCGCCGCGAGGCCGAGCGAGCGAGCATTCGACTCGCTCCCCTTGATCGCGACGTAGCGATCGAGCGCGCTCGTCTCGTGTGTAGCTCGTGCGAGATCAGTCGGTCCGCGAACCGCTCACATCGGCGGGCTCTACCAGGTAGACCGCGAACGTGGCAGGTCAGGGCGGCGTGCGCAACTTCGTAGGCGCTGAGAGGCGTGCGCGAACTGGTTGCAGCATGACGCCCTTGCATACCGCTTGTCGCGCCCCGCTCTCGTCGGAGCTGATGTTCTCGAACCCCTCCGCTTTTCCGTTGCAACGAATGCTGCTTGGCGTGCGCAGCGCCTTGTTGCCACGGACCTCGACAAACCGAATGCGATGGTCGCGATTCCCGACCATGAGCACGGCGTCTGCGTCGCCCGTGATCTCGTTGTCGGTCACCGCGACACTCTCGACGTCGTTGAGCACCGCCGAGACGTGCACGATCGGCATCGTTGCATCGGCGCCGGTGTACGCGATCTTGTTTCGTTGTACGACAACTCCACCGACAGACGTCATGCGAACCACAGGTGAGGCCGTCTCCTGCTGGATCGTGTTGTCCTCGAGTGCGATCCCGCGCGGAACCTGACCTGCGAGGTGCGTGGCAGCCAGGATCGGCCCAGGGCCAGCTGTAGCGGGCCGGATGATGGTGTTCTTCGCGATGCGGATGTTGCCGCCGCGTCGCATCACCGAAATCACCGGAGTCTTGTTGCCAGCGCCAAAATCGACCTTGTTGCGGAGGATCTGGAGGTCCGCGACGTCGATGATGCGAATGCCACCCCCTTCGATACGTGAATCGGCGAGTGTGACGCGGCGCGCGAGATACTTGCCGTTACCTCCGATCGCGATCACTTCCGAGCCTTGCGCATCTGCGTAGTGCTTCAGGGTCAGATCCAGCATCATCACGTCCTGGATATCGCCTTTCCCGGTCGGTTCGAAATCGATCTCCTGATCTCCGGTGCCCTGGATCGTGTTGTGTGCGATCAGGATCCGACGAAGCCCGCGCTGGAGCGAGATGCCCGAGCGGTCGCAGTTGGTGAACGTACTGTTCGTGATGACTACATCTTCCACCTCTGCTCCGATCTCACCGAGCAGGCGGATGCAATCACCGCCAATGCCCGCGCCGACACGCTCACCCGACTTGCGCATGGGTCCGAGAGCCATGCGGTTGATCGTGATGTCGGCACTACCCGGCGCGACGATGATCAGATGGGTCTGTTCCTCGGTGTCGTAGGCATCGAGTCCATCGATCGCAAAGTCATGCAGGTACACTCCTCGCACGCCCTTGATCTCAATGGCGCGCCAGTCGTCCTTGCGTCCCGGACCGGTCATCCGGATCACCGTTTCAGCACCAACTCCATACATCTCGAGCGGGCCTTTCGTGATCGTCAGCGACCCCCACTCCTTCTTGCGCCCGTTCCTTCGCTCGACATGGAACACGCCCTTGCCGAGGCACACGTTGCCGCCGCTCGAGGCTGCGGCATCGATCGCCTGCTGGATCGCCGCGGTGTCCGGCTTGCCATCGTCGGGCACCGCTCCGTAGCGGGACGGATCGATGCAGCTGATGGCGGTGGTGAGGATGGCGATCAACACGGCGGGAGTTAGTGAGCCTGCCGGAGCGGAAGGTTCACCCACTGTACCGCGGAAGCGCGGCGCGGCCCGCGAAACGTCAGGTCAGCGTGACGAGGTCTTCGTCGGTGGCGCACCCAGGAAGTCGAGGAGCGCCTTGTTGAACGCGACCGGGTCTTGCCACAGCGCGAAGTGGCTCGTGGCCTCGAACACGACGAGCTTCGCGTTGGGGATGAGCTTCGCCATCTCCTTGACCTGATCGAGCAGGATGATCTCGTCGTGATCGCCATCGGAGATGATCGTCGGCGCCTTGATCGACCGCAGCTGGTCCTTCGTGAAGCCGACCGAGTTGCGCCACACCGGGTTGAGCGACTCGACCACCGCGCTGTAGGCTTTCGGGTTCTTCGAGATCTTCAGGAAGTCAGACCTGCACTTCGTGGCGTAGGCGTTGAACGTCGACGAGCCGCCCGGCTTGCGGGGCTTGCTGCCGTTCGCGTCGTAGTTCGAGCCGAACACGAACAGCTTCGCGACCCGAGCGGAACTGTGGATCGCGAGGTCGAGCGCGATCTCTCCGCCGTCGCTCCAGCCGACGATCGCCGCGCTCGCGAGGCCGAGGTGGTCCATGACCGCGACGACATCGGCGGCCATCGCGTGATACGAGACCTTGGACTTCGAGAACGTGCTCCGGCCCTGATTGCGGCTATCGATCACGATGACGTGGTAGTGGTTCGCCAGCTCGACGACCTGGAACGCCCAGTGGTCGGCGTTGCCGAGCCCGCCGTGGAGCAGGATCACCGGCTCGCCCTTGCCGTAGGTCGCGTAGTAGAGCGTCGCGTCCTTGACATCGACGTGACCGGTTGTCGAGGCCTGCGGCATCGCGGGCGGTAGCGGCAAGGTCTCCCAGCGCACGGGCTTCGCGAGGGCGAGCGCGGGGAGCAGCAGCAGTAGGAACGCCAGCCGCGCGGCCATCGAGACGATCATGGAGCAGGCCCGTTACAAATGCGAGCCTTGTCAGCTCGGCTGGAGCACGAGCTGGACCTTGAACGGCACCTCGGTCGGATCGCCGTCCTTGTCCTTGGGCGCGGGAAACCGCCAGCTGTTCATCTGGCCCTGGATGCAGGCATCGACGTCGGAGCTCGCGCCGCTCGCGACGTTCTCGGTCGACACGCCCTTCTCGTCGACGGTGAACTGCGCCGTGACCTTCGCGACCATGCTCAGGTCATGGGACAGGCCGTGCTTGACGTAGCAGCGCTGGAGGCCGGTCATGTAGGAGCCCTGGATGCGATCGAGCACCATCTTGACGGTGAGCGTGGGCCGGTCCGGCGGTTGCGGTTGCGGGAGCGGCTTCAGGATGACGCGGCCGGGCTTCTCGTCGGTCTTCACGAGCTGATCGATCGAGGTCGGATTGTGGATGACCGGACCGTTCGGGCCATCGCCGATGCGCAACGTCGGATCGGGCCGGATTCGATCGCTGCTGCCGACGACGTTCATGTTGTTGTCGCGAATGTTCGCGATCTGCTTGTCGAGCGTGGCGCCCGGCAAGCGGTGCTTGATCTCGTTCTGGCCGTTGGGACCGGTGGTGTTGCCGGTCATGATCTGCGCCCAGCGATCGGTGTCCACGGGCTCGGGGAGCCTGTCGACCCACGGCTGGTTGACGATCGGCGATGGGGTCTGCTTCGGCGCGACCGGCGCGGCGACCCCGGGCTCGGTCGACGGCGGACCCGGTAGGGCGACGGGCTCGACCTGCGCGGTGAGCTCGAAGGTGTCGTACATCGTCGGCTCGAACTGGGCGAGCGCCTCGACCGCCGCCGGGTCGCGCTCCGGCTCGGTCACCCAGGCCCACGTCGCGATGCCGAGGTGTGCGACCAGCGAGCCGGCGATGATCACCGCGAGGCGGCGATCGATGCGATCGAGGAGCGTGCCGCGCACCGAGGCCGGCAGCTGTGGGCGCGGCGCGAGTGGAGGAGCGGCGAGCTCCTGAAACAGCAGGGTCGCGTCGCCGATCTGGATCTTGCCGCGTGCGCCGTGGTGGAGCGGGATCGTCCACACGCCGCTGACTCCGGTGCCTTCGCACAGCTCGGTGCGAATCGTGTCGCCCTGCGCGAGCCGGCCGGTCATCTTCGCGGTGAGCCGGAGCATGAGCTGCCCCTGATCGACGACGAACAGCAGGTGCTCGCGCGGGACCCCGTCGGCGGGGATCGACAAGGTGCACCGGAGGGACTGCCCGATCGTGACCGGGGTCAGGTTCCGGAACAGGCGTTCCTCGACGAGATTGCCGCCGAGGAGCACACCAACACGAAGCGCGCGAGCTGCCGTAGGAGATGCCATACGGTACCAACGCGCTCGAGGCGCGGCCGATCTAGTGGCGCGCCGATCCGGTTCACAGCCCGATGGCCTGCGAACGCGCTTACCAACGCTGCAACCCGCGAGTCGATCTAATTGTCCGGATGCTCGCTCGCTCGGCCAGACGGCCTCGCGAGACTTTGGTCAAATTCAGTCCGGAACCAGCTGGAGCGTGATGGCGAAGCTGGCGTCCGTGGCCTCGCCGTCCTTGTCCTTCGGGGCCGGGAACCGCCAGCCGCCCATCTGGGCGCCGATGCAGCTGTCGACCTCGTCGGCGAAGCCGTTGGCCTTGCCTCCGGTGGTGCTGCCGGTCGGGCTCACGGTGAGCGACAGGGTCACCTTGCCGCGCGCGCTCGCGTCCTTGTTCAGGTACTGCTTGTAGCAGCGCTTGAGGCCGGCCATGTAGACCTGCTGGATCTTGGCCAGCACCGCGTCGGGCGACAGCGACGACTCGTCGAAGGCCTGCTTGTTGCTGACCGAGATGCGACCGGCCGGCCCCTTCTCGGTGAGCTTGCCGCCGCCGGCGCTCTCGATGCCACCCTGGTTGATCTTCGGACCGTTGCCGGTGCCGACGCGCGGATCGCCATCACCGCGCGAGCCGCGACCTGCACCGCCGCCGACGGCGACGGTCTTGTTGCCCTCACGCACGTTGTTGATCTGCGCGTCGAGATCGGCGCCCGGGCGGCGCTTGCTCATGTCGCCCGCGTCGGTGCCGTTCGGGCCCTCGAACGTGAGCTTGTCGGCGAACGCCGCCGCGTCGTCCTCGCTCATCGCGACGGTGTCGGTGTCCTTGCGCCCGCCGGCGTTCTTGTCCGGGGTCTTCGCCGCGGACTTGTCGGGCTTCTTGTCCGGCTCCTTCGCCGCGCTGCCTGCTGCCGAGCCGGCATCGGCGACGACGGGCTCTGCCTGGAGCTCGACCTGATACTTGTCGGGCTCGAAGGTCAGGTCGTAGGCGGACTCGGCCATCGACGGGGTCTCCCGCTCGCCGAATACGCCCAGCAAGGCCGCGACCACGATCGCGAAGTGGAACAGGATCGACGCGCTCATGATCACGACGAGCTGTGGCTCGAACCGATCGGCGAACGTGCCGCGCACCGAGGCAGGGAGCATCGGCTTGGGCTGGCGCGGCGGCTCGGTCACGAACTGGAACAGGACCGTCAGGTCCCCGAGCGAGAGCTTGCCGCGGGCGCTGTCGCTGAGCGGGACCTGGAAGTAGTCGCCGTGGTTGGTCGCGCCCTTGGCCTTCAGGGCGTCGAGCGTGTTGACCTGGCCGCCGGAGTCGCTGAGGCGACCGTCCATCTTGGTCAGGAAGCGTAGCGAGTAGTGGCCCTGGTCGAGCGCGAACAGCGTGAACTCGAGCGGCAACCCGTCGACCGGGATCGAGAAGGTGTTCTTCATCGACTGGCCGATCGACACGGGCACGCGCTCGCGGATCAGCCGCTCCTCGACGATCTTGCCGCCGAGCAGCACGCCGATGCGGAGGATGCGCGCCCGCGGAGGGGTCTGGCCGTTCGCGAGGGGGCCGCGCGGAGTTGCCGTCGGTGGACGTTGGCTCGCCATCAGAAGGGCGCTTTCTTCACGGTCGACAGGATGAGCGGCATGAAGTCCTGCTTCAGGCTCTCCCACTCGTAGTCGATGTTCTTCGCCGTGAGGACGTAGACGACACTGGGGCGCGGAACCTTGCCGCACACCGAGACGATCGTGTCGATCACCGTCACCGGCTTGCCGTTGATGTACTCGATGTGGAACTTGCCCTGCTTCTTCTCGCCCTCGGTCTCATCGCCACAACCCTCGGCGCGAGCCGACGGTGCCAGCAACGACAGGCCCAGCAACGTAACAGCGGCGGTCAGTACTACTTTCATCGGGATCCTCCACCAGAGAGCGGTGCCTGCTTCACGGAATCGAGGATGCGCGGGAGGAACTGCTGCTCGAGGCTCTCCCACGTGTAGTCGATGGTCCTGGGCGTGGTGATGTACGCGACTGTTGGCCGCGCCGGGCGACCGCAGATGACGATCTTGTCGTCGATGACCAGGACCGGCTTGCCGTTCACGTACTCGGTGTGAAACGCGGTCGCGGTCGCCTGCTTCTGATCCTCTTCGCGACACTCGGCACGCGCGGACGAAGCCAGGCTCAGGACGCTACAGACGGCGACGAGCGACAGGAGCTTGGTTCGGGTGCGCATGGTCTCTCCAGTATGAGGGGTCAGGTGGCGGTAGGCCACGACGAGCATCACGGCTTGGGCTTCTTCGCCTTCTTCTGGGCGCGCTTGATCGCCTTGTCGACGTCCTTGGTCCGGCTCTCGTAGAGCTTGAGGTCGAAGCTCGGCATGTTCTTGTACTGCTCGAAGTACTTCTTCGCCGCATCGAGCCGCTGGAGCGTGTCGGTGACGCCCGGGAACGGATCGGTGTCGAGATAGAGCAGGCCGAGGTTGTAGTAGGCCGGGCCGTAGCTCGAGTTGGCCTGCAGTGCGCGCTTGTAGGCGGCCTCGGCGGTCCGCACGAACTGGTCGCGCTCCGCGGCGCCCTGCGGATAGTCCGCCGAGCGACCACGATACGACGAGCCGAGCGAGGTGAGGGTGATCGCGTCGGCGCGGTTGAACTCCTTGGTCAGGCGCTCGAACGTCAGCTGCGCCTCGGCGTACTGGCTGTTCTTGAGCTGATGCACGCCCAGGTTGACGAGCGCGCTCGCGTGCTTGCCGTCGAGCTCGACCGCGCGCTTGTACGCGACGAGCGCGCGCTCCGGCCGGTTCGTCTTGTCGTAGACGAGGCCGTACACGTAGAACACGTTCGCGTTCGACTTCGCCGCCTCGCGCTTGAACAGATCGTCGAGCACGAGCTCGGCGGTGTCGAACAGCTTCTTGTGGTAGTAGGCGAACGCGACGTACGCCGCTGCATCGACGCTGGTGGCATCGAACGCGAGGGCGGCCCGCGCCGCGCGCAGCGCACCCTCGGCATCGGGCGTCGGTGCCGACAGCGCGGCCTTCGCGATCGAGAGCTGCGCGTCGACCGACGCCTTCGCCTGCGCCGGATCGGGATCGAGGTTCGGCGGGACGACCGGCGGGCCATCGATGCTTCCGCCACCGACGGGAGCGCCGGGACCTGCCGGGCCGGCCGGCGTTCCGCCGATGCCACCAACACTGCCTGCGCCGGCGACGCCACCGGGATCCCCCGGATCGGTCATCGACTGCGAGCCCGCACCTGATCCCTTGGCCGGATCGGGCGTGGTCTTGGCCTTGTTGCCACCGCCACATGCGGCTGCTGAGGCGAGCCCCAGACAAAGCACGAGCGTCCCGAAACCGCGGGTCATGGATGCTGTAACGCGTGAGGTGCCCATCGGATCTCCTTACGGGGCCTCGGTGCCCTGCACCAGCTCTTGGCGCAACACCGTGAATTCAGTCGGGAACTCGCGGCCGAGATTCTCGAGGGCGAGGCGGCTCCACTTGTTCGAGATGCCGCCCTTCTTGGAGCTGTCGACGACCTGGATCCACTGACCCTTCGCTTCGTCGAGGTACTTCTTCACGTTCGCGTCGAGCTGGCTCTGGTACTTCGGCAGGATATCGGGGTTCGTGCTCTTGGCGATCGGCACCGGGATCGGGGCGTCGGCGAGCTTCTGGCCATACTGATACTGGATCTCGCCGTAGCGAACCTTCGCTGCCATCGACAGCTCGGCGGTGCCGTACTGATCGAGCGCGAGGTACTTGTCCTCGACCTTCGTCTTCTCGGCCTTGAGCGCCTTGCCCTGGTTCTCGGCGTCCTTCGGGGTCTTTGCAGCGACCTTGAGGGCAAACGGCTCCCACTTCGCCGCGTAGTGATCCTCGGCGAACTGCAGCTCCCACTCGCCGGCCAGCTTCGCGCCGCGGCTGTTCTTCGTCGCGCCCTTCTTCTTCCACGCGTCGATCGTCGCCTGACCCGCGGTCTTCGCGAGCGCGGTCTGACCCTTGCGCTTGCGCAGCTGCGACGCCTCGTAGAACGTCGCGACGAAGTCGTCGTCGTTGCCGGCATCGTTGCCGTAGCGCCTGCGCCAGCGGTCGTGCGTCTCCTCCATCGAGTTGACGTCGCCGGCCTGGCGGTAGATGCCGCCGACCGACCACAGCGCGCGGTCGAGCTTGCGCTTGTCCTTCTCGATCGTCTGGTACTTCGTGTAGAGCTCGATCGCCTTCTTGAAGTCGCGGTTGAGCTCGGCGGCGAGCGCCGCGTTGAACATCGCGTCGAGGCCGATCTCGGTGAGCGTGCGCGGCTTCTCGCCGGGCAGCGGCTCCGGTGCCTTGATCTTGAGCCGCTCCGCCTTCTTCGTCATCTCGTAGAGCTCGAGGTACGTCCGGACCGCGCTGTCGTACTCGAACGCGGCCTGATAGCTCGCGGCCTGCAGGCGCAGCGCATCGAGGTAGAACGGGCTCTCGCGGAACGTCTTCGAGGGGTTCGCCGCGAACTCCTTGAACAGCGAGATCGCCGTCTTCGGACGATCGGCGAGCTTGTAGGCGACGGCCGCGTAATACAGCGCGACCGGCAGCTCGGCATCGGTCGGCGGCGCGGTCTTGTAGAACCGATAGTACGCCTCGGCTGCCGGCCGGAACTTCTTGTCCTGATACAGCGCGTACGCCCGCGAGAAGTTGAGCGAGCGGTTCTGGACGATCGCGTCCTGGCGCGTCTTCGCGTCACCGCAGTTCGCCGTGATGAACTTCTTGTTCGTGTTCTCGATCGCGTCGAAGTTGTCCTGCGCCTGGTAGATCGCGAGGATGCCGTCCTTGGCCTTCGCCGCCTCGGGCTGGAGGCAGAACTTGTCCATCACCTTCGTGAACCGGACGATCGCGTCGTCGACGTGGAGGTACGCGAGGCTGATCATCGCCGCGTTCATGCCCTGGCCCGGCGCCGCCGCCGGATCGTTCACGACGTTCTGGTAGTTGTCGTACTCGGCCTGCAGCTTGAGATAGATGTCGGGGATCGGTTGGGGCTGGAACGGCCGCGGGAGCGCCTTGAGCTCGGCCACCGACGGGACCTTGAGCGGAGCGAGCTTGCCCTCGCCGACGAGCCGCTGGGCCTCGGCCTCGTAGGACTGCGTGATGCTGCGCGCGGCGTCGATGTAGAACGTGGTGCCGAGATCGCGGTGATCGCGGACCCAGGTGTACGCGACGATCGCCTCGGGATAGCGCTCGCTCCAGTACAGCGCCTCGGCGGTGTTGTAGTTGAACTCGTAGATGTAGTCGGACTCGGGGTAGGTCGACGTGAACGCGCGATAGAGCTCGACCGCCTTGGTGTACATCGCGAGGTACTCGGCCTTCGCGGCCGGGTCCTTCTTGCTCGCGGCCTCGTAGTCCTTGCGCATCGTGGTGGCGGCCGAGTGCGTGTTGCGAGCGGCGGCGTAGAGCGCGCGCTCCGCGATCCGGCGCTGGTTGTCCATCGCCTCGCGGTCCTTCTCGTTCGCCTGGCACCACGCGGTACCTGGACACGCGTAGCGGATCGCCAGCTCGGCAGCCGCGTTGTCGGCGGCGAACTTGTCACCCTTGAGCTCGAAGACGTTGACGATCTCCTGGTGGACGACCGGGTTCTTCGGGTGGAGCTCCCACGGCGGCCCCATGGCGATACGATACGCATCGACCGACTGGTCCCACGCCTGGAGATCGGCGAACGCCTTGCCCATCGCGACCCACACGTCGCGCACGTGCGGCTCGTTCTCGTGCCCCTTGTAGAACGCCTTGGCGCGCGCCATCGCCTTGTTCGGATCCGAGTCGGCCTCGCCTTCCCACGGATCCGTGAACGCGACCGAGATGTACTGGATCGATTCGTCGCGCAGCTCGAGCGCCGGCGTGCCGCCCGCTCCGACGATCATGTCGTAGAGCAAGACGCTCTCGTTGAACTTCTTGATCGAGTCCTCGAGCTTGTCGCGCTTGTAGTACGACCACGCGAGCTTGTAGAGCGCCTCGGCGTAGAGCTTGGACTCGTTGCCGCCGTTGGCGACCTTGAGGTACGCGGCGATCGATTCGTCGAGCTCTCCGGGGACGCTGAAGTGATAGTCGGCGACGCCGCGAACCCACGCGTGGCGGATCAGCTCGACCTCGCTGTTGGGATACGGCGTGCAGTCCGCGTACGGATCGCGCATCGTCTTCGCCTCGACGCGCTTGAGCGCCTCCTCGCGGGTCGGCGGCTTCGAGGGCGGGTCGTTCCACTTGAACTTGTTCGCGCAGCCGAGCGCGAGGAAGATCTGCAGCGACCTCCGCTGGTCGTTGGTCTTGCCGTAGTGCGCGAGCAAGTACAAGGTCGACGGAGTCTGCCGATAGCTCGGGAACTTCTTGAGGATCGACTCCCACAGGTTCAGCGACGGCGAGTAGTCGGCCACGATCGAGGCCGCATCGGGCCGCGGTCCGGTGATCGGCAGCTGCTCCTGTGCCGTGAGCTTGGCCTCGACCTCGTCGTCGGACCGGTCGAGATAGAGGTCGGCGAGCCGGTACATCGCATCGGGCGTGAACTGCTCGTGCTCGGGGTGGTCGAGGAGGAACTTCTCGAGCAGCGCGATCGTGTCGCCGTGGTGCCTGCCCTTCGCCGACTCGGCCTTCGCGATCCGATCGGCGTACCGCTTCGTCAGGTCCGTGGTGCGCGACTCGAACTCGCGCCTGGCGATCGCGCGCATCCGCGAGTCATGCTTGTTCGCGGCGTCGATGAACCGGTCGTATTCGGCCTCGATGTCCTTGAGCTGCTCGAGCTCCTTCTCGTTGAGCGAGAGCGGCGTGACATTGACCGGTGCCGGTGCCGGTGCCGGTGCCGGTGCCGGCTGCTGGGTGCCGAGGCCTGGACCGCTCGGCGGATCGACGACCGGGACCGGATCCGGATTCGTCGCCGAGCCAGCGCCGGGAGCCGGTGCCGGTGTGGTCGATCCGGGTTGTGCGGCGACACTTCCAAACACGAGCGAGGTCGCGGCGATCGCCGCGATGAGCGAGGAGCGAGGCTTCATCGCGGACCTCCCTTGGGCTGGGTAGCCGGCGTCTTGGGCTGGGGCGTGTTGTCGGGACGGACCACCGCCGGCGTCGGGGCCTTCGGAGCTTCGCCACCCGGCTTGATGCGCCCGTCGGTGGCGCCCTTGTCGGGGCTGCCCGCGGGAGCCTTCGGATCGGTCGGTGCCGGCATCGGCGCGATCGGCGCGCTCGGCTTGGGCGTGTTCGGCTGCAGAATGTCGCGGAACTCGTCCTTGAGCTGCTTGAGGTCGCGCTGGCGCGACAGGTTCAGCCGCTTGATGTCGTCGTCGTTGTCTTCCTTCTGCGACCAGCTGACGTCGACGTTGCCGACATCGGTGCGAATGATGACGTCGTAGAACTTCGCCTTGACGTCCTTGAAGCTCGCACCGAGCACCGTGCCACCGATCGAGCGTGACTCGCTGCCGTACTCGTCGAGCTCGGTCTTGTACGCGGCGAGGTTGCCGCGCTCCTGCGTGAGTGCGGCCCGCACCTGCTCGATGCCGCGATCGACGATCGAGTCGATCTGCGTCTCGGTCTGCGCCAGGTTCTCGGCAACCCGCGCGGCGCGATCGGCGAGCGCGATGATCTTCTGAGAGCCACCGGCCGAGGCCAGCGCCTTGTGCTCGGCATCCTGCGCCGCGCGCACGGCCTTGCGGACCTCGCGCGCCTTGGTCACCGAGTCATCGCCGACGCCGGCGAGGTCGCGACCGAGCAGGATCTCGCGCTGGAGCTCGGCGAGCTCGGCCTCGATCGCCGCGGCTTCGGTCGCCGCGGCATCGAGCGTCTGCACGATGTTCGTCTTCTGGTCGGCCGGGATCGGCGGATCGACGGCGTCGTTCGAGTACTTGCGCAGCGCGACCGCGACGGCCTGCGTCTGATCGATGATCCCGTTCACGTCGGCGGCCGCCTGCTCGACCTTGTCGTAGTCGGCATGCGCCGCTGCGACGCGATCCGCGTACACCTGCTCGGCGTTGGGCATCGCCAGGTACTGCTGCACGAGCTCCTTGCGCGTGGCGGTCAGGCCCGACGTCGAGCCCTTCGCCATCTGATCGGCGAGCTCGCTGCGCATCTTGATCAGATCGTCCTGGATCTGGCCGATGCGCGAGCGCCGGCTCTGCAGCGCCGGATACACCGCCGTGCGATCGCCGACCTTCAGCACGCCGTCGAGCCGCGCGATGTTCGCCTCGGACTGCGCGATGTTCGCTTCGACTTCGCCGAGATCGATCTCGACGCTGACGACGCGCTGGACCTCGGGCTCGTCGCGCAGGAACTGCGCGGCGGCCTCGGGGATCGGAGCCGTGGACTGGAACACGCGCGCCGACCGTCCGGCGAGCTGTGCGAGGTACTGGCCGGGATCGGAGGAGTTATCGACCATCTGCGCGAGCGCGGCGTACGACGGCATGTACAGGTCGTGCGTCTCGGTGAACACCGCGGCGGCCTTGTCGTACTCGACGCCCGGATCGCCATCCCTGAAGTTGGCGTCGAGCGTGCCGGTGATCTGCGCGTTGCGGATCATCTGCGCCTTGCGGATCCGGAGGTTGCCCTCGAGGATGCGCACCGTCGGCGTCTTGTTCGACTGCGGCTCCGAGAGCGAGAGCAGCTCGAGCGCGCGGAGCGCCTTGTCGTAGTGCTTGCCCTTCACGTAGACCCACGCGACCTCGTAGAGCGCGTCGGGGAACAGATCGCTGCGGCGATCGACGAGCAGGTAGCTATCGATCGACTTCGAGGGCTGATCGCGCTCGTAGAACAACCGGCCGAGCGCGAGCTGCGAGAGCTCGATCACGCGGCGATCGTTCGAAGAGCGCGGCTTGCGGCCGATCACGTCGGTGAAGACCTCGGTCGCGCGACCGAGGTCCTTCTTCGCGACGTGCGTCGTGCCGGTGTAGTACACGGCCTGGAGCTCGTGCTCCGAGCCCTTCGGGACGTCCTGGAAGTACGCGAGCGCCTCGTCGTACTTCCCCTCGAAGAACGCGAACTTTCCGCGAACGTAGGGGACCTCCGGCAGGCGTGAGGCGGGTGCGAGCCGATCGAGGGCGGCGAGGTGACTGGCGACGTTGGTGGTGTCGCGTTGGGCGATCGAGATCTCGACGAGCCTGAGCAGGCTCGGCTGGTAGTAGCGGCTCGCCTGGTTGTTCGTGGCGATGACCTGCTCGTAGTAGTTGCGCGCCGCGCCGCGATCCCCCTTCTGGAACAGCGACTCGGCGAGGTAGTAGGTCGCCGTCTCCTGATCGGTGCCCGACTTGCTCGCCAGATCGAACAGCATCAGCGCGGCGGTGTCGTAGTCGCCGAGCGAATACGCCACCTCCGCGTCGACGAGCCGGCGCTGACCCTGAGCCCCCGTGAGCTGGTTCGGCTGCGGGAGATCGGTGCCGATCTGACGCGCCTCGATCTCGAACGCTCCGAGTTTACTTTCGATATCCGCGCGTGCCACGCCGGGAAGGCACAGCAGCGCTACGCACGACGCTAGCCAACGCGATCGCATGATTCACTTTCCTGGTTCGGTGGCGACCGGCGTGGGAGTCGTAGGTTTCTCGCCCGGCTTCTCCGGTTGAACCTGCGTGACCTTGCACTCGACGGCCGCACGCTTCTCGAGCGGCGTCGTCGGACCACCCTTCTCGAAGCCCTTGCAGTCGACCTTGGCGATCTTGCCTTCACCCGCGGTGAACGCCTGGCCACCCTTCGCGACGAACGTGTACTTCGAGAGGTACTCGAACACGCCGTAGCCGTGACCGCGATACGTCGCGGCCACCGCGAGGTTGTGATTGCCCGGCGCGATCGGTCCGGCAAAGATATCGAAGCTCTTGGTCTTGTAGAGGCTCTCGGCCGTCTCGTCGGTGCGCACGAATACCTGCGTCCCATCGAGAGCGTAGATGAGCTTGATCAGGCGAAACGAGCTGCCCATCTCGTTCGCGTGCGAGATCAGCGTCTGCGCGCCGACGCCGCCGCCGAGCATCTGCTCCTTGAGCATCTGCACGCGCGCCTTCAGCTGCCACGCGCGCTCCTTGAGCGCCTGCGTCTTCTGCTCGAGCCGCCGCATCCGAACCGGAGTCGGCATGTCGCCTGGTGCAACGGTCGCCGGATCGGTCGGTGGAGTCGGCGTTGGGACGGGTGCAGGTGCAACCGGTGTTGGAGCAGGCGCGCCTCCCTTGGGCTGCGCTACCGCGGTCGCCGCGATCAACAGCGAAGAGACGACGACAACAGTCGATAAAGCTCGCATGTCTGATTCTCCAACCGACCATCTGGTCGGTCCCTCAACGCGCCGTCGCCTGACGTCGGTGGCGCAATTTCCGTTTGGAATGGCCCGGTTGTAACACCGGGACCGGTGGCCATCAAGGTAACGGCTCCCCGGTTTTCGAATCTCACCTGGCGCTGAGGTGGGACCACAACGCCTCGAGCACCGCCGCGATCCCTTCGCCCGTTGCCGCCGACATGGTGAGCAGATCCACACCCAGCTCTGCGAATGCCTGGCGATGCTCTGCCACTTTGTCCGGCTCGGTCGCGTCGAGCTTGTTGAGCACCACGACTTGCGGCTTGGTCGCGAGCTCTGGGGCATAGCGCCCCAGCTCGGCATTGATCACACGGTAGTCCTCGACCGGTGAGCGCCCCGGCCCGGTGGTGAACGTCGCCTCGACGATGTGGAGCAGGACCCGACATCGCTCGACGTGCCGCAAGAACTGCAGCCCGAGCCCGACCCCCTCGGCCGCGCCTTCGATCAGTCCGGGGATGTCGGCGATCACGAAGGTGCGCTCGTCGGACAGCCGGACGACCCCGAGGTTCGGGACGAGCGTCGTGAACGGGTAGTCCGCGATCTTCGGCCGCGCGCGCGACACGTGGCTGATGAACGTCGACTTGCCGACGTTGGGGAAGCCGAGCAACCCGACATCGGCGAGCAGCTTGAGCTCGAGCCGCACCGTGCGCTCCTCGCCCGGCGTGCCCGGCTCGGCCTTCATCGGCGCCTGGTTCCACGGCGTCGCGAAGTGCATGTTGCCGCGGCCGCCGATGCCACCCTTCGCGAGCACGAACCTCGCGCCGTGCTCGGCGAGATCCGCGAGCGGCGTCTTCTCCTGGTCGTGCTCCTCGAAGATCACGGTCCCGACCGGGACGCGCAGCGTCAGATCGTCGCCGGCCGCGCCGTACTGATCCTTGTTGCGCCCGTGCTCCCCGGACTCGGCCTTGTAGTGCCGCCGGTACTTGAAGTCGAGCAGCGACGACAGGTGCGAATCGGCGACCACGATGATGCTGCCCCCGTCACCACCGTCGCCGCCGGCCGGACCGCCGCGCACGTCCTGGAACGCGACCGCGCCGTTGCCGCCGGCGCCGGCCTTCACGTGGACGATGGCCTCGTCGATGAATTGCACGGTCTGGGTGACATCTATGGCCGATGCACGCCACCGGTCAAGAGCGAGCGCTCGGGCGTTGGCACGACCCGTCGGTTCTCGTAGGTTACGTTCACCGACGGTGGATCACGATCCCAGATGACGGCCGAATCGACGCCACGAGCGGCGCGGGCACAGTGGCTCGACGTGTGGACGCGTGCGGTGATCGTTCCAGCCTGGCGGCGCGCCGCGGCGGTCTGGGTCGGCACCGCGATCGTCGCGGCGGTGATCTTCGGCCCGAGCGCGATGCGGGCGAGCGATCTGACCGGGCTCGCGCTGCATCACGCCGGCGTCGGGGGTGCGCTCGCGGTGACGTGGCTCCTCGTGTTCGTACCGACCGCGCGGTTGCTCGTGCGCGCCGAGGGCGCGGCGTATCTCCGCACGTTGCCCGGACCGACGCTCGCACCGATCGTGCTCGCCGCCGCGGCACTCGTCGCGCTGCAGCTGCCGTGGGTCGCGCTGTGGGTCGTGGGTGAGGGGCTGCTCGGCCTCGGCGTGGTTGGCGTGGTGACGCTCGCGATCCTCGCGCTCGCGAGCTTCCGTCCGCCGCAGCTGCGCGCGAAGTGGCCGGGATGGCGACACGATGGAGAGGCGCTCCGCGCGATCCACGTGCGAGCGCTGCGACGGCGGGCGGGAGACGCGCTGGTGCGCGGCGCCGGACTCTCGGTGCTGGCCGGGGTCGCCGCCGGCTTGTTCGTCCGCAACAACCAGCTCGCCGGGCTCGATGCGGCCGTCGTCGGAGCCTCGGTGATCGCGATCGTGCTGGTGCCCGCCGAGGTCGGCGTGCTGCTCGTGATCCTCACGACCCATCGCACGACGGCGTGGCTCGCGATGTCGCTCGGCACCTCGCGCGTGACGCGGATCGTGGCGGTCGTCTACGCGATCGCGCTCGTCCAGCTCGCCGCCACGGTGATCGCGATCGCGGCGGCGTACGTCGTCACCGGCGATCTCCGCACGATCGCGTGGCTCGGCGGCACGAGCCTCGTCGTCGCGCTCGCCTCGGCGATGGGTTGCGCGCGCGTCTTGCTCGCGGCCGAGGACTCGCCGACGATCGCGGCCCGTACGGTCGTCGGCTCGATCGTCGTCGCGGCGCTCGCGGTGCTGTGCCTCGGACTGTTCGGCGAGGTGGGGATCGGTGCCTTCGTGGCGACCTCCGCGCTCGCGCTGTTCACGACTCCCGTCGCGACCCCGGAGCGAGCATGAGCATGCTGGAGATCGAGCGGCTGTCGGTCCGGCGCGGCGGGCGAACCGTGATCGACAACATCGCGCTATCCGTCGAGCCGGGGGAGATCGTCGGGGTCGTCGGCAAGAATGGTTGCGGCAAGACGACGCTGCTCGCGTGCGTCGCGGGGGTGCTGACTCCTCGTGATGGGCGCGTGGTGATCGCCGGCGCCTCGGTGTGGGGCTCGCGGAGCGAACGGCAGCGAGCCCGACGCTCGCTCGGCTACGTGCCGGAGGGCGCCGATCCGCCGGGCTTCCTGCTCGGCAACGAGCTGTGGTCGTTGTGTGCGGCGGCGCGTGGCGCAACTCCGCCGTCGCAAGCGCTGCGCGACGCACTCGGCCTCGACGAGCTGCGCGACACCGCGCTCGAGCGGATGTCGCTCGGCCAGCGCCGGCGCGCATGTCTCGGCGCCGCGTTCGTCGGTCCGCCGAAGCTGCTCGTGCTCGACGAGCCCGACAACGGCCTCGATGCGAAGCGCCTCGACGCGATCGTCGGCTTGCTCAAGGCGCACGCGGCCGACGGCGGTGCGACGATCCTCGCGTCGCACGATGCGGCGCTGCTCGATCAGCTCGGCGCGCGGATCCACGCGATGCGCGACCCGAGCCCGACGATCCAATCCGAGGATTAGACGGTCTCGACGCGAAGCGACTCGACGACCGAGCCGCTGCTGCCGAGAAAGTGGAGAGCGTCCCCGAGATCAGGCCGCGGCGGCTGCGGCCGGGTAGACCGCGATGCGCGTCCGCGTCTTGCTGTGGCGCTCGAACTTCACGACGCCCGTGACCTTCGCGAACAGCGTGAAGTCGCGGCCCATGCCGACGTTGTCGCCGGCGTGAAACTTCGTGCCGACCTGGCGAACGAGGATGCTGCCCGCGGTGACCTGCTCACCGGCGAACCGCTTCACGCCGCGCATCTTCGGCAGCGAGTCGCGGCCGTTTCGAGTCGAACCTTGTCCTTTTTTGTGTGCCATGGCGCTTAGCTCTGGATCTCCGCGATCTTCACCGCGGTGTAGTCCTGGCGATGTCCGTTCTTGCGGACGTAGTTCTTCCGGCGACGAAACTTGAACACGACGAGCTTCTCGCCGCGACCTTGCTCGACGATCTGGCCGGTCACCTTGGCACCCGCAACGATCGGCTTGCCGATGTTGACGTTGCCGCCGTCTCCCGACGAGACGAGCAGGACCTGGTCGAACACGACCGCCGTTCCCTTGTCACCATCGAGCTTCTCGACCACGACAGTCTTGCCGGGCTCGACTCGATACTGTTTTCCACCCGTCTGGATCACGGCGTACATGACTTGCTCCACGAAAACGCGTTAGGAACCGCGCACTTTACTGATCGCGAGCCAATCGTCAAGCATCTGCAGCCGCTGCTGGCGATCGTGTGAAAGATCAGCCGCTTGCAAGCTCGGTGAATCACCGACCCAGGCGCTTGTGCAGCAGGTCCGACGTGATGATCGGGTTCGCGCGGCCCTGCGTCTCCTTCATCACGGCACCGACGAAGAAGCCGAACAGCCCGTCCTTGCCCGACGCGTAGCCTTCGGCCTGCTTCGGGTTTGCCTTCACCACGCGATCGACGACCTCCCACAACGCCGCCTCGTCGGAGATCTGTTGCACGCCTCGCCGCTCGACGATCGCGAGCGGCGCCTCTCCGCTGGCGTAGCTCTCGGTGAAGATCTCCTTGCCGATCTTGCCGCTGATCGTGCCGCTCTCGACGAGCACGACCAGCGCCGACAGCATCGCCGCCGGCATCGGCGACTGCGCGATGTCCTTGCCGTCGGCGTTGAGCGCGCCGAGCAGCTCGGTGAGCATCCAGTTCGCGATCATGCGGCCGCTGCGCTCGCCGGGATGCGCCGTGCATGCAGCGTCGAAGTAGTCGGCCAGCGCGCGATCCGAGACGAGCGTCCGGGCGTCGTCCGGCGACAGGCCGTGTTCCTTCTGGTAGCGCTCGAAGCGTGCCCCCGGCAGCTCCGGCAGCGTGCGCAGGATGCCGCCCATGAGCTCCGCGTCGACGACGAGCGGCGGCAGATCGGGATCCGGGAAGTAGCGATAGTCGTTCGCCTCCTCCTTCGAGCGCATCGGCGCCGACTGGCCTGCATCGGCATCCCACAGCCGCGTCTCGCGCTCGATGCGACCGCCGCTATCGACGATCCGGAGCTGGCGCGCGATCTCGTGATCGACCGCGTTCTGGACGAATCGAAACGAGTTGATGTTCTTGAGCTCGGTGCGCGTCCCGAGGCGATCCTCGCCGCGCAGGCGCACGGAGACGTTCGCGTCACACCGCAGCTGGCCCTTCTCCATGTCGGCTTCGGAGATCTCGAGCCACCGCACGAGCCGATGGAGCGACCGCATGAACTCGGCGGCCTCCTCGGCGGAGGTGATCATCGGCTCCGACACGACCTCGACGAGGGGAATCCCCGCGCGATTGAGATCGACGTGCGAGACCGCGCCGACGTGCGTGTTTTTGCCGGCATCCTCCTCGAGGTGGATGCGCGTCAGCTTCACCCGCTTGAGGACGCCCCCGACGATCAGATCGAGGTGCCCGTGCTCGCACAGCGGCTCGTCGTACTGCGAGATCTGATAGCCCTTCGGGAGATCCGGATAGAAGTAGTGCTTGCGCGCGAACCTCGACTTCGCCCGGATCTGCGACGACGTCGCGACCCCGAGCCGCAGCGCGAGCTCGAGGGCCGTACGGTTGAACACCGGCAGCGTTCCGGGCATCCCGAGCACGAGCGGATCGGTGAGCGAGTTCGGCGGCTCGCCGAACGTGGTCGCCGACGGCGAGAACGCCTTGCTCTTCGTCGCGAGCTGGACGTGCACCTCGAGGCCGATGACCGGCTCCCACTCCTCCAGCAGCGCGCTGACCGGCCGGGTCATGTGATTCCTCCAGGACGCCGCTCCCCGAGTCCGACGGTGGCCTCGATCACCGCACCGACGCGCAGCAAGGTCGCCTCGTCGAGCGGCCGGCCGAGCAGCTGCGCCCCGACGGGCAGGCCCTCGGCGGTGAGGCCGCACGGCACGCTCAGCCCCGGGAGCCCGGCGAGGTTGCACGACAGCGTGAACACGTCGGCGAGGTACATGTCGAGTGGCTCCACCTTCGCGCCGAACCGGAACGCCGCCGTCGGGGTGGTCGGGGTCAGGATCACGTCGACCTTCGCGAACGCCTCGTCGAAGTCGCGCTTGATCAGCGCACGGACCTGCTGCGCCTTCTTGTAGTAGGCGTCGTAATAACCGGAGCGGAGCGTGTACGTGCCGAGCATGATGCGGCGCTTGACCTCGGGACCGAAGCCCGCCCCACGCGTCTTGCGATAGAGGTCGAGCAGGTCCTGGGCCTCCGCGCGCTTGCCGTAGCGGATCCCGTCGTAGCGCGCGAGGTTCGACGAGGCCTCTGCCGGCGCGATGATGTAATAGGCCGGCAGCGCGAGCTCGGCGTGAGGCAGCGAGACCTCGACGAGCTTGGCTCCCTTGTCCTTCAGCGCGGTCATCGTCCGCTCGATCGCGGCGCGGACGTCGGCGTCGATCGCGTGGTTGAAGTACTCGGAGGGGAGGCCGATCGTCATCCCGGCGATGCCGCGATCGAGTCCTTCGCTGTAGCTGGGAACCGGTGCGTTCAAGGACGTCGCGTCGCGCGGATCGTGCCCTGCGATCGCCTGCAGCACGAGCGCGGCGTCGGCGACCGTGCGCGTGAGCGGGCCGACCTGATCGAGCGAGGATGCGAACGCGACCACGCCCCAGCGCGAGACCCGGCCGTAGGTCGGCTTCAGCCCGACGACCCCGGTGAACGCAGCCGGCTGGCGGATCGAGCCGCCGGTATCGGTGCCCAGGCTTGCCGCGCACAGGCCCGCCGCGACCGCGGCCGCGCTGCCGCCGGAGCTGCCGCCCGGGACCCGCGAGGCATCCCACGGGTTGCGGGTCTTCCGGTAGCTGGACCGCTCCGTCGACGATCCCATGCCGAACTCGTCGAGGTTCGTCTTGCCGACGAGGATCGCGCCCGCCGCGCGCAGCTTCTCGACGACGGTGGCATCGTACGGCGGGATCCAGCCCTTGAGGATCTTCGAGCCCGCGGTGGTGGCGACGCCCTTGGTGACCAGGTTGTCCTTGAGCGCGATCGGCACGCCGGCGAGCGGCCCGAGCGGCTCACCCGACGTGCGCCTGCGTTCGATCTCGCTCGCGGCGTTGCGCGCGCCGTCGAGATCGATCTCGAGAAACGCGCCGAGCTCGCGATCGACGTTCCTGATCCGCGTGAGCACGTTCTCGACGAGCCGGTACGCGGTGAGCTCGCCGGCTGCCACGCGCCTGGCCGTCTCGGCGACGGTCCAGAACTCGCTCACGGATCGTTCCCCGGAATGATCGCCGGTACGACGATCAGATCACCATCGCGTTTCGCGACGCCCCTGAGCGCGACATCGACGGGCAGCGACGGCTGCGGTTCGTCGGCGCGCAACACCATCTCCATCGGCACCGCGTGGGTCATCGGCGGCACGCCGGTCGTATCGACGACAGCGAGCGTCACGAAGTAGTCGAGGATCGTGCCGAGCTCGGTCCGCAACCGCTCGAGCTCCTCGGGCTCGAGGTGCAGTCGCGCGAGCAGCGCGATCTCGTCCACCTCCTTCCGCGTCAGGGTCGGCATTGTGTGGATCGGTGGAGCGGCTCAACCCGGCAGGGGCTGAGGCTGGAGCTCGGGCTTGCCCCCGAGCCGGCCGGCCAGCTCGGCGCCCAGGCGGAGATATTCGTCGGCGACTCGACCTGCCAGGGCCGCATCGCCCTGCTCGAGCGCGACGATCAGATCGCGGTGGTGTTTGCGCACGGCGTCGCCTGGGGCCGCCAGGTTCGCGAGCAGCGGCATGAACGTGCGCACACCGTCGCGAACCGTGTTGATCAGGAGCAACATCACCTGGTTACCCGACAGCTGCGCCACGCCGACGTAGAAGTCGAAGTCGAGCTCGAACAGCTCGAGCGCTCCGGTGGCCTGATCTGCCTTGTCCGCGAGCGCTCGCAACTTCACGAGCATGGCCTGGTCGCCATTGACCCGCGTCGCCGCGAGCCGCGCGAGCTCGCGCCCGAAGATCCGCCGAAACTCGAGGAGGTCACGGATCAGCTCCGGCTTGCCGCCCGCGAGTGGCAACAGGTGCTGCACGAGCTCGATCCCGCCGGTCTCCATGAAGTTCTGGACCCGGGTCCCGTCGCCCTGGCGGATCCGGACCAGCCCGAGGTGCTCGAGCTTCTTGAGGGCCTCGCGCAGCGACGCGCGATTGACCCGCAACCGCTTCGAGAGCTCGCGCTCCGGTGGGAGCTTGGACCCGGGCGGGTACTGACCTCCGAGGATGAGCGCCCGTAGTTGCTCGGCGATCTCCTCGGCCACGCGTTGCTTCTCGACCGGCTTGAGCATCCGCTATCGCGAGGTTAACCCAGCGCGGCGATTCGTAGAAGGCTTGAGGCCGCAATGAGCGGCGTGCTACCTCCTGTCGGGATGTCGAGCCCGGCCGCGCTGAGCGAAGTCGCGTCCCCGCGCATGCTCGTGATCGACGACGAGACGCTGCACGACGTCTTCGACGTACTGGGTGAGATCGACGGGGAGGACTCGGTCGTACGCGTCCGCTCGCCCTACCTGTTCGAGATCGGCGAGGAGCTCACCGTCCAAATCGAGCACGACGGCAGCGTGTCCGAGGCCGTCGCGCGCGTCCGCGCCCACATCGGTCCCGACGACGCTCGCATCACCGAGCTCGAGATCTCCGAGCGCTCCGAGCCTCGGCGCGTGAGCAGCTGATGCTCGTCGGGGAGCTCGACGAGGTCACCTACGATCTGGAGGTCGACGGCGAGGAGGTGCGGCGGACGATCCATCGCAAGGTGTTCGAGCGTCGCGGCTGGGCGACGGTGGCGATCGTGTTCGAGGAGCGCGGCAAGGACGGTGTGTGGAAGCCGGCCAAGCTGGCGTTGATCCGGCTGCAGAAGGTGCGGGAGGCGTGGAAGAAGCACGCCGCGATCACGCTCGCCGGGCCCGACGCGGTCAGCCTGGCAGACTCGATCTCGACCTGGAAAGCCGCGTTCTCCGTCGACGATTCCGACGCCGACTAACGCTTCCGATGGAACAGGCCGCCCGGCTTGTCTCCCGAGCCGCCCGCGAGCCTCGCCTCGATCACGCGCGCTTCGGTCGATGCCTCGGTGTGATGGGGTGACAGCTCGAGCACGTGCTGAAAGTGGCGGAGCGCGTCCTGGTCGCGGCCGAGCATGCGCTCCACGCGGCCCAGATAGAACCGCGCCGCGATCGCCCGCGGTGACCTGGTAATCGCGCGATCGAGGGCGCTCCGCGTCGCGTTCGCGATCGCCATCTTGTCGGGTGCGGCGCAGAACTGCGTCCATGCCAGCAGCGCGTGGTAGTCGGCCTCGTTCGGATCGAGCTCGATCGCGCGTGCGAACTCGGCGAGCGCGGTCGAGAGCTGATCGCGGCGGAGGGCCATCTCGCCGCGACGATAGGCTTCCTCGGCATCGAGGAGCCGCGTGGCCAGTCGCTCGGCCTGCGCCTGCTCGGCGCGGACCACGGCCTCACCCCCGCGTCGCTGGATCTCCGCGTAGTCGGCGCGGCTCCTGGGATCGGACAGCAAGGCGAATGCGGAGTTGACCTGCGCGAACAGGCGCTGGGCGGAGCGTTCGTCGTCGGGAATGCCGAGCGCGGAGAGCCGATCGGGGTGGAGCTGGCGCGCGAGGGCGAAGTACGCTTTCCGGATCTCCGCGGCGGACGCGTCGGGACTGACGCCGAGCAGCGAGAAGTGATCGATCCCGGCACGGAGCAGCTCGAGCCGGTGCGCGATCAGCTGCATGACCTCGGCGGCCTGCTTCGAATCGGTCTTGGTGCGACGGGTGGTGACCGGCGGGCGCGAGGTCGATGCTCGCAGGCGCAGCATGGTCGGCTCCTCGATCGCGACCGGGCGACGAATCGTGGCGGAATCCGCCACCACGGGCCGATATGCCGTGGGGTCGTCGAGCGAGTCCGGCCTCGCGCTGGTCCGTGGCGCCGGCTTGTTCGAGGGCGTCGGTCCACTCGGCGCGACGGGACTCGAAGCACGTGGCGCCGAAGCCCGAGCTGGCTGCGGGGAGCTCTGGATCTCGCATGCGTTGTACGAGACGAGCGCGTAGACGATCGCACGCACGGTCCTCGGGTCGAGCCCCGCGGCGTCGAGCTCGGCCAGGGTGACGCCCACCCGCAACAGCTCGAGCACGCCACGCTCGGCCGGGTCCGCGGTCGCGAAGCCGTACTGCGGAAGATCCTCGAACGCGTCGGGCAGGAGCCGAAACCACGTGCCGATCTGGGCGAGCTCGCCGGCGAGCCGTGCCTCGGAGAGATTCTGACGCGCCCCCAGGTAGATCACCGAGCGCGCGTCGAGCTCGCTTCCTGCAACGACCGAGACGGTGATCTGGTCCTCGATCACGAACTCTCCGCGATCGACCGAGAAGGTCCGGGCGGCCCGCTGTGCGACGACCCGTCGACGCAAGCGCAGGGCCTGCTCGGGCACGAGCCGCACGAGCTCGCCGATGAGCTCGATCTCGTCGCGGTGCGGTGCGGCGGCCTGCTTGCGCGCCACATCAGCCACTTGCGTCGACGACAACAAGCCGCCGGTCAGCGCGATGCGAACCGCGGCATCGGAGATGAGCGGCGACGAGGCTCCTACGATCGCCCCGTGCGCGAACGCGATCTGGTAGCGCTTACCGGCGGCTCCGAGCGTCAGCTGGCCCGACAGCCCACGCAGTCCGAGCGCACCGAGGGTACGGCCCCACGGCCGATCGGCGACATTGCCGCGCGCGAGCTCCGCCACCTCACTTCCCTCCGAGGTACCGCCGGAAGACGTAGGCGAGGGCGGCGATGGCCACGATCACCACCACGATCAGCAGTGCGGTCTCGTTCCCCTCGGCGTAGCCCCACATCGGCTACAGAATGAAAGGCCCCACGACGCGAGTCAATCCCATGGACGCTGCCCCAACTGGCTCGCGCGTGTCTCGGTGAGCTACACTTCGGCGCGGATGAGCACGTCATTCCCGCTCGATGGGATGCGGGTCCGGTTCGCGGGCGCGACCAACATCGGTCGCAAACGCGATCATAACGAGGACTCGATCTCGCTGCCCGAAAACGAGCGGCTCGCGATCGTCGCGGACGGCATGGGAGGTCACGCGTCCGGCGAGGTCGCCAGCCGGCTTGCCGTCGAGCTCATCAACGACCACTTCGCCGAGACCGCCAAGCAGCAGACGCTGACCTGGCCGTACAAGGTCGACCGCGATCTCCGGACGCACGTCAATCGCATGGTCACCGGCATCATGCTCGCGAACCTCGAGATCTGGGAGCGCTCGCAGCGCGAGGCGCGCTTCAAGGGCATGGGCACGACGTGCGTCGGCGTGTACTTCCTCGATGATGCGCTGATCATCGGCCACGTCGGCGACAGCCGCTGCTATCGCGCCCGCGGCACCGAGATCACGCAGCTCACCGAGGATCACTCGCTGATCAACGACTACATCCGGATGAAGCGCGTGACTCCCGAGGAGGCCGAGAACTGGCCGCACAAGAACGTGATCGTGCGGGCGCTCGGGATGAAGGAGAGCGTCCAGGTCGACATCCTCACCGAGAAGCCGCACAAGAACGACACCTACCTGCTGTGCTCCGACGGCCTCACCGGCATGGTCAAGGACGATCAGATGCAGCACATCCTCATGACCGAGCGCGATCTCGATCGTGCGGTGGAGCGGCTGATCACCGCCGCGAACGAGGAGGGCGGAATCGACAACATCTCCGTCGTGCTCGCGCGGATCGAAGTGCCATGAGGTGGCTCGTGGCCCTGATGTTCGTCGCGGGGTGTAGCAAGCAACAAGAGGCCCCCCCGAAGGCCGAACGCCCGGTCGCGATCCCCGCGGTGGAGGTGCAGCGCGCCCTCGACGCGTGTCAGGCGTATGTGGCCAAGGTCTGCGCCTGCGGCGAGACGGTGCCCGCCGCGAAGGAGACCTGCGCGCTCGCGAAGGCGCTGCCCGAGGCGATCGACGTCGGCAAGCGACTCGCCGCCAATCCGCAAGCGGATCGCGAGGATGCACTGCAGGCGGCCGACAGCATCCGCAAGACGGTCAAGCAATGCATCGAGCAGACCGCGAACCTGCCTGCACTCGGCTGTCCCTGAGGAACCTACCCATGAGGCTCCTGGTCGCTACTACGTGGCTCGCGCTGGTCGGCTGCGGCGAGCACGGCGAGGTCCCCGCCGACTGCTCGACCGTGGCCAACGGCGTCAAGAAGTACTGGGCCGATCGCGCCGAGGTCGCGACCTCGGCGACCGAGCGGTCGGAGATCCGGCAGATGTCGGAGATCGCCGCGGAGCGCCTCGAGCGACATTGCAGGGCCGACCTGTGGTCCGACGACATGATCGGCTGTGCGCGCGCGGTGTTTCGGCTCGACGATTCGGGATGCATGAAGTTCTTGAGCTCGCAGCAGAAGGCGAAGCTTGCGGCCGGCGAGCCTGCCCCTCGGATCGAGGGCGGGATCGGCCTCGGCAACTGAGTCACTGGCTGCAAGCGTCCGAAGCTCGACCTCACGTCGCGATGGATCCGATGGGTGGCGAGGTCACGTTCGCGCCCGGCCAGACGACGGTGTTCGCGAGCGACACGGTGACCGTGGCGCCGGCGTCGATCACCGTATACGGACCGATCGTGACCCCGGCTCCGATCCGGGCGGCCGCGCCGATCCTCACCGGCTCGACGATCGTGGCGGTCGGGTGGATGCGTGCCGTCGGATCGACGCCGACGAGCCGACCCGGCGCGTGGCGGAGCCTCGTCCCCGAGAGCAGGGCTCGATTCGACTCGAGGTAGCGCTCGGGCGTGGAGTGCTCGGAGAAGTAGCCGCCGGAATGCTCGTACGCGGCGACGCGCTCGCCGGCGCGCAGCCACGGCAGGTAGCCCTGACGGATCGAGTCGGCCTCGCCATCGGGGAGCCGCGCCATCACCGAGGGCCGCGTGACGTGGACCCCGCAGAACATGTGCTCGCCGTCGCCGAGGATGTCGATGACGTGCGGGCCGTGCGGGTCGTGGGCGACGTTGACCGCCCCCCAGGCCTTCGCGTCGGGGACCCGCTGCACGACCATCATCCCGAGGATGCCGGGCGCCGAGGCCGCGCGGCGATATGCGGCGGCGAGCGTGGTCACGTCGAGATCGAAGATCAGCTTGCCGTTGCACGACACGAACGGCTCGTCACGCCCGTCGGGATCGAGCAGGTGCAACGCGTGCTTGAGCCCGCCGCCGGTCCCGAGGATCACCGGTTCGTGGACGTACTGCACGCGCGCGCCGTACTGCCGGCCATCGCCGAGCTCGCGCTGGATCACGTCGCCGAGGTGGTGCGTGTTGACGACGATGTCGCGGATGCCGTGGCCGACCAGGTTCGCGATGCCATACGCGAGGATCGGAATCCCACAGACGGGCAGGATCGGCTTGGGTCGCTCGGCACCGAGCGCGCCGAGGCGGGTCGACAGCCCGGCGCACAGCATCATCGCGCGCATCGTGGTGCACGGTGGCACAGCTCGCCGGAGGTCGCCACTGGCGACCGCAGGTCCAGGTGATCCTCGCACCGCGAGACGTCAGACTCGTGGCGTGACGAATCGGAGGTTCGTGGCGGAGATCGCGAGGCGCGATCGGGTCTGCTAGCGTCGACACATGCGGGTCGCGCCCCTCGATCGAACGCAGCTCGCGGCGGCCGAGCTCGTGCTCGCCGATGCCTGCGCGTTCGATCGCGCGACCGAGGTCGCCGACGAGAAGCTGTTCGGCGCCGGCCCCTCCGGCCCCGCGCTCGCGTTCGGCGCGTGGCGCGAGGCCGAGCTGGTCGGCGTCGCGGCGATCTCGAGCCGGTGGCTGCGCGTGCTCGCCGTGGTACCCGGCGCGCGTCGCAAGGGAGCGGGCAGTGCGCTGCTCGCCGCGTGCGAGGCCGCGGCACGCGGTGCCGGCGAGGCGAAGCTGCGCACGCTCGATCAGCCGGGCAACTATCTCGCACCCGGCATCGACGAGCGCAACACCTACGCGATCGGCTGGCTCGAGCGCCGCGGCTGGGAACGCACCGGGGAGCCGCGCCTCGACGTGTTGATCGACGTGCGTACGAACCCGCGCGTTTCGGCGGAGCGCAGGACCGAGCTCGCCCGCGTGGCGGCAACGAAGGGCTACGAGGTCCGGCGTGCCAGGCCCGACGAGCACGCCCTGCTCGACGCGGTGGCCGCGGAGTTCGGGGGGGCGTGGCCGTTCGAGCTGGAGCGGGCGCTCGGTCACGAGCCGACCGGCGTCCACGTCGCGACGAAGGCCGGCGCGTACTGCGCGTTCGCGGCGCACGACGGCAACAATCGCGGGCTCGGGTGGTTCGGCCCGACGGGTACCTGGCCGGCGCATCGCGGTCAGGGTCTCGGCGAGGCGTTGTTGCTCGCGTGTCTCGTCGACGTCGGCACCGAGCATCCGCGCTGCGAGGTCGCGTGGATCGGCCCGCGCCCGTTTTACGAGAAGGTCGCGGGGATCGTGGAAGACCGGCGGTTCGTGCTGCTCGTGCGCGACCTGTGATCAGTAGCCGAAGAGCTTCGCGACCGGCACCCAGGTGAGCGGCGCGAGCTGCTTCAGCTTCGCCTCGTCGAGCAGCTTCTTGTCGCCGGTAATGGACGCGATGATCGGTCGTGCGAGCGCTGCCTTGAGCCAGCTCGCGAGCGTCTCCTTGTCGAGCTCGAGCGTGCGCTTGAGGCGAGTCGCGCGCGGATCGGTCTTCGCGCCCTGGTCCTGCCACGCGTAGACCACGCTCGCGACCGAGCGCGGAGGGATGCGACTGACCAGGTAGCTCTGCACGATCGCCTCCTTCGATTGCGCGAGGCGCTTGTCGTCGATCGGCTGGCGCAGCGTCGCGAGCACGGCATCGAGGGCGTCGTTCGTCTTGTCGCCTTGCGTGCCCGCGTAGGCAATCACGCTCGAGTCGTCGAGCGTGAGTCTTCCCGCGTCGTAGCCGCCGACCACCGAATAGGCGAGCCCGCGGGCTTCGCGGACCTCCTGGTACAGCAACATCCCGACGTACTCGGAGAACAGGGTGCCGAGCGCGCGATCCGCGTCGGTCGTCGGCTCGCGCGGCCAGGCCAGCGAGATGTGAGTCTGCGCCGTCTCCTGATGCGTGGCGAACACGGCATTCGGCTTGCGAAAGCGCGTCGCCCGCGGCGGCTTCGTCGCGACCTTGCCGTCGCCGAGCGGGATCGCCGCGAGCACGTCCTGCTGTGCGCGCGGACCGAAATACGCCGTGCGGTGCCTCAGCTTCAGGAACTGCGCGAGCAGCTTCTTGAGCTGAGCCGGGCGGGCGGACTGGAGCTGCTTGTTCGAGGCGACGACGAGGAGCTCGCTCTGGGGCCCGTAGTACGCGAACAGGTTCTGCGCACCGAGGATCGCCTGCGGTGAGGTGACGGCGTTCGCGCGTTCGGTCAACGCGACCGCGACCCGCGCCGAGAGCGTCGCGTCCTCGATCACGGGATCCGCCAGCCACTCGCGCAGCAACGTCATGCCCGCTTCGAGGTTGCGGTCGATCCCCGAGAGCGAGATCGACGTCTCGTTCTTGGAGCATCCGGTCGCGATCGAGAGCCCGAGCTCGTGGAGCTGGCGCGCGACCTGACCGGCGGACCGCTTGCCGGCACCCGACACCTCGAGGACGCTCAGCGCGAGGCAGACGTAGCGATCGTCGGCGCGGCCGTAGTCGTACTCGAAGTCGAGCGAGAACAGGCCGTTGCGCTGATTCTTGACCGTCACCAGCTCGCCGGTGGGCAACGTGCCGCGCTCGTAGTCCTTGCCCTCGACGATCGCGACCGGAGCGATCGGCATCACCGGCATGTCGAGGATCGACTTCGCGAACTCGGTCTGGCGGCCCGGATCGAGCTTGACCGGCGTGATGCCCGGCTTCGTGATCTTCGGCGGCGTGGTCTGCCCCTTCACCTTCTTGATCAGGAGGTATTCCTTCGTCAGGTACTGCTTCGCGACCCGCACGATGTCGGCCTTCTTGATCTGCTTCATCCGATCGATCTTGCCGACGACGTCGCGCCAGTCCTGTCCGAGGATGAAGGCGTCCGACATCAGGCCCATGCGACCCTCGTTCGACTCGACGAGCCGCTGCGTCTGGATCTCGACGGTGAGGATCGCGATCGCCAGATCCGAGTCGGTGAACTCGCCGCGCTGGAGCTTGTCCACGAGGCCGAGCATCAGCTGCTCGAGCTCGGCGTGCGTCTGGCCATCCAGCGCATCGGCGATTATCTCGTAGTAGCCGGCTTCGCGAAAGAACGATGTATCGGAGCTGGCGCTCGCGACCTTCTGCGGGATCAACAGCTCGCGCGAGATCATCCCGGACTGTCCGTCGAGGAGCAGGAGATCCATGAGCTCGAGCGCGAGCCGATCGGGGTGCGTCGCCGACACCGACTGCCACACCAGCAAGACCCCTTCATCCGAAGGCACGCTCACGTCGATCTCCGCGCGGGCCGCCAGCCTCGGCAACTCGCCTGGCTCGACCGCATCGCCGGCAGGTCGCCGGAACGTACCGAACGTCTGCTCGAGCAGCGGCAACACCGAGGTGTCGACGTCACCGGCGAGCTGGATCGCCATGTTCCCCGGCGTGTAGTAGCGATCGAAGAACGCCTCCATGTCCTGATACGCGGGGCTCTTCAGGTGCTCGGTCTCGCCGAGCACGCTCGCGCCATAACCGTAGCCGTGCTTCGGGAACAGCGGCTTCATGAACGCTTCGTAGACCCGCTCCGTGGGGTCGTCGAGCGCGCCGTTCTTCTCCTCGTAGACCGCTTCGAGCTCGGGCCAGAACAGGCGGAACACGGGATCGCGATAGCGCTCCACTTCGACGCGGGCCCACTGCGCGAGGCGGTTCTTCGGGACCTCGGTGACATACACCGTGGCGTCGTTCGTCGTGAACGCGTTCAAGCCGCCGATGCCGATCGACTTGTAGAGCTGATCGAGCTCGTTCGGCACCGCGTACTCCGCCGCGCGCTGCGTCTCGGCATCGATGCCCTTGAGCACGCGCTCGCGATCCGCACCCGGCTTGCGCAGCTCGGCATAGAGCGCCGCGATCTTGTCGAGGTGCGGCTTCTCCTTCGCGTAGTCGAGCGTCCCGAGCTTCGACGTCCCCTTGAACAACATGTGCTCGAGGTAGTGCGCGAGCCCCGTCGACGCCTGCGGATCGTGCCGGCCACCTGCACGCACCGCGATGCGCGCGATGATCGATGGCTCCTGCGAATCGGGGCTGAGGTAGACCGTCATACCGTTCGACAACCGATGGATCGTCGTCTTCGTCGGGTCGTTGGGCAGCGGCGTCGCGACGAGGGCCGGCGCCTCGATCGCCTTGGCTGGCCCTCCCGGCTGCGTGCCGACCACCCCGCTGCCGGTCCCGGCGGTGTCCGTACCGATGGGATCTGGTCTCGTGGTGTCTGGCTTGCTGCCGCCACACGTCGTGACGGTGGCCAGAATCGCGATCAGAATCAGACGCTTCGCCGCCGTGATCATGCGGCGAGTAATTCACGCTTCTCGTCGTGACGCAACGACCGGACCTACGCGGGCTCGCCCGCCGCTGGCAAGCAGCGAGACAGACGCTGACCGGTGGGTCCTGTTGCCGTTCGTCAGGACACGGCCGCCGGACCGTACGACAGCGCGATCCAGCTCGACAGGTTCGTCGCCGACCAGCCGACGCTGTAGAGCCGCGGATAGATCACCCGCGGCTCGTCGTGCGCGATCGCGGTCATGATCCTGCGCGCGAGCTCGTCGGGATCTCCGAGCGGCGCGATCCGGCCCATGAGTCCACCCCCACCCCACGCGTCACGTGCGCCTTGCTCGAGCGCCGAGCGAACGGGGCCTGGATAGACCGTCACGACCCGCACGCCGTGCGGTGCGAGATCCGCGCGTGCGATCTCCGAGGCCATCGCGAGCCCGGCCTTCGACGCGCCGTAGTAGGCGCAACCCTTCAATGGAACCTTGCCGGCCATGCTCGCGACGTTGACGATCACGCCACGCCCCCGCTCGACCATCCCCCGCACGACGAGATCCTGCAGGCGCAGCGGCGCGAGCAGATCGATCGTGACCAGGTCTCTTGCCTCCTCCCACTGCCACGTCTGCACCTGCTGCACCCGCATGATCCCGGCGCAGTTGACGAGCCCGTCGAGCGGACCGAGCGAGGCGATCAGCGGTGGCAGCGCCTCGAGGTCTCGCAGATCGACTCCATGCGTGCTCGTGTTGCCGAGCTCCGCCGCGAGCGACTGCATCGCCCCGGCCTCGCGATCGAGTAACGCGAGCCGCGCCGCCGGCCACGCGGTTCGCATCGCGCGGGCCAAGGCCCCGCCGATCGCGCCCGCTGCGCCGGTCACGAGCACGTGCTCGGGTGGGTTCATGACAGCCTCGAGTCGAGCGCGAACCACAGCACGAGCGACTTGTCGCGCTCGCCTTTCCACATCGCCGGCCCGACGAACAGCCCCGGCGACACTTCGCGGACCTCGTCGTGAATGTGGCGGATGTAGCTCGGATTGACGGCGAGGTCGTAGTCGAGGATCAGCGTCGGCTTGCCGTCGATCGCCGACGGACCGAACAGGGTCTCGAACGGAAACAGGTTCTGCCGGCCGAGCGCGCGTGGAATGTTGACCCGGTTGTGGCCGACGCCACGCACGTCGCTCGCGGCCTTGAACGTCTTGCCTTCCCACAAAAACGATCGCGACCCGGCCCACCGGCGCAGCGGCCCCGCCAGTCCTTTCGGGAGCCCACGGACGGCGAGCATGCGTCCGACGAGCTGGCCATCCGCGGCGTGCATCGACGAGGACACGGTCGCGGCGCGATAGAGCGCGTCGAGCTCGTCGACCGACCGCGCGGCGAGCGTGTCCAGCGTGTGAAGCGAGCGGGAGGGAGCGGTCTGTGACTGAGCGGAGAGCATGGGGTGTTCCTTTGCGGGTTCGTGATGGCTGAACTGCCAGACAAGGTTCGTGAGCGATGGAAGGTGAACGGCGGTGCGATCAAGAATCAATCTATGGATCGGGTGATGCGGAGGGACGGTCGAGCTCAGCGAGCTCGTGGGACATCCGGAGCGATCATTCGCCAGCACGCGGCGCCGGCCTGCGCGAGCCGCCGGTCGTCGAGCGAGAGATAGCCCAGCCGACTCGCCTTGATCACCCCCACGAACGCCCCCCAGAGCAGCGCGATCAGGACGTCGATCGGGGTTCCGGCCACGCGCTCGCGCAGCTGGTTGCCGGCATGGAACAGCGGCGCGATCACCGACAGCTCGAGCTGCCGGCTCTCCTTGTCGAGGTAGGCGACGTGATCTTGCATCTCGAGGAACCGAAACGCGTCCGGCTCCGATCGCGCGAACGTTCCCAGCCGGCGCCAGAGCTCGGAGAACCAGCGTTCGGCATCGTCGGCCTTGTAGAGGTCGGGCGCGGCCATGCCGTCCAGGAGTGCCCCTCGAAGGCGCAGCTTCGCGTCGCGATAGACCTCGTTGACGAGCGCTTCCTTGTGCTGGAAGTAGCGATAGAGCGTCCCGGTTCCGACTCCCGCGGCGTTCGCGACTTCCGGAACGGACGTTCCGTGAAACCCGCGCTCGGCGAACGTACGCAATCCCGCGTCGAGGATCCGCCGCCGCTTGTCATCGACGAGCGGCCGGCCCCGCTTGCGTCCTGACCCGGTGGTGGGCCGCTTGGGCCTCGCGCCGGCAGTACGACGAGTTGCGGACTGAACGTTCATTCCGAATACAAATAGCGGCCGAACCTCGGGCTGTCAAGCACGGTTTTCGGCGCGCCGCTTCGCGCTGTCACGCTGGTTCAGGCGCCGGCACGCTCGCGGTTCGCAAGAGGAGCAGGTATTCGACGTTGCCCGCAGGTCCGGTGATCGGAGACTCGACGTCCTCGCCGGCGATGAACCCGTGCGAAGTGGCCCAGGTCCGGATCTTGTCGACCGCGCCACGACGAATGACCTCGTCTCGCACCACACCGCCCTTGCCGACCTGCTCGCGCCCGACCTCGAACTGCGGCTTGACGAGGGCGATGATCGGCTTGTCGAGCGGCGGACGGAGCAGCTCGGCAACGCGTGGCAAGACCAGCGTCAACGAGATGAACGACACGTCGATCACCGCGAGGTCGCAGGGCTCGGGCACGCGCTCGAGCTCGAGGTTGCGGACGTTCTCGCGCTCGAGCACCACGACGCGCGGATCCTGTCGGATCGACCACGCGAGCTGACCGTAACCGACGTCGATCGCATAGACGCGCGCTGCCCCCCGCCGGAGCAACAGATCGGTGAAGCCTCCGGTCGAGGCGCCGATGTCGAGCGCGACCTTGCCGGTGGGATCGATCGCGAACATGTCGAGCCCCTTCACCAGCTTGAGCGCTCCCCGCGAGACATACGGGTGGTCCTCGGCGCGAAGCACGATGTCGAACGTGGTGTCGACGAGCGTGCCCGGCTTGCTCTGCGGCTGACCCCGCACGAGGACCGCACCGGCCATGATCAGGGCGCGAGCTCGCTCGAGGCTCGCCACGAGTCCGCGATCGACGAGCAGCTTGTCGAGCCGTTCACGAGCCATCGCTGCGCCACAGCTTGGCGAGTACCAGGCCGTGCTTCAAGGCCGTCGGGCACGCATCAGAACTCGCCGAGCTCGAGACGTTTGCTCGCCTTCGTCGGCCCAGCGCGAGCGTTTGGGCCTGCTCGATCACGCGCGAGCTGGAAATCGCGGGTTGTTCGGCCTGTCGTTTTCGAACGCGTTCGGTCGTGCGCGATCGATCCTCCACGCCGGTAGTACCGCTCGTGAGTGGGACGGACCTGGTCACGGCGCAAGTCATGAGCCGGTCGACCCTGGCTCGCCTGGGTGACTCGTTGCCGATCGCCTCGGAGTCGGACGGCGACTGCGTTCGCAGCGACTCGAGCTCGCGTGGATTCACCGCCGATCCCCAGGTCGAACCCCGTGGAGGTCGCCCAGCGGTACGAACACCGATGTCCCCACGAGCCGACGTCGGTGTGCCCACGATCAGCTGATACGCGATCAACGCCGCGCCGTGGTGCTCGAGGATGGGCGTGCGCACCTCGCGATATCCGCCCGGATGAGCTGGCAACTGGGTGTTCCCTCGTCGAGGCTTGACAAATAGCACGGTCGTTCTATCTTCGGTGCATGGCGAAAGGCGAGGAGACTCGGCAGGCGATCCTGTCGCGGGCGTTCGAGCTCGCGAACGTGGTCGGCGTGTCGGGCCTCTCGATCGGCCAGCTTGCCGAGGCCACCGGGCTGTCGAAGAGCGGGCTGTTCGCGCACTTCGGATCGAAGGAGGCGCTCGAGGTCGCCGTGGTGGAAGAGGCCGCGCGGCAGTTCGTGCAGGACGTCATGGTGCCCGCACTTCGCCAGCCGCGCGGCGAGCCTCGGGTGCGCGCGTTGTTCGAGCGCTGGCTCGCCTGGGGCCAGCGCCCGGGAGGGTGCTTCTTCGTCGGTGCAAGTGCGGAGCTCGATGATCGACCCGGGGCTCCGCGCGACGCGCTCGTCCAGGCATGCAAGGACTGGATCGACGCCCTCGCGACCGCCGCACAGATCGGCGTGACCGAGGGCCACTTCCGCTCGGACCTCGACTCGAGGCAGTTCGCGTTCGAGCTCTACGGCATCATGCTGTCCACCCACACGTTCGTTCGATTTCTGCACGATCCCACTTCGCTCGAACGCTCGCGTCACGCATTCGACCGCCTGGTCGCGGCCACGCGCGGCGCAGGCCACCGTTCTCGCAAGGCCGAGTAACCACGAGGAGTCCCATTGCTGCATTCATCTTCGGCGCCCAGAAATAGCACGATCGTTCGCTCGAAGAACAAGCTCCGGCTGACCCGCGCTGCACTCCAGGCGGCGTTCGTGGTCTCCAAGGATCTCGGCTGTAGCCTCGCCGAACGACTGTTCACTTCGCCGCGCCGCCACCCGCGCCCGGAGCGCGAGCGCGCGATCCTCGCGTCCGGTCGGCCGTTCACGGTGGACGTGCGGCTCCGTGCCCCGCGGTGGAACGGCGGGCGCACGCGGGTCGCGGCCTGGCGATGGGGCCACGGTCCGTCCGTCCTGCTCGTGCACGGCTGGGAAGGTCGCGGCTCGCAGCTCGGCGCGTTCGTCGAGCCACTCGTGGCCGTCGGGCTCTCGGTCGTCGCGTTCGACGCACCCGCGCACGGCGACTCGGCCGGCCGCAGGCTGTACCTCACCGATCACGCGGACGCGATCACCGACGTCGCCGCGACCGTCGGCCCACTCCACGCCACGATCGCGCACTCGTTCGGTGCCGCGGCCACGTTGCTCGCACACTCGCGCGGTGGCGTCGACGCGTCCTGCAACATCATGGTGGCGCCGAACGTGCTGATCGACGACGCGGTCGCCCGGTTCGCGAAGCTCGTCGCGCTCGACGAGGAGGAGCGTGACGGCCTCGAGCACGCGCTGACGGTTCACAGCGGCATCGGCCCTCGCTCGCTGGGCCTCGACCAGCTCGTCGGAGAGCGCGACGCCGGGCTGCTCGTCCTCCACGACCGCGACGACCGCGAGGTGCCGCTCGTGCACGGCGAGCGGCTCGCCGCCGTGTGGCCGAACGCGCGGCTCGTCACGACCGACGGGCTCGGGCACCGCCGGATCTTGCGAGACGACCTCGTGATCGCCGAGACCGTCGCGTTCGCGAGCCGGGGCGTCCAGCCGCCCGTGTCGGATCTCGTTCGCGAGGTCGACCGCTACCTCACCTGTGCGAAGGCATGACCACAAAAGCTCGGCACGAGGCTCGGTTGGGGCCCGCCCACCTGAGCGATGCTTGACAGGCTATGTTCTCGCTGGTACCCATACCGCCGTTCCCGGGGTCTTAGCTCAGCTGGGAGAGCGCTAGAATCGCACTCTAGAGGTCAGGGGTTCGATCCCCCTAGGCTCCACCGGAAAACGAAGGGTCTCGCAGCAATGCGAGGCCCTTTGTCGTTTGGCTACGGCAGTGACGGAAGCTTCGAGACGTCGATGACCACGACGCTGCCGTCGCGCTCGGTGACGAGCTCGGTCGCGTTGCGGAACATCGGAAACGGCGCGAGCCGGCGCTCCGGCATCACGACCCTGCGCACCTTGCGCGCCTTCGAGTCGACCAGGCTCACCTTGCCGCTGTAGGCGGCCACGACCAGGCCGTCGTCGCTGATCGCGAGCGGCGCGCCTGCTCCCACCTGGTCGAAGACGACCTTGCCGGACGTGACGTCGAGCGTGCGCAGCCGGTAGCCTGCTCCACCCTGGGAGCGGTCGTGCTGCGTGTGACAGGCCGCCCAGGCTCCCGACGGCGAGAGCACGCACATTCCCAGTCGCTCGCCGCCGTCCAGGCAGGCCTTCTGCGTCGCGAGGAACGGCGCCTTGAGCGCGACCTCGACGATGCAGGTCGGAAGCTTCGGCTCGAACGACACGATCACGCGGATCGCGTCGCCGCTCCGGGTCACCGCGAACTGATCGCGCGCACCGGCGGTTCCATCGATCCGCTGCGGCGTTCCCGTCCCCTCGATCGAGGTCGCGAACAGCTCGTACTTGCCTTCGATCGCGTCGAGCTTGCCGGTGTGGCGGCGAACCACGATCGACTTGCCGTCGGGTGTGATCCACGGGTCGTAGGACGCCTGCGCCGCGAGCCGCGGCCCGATCGCGCCGTTCAGCGCCGTGTAGACCCAGTCACCGACGTTGAACGCGGTGCGGCCGGTTCGCCCGGCGGCGACGCGACCACCACTGCCGAGCGGGAACTTCGAGAGCACCGGCACCGCGTCCTTCAGATCCTCGACGAGCCCGGGATCGGTGAGCGGGATCGAGCGTACGGATCCGCCACCGTCTCCCATGGACTCGTACGGCAGCTTCGAGAGCGCCGGTAGATCGAGCTCCTCTTCGATCGCGCCGGTCTCGACGGACACGACTCGAAATCGAGGGAGCGGGATCGGCTGCGTGAGCTCTCGGAGCAGCGCGTGCTTGCCATCCTTCGAGAGGTTGACGAGGAAGAACACCGCACGCGGCGGCGGCGGATCCGCTTCGGACGTCCTGCAGCCGATGGAGAGGAGCAACGAGACGACCGCGATTCGTGCGTGCACGGTCCTGCGATAGCGCACCACCTCCTCGATCGCCACCGCCCTCGACTCGGGAATCCGAGCAGGAACACGAGGATGCGCGAAACGGCACGCACGTGGTGCTGCGTATACAATGAGGCGGTGCGCGGCCTGATCCTTCTCGCAGTGCTGGTGGCTTGTACGCCGGCGCCCGTCCTCAACCCGAACAAACCGACGAAGCGCCCCGGCAAGGCCGAGGTCGAACGCGACACGACGCTGGCCATCGCACCCGCAGCCGTGGTGCACAAGCGCGACGGCTCGACGATCGATCTCGCGACGCTGTGGCAGACCCAGAAGGTCGTCGTCGTGTTCTATCGCGGCGGCTGGTGTCCGCACTGCCAGAAACAGCTCGGCGAGCTGCAGGAGCACCACAAGGACTTCACCGAGGCCAAGACCATCGTCATCGGCATCAGCAACGAGTCAGGTGCCGATGCGACCGCGCTGCGCGACAAGCTCAGCCTCGGCTTCGAGCTGTACTCCGATCCCGAGCTCGCGGTGATCACGAAGTGGGGCGTCGAGGACTACGGCGCCGGCATCTCGCGACCCGCGACGTTCGTGATCGAGCCCGGCGGTGCGATCAGCTTTCGCAAGGTCGGCGAGAGTCCCTCGGATCATCCCTCGATGGCCGAGCTCCTCGGCGCGCTCGACCGCTGAGCTCGATGCGGGGACCGCTCGCGACGATCGCCGCGCTTGCCCCATGCCGGTGATCCGTCCCGGCGCACGGCCCGGCGTGGTGTACACGCCGAGCAGCGTTGCGGGTCCGATGGTCCGGATCGCGCTCGAGCCGCTCCTGCGCGGGCGCACCTCGGAGCAGGTACTCGCGCTGCGGGTGTGCGATCCGGCGATGGGCGAAGGGGCGTTCCTCGTCGAGGTCATCGAGGTGCTCGCCGAGGCGCTACGCGAGGCGTGGCGTGCCGAGGGCGTCCCGGGCGGCGATGCCCGACGTGCGGTCACGCGATGTGTGGCCGGCGTCGACATCGACGGCCGAGCGGTCGCGATCGCGCGCGCCGCGCTCGGTTGCGAGGAGCGGGCGTTGCGAGTCGGCGATGCGCTCGAGCTCGACTGGTCCGACGCGTTTCCCGAGGCGTTCGCGGCCGGTGGCTTCGATGCGATCGTCGGCAATCCGCCGTACATCCGGCAGGAGTGGCTCGGTGCGGGCAAGCCGGCACTGCAAGGCTTCGCGAGCTACGACGGCGTCGCGGATCTGTACGTGTACTTCGTCGAGCTCGCGCACCGGCTCGCGCGGCCCGATGGACGCTACTGCCTGATCACTCCGAACAAGTGGCTCACAGCCGCCTACGGCCGACCGCTTCGCAGCTACCTCGCCGAGCAAAGCAGCGTCGAGGGAGTGGTCGATCTGTCGCGGTCGCCGTTGTTCGCGGAGGCCGACGCGTTTCCATGCATCGTGTGGGGCTCCGTCGGCGAGCCGCGGCGAACCCCGATCCGGGCCTCGCGGGTCGGCGGTGGGGTGATCGTCGCCGATGCGCTTCGCGATGCAGGCGTGCCGCATCCGCGCGAGCGCTGGCGCGCCGAACCGTGGCACATCGATGCTCCTGACGATCGCGCGCTGATCGATCGCCTCGAGCGAGCGTGGCCAGCCCTCGGCGACGTGGTACGCGAACGGCCCTCGCGCGGCGTGGTCACCGGATGCAATCGCGCGTTCGTGGTCGATCGCGCGACCCGTGATCGCCTGCTTGCCGAGGAGCCGAGCACGGCGGCGCTCCTGCGTCCGTTCGTCAAGGGCCGCGACATCAGGCCGTGGCAACCGGAGCACGTCGAGCGCTGGATCCTGCTCGTCGATCGCGGCACCTCGCTCGACGGATATCCCGCCGCCCACGCACACCTCGCTCGGTTTCGCGAGGCCCTCGAACCGCGTCCCGCGAACCATCGCGGCGCGTGGCAAGGCCGCAAGCCCGGCACGTATCGCTGGCACGAGCTGCAAGATCCGGTCGGCGCGCTCGCCGCGTCGCGCTCACCGAGGCTGCTGTATCAGGACATCCAGACCGGACCCGCGTGCTCGATCGATCGCAGCGGCGAGCTCGTTCCCGACACGACCGTCTGGATCCTGCCCTCGACGGATCTGTTCCTGCTCGCGGTCCTCAACTCGTCGCTCTACGGCTGGTACGCGCAGCGGCGATTTCCTCCGGCGCTGGGCGGTTCGGTCCGTCCCAAGCTCGAGTACATCCGCGCGTTGCCGATCGCTTCGCCCACCGCAGCCACACGCTCCGACATCGAGCGCCTCGTCGAGCAGCGGATCGCGCTCGACGACGAGCGGCGCGCCGGCGACGACCGCGCCTCACGCATCGCACGCGAGCTCGATGCCGCCATCGACGACGCCGTGCTCGGCGCGTACGAGCTCCGGCCTGCCGAACGGACGCAGCTCTCGCAGCGCTTGACCTGAACCGTCGAGCCGAGCGAGTGACTGGCTAGCCTGCGATCGGAAGCCGCAGCACCAGGCGCGCGTCGGAGCTGCAGCGCAGCTCGCCTCCTTCGCGTGCGAACACCCACGCCGCGATCGCGAGGAACTCGCTCGTACTGGCCTTCGTCGTCGGTGCGATCAGAAAGCTCAGCTCGACGCGCGAGGCTTCGTTACGAGTGACGGCTTCGAGCGAGCGGGTTCGACCGGTGCCGGCCGCGGCATCGAGCGCGAGGGCGAGGCCCTGCGTGGCGAGCGAGACCGCGAGCTCGACGTCCACGTCGGGGAGCGTGCCTCGCAACACGACGCCGGCGCGCTCACCGGCCCGCGTCACGACCTCGCGCAGCGCAACGCGCGTTCGCACCGGGGGTTTCGTCAGCCCGCGGTTCAGGGTGAGGAGCTGCGTGAGCTCCTTGACGGCGGACTGTGCGGTCTCGGTGGCGCGCTCGAGCTCGGAGGAGCCACCCGGTTCGAGCAGCTCGGTGATCTCGTCGAGGGACATCATCAGGCCCTGGATCTTCGAGGCAAGGTCGTGATTGAACCCCACCATCCGCGATCCGATCACCGCGAGGTGGAGGATCGGATCGAGCTCGGCCCGAGGATGGCGCTCGCACGGTCGACCGGTTTCGTCGAGATGGACGAGCGGTTCGCTCACGAGGTGCTCTCGAGCCTCGCCGTGAGTCCGGGAAGCTCGAGCTCGACCGCCTCGGTCCACGGATCGGCCGTGACTTCGTAGCTCTGTCCTGGCCGCCGCTCGACGGTGGAGATGCCCGGGTACTCGGTCTCGAGCGCCGCACGCAACGCATCGCGACGTTGGCGCCGCTCGCGATCGCCTGACATCGCGAGTAGCTCGCGGTTTCGCGCGACACCCGCGTTGACCGCGGCGCGGAGCTGCTCGTTGTCGAACGGCTTGTTGAGGAAGCGAAAGATCTCGCCCTGGTTGATGCCGTCGATCGCGGTCTCGAGCGAGCGCTGCCCCGTCAGGAGGATCCGCACGGTCTCCGGCCTGATCCGTCGAGCATGACCCGCGAGCTGCGCGCCGGTCATCTCGGGCATGTCGTAGTCGGACACGAGCACGGAGACCTCGTCGGCTGCGATCCAGCCGAGCGCCTCGCTCGCCGACAGCGTCGACCGGATCTCGATGGCCTCGCGCTTGAGGCACCGGACCACGGTGCCGAGCATGGCTTCGTCGTCGTCGACACACACGATGAGAGGATTCTTGGTTGCCATGGTTCAGCTCGATAGCCAGCGCCGCCAGCCGCGGCGATCGGTGAGGCGCTCGATCTCGTCGAGGGCGGCCAGCAGCGCGCGGATGCCGGGAAACCGCCCCTGCGGTGTCTTCTGCAGGCACGTGGTGACGATGTCGACGAGCTTGGGCGGCAAGGGGCCGTGCGGGCTCTCGACGGGCGGAATCGGAGCCTGGATGTGCATCATGCACAGCTTCCGCAGGTCGTCGTGCTCGAACGGCGGATGGCCGGTGAGCATCTCGAACAGCACGGCGCCGAGGCCGTACTGATCGGAGCGATCGGTCGGCGCGAGGCCGCGCAGCTGCTCGGGCGAGATGTAGGCCGGCGTGCCGAGCACGAACTCGGGGTGCTCGTCGCGCAAGCCTTCACCTGCGAGCTCGGCGAGGCCGAAGTCGACGAGCTTGACGTGGAGGTCCTCGCCGCCGACGACCAGCACGTTCGACGGCGTGACGTCGGCATGGATGACGCCGCGATCGTGGGCGGCGGCGAGCGCCTCCCCGAGCTGACGCGCGATCGCGACGACCTCCGCGGGTGGGAGCGCCCCGCGCTCGACGCGAGTGGCGAGGCTCTCGCCCTCGAGCAGCTCCATCACGAAGTAGGGACGACCATCGGGGACGTGACCGAAATCGAAGACGTCGACGATGTTGGGATGGTGGACACGTGCGGCCGTGCGCGCCTCGCGGAGGAACCGTTGGGCCGCGGTCGGCTCGCGCTCGACGACTCGATTGCGCAGCACCTTGAGCGCGTACTTGCGACCGAGCGCGATGTGCTCGACGGAGAACACGGTCCCCATGCCGCCTTCGCCGAGGAAGTCGATGACCTTGTACTGGCCGATCGTGTCGCCGGCGGAAGGGCCGACCGCCGGCAGCACGAGGGCGCTGCTCCCGGTAGCCTTGCCGCGCGGGCGGGTCACCATCAGATCGGCTCGTAGCTCGTTGCCCGGCCGGACCGTGATCACGACCTCGGCTTCGCGGTGGCCCGAGCGCACCGGGACCACGCCGCTCGAGACGTGCGACGCGGCGAGATCGAGATCCGCGATGAACGCGAGCCGCGCGATCACGGCCGACCCGAGCGTCGCATCGATCGGAATGGTCGCGAGTGAAGTGGCGCCGCGCTCGATGGTCACGACATACGAATCAGGAGCCGTCGGCATCGGCTCGATGTAGACGGCATCGGCATGTGCGCGCACCGCGGCGGCGAGCAGCAGATCGGCGACGCGCCGAGGATCGGTGGCCGAAAGCGAGCGGCCGAAGGCTCCAGGAGTGTCACCCGCCATCGTCAGGGATATACTACCAAGGACGATGTCTTTCGATCAGGGTGGAGGGGGCGAATCGCCAAGTGGTGTTCGCGTGCTGGTCGTTGACGACGACGAGCTGATCTGTCGTCAGACGGCATCCGGACTCGCGACCTCGGGGTACCAGGTCGTCACGGCTCACGATGGCGCCCGCGCGATCGCGCAGGCCGACGAGACTCCACCGGACGTCGCGATCGTCGACCTCGAGATGCCGACTGGCGGCCTCGCGGTGATCCGACACCTCAAGCAGCATGGTGCGGCGGTGCACGTGATCGTGATGACCGGCCACGACGACGAGGTCCACAGGCGTGACGCGTTCGACGCCGGGACGGACGACTTCGTGGTCAAGCCGACCGGGCTCGCCGAGCTCAAGCGCCGGCTCGCCGCTGCGACGCGCCAGCAGCGCGCGTTCGTCGAGATTCGCCTCGCGAAGGAAGCCGCGGATCGCCGGATGACGTACGGCGCGGAGGCCGGCGCGCTGGTCGCGCACGATCTCAATAATGGGCTCGCGGTCGCGCTCTCGAACCTCCAGTTCCTCGGTGAGGAGCTCGTGCTCGACAAGGATCAGACCGACGCGCTCGCGTCGACGATCCGCTCGTTGCGCCGGATGTCGGGGCTCGTCGCGAACTTCGTCGACGTCGGCCGGTTCGAGGACGCCGCGGTCAAACCGACCGTGACCCGCGTGCGCGTGCACACGGTGCTCGATTCGGTGCTCGACGTGAACTCGGTGTCGATCACGCGCGGCATCACGACCCGGATCGACTGCGCCGTCGAGCTCGAGGGGCGCTTCGACACCGCGCTAATCGAGCGCGTGATGCACAACCTCGTCGGAAACGCGTCACGCTACTGCAATCCGGGCGGCGCGATCGTCGTCTCGGCAAAGCCGTGGAACGATGTCGATAGCGTGGTGCTCGCGGTGACGAATAGCGGGCCGCAGGTCCCGGAGAACATCCGAGGCAACCTGTTCGGCAAGTACGTCCGCGGCGGTGGTGGCAAGCGCGGCATGGGACTGTATTTCTGCCGGCTCGTGGCCGAAGCCCACGGTGGGCGGATCGACTACGAGGCAGCCCCGGAGGGGCCGAGCTTCGTGTTGCGCCTGCCGGGTCGCGCATGAGCGAAGGGAGCGTGTAGCAGTGCCCTACGTGATCTTGTTGTGCGACGACGATCCCGACATCCGAGGCGCGATGAGGCGCACGTTGCGCGGCAACGAGATCGTCGAATCGGGCTCGCCGCGCGAGGCGATCGACGCGCTCAAGCTCCGCACGTTCGATGCGATCATCAGCGATTACTCGCTCGAAACCGAGAGCGACGGCCTCGACGTGCTCCAGCACGTGCGCCTGCAGTATCCCGACGTCGTGCGCTTCCTCGTCACGGGCAACAAGGACCTCGAGGTCGTCGTACGTGCCTTGAACGAAGGCGCCGTGGACCGCTACTTCATGAAGCCGTGGGACGACGTGAAGCTTCGAGCCGCGCTCGAGCTCCTGCTGCGCGCACGTCGTTAGCGGCCGGCGGCGACGAGATCGTCGAGGATCCGTCGCGTGAGCCCCCAGATCACGTGGCCCTCGTAGGTCCATGCAGGAAACTTCATCGAGAGCGGCGGATAGGTGTACGTGGTGTCGAGCGCACCCGAGATCGCGAGCTCGAGCGGGAGCCAGAACGCCGAGACCGCCTCGACTCCGCAGATCGGCTCGAGCGCGACCGGGGTCCGGAACACGAACGGAGTCACCTCGACGAGGGTCGGTCCGGACGTTCGCGGGAGCAGGGGCGCGAAGTTGCCGACGAGCTGCTCGGAGGTGAGCTCGATCCCGAGCTCCTCGTGCGTCTCGCGGATCGCGGTCGCGAGTAGATCGGGATCGCCTGGCTGATAGCCGCCGCCCGGCAGCGAGATGTGTCCCGACCACGGATCGCTCGAGCGCTCGGCGCGCTTCATCAGCAGCACGCGCGGACCACTCGGCGCCTCGTGCAGCAACGCGGCAACCGCGGCGCGACGCTGGCCATCCACCGGAGGTACCGGCGGCCTGGCGATCGACGCGAGCTGTTGCGCGAGCTGTTCGACGAGCGCGGACACGCCGACAGTCTAACGTACGCGCTACGATGCGCCGATGCGTACGCGGCGGTTCGGTCCGCTCCCGGTCGAGGTCCCGGTGATCGGCATCGGAACGTGGAACATGGAGCGCGACGATCCGAAGCAGGCGGTCGCGGCGATCCGGCGTGCGCTCGAGCACGGCATGACCCATGTCGACACCGCGGAGCTGTACGGAAACGGCCGGGTGGAGACGCTCGTCGGAGAGGCGATCAGCGGTCGGCGCGACTCGATCTTCCTCGCGTCGAAGGTGCTGCCCACGCACGCCGGCTTCGAACCGGCGCAACGCGCCTGCGAGAACAGCCTACGCCGCCTCGGCACCGAGCGCCTCGATCTCTACCTGCTGCACTGGCGCGGCGAGGTTCCGCTCGCCGAGACGATCCGCGCGTTCGAAGCACTCCGCGAGCAAGGCAAGATCCTGGCGTGGGGAGTGTCGAACTTCGACGACACCGATCTGGAGGAGCTCGCGCTCGCCACGGAGTACCCGATCGCGTGCAACCAGGTCCTGTATCACCTGAACGAGCGCTCGATCGAGCAGCGCATCACGCCGTGGTGCGTGCGCCATGGCGCGGCGGTGGTCGGGTACAGCCCATTTGGCAGCCGTGGTCGATTCCCTGCTTCCGCCGTGCTCGACGCGGTGGCCAGGCGGCTCGGTGCCACGCCACGTCAGGTCGCGCTCGCGTTCTTGACGCGGGACTCGGCCTTCGCGATCCCGAAGTCATCGAATCCCGCACACGTCGACGAGCTCGCCGGAGCGGATCGAGTCGTGCTCGACGCAGCCGCGCTCGCCGCGATCGAGGCCGCATTTCCCCTCGCTCCGTGGCGGGGCCTCCCGACACTCTGAGAAAGCACCCCCATGACCCGCGACTACGATCTCGTCGTGTTCGGCGCGAGCGGCTTCACCGGCAAGCTCGTCGCCGAGTACATCAAGCACGCGGAGGCCAAGGTCTCGTGGGCGATCGCCGGCCGCAACCAGGCGAAGCTCGACGCGCTGGGGCTAGGAGTGCCGATCCTCGTCGGAGATGCGCTCGATCGCGCCGCGGTCGACACGATCGCCCGCCGGACCAAGGTCGTCTGCACGACCGCGGGACCGTTCGCGAAGTACGGCAGCGAGCTCGTCGCGGCATGCGCCGATGCCGGTACCCACTACTGCGATCTCACCGGCGAGGTGCAGTGGATGCGACGCATGATCGACGCACACCACGAACGGGCACGCGCGACCGGCGCGCGCATCGTTCACGCGAGCGGCTTCGACTCGATCCCCTCGGACCTCGGGACGTGGGCGCTCCAGCAGGAGTTCATCGCGCGATTCGGCCGGCCCGCGAGCTCGGTGACCGCGGTGTTTGGCGAGACCAGCGGCGGGCTCTCGGGCGGCACGATCGCCAGTGCGCTCCAGACCATGACCGAGGCCGAGAACGACCCCGCGGTCCGCGCGCTGCTCGGCAATCCGTACGCACTCGATCCCGATCCGCATGCGCCGCGCCCGCAGGTTCGCGACGAGGTGTCGATCGGATGGGACTCGCGCCTGAAGATGTTCACCGTGCCGTTCGTGATGGCGCAGGTGAACACTCGCGTGGTGCGGCGCGGCCACGCGCTCGCCGGCTTTCCCTGGGGGCCCGACTTTCGCTACCGCGAGGTGATGAGCACGCCCGGCTCCGCGCGCGGGCTCGCGATGGCGGTCGGGATCACGGGTGGGCTCGGGGCGCTGGCATTCGCGATGAAGCGGCGACGCCTGCGCGAGCTGCTGGCGAAGCGGGCGCCCCACCCCGGCGAGGGGCCCTCCCCCGAGGTGCGGGAGCATGGTCACTGGAAGACGCGCTTCGTCGGCGAGGCCGGCGGGGAGCGTCTCCTCTACGTCGCCTCCGATCGCGCTGATCCCGGCTACGGCTCGACCGCGAAGATGCTCGGCGAGGCCGCCCTTTGCCTGGCTCGCGATCCGCTGACATCAGAGGGCGGCGTCCTCACACCCGCTGTCGCGATGGGCCAGCACCTCCTCGACCGACTGCGTCGAGCCGGACTGACGTTTGGTGCTGCCGGCTGATCGAGCTGCCAGCACTCTCCAATTCCGCGATTCCGCTCGGCGCTCGGATGGCACCTCGGCTGCAACTATCCGTTCGTGTAGAGACGAATCGGCTACCTCGGTAGTCGGCGCGACAACTCCACCCGGAGCGCCAATCCCCCAGTTCAAGCCTCAAAACATTTCAGGTCGCTCGCTCCACCAAGGAGCATGCGATCGACATGGTTCGGATCCGCGGTGGTGAGACTGCGGAACCGAGGATGGCTGGCCGACCCAGGTAATTCTGCCTGGGTCGGTTTTTTTTCGGAACGTGTCGTCAGTCCCAGGGGGCAACCGTCGAGGTTGTCCGATGCCGACTGCGTTACCATGTCGCGTGGTGTATCGGATCTTGACGTGGTTCCTCCGCGTCGTGACGCGTGTGTTCTTCCGTCAGGTCGAGATCGCCGGAATCGAGAACATCCCCGCGACCGGACCGGTGCTGTTCGCCGGCAATCACCCGAACTCGCTGATCGATCCGATCCTGATCATCACGACGTGCGGACGGAAGGTTCACTTCGCCGCGAAGGACACGCTGTTCAAGGGGCGGCTGATGCGCTCCGTGCTGCGCGGACTCGGGGCAGTGCCGCTCGCGCGCAAGGTCGAGCACGATGGCAAGGGAGGGGCTCCGGCGTCTGCGGCGCCGCGTGACTCGGCCGAGATGGCGCGGCTCAACGACGCGGCGTTCGAGAACATGTTCGCGGTGCTCGAGGCCGGCGGGACCATCGGGATCTTTCCCGAGGGGCTCTCGCACGACGAGTCGCAGCTCACGAAGCTCAAGACCGGCGCCGCGCGCCTGGCCCTCGGTGGCGCCGCGCGCACGAAGAGCCCGATCGCGATCGTGCCGTGCGGGCTCACGTTCATCCATCCGAAGCGGTTTCGCAGCCGGGTGCTCGTCCAGTACGGGACGCCCGTCATGATCGAGGCATCGACGGATCAGGATGCGGTGAAGCGGGTGACCGGCGAGATCGACGCGTCGCTGCGCCGGCTCACGATCAACGCGCCCGACTGGGACACCGTCCGTGCGCTCGATACGGTCCGCCGCCTCTACCAGCCGCAAGAGATCTCGATCGAGGATCGTGTCGAGCTCGCGCGCAGGTTCAACACGTACTACGGCGCGGTCGCGGCGGATCCGCGAGTCATCGACATCATGCGGCGCGTGCGGGCGTATCAGCAGAAGCTCGACGAGCTCGGGCTCACGGATCGCGAGCTCGCGCGCGATCTGTCGAAGCTCGAGGTCGGGGGGCGCATGCTGCGGCACATCGTCCTCGTCGCGTGGTGGCTGCCGCTCACGGTGCCGGCCGCGCCGCTGCATGTCCCGCCGCTCGTGTTCGCGCGGATCGCCGGTCCGAGGCTCACTCCGCGCAAGGACGTGGTCGCGACGACGAAGATGCTGATCGGGTTGCTGCTCGTGCTGCTGTCGTACGGCGTGACGATCTCGTACATCTGGTGGACGTGGGGGTTCTGGTGGGGGGCGTTCGCGACGATCCTGCTGCCGCTGTCGGGCTGGGCCACGCTGCGCGTGCTCGATCGCCTGCGGCTCGTGCGACGGGCGTTCGGGGTGCTCGCGCGACGGTTGCGGTTTCGCGACGAAGTTCGTGCGCTGCGACTCGAGCGCGCGAAGCTGGCCGAGGACGTGATCCGCGTGGTCACCGAGATCAAGCCACGCGAGCTCGCCTTGCTGTTTCCACCGGATCACCCCGAGCGGGTCGAGTCGTCCGAGGCGCGGCGTGATGCCGACTTCGATGCGGCCCTCGATCAGCGCGACGCTCGAGCCGAGCCACGAGACGACGAATGACCGGACGAGCCAGGCCTTCCGGCCGAGCAGCGAACGAGGAGGGCGCGTGAAGCCGCTCGTCGTCCTGCTACACGGCCTCGCGCGCGGACACGGCTCGATGGCTCGCCTCGATCGCTACCTGCGCGCGCAGGGCTTCGAGACGTTCAGTCGAACGTATCCGTCGCGGCGCCACTCGATCTCGTATCTCGCGAGCGAGGTCTCCGAATCGATCATCGAGCACGCCGCGAACCGCGCGGTCTGCGCCGTCACGCACTCGATGGGCGGGGTGATCGTCCGGCACCTCCATGATCCGCGCATCCGCTGGCAGCGCATCGTGATGCTCGCACCGCCGAATCGGGGCAGTCAGCTCGCGGCCGCGCTGACCAAGAACGCGGTGTTCCGCTGGTACTACGGCCCCGCCGGCGCCGAGCTCGCCGATGGGGCGCACTGGCCCGAGCCACCGGCTCCGTTCGCGGTGATCGCCGGGACGCGCGGACTCGCGCTCACGAACCCGACCAGCTGGACGATGGGGCGCCGGTTTTCGGCCGGGGTCAAGCACGACGGCACGGTCGCCGTCGACGAGACTCGGCTCGATGGCATGGCCGCGTTCGCCGAGATCGACGCGACGCACACGTGGATCATGAACGACCCGCGGGTGCAGTCCCTCGTGGTGCGGTACCTGACAGAGGGGAGCTTCTCGCGAGCCGAATCTCCTCGGAGCGAACCGTGACGGCCCGATCGCAGCCGTGTTACAGACTCGCGTAGGAGGCTGCATGTTCGGTCGGTTCCTGCCCCGCGAGACCAGCTTCTTCGACTTCTTCGAGCAACACGCCGGGCTCACGATCGAGGGCACGAAGGAGTTCCTCTCGATGGTCACGACGGGCGCGAACATCGCCACGAAGTGCCGGCGGATCTCGGACATCGAGCACGAGACCGACACGATCACGCATCGTTGCGTCGAGGCCCTGCACAAGACGTTCATCACGCCGATCGATCGCGACTCGATCCATCGACTGATCACCCGGATGGACGACGTGATGGACTTCGTCGAGGCCGCGGCCGAGCGCGTCGAGCTGTACGAGCTCACCGTGATGACCGCCGACGTGCGTGATCTCGCCGACGTGCTCCACCGTTCCGCGCTCCAGGTGGAGCAGGCCGTTCGCGGCCTCCGCACACTCAAGGAGCCACAGGCGACCTTGAAGCTCTGCATCGATATCAATCGCCTCGAGAACGAGGCCGACGCGATCCTGCGACGCTCGGTCGCGCGATTGTTCAAGGAAGAGACCAACCCGATCACCATCATCAAGTGGAAAGAGGTCTACGAGAACCTCGAGAACGCCACGGACCGCTGCGAGGATGTGGCGAACATCATCGAGGGCGTGATCCTCGAGCACGCGTAAATGGACGTCTCGTTCATCGTCATCGCCACCATCGCGGTGGCTCTCGTATTCGACGTCATCAACGGGTTCCATGACGCCGCGAACTCGATCGCCACCGTCGTCTCGACGCGCGTGCTGTCGCCGCGCATGGCCGTCCTGTGGGCCGCGCTCGCGAACTTCATCGCGCTGTTCATCTTCCATCAAGGTGTTGCCGACACGATCGCCAAGACGATCCAGGTCGAGCACGCGAGCACGGCCTATGTCTGGGTCGTGGTCTGTGGCCTCATCGGCGCCATCACCTGGAACCTCCTCACGTGGTGGTGGGGGCTACCGTCGTCGAGCTCGCACGCGCTGATCGGCGGGCTCTCGGGAGCCGGCATCGCGTACGGCGGCCTCAACGCGCTCCAGCTGCCGAACATCTACAAGACGCTGTACTTCATCCCGCTCGCGCCGCTGATGGGTCTGCTCCTCGGCAGCCTGCTGATGTTCAGCGTGTTCTGGATCTTCCGGAAGCTCCGGCCGCAGAAGGTCGATCGCGTGTTCCGGGTCGGCCAGCTGATCTCTGCAGGCCTCTACTCCATCGGCCACGGCGGCAACGACGCGCAGAAGACGGCAGGCGTCATCTGGGCCGTGATGATCGCGGGCGGTATGATCGGCCCGCACGACCAGGCGCCGTACTGGGTGTTCGTCGCGTCGTACTCGGCGATGGCGTTCGGCACCGCGATCGGCGGCTGGCGCATCGTCAAGACGATGGGCATGGGCCTGACGTCCCTGAAGCCGGTCGGCGGGTTCTGCGCCGAGGTCGCCGGCGCGGTCACGCTGTTCATCGCGACGTATCTGAAGATCCCGGTCTCGACGACGCACACGATCACCGGCGCGATCATCGGGGTCGGCTCGGTGACGAAGGCACGCGGGATCCGGTGGGGCCTCGCGACGCGCATCGTGTACGCGTGGCTCCTCACGATCCCGGCGGCGGGCCTCGTCGGTGCCGCTGCCGTGCTGCTCGTGCACGCGCTCGGCGCGTGGTGAGCGACGCGGCGCCATGACCAACTCGCGGTGCGATGTCCTCGTGATCGGTGGCGGTCACAACGGCCTCGTCACGGCCGGGCTGCTCGCCAAGCGCGGGTTGTCGGTCATCGTGCTCGAGCGGCGCGACGTGGTCGGGGGCGCCGCGATCACCGAGACGCCGTGGGGGCCGGCCTACAAGATGACCTCGCTGTCGTACGTGGTCAGCCTGATGCCGCAGACGGTGCTCGAGGAGCTCGAGCTCGTTCGCTTCGGCTACAAGCTCTATCCGCAACATCCGTACTTCGTGCCGTACCCCGACGGGCGGTACCTGATGATGTGCGACGACAAGGCACGGCGGCACGCGCAGATCTCGAAGTTCTCGGCCCGCGATGCCGACGAGATGGAGCGTTGGGATGACTGGCTCGGCCGCCTCGGTGCGGTGCTCGGGCCGTTGCTCACGCAGGTCCCACCGAAGCTCGGCAGCAAGAAGCCGAAGGATCTGTTCGCGGCGCTCGGGCTCGCCTGGCGGTTTCGCAAGCTCGACGAGCGCGGCATGGCGGACGTCACGCGGCTCATGACGATGAGCGTCGCGGACTTGCTCGAGGAGCGCTTCGAGTCCGATGCCGTTCGCGGCGTGCTGTCGGTCAGCGGCGTGATCGGCTCGTGGGCCGGGCCGCGCTCGCCGGGGTCGGCCTACGTGATGGCCCACCACAAGCTCGGGGACATCGGCGAGGGCCAGCTCGGCTCGTGGGGGTTCCCCGAAGGCGGCATGGGCGGTGTCACGCAGGCAATGCGCGCCGCGGCCGTGCATTTCGGCGCGGTGATCCGGACCGAGTCCGAGGTCGTCAAGATCAAGGTCACCGACGGTCGCGCCAGTGGCGTCGTGCTCGCGAACGGCGACGAGCTCGAGGCCGACACGATCGTCACGACGACCCATCCCAAGCTCACGTTCCTGCGCCACCTCGAGCGCAGCGAGCTGCCCGATGACTTCGTCACCTCGATCGAGCGCTGGAAGACGCGCTCCGGCACCGTGAAGGTCAACCTCGCGCTCGATCGTCTCCCCGAGTTCACGTCGAAGCCCGGCTTCGATCCCGAGGTCCATGGCGGAACGATCGTCCTCGCGCACTCGCTCGACGAGATCGAGGGCGCGTTCCAGGATGCGGTCGCCGGTCGGCCCGCGCGACAACCGTTCGCCGACGTCTGCATCCCCAGTGTCTTCGATCGGACGCTGGCTCCCGACGGTCACCACGTGATGTCGATGTTCACGCAGTGGGTGCCGCACCAGTACGCCGATGCGCCGCACACCGCGGCGCTCGAAGCGTACGCGGATCGCTTGATCGCGCGCTTCGAGCAGCTAGCGCCCGGCTTCACGTCGTCGATCCTCCATCGTCAGATCATCGGCCCACACGAGATGGAGACGACGTACGGCCTTGTCGGCGGCAACATCTTTCACGGCGAGCTGTCCGCGAACCAGCTGTTCCACATGCGGCCGGCCCCTGGCTACGCCGACTTCACGACGCCGATCCGCGGGCTGTACCAGGCGTCGTCGGCGACCCACGGCGGCGGCGGCGTCACCGGCATCCCGGCACTGCAGGTCGTTCGCAAGCTCGAGAAGATCCTCTGAGACTCGGGGAAATCGCGTCAGAGACCCGCCGATCGTCGACGGTCTGACGTGCTGTGAGGCTGCGACGTGAGACGCCCGAGCACGTCGAGCTCGGGCCCGACGGGTCGCGCGGTCTGCTTGCAGAGGCACCTCCGTTGCAACTCGTGGAGGTAGGAGATTCGCCATGAAGACGATGTTCATCGTTGCTGCGGTGCTGTTCGCGGTCGGTGCCTGTCGACGGGACGACACGGATCGACGAAGAGACGAGTTTCGCAAGCCGGTCGAGACCACCGGACCGGCGACGCCACCAAGCGCCGCGCCGGCGGCACCACCGGCCACGCCACCAAGTCCCGCCCCCGCGCAACCGGCTCCCACCGATCCATGGGATTCGCAACCGAGCACTCCCCAACCCGGCGCTACCCAGCCCAGCACCGCCGAACCAGGCGCCACGCAACCCAGCACCACCCAGCCAGGTGCCACGCAACCCAGCACCACCCAGCCAGGTGCCACGCAACCCGGCACCACCGAGCCCGAAGCGCTGCAACCCAGCACCACCGAGCCCGGAGCGCTGCAACCCAGCACCACCGAGCCCGGAGCGCTGCAACCGTCCACGCAAGAGGAGAGCGCTGCGTCGTTCATCGGGATTCGCCGGGACTACGCGTCGCGCTCGAGGAGCCGCCTGGGTGAGCTCGACTCCAAGATCGCCGACCTCGAGCTGAGCGCGGACGCGAATTCACGGGAGGTCGCGGTCAAGCTGCGGGAACGCCGCGATCAGCTGGCGCAGAAGCTCGACACGGTCGGAGCCCAGGGCGCGGCCGGCTGGGAGGACTTCAAGGCGGACGTCGGCCAGGCGTTCGAGGACCTCGAGCGCGATCTGGACGCGGTCAAACGCTAGGCAGGCCTCGATGTCAGCCCCCAGCTCTAGGGTGGCGACGTGGCGAAGCTCTACTTTCGATACGGTACGATGGACTCCGCGAAGTCGATGAACCTGCTCGCGGTGGCGCACAACTACCGCAAGCAGGGCAAGCGCGTCCTGCTCGTCAAGCCGCGGCTCGACACGCGGTTCGGGACAGCGAAGATCTCGTCTCGCTGCGGGCTCGAGGCCGAAGCGGATCTGATGATCGATAACGATACCTCGCTCGATCCGCGAGACTTCGTCGACTTCGATTGCATCCTCGTCGACGAGGCGCAGTTTCTTCCACCTACCGTGATCGAGGATCTCCGGCGCATCACGTTCGATCCCGGCGTCCCCGTGATCTGCTACGGCCTGCGAACGGATTTTCGCACGCGGCTGTTTCCCGGCGCGCAGCGGCTCATGGAGCTCGCTGACCGCATCGAGGAAGTGAAGGTCACCTGTCAGTACTGCTCGAAGAAGGCGATCTGCAACCTGCGGTTCGTCAATGGCACGCCGACCGTACGCGGGCCGCAGATCCAGCTTGGGGCCGACGAGCAGTACGCCCCCGTGTGCTGGGGTCACTACGACGAAGCGACGCGTCAGGTCCGGGCCGAGGTCTCGGGCGCGGTCCTTCGCCCGAGCTGAGCTGCGTCACGAGCCTCGTAACTCCGTGATCAATTGAGGTCCGCACGACGCGCGCGCCACTCGACGAAGAGCGCCGAGAACCGTGGGTCACTCTGGAGCGGAGCGAGATCGTTATCGGTCTCCATCTTCTCGGTGTGCTCGTACTCGTGCTCGATCGCGCGTGCGATCTGCTCGAGCGCGCGATCGATCTGTCCGACCGCGGCGTAGGCACAGGCGGCCGAGTGATAGATGTACGGATTCTCGGGTGCGTACGGCTGCCCACCATCGGCGAGCTCGACGGCGAGTCGATAGTCTCCGAGTGCGTGGGCATGGATGCAGGCGTTGTTCCACGCCATGACGAGCGCGGTTCGCGCCTCTCCGGAATCCACCGCGGGCTCTGGAAGGGAGAGGACCTTGCGCAGGATCGCGAGGCCCTGAGGCCGTTCGACCGCGAAGCTCGCATTGTAGAGGTACGCGACGAGGCGGCCGTCTTGCGGCAGGCGGTCGAGCAGCGCGCCGAGATACGCCGGAGCGTGACGCGCGATCGAACCGACGAGCTCTGCTAGCTCCTCCGGATCGGTCTCGCGCAGGGTCTCGTCGTCGAGCAACTCGAGTGCGGCCGCGAGCTCGCCTGGTGCGTGCTCGGCCGTCTCGCCGACCACCAGGAGACGAACGTCGCGACTCGGTGCCCCATAAGCGAGTGCGATCGCCTCGGCGAGGCGGCGCTGTCGCACGAGGACGATCGCGAGGTAGCCGGTCGCGTCGGACGAGGCATCGAACGACAGCGCGCGCCGCAGCAGGCGTTCGGCGACGATCGAGGTCGCTGGATCGTCGGGATCATGATCGAGCGCGATCTCGATCAACATGCCCGCGAGCTCGCGCTTGCTCCACGCACTCTGCGCGACCGCCCACGCAAGCGCGGCTTCTTCGCCGTGGCGCTGAAACCGCTCGGCCAGGGGATTGCCTGCGAGGATAAAGGGCTCGCCGCCGGTCGCCTCACCGGAAGCCCGGGCCTTCACGGCATCGTCGATCGTCTCGAAGCGAGCCCAGGAGATCGGCAGGATGTCGTTGATCCGCGCGATGATCCAGAGCAGAAAGTGGACCTGATCCGAGGAGGTCGCGGGTACCGCGAAGCGCTCGACCCACATCAGCGCCGACTGGTGGCGGCGATCGTGAACCACATCGGCTCGCTGAAAGGCTTCGAACTCGTCGGCGCGCTCGTCCTGATAGACCGAGAGCCACAGCGCGAAGAACGCGTTGATCACCGACTCCTCGCCTGCCATCGCGGCTCCGGTGAGCTTGATCGCGACACCGAACCGCTCCCAATCGTAGTCGTCGATGATCTCGGGATAGCGCTCGATCGGAAACGCGACCGAATGCTCGAACGGCGGTGAGCCGTTTCGCCAGTGGCTCTCGATCATGCCCTCGACTTCGATCTCCTCGTCGGCGGTATCGTCGTCGTCGTCGTCATCATCGTCAGCGTCGTCCGGTTCGGCGGCAGGCGACTCGGGCGCATCGGGAGCCGAGTACAGCACCTCGGCCGGCTGGTCGAAGATCGCGTCGACCACCTCGGCCGGCACGGGTGGAGTGTCTTCTGCTTCCGCTTCCTGCGGCTCGGCGACCGAGAGCTCGAGCCAGGCGACGCCATCGATTCCGGTCTCGACCTTGATGCACCAGATCGCCTCGAGCTCGTACTTTGCTGCGACCTGTTCGAGTGCAGCGCGCTGCGCATCGAGCTCTGCGGCGGTCGGCGGCAGCCACGGTGCGGCATGCCACTGGCGATCGGGTTCGGGCTCGGCCTCGTCGCGCTCGGCTCGTTCCTGTGGATCGTGTTCGTCCTCGGTGACGCCCGCCGCGCCGAGCGCATCCCACAGCGCGCGCTGCTCGGCGTGGTCGAGCGCACGCGCGCTGCGAGCGATCACGATTCCGCGCGCGAGGTCGCTGCGCCGCGGCTCGAGGCCGGTGAGATCCACTGATTGCAGCGTACCTCAGGTCGAAGACACACGGCTGCTCGTGCCCGCCTCGCGTGGACGTCCTGTCTCACTCCGCCCGGCTGGGCCAGACGGTGGGCTCGCTCGCCTTCCGCCGTTCCCGGGCACGTCAACACTCGATGATGTTGACCGCGAGCCCGCCGCGCGCGGTCTCCTTGTACTTGCTGCTCATGTCCGCGCCGGTGCGCCACATCGTCTTGATGACCTTGTCGAGCGAGACCTTGTGGGTGCCGTCGCCTTGCAGCGCGAGCCTTGCCGCGTTGATCGCCTTGACCGCTCCCATCGCGTTGCGCTCGATGCACGGCACCTGGACGAGCCCGCCGATCGGATCGCAGGTGAGTCCGAGGTTGTGCTCCATCCCGATCTCGGCGGCATTCTCGACCTGCGCGGGCGTGCCCCCCATGACCTCGGCGAGCGCGCCTGCAGCCATCGAGCACGCGACTCCGACTTCCCCCTGACAGCCGACCTCGGCCCCGCTGATCGACGCGTTCTTCTTGTACAAGGCTCCGAGCGCGGCCGCGGTCAGCAGAAACCGCAACGTGCCTTCATCGTCGGCGTTCGGCAGGAAGCGCCGGTAGTACATGAGGACCGCCGGAATGATCCCGGCGGCTCCGTTCGTCGGTGCGGTGACGACGCGACCGCCCGCGGCGTTCTCTTCGTTGACCGCGAGCGCGAACAGATTGACCCAGTCCATGATCACGAGCGGATCGCTGGCCCCCGCCGGATCGCTCTTGAGCCGGCGATGCAGCGCCGCGGCGCGCCGCTTGACCTTGAGCCCACCGGGCAGGATGCCCTCGCGCTCGCAGCCGCGCCTCACGCACGCGTCCATCGCGTTCCAGATTGCCTGGACCCGCGTCCGAACCTCGGCCTCTGGTACGTGGGCCTTCTCGTTCTCGAACATCAGCGACGAGATCGCCATGCCGTGCTCGGCGCTGTGCCTCAGCAGCTCGTCGGCGGAATTGAATGGATAGGGAACCTCGACCTGCTCGGCCGGCGTGCTGCCATCGGCCGGCACTCCGGTGTGATCGACGACAAACCCGCCGCCGACCGAGTAGTAGACCCGCTCGGCGATCACGGTGCCGCTCGCATCGCGGGCCGTGAACCGCATCCCGTTCGAGTGGAGGGGCAGCTTCTCGCGGCGATGAAACAGCAGCTGATGCGCGGGATCGAGCTCGACCTCGTGCCGCCCGAGAATCCTGACGCGCTTGGTCTCGATGACCCGCGCGATGCGCGCAGCGACGCTGTCCACGTCGACGGTCGCCGGCTCCTCGCCCTCGAGCCCGAGGATCACGGCGCGATCGCTTCCGTGGCCCTTCCCGGTGAAGCCGAGGCTGCCGAACAGCTCGATCTTCACACCAGCAGTGGTGGTCAGGAGGCCATCCGTCTCGAGCCGCTCTGCGAACCGGCGCGCCGCGCGCATCGGCCCGACGGTATGCGAGCTCGAAGGGCCGATCCCGATCTTGAAGATGTCGAAGACAGAGATGTGCATGCCCGAGTGCGACAGCTTGCCACGTTGGAGCGGAGGTTCCCATCTCCGTCGGGCCGGCGTGCCTGCAGGTCAACGCAACACGAGGCGAACGCATGCCCGCGGCCAGAGCGGGGCCGGACCATCGTCAGAACAAGATCCGGGTCCTGATGCTCGTCTCGAGCGCGCCGATCTCGCGATTCACGTCTCCCGAGACATCCTGGTCGAGATCCATCACGAGGTACCCGATCTCCGGATCCGTCGAGAGCACCTGGGCGCGAATGTTCGCGTTCTTGTCGGAGACGATCTTGTTGATGTCGCGGAGCACGCCCGGAACGTTGCGGTGGATGTTGAGGATGCGATGCGTGCCCTTCGTGATCGGCACCTCGATCTGCGGAAAGTTCACGGCACCCGTGGTGGCGCCGGCGTTGATCAGCTTGATGAGCGTGGTCGAGACCTCGCGACCGATCGCCTCCTGGGCCTCCTCGGTCGAGCCGCCGATGTGCGGCGTCAGGATCACGTTCGGCAAGCCGCGCAAGGGCGAGGTGAAGGCGTCGCTGTGCCCCTCGGGCTCGTCGGGATACACATCGACGGCCGCGCCACCGATGTGGCCTCGCGTGATCGCATCGGACAGCGCCTCGATCTCGACGACCGTGCCGCGACTCGCGTTGAGCAGGCAGGCACCCTGCTTCATGTGCGCGAGCTCGGCCCGCCCGATCATGTTCTTCGTCTGCGGCGTCTCGGGGACGTGCAGCGTGACGAAGTCAGCGATCGCGAGTAGCTCCTCGAGCTTGGCCATCGAGCGGTTGTTGCCCATCGGCTGCTTCGCGATGATGTCGTAGTACACGACGCGCATCCCGAACGCCTCGGCGAGCACGCCGATCTGGCTGCCGATGTGGCCGTAGCCGACGATGCCGATCGTCCGGCCGCGGACCTCGTGGCTGCCGAGCGCGACCTTGCGCCAGCGCCCCTCGTGGACCTCGCGCGAGCGATCGCCGAGGTGCCTCGACAGCATCACGATCTCGGCGAGGATCAGCTCGGCGACCGAGCGCGTGTTGGAGAACGGGGCGTTGAACACGGGGACGCCACGCTTGTTCGCGTGCACCAGGGCGACCTGGTTGGTGCCGATGCAGAACGCGCCGATCGCGAGCAGCCGTCGGCCCGCGTCGATCACCGCCGGCGTCACCTGTGTCTTGCTGCGAATTCCGAGGACGTGCGCGTCTCGGACCCGCTCGATCAGCTCGCGCTCCGAGAGCGCACCCTTGACGGTCTCGACGGCGAACCCCGCAACGGTGAGCGCCTCGGTCGCGACCGAGTGCACGTTCTCGAGCAACAGGATCTTGATCTCGCTCTTGGGAAATGACGTCGCTGCCACTAGGCCTCCTCTGAGAACGTATCGCAGGCGTCGAGTCGACCGCTGTCGAACCCGCGCCGGAACCACTTCATGCGTTGTGCGGACGTGCCGTGCGTGAACGTCTCGGGATCGACGTCGCGCCCGGCCTGCTCTTGTAGCCGGTCATCGCCGATCGCGCTCGCCGCGCCGAGGGCCTCGTCGAGGTCGCCGATCTCGACGAGCTTGCGTTGTGCCGCGGAGTGCGCCCACACGCCGGCGTAGCAGTCGGCCTGGAGCTCCTGGCGAACCGACGCGGCGTTTCGAGACTTGCGATCGCGGCCGAGCCGTTGCGCCTGCCGCTCGATCCCCGAGATGTGCTGCATGTGATGGCCGAGCTCGTGCGCGAGCACGTAGGCCTGGGCAAAGTCACCCGGAGCGCCGAGGCGCTGCTTGAGGTCGCGATAGAACGAGAGATCGATGTACGCGTGCTCGTCGGGCGGGCAATAGAATGGGCCGATCGCCGACGACGAGCGGCCGCACCCGGTGTCGATCGCGCTCGTGAACAGCACCAGCTTCGCCCGCCGATACGGCTTGCCCTCGGCGCGATAGATCCCGTCGAACGTGTCCTGGATGTCCTTCATCACGAACTTCACGAACTCGACGAGCTCGGCGTCCTGATCGGTACCGGTCGGGGGCGCAGACGTGTGCTCGGCCTGCTGATTTGATGATGTACCGCTCCCGAGCAATCCCGTCAGATCGACTCCGAGCAGCTGCGAGATCACCACGACGGCGATCACCACGAGCGCGCCTCCGGCCCCGACCTTCACGCCCCGACCACTGGAGGTTCGCCCACGGACGTCGACGACGTCCTCGTTTCGCGTACCGCGCGTCCACTTCACGCGGCGACGGTACTACAGTCCGCCGCATGCCACCGAAGGCCAAGCCGTCCGCTGCGAAGAAGCCCGCCGCCCCGCGCAAGCCACGCAAGGCCAAGGCCGCCGCCGGCTCGGTCGGGCTCTCCGCCCAGGAATGCGCGACCGGTACGCCATCGCCGGAAGTCTCGCGCATGCGCAAGCAGATCACCGACGCGGGCGGCTCGGTCCTCGCCTGCTATCGCGAGCCGTTCGGCGGTCACTGGGTCGCGCTCGCCGCGCTGCCACTCGACAGGGTGAAGCCCACGCCGTATCAGCGCGAGCTCTCCAAGACGCACGCAGATCGCCTCGCGGCCGTGATCCCCAAGGTCGGACGGTTCCTCGATCCGGTGATCGCGGTGCCCGAAGGAGACGGCTTCATCTCGCCGAACGGGATGCACCGCCTGGCGGCCCTGACGCAGCTCGGTGGGAAGACGGTGGTCGCGCTCGTGATGCCCGAGCGGGAGATCGCGTTTCGCATCCTCGCGCTCAACACCGAGAAGGCCCACAACCTGAAGGACAAGGCCATCGAGGTGATCCGCATGGCGCGCGCGATCGCGGCCCACGAACCGAAGAAGAGCGAAGCCGACATGGCGTTCGAGCTCGAGCAGGCCTCGCTGGTCACGCTCGGCGTCTGCTACGAGAAGTCCGGTCGGTTCTCGGGCGGTGCGTACAACTCCGTCGTGTCTCGCACCGAGACGTTCTCGACCGATCCGATGGCGAAGAGCCTCAAGCTGCGCGAGGCGCACGCCGACAAGCTGCTCGAGCTGGATCTCGCGGTGGCCGCGGCGGTCGAGCGACTCAAGGCGGCCGGCTTCACGAGCGGCTACCTGAAGCCGATCGTCGTCGCGCGCGTCAACCCGCTGCGGTTCGTGAAGGCCGGGAAGGCCGATGCGAAGCCGGACTTCGACAAGACCATCGACAAGATGATCGAGGGCGCGAAGAAGTTCGATGCATCGAAGGTCAAGGCGCAGGACGTAGCGATCGCGGCAGCGGTCGGCGGCGAAGAATAGGCGGTCTATCCCCAAAGTTCAGTTGGGTTGATCCGAGCCCGAGCCCAGCGTGCGAAGCACGCGGAGCCCGAGCCCGCTCTCGTGTTGACTGGAACCGCCAAGACAGCGACGAGACTGGCTCACCTCGTGTTCCGCTATTGGATCATGTAGTCGAGATCTCGGGCTCGGGCTCGGGTCATCACAAGTGAGCGCTGGGGTTAGAAGAAGTAGTAGTGGATGCCGGCGGCGCCGTTGATCGCACTGACTCCGAGATCGGGGTCACCGGAGAGGCGTTGCCCACCAAAACTGACTCCATCGGCGTCCACCAGGCCGATCGTGATGCCCGCCGTGAACGACAGCGCCACGTTCGAGGCGATGAACAACCGGATCTGAAACCCCGGCTCGAGAAACATGAGCTGGATCCGGTCGTCCGGAGCGGCCTGGTCGATGCTGAGGTATCCGAAGCCACCGCCGAGCCCGAAGTCCGACATCGCCGTCGAGTGCAGGTGATAGTAGAAGCGGCCGCCGAACGTGACGTCGGTGTTGTCGTCACCTGCTCCATCGGACAGGCCGAGGAAGCCGCCGAAGTGGAACTTGCCGGCGTCGTAGTTCATCGACACGCCGCCGGTCTCGCCGTTGAGGCCGAACTCGGCCCCGAGGCCGACCGAGTCTTTCTGGCCACCGGCACCGGCGGTACCCGAGGCTGCGAGCACACACATTGCTGCAAGCGTGATGGTGTTCTTCATGCGCGGGATGCTCACCCGGCCCTGTGCCGGGTGCAAGTCTGCGGTGGTAGGCTGACCGCGTGCTCTCGTCCGAGCTCGAGCTGACTGCTCTCGACGCTCGCCACTGGAAGAACTGGTGGCGGCTGCTCGTCCCCCCGCGCGTGCTCGAGCAGCCCGCGTGGGCGCTCGCGATCCTCGACGAAGGTCGCGTGATCAAGCTCGTCGTCACCGGCAAGGGCTCGATCGATCCGGCGCTGGCGCCGTTGCCCGGCCTCGGCGAGAAGGCGCTCGCAGCGTGGGCGAAGACCCTCGAGGTCGCCGCGATCGTCGCGATCGAGCGCCGCGTGATCGGCGAGCTGTCGGCCGAGATCGAGGGCGCGCTGCGCCTCGAGCACGATCTCGTCGAGCAGGGCCTCGTCGCGTTGCGCGCGCTCAAGCGTCATGCCGGGCGCGGCCTGTGGACCGAGCCTCCTCTGCTCGATGTGCTCCCCGCGCCGACGTACGAGCCGCTGCAGCGAACGTTCGACCTGCTGGTTCCTGATCGTTCGGCGCTCGTCATGTACGTGATCGAGGATGATCGCACGCGCATCCATTCGTCGGTGATCGCCGTCAAGGACGCCGGTGACATCACGCGCGCGGCAACCCATCGCGCGATCGCCGACCTGGTGCCGGAAGCCTCGCTCGCGCGCGACTGGGACAAGGGCTACAAGCGCGTGCTGTCGGCCGTCGAGGACCGCTTCGCGAGGCCGAGCATCGCGCTGTTCCTCGAACGCGCCACGCTGCTTCGCATCATCACCGGCCCCAGCGATCAGCTCCCTCGCGAGCTCAATGCCAAGCACGTCGTCGTCGATCCGGCTCCGGCGTGGCTGCTCGGGCTCCTGGGTGGCGCGGCGGTCGCGGCGATGGCCGGCCGCGCTGCGACCGCGCTCGCGAACATGCTGCCGCAGGGCGCTCGCGACCGGGCCTCGGCGATCGCGACCCGCGCCCGCGATGTGATGAAGGACTCGGGAGCGGACCCGTTCGCGATGCTCGGCTTCGATCCGCTCGAGCTGTGGTCACGGCTCAAGCATCACTATCGCCAGTAGCCGCGCGGGTCACGACCCCCTCGCGCTCGACATAGCGGTCGCCGCAGCGGCACGCGAGCGAGCTCAGCGACTCGCCACACCGACAAGCCCAGCCGATTCGCCGCGCCGGAGTGCCGACGACGATCGCGTGCGCGGCCACCTCATGCGTGACGACCGCACCGGCGCCGATCATCGCGTACTCGCCGATCGCCACGCCGCAGACGATCGTGGCGTTGGCTCCGACCGTCGCGCCGCGGCCGAGCCGCGTCTGTGCATAGGCGTGCTTGCGCGAGACCTGCGCGCGCGGGTGCTTGACGTTCGTGAACACGCACGATGGACCGAGGAAGACGTCGTCCTCGAGCGTGACGCCGTCGTAGATCGAGACGTGGTTCTGGATCCGGCAGCCGTTGCCGATGCGGACGTTGCCGATGAAGCAACCCTGCCCGATCGAGCATCGCTCGCCGATGTGCGCGTTCGGCATCACGTGAACCCAGTGCCAGATCGAAGTGTCGGCACCGACGTGCGCGTTGGGCTCGACGATCGCGGTCGGATGGATGTAGGGCGCGGCTCGCTCCATCGCGTGGTGATAGATCGACCCGCGCCGACTTACCAGGACGACGGTCGGCTCGGGCACTTCTCCTGGGCTTGGAATCTCAGCTGCTTCGACGGTGCCGCCGGTGGGCGACAGAGGTGCCGTGTAGGCTCGCGAGCATGCCGAAACGTCCGCCTCGAGTCGTCCGCGAGCTCGCGACGCCGCGTGACCTTGCGGGCCCCGGTCCGACGCGCGCCCTGGCCGCGCGCGGTGGCGAGCTCTGGCATACGGACGTGCTCGAGCTACTCGGGCGGCTGCCCGATGGCTCGGTCGATCTCGTCGTCACCGATCCGCCGTACGCGATCGGCAAGGCGGAGTGGGACGAGTTCGAGTCGCTCGACGTGTACGTCGACTGGTGTGATGGCTGGCTCGCGGAGATCGCGCGCGTCCTTGCACCACATGGCTCGGCGTACGTCTGCGGGTTCTCCGAGATCCTCGCCGACGTCAAGGCGCGGAGCGCGCGCCGGTTCGACAGCTGTCGCTGGCTCATCTGGTACTACCGGAACAAGGCGAACCTCGGCCGCGACTGGGGACGGTCGCACGAGTCGATCCTCCACCTCCGCGGCGAGGCCGCGCGCGTCGATGTCGATGCGGTGCGAATTCCGTACAACGGCCACACCACGAAGTATCCCGCGCGCGTGCAGGCGGTGTCGTCGCAGTACGGCCGCGGCATCCGGCGCGACAAGTGGGAACCGAACCCGCTCGGCGCGAAGCCACGCGACGTGATCGAGATTCCGGTGATCTGTAACGGGATGACGGAGAAGACTCCGCATGCGACGCAGAAGCCCGAGGCGCTGATCGAGAAGCTCGTGCTCGCGTCGAGCACGGCCGGCCAGCTCGTCGTCGATCCGTTCGTCGGCTCGGGGACCACGGCCGTCGTCGCCGCTCGACTCGGGCGCGGCTGGCTCGCAGGAGACGCAGACGCGCGCTACGTCGGGCTCGCACGCGAGCGGCTCGGACGCGACGACAAGGTCCTGCGTCGCGACCACGGCCGCCAGGCTCGGCTTCGGCTTCCTTGAGCTACGACTGCGCGTGCTTGCGACCGAACAGCCGGCGCCACAGCGACGGTGGGCGATAGCCCTCGTCGAGATCCGCGAAGGTCTCCGGAGTCTCCACCGACTCGCTCTGGACCGTGCCGACCCGAAAGAACTCTTCCTCCTCGAGCGAGAACGAGCGCGCGCTGTTTCGGTTGGAGACGGCCATGCTCTCGAGATGTGCAAGGCAGGTGCCACGCCCCTCGAAGCATTTTTGCTGCTCTGGACTCGCCGGGACCGGTCACTCGACCTGCCGGCGCGTGGTTGCTTCCGCAACTCCCGTGGATCTACTTCAGCTTCGGCTCGATCCCCAGCTCCTTGAGGATGTGATCCGTGCCGTCGACCAGATCGATGTTCCACAGCATGTACCGCGCATCGACGTGAATCGATCGCGTGGTCGCGCCATTGAACACGACGTTCGATGCGACGCCCGCGATCGTGCCGTCGAACACGAGCCCGACGAGCTCGCCCTTGTCGTTGAGCGTCGGCGAGCCCGAGTTGCCGCCGGTGATGTCGAGATCGCTGAGGAAGTCGACCGGAAGCTCGCCTCCGAGCGCCGGATCCGAGTACGGGCCGTAGTTCTTGGCCTGGATCGCATCGAGCACGGACTTTGGAATGTTGAAGTCCTTGGCACCGGAGTTCTTCGGCGGAATCTCCGACGCGACGGTGAACGGCCGATCCGCGGGCTCCTTGGAATCGGGCTTGAACGACTTCACCGTCCCGTACGTGATTCGAAGCGTGCCGTTCGCGTCCGGGGCGAGCAGGCCACCGAGCACCTCGCGTGTCGCGTCGACATAGTGTGGAGTGAGCAAGAGCAGCTCGCCGTCGAGCGTGTCGTCCCGCTTCTCCTCGGCCTTGACGGTCGGCCAGATCCGCAGCGCTGCCTTGACGAAGGGATCCTTCGAGGCCTTGAGCTGCGAAGTCGTGCCCTTCGTCAGTAGCTCGAGCCGGAGCTTCTCGTCCTCGAGCTGCTGCGCGCCGTACCAGGCGTCGAGCACCTTGTCGATCGACGCCTCGTCGATCTTCTGGCCGCGCTTGGTGTCGAGCAGCGTGGCGAGCCACGGACGCTCGGGCTCGGGCAACTGGAGCGCGCGCACGAGTGCGAGCCGGAACATCGCGCGATCGAGCGTGCGATCGTAGTCGCGCAGGAATTGCTTCTGCCGCGAGGTCGCGTTCAAGAGGTCGCGCTCCTGATACCCGGGCTTGCGATCCGGATCCTTCTTCGCGCGCTCCTCCGCCCAGCGCGTCAGGCCGAGCGCCGTCGAGAGCAAGCTCGATCCCCGAAACGCCACGCCGCGATCGTAGTCCACGCGCGCGGTGCGCTGGTCCTCGGCGAGGAGCTGCTCGAGCTTGTCGATCGCATGCTTCTGCGCCTCCTTGCCGGCCTGCGTGACGAAGTCCTTGACCTGCTTGTCGACGGCGTTCTTGCGCTGGAGCAGCTCGCCCTTCGTGAGGCCGTCGAGCTGCCCCATCAGGTTCTCCATTCCGTTCTGGATGGATTGCTGGGTGACGCCGGCCTTGATGCCGGTCTCGCTGCTGTCCTTCGCGAGCGGCTCGACGATCGCGTAGCGCTCCTTGAAGTGCGCGATCGCGTACGGCAGGTACCACTCGACGTAGTGCCGGATCTCCGACGCCGTCTTGGTTCGACTCGTGGAGCCGGGATACCCGGTCACCATCACGAAGTCGTTCGGCTTGAGCCCGGCGGTCGAGACCCTGAGGAAGTGTTTCGGCTTGTAAGGCACGTTGTCGACGGAGTAGTCCGCGGGCTTACCATCCTTGCCGACGTACGCGCGCATGAACGAGAAGTCGCCGGTGTGGCGCGGCCACGCCCAGTTGTCGATCTCGCCGCCATAGTTACCGATCGAGCGAGGCGGCACGTAGACGAGTCGCGCGTCGCGAATCTCGAGGTTCTCGATCAGCACGTACATCCCGCCGCGAAAGAACGGACTGACCCTGCAGCGCACCGGGCGGTCCTTCTCGCAGGCGGCGACCAGCTGCTTGCTCCGCTGCTCCTCTTCCTCGTGACGAGCGATCGGGTCCTTGATCGCCGCGAGCCCGTCGCGCATCTCCTTCGTCACATCCTTGAATGCCTGCGCGACGTAGACGCGCGCCGCCGGACCGGCCGAGCGCTCGTCGGCCTTCGTCTTCGCGAGGTAGCCGTTCTGCACCAGGTTGTCCTTCTCGGTCGAGTTGACCTTGAGGGCCGTCTGAACGCAGTGATGGTTCGTGACGATCAAGCCATCGCCCGAGACGAACGAAGCCGTGCACCCCCCGAGCGAGACGATCGCGCCGAGCGGGGCCGCCAGGGGATCGGCGAGGACCTTCGCATCGATGCGCACGCCCATCTTCTTGAACGTGTCGGCGTGGCCCGGAAGGGTCATCTGCTGCGGTAGCCACATGCCGCCGGGATTCGAGTATTGCTGACGAAACCCGAGGTTCGGATCGGCCTTCACCACGGTGTCGCCTTGCGTACTGCCGAGGCCGGTCGTGTCGTGAGTGGACCCGAGGGTCCCGCCGGTGATGGCCGTGGTGCTACTGCCGCTGCTGCATGCAGCCAGGAGTAGACCGCCGAGGATGGCGTTGCGGTTCATGAAGGCGACATACCAGAAAACCGCCGGAGGACACGACGTTCATGTGATCACAGCCTCCGCGAAACGCGCATCACGGGACCGCCCGCGACGGGTGCGACACCAGGAATCAGCGTGATCGCGACAGCACACGAACCTCAGTCCTCCAGCGCGAGGCTCGCGAAGAAGTTGGCGACCTCAGCCGCCGGCACCTTGGCTCGAGCCTCCTCGGCGATGTCGCGAACCTCGAGCAGCTCCTCGGGGATCTCGAGCAGGAAGCGCGACGGCGTGCGTGGGACCGAGCGGCCTCGCGAGACTCGCGTGCACGAGCGCGTCAGGTACAGCTTGCGCTGCGCGCGCGTGATGCCGACGTAGCAGAGCCTGCGCTCCTCGCTGATGTCGGTGGCGTGATCGGCATCGATCACGTCGGTGACCTGCGGCTGGAGCGTGCGCACGTGAGGCAGGAGCTCCTCCTCGAGGCCGATCATGAAACAGATCGGGAACTCGAGTCCCTTCGCGCCGTGAAGCGTCGTGAGCACGACCTTGTCGGTGTCGTGATCCTTGTCGTCCTTCGAGGTCTCGAGCGAGAGCATGCGCAGGTACTCGGCGAGCGCTTCCTTGCCCTTGCCCTTGTCGGCAAAGCGCTGGAGCGACGCGAACAGCCCCTCGACGTTCTCGATCCGACGCTGCGCGGCCGCCAGCGAGCCCGCGGCGACGCGCAGATCGTCGTACAGCTTGATGTCCTCGATCAGCGTGCGAGTCGCGGTCACGGCATCGATCCCATCGGCGAGCGCGGAGCCGAGCTCCGAGAGCACGTGCACCAGCTCGATGATGCCGTTGCGCGCAGCGCCTCTTAGATCGCCGACGTCGACGGTGGTCGGCGTCGAGGCGACCTCGTCGTCGTCGTCGAGCAACGACACCCCCATTCCCGGCAGCGTGCCCGTTCCCGAGATCGCGCCGCGCAGGGCGTCCCACAGCGTGGCGTGACGAGCGTGCGCCGCGGTGACGAGCCGCTCGACGGTGGTCGCCCCGATGCCGCGCGCCGGATAGTTGATGATCCGGCGCAGCGCGAGCTCGTCGCGCGGATTGAGCGCGACTCGCAGGTACGCGATCACGTCCTTCACTTCCTTGCGCTCGAAGAACTGCTGCCCGCCGTACATCACGTACGGCACGGCCGCCTGACGCAGCTCGTCCTCGACGATCTTCGCCTGCATGTTGGAGCGATACATCACCGCGATGTCTTCCCACCGCCGTCCGTCCTGGTGCAGCTGATGGATCTCGCGGGCGATCCACTTCGCCTCGTCCTCGGCCGTCGCGGCCACCGCGTGCGTGATCAGCTCGCCCGCGCCGAGCTGCGACCACAGCTGCTTGCCGTGACGGTTCTTGTTGTTCGCGATGACGTCGTTCGCCGCCGCGAGGATCGTCTTGGTCGAGCGGTAGTTCTGCTCGAGCTTGACGATCTTCGCGCCCGGAAACAGCTCGCCGAACCGCAGGATGTTCGTCGGATCCGCACCACGCCAGCTGTAGATCGATTGATCGTCGTCGCCGACGACACAGAGATTCTGGTGATCGGTGACCAGCTGCTTGACGAGCTCGAGCTGGGCGCGATTGGTGTCCTGAAACTCGTCGACCATGACGAACCGGTACTTCTCGGCCCACCGCCGGCCGACCTCCGGATCGCGCCGGAACATCCGCACCGGCTCGACGATCAGATCGTCGAAATCGAACGCCGCACACGAGCGCAGCATCTCCTGATATTTTGGATAGACCTGCGCGGTGATCGCGTCGTAGTCGTCGGCTTCGTTTCCGGCGTACTCCTCGGGTCCGATGAACGCGTTCTTCGCGAGCGAGATGCGGGTGAGGATCGCCTTGACGTCGAACCGGCGCTCGCCATCGCGGCTCATGTCCCTCACCGCTCGTAACGATTCGCGCAGCGCACCCATCTGATCGGACTGGTCGTAGATCGTGAAGCCGCGCGGCAACCCGAGGGCCTTGCGCTCGCTGCGCAGGATCTGAAGGCCGAGCGCATGAAACGTTCCGATGGTCAGCGCACGCGAGGTCGCCCGGTTCTGTACGAGCTGACCGACCCGCTCGCGCATCTCCTCCGCGGCCTTGTTCGTGAACGTGACCGCGCAGATCGCCGCAGGCGGAATTCCACCCTCGATCAGGTGGGCGATCCGGAACGTGATGACTCGCGTCTTGCCCGAGCCGGCGCCGGCGAGCACGAGCAACGGCCCGCCGCCGTGGCCTGCTGCCTCGCGCTGTGGCGCGTTCAGCTTGCTCAGATCGACCACGGGTTTCGCACGCTACGGATCTGCGGCCGTGACGTCAACGCCGTCGTGCGTCGGGCATCAACTCCCGCTACGATCGCACCGACGTGACTCGCTACGATGCGCTGGTCGATGCTCTGCGCGCCGAGTTTCCGCGGTTCCGCATCATCCGCAAGGATCGCTCCCCGCTCCACCAGGCGATCCACTACGCGCTCGTCGGCCTGACGTTCGGCCGCATGCGCACGTACCTCGATTCATTTCAGACCACGATCGGCCGTACGGTCTATGTCACGCCCGACTGGGACGATCGGGATGCCGATCATCGCTACGTCACCCTTCGTCACGAGGCGATCCATCTCAGACAGTTCCGCAGATACACGCTGCCCGGAATGGCCGTGCTCTACGTCCTGCTGCCCCTACCGATGGGCCTCGCCTGGTTTCGCGCGTACTTCGAGAAGGAGGCCTACGCCGAGACGATTCGAGCTGCGGCTGAGGTCTGGGGGCCTGCCTACCCGCGCGAAGTTGGATTTCGCCGCCATATCATCGATCAGTTCGTGGGTCCCTCCTATGGTTGGATGTGGCCGTTTCGCGCAGGCCTCGAGCGCTGGTACGACCGCGTTCTGGCCACCGTCGACATGCCCGGTTAGGGTATCTTTGGGAGCTGCGTTGAGAGATCCGATCGTAGGCATCGACCTGGGCACTTCGAACTCCGTCGTCGCGTACGCGGACGAGGCGAGTGTCGTCAAGGTGCTTCCCGACGATGGTGGGTACAAGATCCACCCATCGGTCGTCTCGTTTCACCCGAACGGCGGAGTGATCGTTGGTGCCAGCGCGAAGCAGCGCAAGGTCATCGATCCGCAGAACACGATCTACTCGGTCAAGCGCCTGATCGGCCGGGGCTATCGCTCGCCCGAGGTTCAGATCCACAAGACTCGAGTCCCGTATCAGATCAAGGAGGGCGGAAGCCAGCTGCCGATGATCGTCACGCGCGGTGGCGAGTTCGCCGTCCCCGAGATCTCGGCGATCGTCCTCGATCACATGCGCAACATCTCGGCCGCCCGCCTCGAGCGTCCGGTCTCCCGCGCGGTGGTCACGGTCCCCGCGAGCTTCAACGACGCCCAGCGCTCGGCCACCGCCACCGCCGGCGCGATCGCCGGGCTCACCATCGTGCGGGTGCTCAACGAGCCCACCGCCGCAGCGCTCGCCTACGGCAACACGCGCAACCTGCGCGAGGTCATCGCCGTCTACGACTTCGGTGGCGGCACGTTCGACATCACGATCCTCAAGCTCAACGATCAGGTCTACGAGGTCCTCGGCACCGCGGGCGATACGTTCCTCGGCGGCGACGATCTCGACGAGCGGCTGGTCGACAAGATGGTCGCGAAGTTCCTCGCCGAGAACCGCATCGACCTGCGCACCAACGAAGTCTCGATGATGCGACTGCGCGCCGTCGCCGAGCAGACGAAGATCGAGCTCTCCCGTCGCTCGCGCGCCATCGTGCGGATCGACGAGATCGCCTACGGCGCGAAGGGCGTCCCGCTCAACCTGCAGATCGAGATCACGCGCGACGAGTTCGTCTCGCACGTCGCCGACATCATCGACCGGACGTTTCCCGTCTGCCAGGAGGCGCTCACCGTCGCCGGGCTCGGCGTCCACGAGATCGCCGACGTCATCCTCGTCGGTGGCACGACCAAGATCCCGTACGTCCGCGATCAGGTGAGCAAGTTCTTCACGAAGTCACCCCGCACCGACGTCAACCCGGAGGAAGCGGTCGCTGCAGGCGCTGCGTTGCAGGCGATCTCCCTCGAGCGGATCCTGTCGCGCCCGCGCTCGTCATCGAAGCAGATCCCGATCCAGCCGGACGAGTCCGGAACGCTCGACAGCTACACCGATGTCGTCGATTTCTCGGGCGACACGTCCAGCGGGGCGATGATGGCTCCGCCCGACGAGCTCACCACCGGTCGCCCGAAACGCCAGACCTCGGGCTACTCCGAGGTCACGCGCCATCCCGCCGAGACCAGGCCCGATACGTCGTACTCGGTCACGCGCGGCGGCGTGAAGGATCGGTACGAGGGTGGACGCCCGCCGGCCGACAACCTCGTCGAAGAGGATACCAGACCCGGCCCTCCACTCTCGGAGACCACGAAGCCAGGCGTCGTCGATCCGTTCGACACCCGCACCCCCACCAGCGCGCAGCCACTGGCTCGCCTCAGCCGCACCGTGACCCAGACGCCGCCCGTGCCGCCGAAGCGGACCATGTTCGGCGTTCCGCCTGGACCTGAGCTGACCGGCCCTCCGCCGATTCCCAAGCCTCTGGCGCGCGGTCCATCCGCACAACGCCCGGCCACGCTTCCGCCGCTCGATCTCGAAGCAGGCCCGGCTTCGACCAACCCCGGGATGGGCACGTCCTCGACGACGCTTCCCACCATGCCCGTCGAGCCGCGTCCCGCCCGTGGATGGCCCGGCGCCGAGTCGCGCTCCCCCACCGCGGCCTCGACCCAGCCGCTCTCACCCACCGCACCGAGCGCGCCGCCCACCGCGCCCACGCTCGTCGCGCTCGCTCCCGACTTCGCGGCCGAAGTCGAGAGCGTCACGCAGACGACCGTCGCTACGGCCTCGACCGCTCGCGGCATGGCACCCGTGAATCAGCGGACGCTCGCCGAGCTCGCCGCTCCCGCGCCGGCCCCCGGATACGCCGCAGACCCTCGCATTGCCCAGCGGCTCCCGCAGACCTATCCCGCTGCACCTCCCGTGGCCGCGCCACCGCCGCGCCCGCCACCGATCGTCCTCGAGGTCACGCCTCGCAGCCTGGGCATCGGGACCGTCGCCGGATTCTGCGAGGAGCTCATCCGCCGCAACTCGCGCGTCCCGACCGAGATGAAGAAGATCTTCACCACGTCTCGCGATCGCCAGAACGTCGTGCACATCGTCGTCTGCCAGGGCGAATCCCGCCGGCTCGACAACAACGTGATCATCGGCGACCTCGTCCTTCAAAACCTTCCGGCGCGCCCACGTGGCGAGACCTCGATCGAGGTCACCTTCATGCTCGATGCCTCCGGCATCCTGCAGGTTCGCGCGCTCGACGCGCAGACCGGCACCGAACAGCGTGCCACCCTCGCGCTGGTCGGCGGCGTGCCGTCGCAAGACGTCGCCGCCTCGCGCGATCGGATCCAGCAGCTACGACGCTGACGAGCTACTCGCCGCCGGCGTCGGGATCTTCGGTCTTTGCGGCCTTCTTCGCCTTCTTCGTCGGTGCGGCGTTCGACGGCTTCTCGTCGGCGGCCGGCTCGTCGGAGCTCGCGTTGCCACCCTCGCACCACGGCAGCTTGATCGACTTCTTCTCGACGAGCGTCTTCGCGTCGAGCACGGCGAGCTCGCCCAGTCGCGAGCCGCGGAGCAGCACGAGGAGGTTGGTCTTCCCCGCGACGGCATCGGCACCCATGAGGTGGCCGAACGACTTCGTCATGTGGTCCTTGCACTTCGCCGGGACGTCACCCGACGCGTTCCAGAACGCTTCGAGCTCGGCCGGCTTGCATGGACCGTTCGTCACCTTACGGACGATCTTCGTACGCTTGCCGGTCTCGATCTCGTAGGACGTGACCGTCGAGAAGCCCTTCTCGGCCACCGCGACCCGCGTCTTGTCGAGGATCACGAACGAGCCTCCCTTGGTCGACAGCGAGGCCTCCTTGCCGCCGAGCGTGGTGAGCGGGCCGACCGCGGTACCGTCCACCTTGAAGGCGAAGACGTTGGCCGCGTTCTGAACGAAGATCGCCTCGCCGACCCAGTCCACGGCGGTCGGCTCGTCGGTCACGCCCTTGTCGCCGCGGATCGTGAAGCCACTCTCGCGTGACTTCGCGGTCGCGTCGAAGATGTGGGCGTCGTCGCCGGCGATCACGACGGCCTTGGAGCCGTCGATGTTCCAGGCCATGTGGACGACGTTGTCCTCGGGGAGCTTGGCGTCTTTCGGCAGGCAGTGACCGCGCGCGCAGCGGCCGTCGAGCTTGACGGTGAGGTTGCGACCGGGCAGCGGCTCGGCTGCCTTGTACGTGAGCCCGCCTTCGCCGAGGTCGACCTTCCAGCACGCGATCGGTCCGAGCAGGCGCGACCGCTCGGTGTCGTTGGCGCAGATGACGGCATCCGCACCGACCGCCGCGAGCTCGAGCCTCGGTGCGGTCGCTTCCTTGAGGGCCGGCGGAAAACACGTCGTGCCGTCGGGGATGAGCTCCATCGCCGCCGCACGGCGCTTCTGCTCTCGATCCGCTTCGGACTCGGTCGGAGTCGGGGGCTTCTTGTCGCCATCGTTCTTCACGATCGGCTTCGAGGGCCCCTTCTTCTTGTCACCGCCACAAGCGGACCCCGCCACAAGCACCGCGAGCGGCAGGACAACGCGCACGATCATCGACGCATGGCGAACCATGCGATCGTTTGTACGATCGGTCCCCTACTGATACAAGGAGACGTGGCGCGCACTGCGTCGATCGAGCGAAACACCAAGGAGACGCAAATTCGCGTCGTGCTCGGGGTGGATGGCAGCGGGACCCGCTCCATCCAGACACCGGTCGCTTTCCTGTCGCACATGCTCGAGGCCTTCGCGCGTCACGGCGTGTTCGATGTCACGGTCGATGCCACGGGTGACATCGAGATCGACAACCACCACACGGTCGAGGATATCGGGCTCGTCCTCGGAACCGCGTTCGAGCAGGCCCTCGGCGATCGCGCCGGCATCGTCCGCTACGGGTCGGCGACCCTGCCGATGGACGAGGTCCTGGTCACGGTCGCGGTCGACTTTTGCGGCCGCCCGGCCTTTGTCTGGAAGGTCAGCGGGCTCGAGGGCAAGTGGATCGGAGACTTCGACTGCGAGCTCGCGAAGGAGTTCTTCGCAGCGTTCGCGACGCGCGCGCAGTGCAACCTGCACGTGCTGCTTCACTACGGCGGCAACGCCCACCACACGATCGAGTGCATCTACAAGGCGTTCGCACGCGCGTGCGATCAGGCGACTCGCATCGACCCGAGGCTCGGCGGTGCGGTGCCGTCGACCAAGGGTACGCTCACGACGTGATCGCGATCGTCGACGTATGCTCGGGGAATCTCCGCTCCGTCGAGCGCGCGCTCCAGCGGGTCGGCGGCGACGTGGTCGTCACGCGGGATCCCGAGGTCGTCCGGCGCGCGGACAAGATCGTCGTTCCGGGGCAAGGCGCGTTCGGCGTGTTCATGCGGGGGCTCGACGAGCGCGGCCTCGGCGACGCGCTGCGCGAGGCGATCGCGAGCGGCCGGCCTTACCTCGGCATCTGTCTCGGGCTTCAGGTGTTGTTCGACGAGAGCGAGGAGCAAGGACCGTGCGCCGGGCTCGGCATCGTGCGTGGGAAGGTCGTGCGTCTGCGGCCCGGCGATCCGAAGCTCAAGGTCCCCCACATGGGCTGGAACCGGATCTTTCGCAGGCCCGAATGCAAACCGGACCCGCTGCTCGACGGTGTCGCCGACGGGGCACACGTGTACTTCGTGCACTCGTTTCATGCCGTCCCCGACGATCACGCGCTGGTCACGCTCGAGGCCGAGCACGGCATTCCGATCACCGCGGCGATCCGCAGGGACAACTTGTTCGCCTGCCAGTTTCACCCCGAGAAGAGCCAGGACGTCGGGCTGCAGATCCTGAAGAACTTCGTCGGTGGGCGCACGTGAAGCTGTTTCCCGCGATCGATCTGCTCGGCGGTCGAGCGGTGCGCCTCGAGGAAGGCCGGCGCGATCGGGTCACCGTGTTCCACGAGCGGCCGGTCGAGCTGGTCGCGGAGCTCGCGCGGGACGGCGTCGATCGGCTGCACGTGGTCGACCTCGATGGCGCGTTCGGCGAGCCGCGCCAGCTCGCGCTCGTCCAGGCGATCGTCGCTGCGTCGCCGGTTCCCGTCGAGGTCGGTGGTGGCATTCGCGATCGCGCGGCGGTCGAAGCGATCCTCGAGCTCGGCGCTGCGTTCGTCGTGCTCGGCACCGCGGCGGTCCGCTCTCCGGTGCTGGTCGAGGAGCTCTGTCGCGCGCACGCCGGGCGCGTGATCGTCGCGGTCGATGCCCGCGATGGCGTCGTGGCCGTCGACGGCTGGACAACGAGCGGCGGCATCACCGCGCTCGAGCTCGGCAAGCGTGCGGCCTCGTGGGGCGCTGCCGCCCTGCTCTACACCGACATCGCTCGCGACGGCCTCCATACCGGGCCGAACATCGAGGCAACGTCGCGGCTCGCGGTCGCGGCAGGGTGCGAGGTCATCGCGTCCGGGGGCGTCGGTTCGCTCGACGACCTCGTCCAGTTGCGCGAGGCCGGGGTCCCCGCGGTCGTCGTCGGCCGCGCGCTCTACGATCGCCGATTCACGGTCGCCGAGGCCGTTCGCGTCGCGCATGGAGCACCGTGACCCTCGCGCGTCGGATCATCCCGTGCCTCGACGTCAAGGACGGTCGCGTCGTGAAGGGCATCAACTTCCTCCAGCTCCGGGATGCCGGCGATCCCGTCGAACAAGCCGCGGCGTACGACGCGCAAGGCGCCGACGAGATCTGCTACCTCGACATCTCCGCCTCGCCGGAGGGCCGCTCGACGCTGGTCGAGGTCGTCGCGCGCACGGCCGATCAGATCTTCGCGCCGCTCACCGTCGGCGGCGGGGTCCGGTCGGTCGCCGACGCCGAACGCTTGCTCGACGCCGGAGCCGACAAGATCGCCGTCAACACGGCCGCGCTTCGATCTCCCGAGCTCGTCGCCGCATGTGCCGCTCGGTTTGGCAGCCAGGCGATCGTCGTCGCGGTGGACGCGAAACGCAGGCCCGGAGCCATCGCGAGCTGGGAAGTCTATAGCCACGGCGGCCGCACGCCGGAGCACCTCGACGCGCTCGAGTGGTGCCGTCGTGTCGCCGACCTCGGCGCGGGAGAGCTCCTGCTCACGAGCATGGATCGCGACGGAACCGGCACCGGTTACGACACCGAGCTCGTCACCGCGGTCGCGACCGCAGTCTCGATCCCGGTGATCGCCTCGGGCGGGGTCGGCATCCTCGCGCACCTCGCAGCGGGGCTCGAAGCCGGCGCCGACGCGGTCCTCGCGGCATCGATCTTCCACTTCGGGCAGCACACGATCACCGAGGCCAAGGCATTCCTCGCTGCTCGTGGCCTCGAGATCCGGCCGTGATCCGGCGAGCTACCGCGCTGCTCGCGCTCGCTGCTCGTGGCCTCGAGATCGGGCCGTGATCCGGCGAGCTACCGCGCTACTCGCGCTCGCCGCCCTGCTCGGCGCCTGCATGACCCGCGAGCTCCGCGCGACGGCCTCGGACCTCGAGGTGGCGCGGCATCTGCTTCGCGAGGGCAAGCCGGCTCCGGTGCGTACCGTCGACAACGAAGTCGTCGAGGTGAGACCCGAGCAAACCGTCGAGCTGATCGATGTCGCCGGCCGGCGGACCTCGTCGAGCCTTCGCGAGATCATCGCCGACTGCAAGGACCACGAGCCCGAGGAGGGCAGGCTGTGCGAGCTGCGCGGGATCGATCGAGTCGTGATCGGGCACCGCCGCGAGACGCACCCGAACGCGCACCGGATTCCGCTCGGGGTCGCGGTGCTCGGGGTGGTCGGTGGTCTCGTATATTGCGCGAGCGAGTGTGGCTCGCCCACCAAGGAGCTCTCGGGCGGCGGCCTCGGCGCGTTCGGACTCCTCGTGCTCTACGTGGGCGTCCGCTACGTTCGCTCGCGGTGAGCCTTGTCAGACGCGACAGTGATCGTGGGAAGTTGACATGGTGATCCGGCCTGGCGAACGTAGGTGCGATGCCGGCTGACAAGAGTCGCGACCAGGTCGCGCCGTTCGAGCCGGCCTACGACGAGCGGGGGCTCGTGCCGTGCATCGTGCAAGACGCGGCCACCGGCACCATACTCATGCTCGCGTGGATGAACGCGGAGGCGCTGCGCCTCACCCGCGAGACCCGCGAGGTTCACTTCTGGTCGCGCTCGCGCGCGAGCCTGTGGAAGAAGGGCGAGACCTCCGGCAACACGCTCGCGCTCGTCGAGCTACGGCTCGATTGCGACCGCGACTGCGTGCTCGTGCGAGCGAAGCCCACCGGACCGACGTGCCACACCGGGACGACGAGCTGCTTCTTCCTGAAGGACGATGGTACCGAGGACGACGGGATCCCGGCCTCGACCGTGCCGATCCTCGCGCGACTCGACCAGATCCTCGCGAGCCGGCGCGATGCGGCCAGCCCGGAGAAGAGCTACACGCGCTCGCTGCTCGACGCGGGCATGCCGAAGATCCTGGCGAAGATCGCCGAGGAGCACGGCGAGCTCGCGGCGGAGCTCCCCGCCGGTGCCGATGCGAAGGTCATCCACGAGGCGGCCGATCTGATCTTCCACGTGATGGTCGGCCTCGCTGCGCGCCGAATTCCGGTGGATGCGGTGCTCGCCGAGCTCGAGCGTAGATTCGGCACGAGCGGCCACGCCGAAAAGGCCGCGCGCCCGCCCGGATCGCATAGGTGATCGACCTGCTCGCGCCGGGCGGCGGACTTCACCAGGCGATCCCGCACTACGAGGATCGCGCGGAGCAGCGCGCGATGTCAGGGGCGGTCGCCCGCGCGCTCGCCGACGAGCGGCCGCTGCTCGTCGAGGCGGGAACCGGCACCGGCAAGACGCTCGCGTACCTGGTGCCGGCGTTGCAGTCCGGGAAGCGCATCGTCGTCTCGACAGGAACTCGCGCGCTGCAAGATCAGATCGCGCGCCACGACATCCCGCTCCTGCGGTCGATCCTCACGAAGCCGTTCTCGGCGGTCGTCCTCAAGGGCATCGGCAACTACGTCTGCAAGCGCAAGCTGGCAGAGCTCGTGTCTCGCTCGAGCGTGCGCGCTCCAGACTCGCTCGTGGCGTCACGCGAGGACGTCTCGCTGGCCGCGCTGGTCGATTGGTCGAGCTACACCGAGACCGGCGATCGCGCCGAGGTCGAGTGGCTCTCCGAGGCAGCGCCGTTGTGGTCCGAAGTGACGACCACACCCGACGCCCGGATCGGCCCACGCTGCCCACACTTCGAGGGCTGCTTCATCACGCAGGCCCGCCGGCTCGCCGAACACGCCCAGCTCATTCTCGTGAACCACCACCTCTACTTCGCGGATCGTGCGTTGCGTGCGGCGCATCCGGGGGCGCGCGTGTTGCCGGATCACGACGCGGTGATCTTCGACGAGGCCCACCAGCTCGAGGACGTCGCGACCGAGCACTTCGGCGCACGCATCTCGACGCACAAGCTCGCCGAGCTGATCCGCGATGCCCACCTCGCACTCGCGAGCATGCCGCTGTGGACGGGGCGAGCGAGCGCCGAGATGATCCAGACCGTCGAGCGCGCCGGGATCCACCTGTTTGCGCTGATCCGCACGGCGCTCGTCACCGACGTGGCAGGTCGCGTGCCGTTGCCGATGGGCTTGTTCGAGCAGCCCGAGCGTCAGACCGCGTGGTTTCGACTCGATACTGCACTCGAGGAGCTCGCGCGGGTCGCCGAAGCCGAGGGCGAGCCATCTCCCGACGAGGACGAGGCGCAAGGTGCCCGCGCGTCGCTGACCGGGCTCGCTCGGCGTGCGCGCGAGGTCCGCGATGACCTCGCCATGATCGCGGAGCAGCGCCAGAAGAGCCACGTCTACTGGGGGGAGGTTCGCTCGAACGGCACGTTCCTCTCGGCCTCGCCGATCGATGTCGCGGAGCTCGTGCGACGGCACATCGTCCACGCGGGCCCGACGCCCATCTTCACCTCCGCCACGCTCGCGGCCGCCGGCGACTTCAGCTACACGCGCTCGCGGCTCGGACTCGACGAAGCCGACGAGCTCCAGGTCGCCTCCCCGTTCGACTACGAGCGTCAGGCGATGCTGTACGTGCCACGGGATCTGCCTTCGGTCGCCGATGGGTTCTCCGCCGAGGCCGCCGAACGCACGCGCGACCTCCTCGCGATCACGCAGGGTCGCGCGTTTCTCCTGTTCACGAGCCACCGCGGGCTGCGCGAAGCCGCGGCGCGGCTCGCCGTGTTGCCGTTCCCGCGACTCGTCCAGGGAGATGCGCCGCGCGCGACGCTGATCGATCGCTTTCGCGCGACCCCGAACGCCGTGCTGTTCGGCACGAGCTCGTTCTGGGAGGGCGTCGACGTGCCGGGCGATGCGCTCTCGCTCGTCGTCATCGACAAGCTGCCGTTCGCGCCTCACACCGATCCGCTGATCGCGGCGCGCATGCAGGTCTGTGCGGAAGCCGGCATCGATCCATTCGCACAGATCCAGCTGCCTGCCGCGGCGATCGCGCTCAAGCAGGGCTTTGGTCGCTTGATCCGGCGCCGTGATGATCGCGGGATCGTCGCGATCCTCGACGGTCGCATCGTCACGCGCATGTACGGCCGCGTCTTCCTCGACACGCTTCCCGAGGGACTACCTCGCACCTCCGCGCTCGAGCAGGTGCGGCGATGGTGGAACGTGGCAAGTTGACGACATGGTCGCGCCGCTGATCCTCGTGGCGATCGGCTTCCTTGCCGGCTCGATCCCGTTTGGGGTCCTTGTCGCGCGCCGGATGGGGATCGACATCAAGGCGCATGGCAGCGGCAACATCGGAGCGACCAACGTCGCCCGCGTGATCGGGTTCGTCCCCGGCCTGATCGTCCTCGTCCTCGATGCCACGAAGGGCGCGCTCCCGGTCGCGTTCGCGTTGCACTGGTCCGGTGACCCGTGGATCGTCGCGCTGTCCGGCTTCGCGGCGATCGTCGGTCATTGCTTCTCTCCGTTCCTCGGCGGGCGCGGCGGCAAAGGGGTCGCGACGGCGCTCGGCGTGTTCCTCGTACTCAGCCCGAAGCTGGTCGGCCTCGCGCTCGTCGTGTTCCTCCTCGTCCTGGCCCTCACGCGCGTCCCGGCCCTCGGTTCGCTCGCCAGCATGGTCGCGCTCAGCGCGGTCCTCCTCGTCCGCGGCGATCTACCGAGTGCCACCCTCGCGTGCGTGACGCTGGTGTTGCTCGTCTACACCCACCGCTCGAACCTCGCGAAGCTACGAGCTTAGGGACGCTTTACACTTTCACAACTTTCTCCGGAGGTACGTCCGGAGAAAGTTGTGAAAGTGTAAAGCGTCCCTTCACCAGGTCTCGGCGATTTGATCCACGGGCTGGTCGCGCACGCGCTCGAGGAGCTGGCCCGCGCGGCCTGCCCCCGGTACGACGAAGGATTCGCCGAGCAGCGCGATCAGCGGCTCGAGTGCGAACCGGCGCTCCGCCAGCCGTGGGTGTGGAACGTCGAGCTCGGGCGTGCGGATCACGCGAGCACCCCACGCGAGCACGTCGAGATCGATCGTCCTCGGACCCCAGCGGGTCTCCGCATGACGGACGCGCCCGAGCAGCCGCTCGAGCTCGAGCACCGTCGAGATCAGCTCAGCAGGGGACACGCCGTGGATCCGAGCGCAGAGCGCGGTGTTCAGATACGTCGCCTGGGCCGGGCCGATCGGCGCACTGCGATAGAGCGGAGCCCCTCGCACGTCGCCGAGCTGCGCGAAGGCCTCGCGCGCTCGACGAAATCGCTCGACGATCTCGGCCTCGGAACCAACGTTGCCACCGAGGCCGATCACGATCGGCGAGCTCGCCTGCGGCGCGATCACGGGCGCGCGATCACCGTGTTCTTCAGGATGCCGATCCCCTCGATCTCGATCTCGACCTCGTCACCGACGGAGAGGTTGCCCACGCCCGAGGGCGTGCCCGTCGAGATCACATCGCCGGGCTCGAGGGTCATGTGCGCGCTGACGAACTCGACGATCTCTGGCACGCCGAAGATCAGATCCGAAGTCGAGGAATCCTGACGCACCTGTCCGTTGACGCGCGTCGAGATCCGGAGCTTCGACGGATCGAGTCCAGCGACGATGCGCGGGCCGAGCGGACAGAAGGTGTCGAAGCCCTTCGCGCGGGTCCACTGTCCGTCCTGCTTCTGCAGATCACGAACGCTGACGTCGTTGATGCAGGTGAATCCCATCACGACGTCGAGCGCCTGCTCGCGTGTGACACGTCGTGCACGTTGTCCGATCACCACGCCGAGCTCGCCTTCGTAGTCGACCCGCTCGTAGCCGCTCGGGCGCTGGATCTGGCCTCCATCGGAAATCAGGGCCGAGGAAGGCTTCAAGAACATGAGGGGCTCCTCGGGCAGCCCCTTGCCCATCTCGACGGCATGAGCGCGGTAGTTCACGCCGATGCCGATGATCTTGCTGGGAACGAGGTCGATCTCCTCGACTGTACCGCCGCGCACCAAGGCAATTCGCATAGATGGAAAGGTAGGACACCTCGGGGGAGCTGTCATTGATCCGGTGCGTTGTGCCCCGTACAATTTACGGAATGGGCCGGGCTCCCAACTCTGGAGCGCCACAGCGCGTATCGGCGCATGTGGTGCCGAAGGCGTCTCCGTTTTCCGATGAGGAGGACGAGAAGACCACCATCGAGTCGGGGTGGGAGGAGGAAGCCAGCACGACGGTCGAGCAGGGCGAGGTCGCAGAAAAGATCCGGACCCTCGGACTCGACGCGCCGCGCCGCAACATCACGAACGTCACGTCGACGAACGCCGGCACGGTGGTCGACGAACCGACCGTCGACGATCAACGCGCCAATGCCGCGCACTCGATGCTCACGCCACAGTCGGTGCTCGCGCGGCTCTTGATCACGCATGGCAACGATAGCGGCCAGGAGATCGAGATCATCCCCGGCAAGAGCTACACGATCGGCCGCGCGATCGATAACGACGTCATCCTCACCGACATCGCAGTCTCGCGCAAACACTTCGACCTCCGTCACGAAGCCGGCACGTGGGTGCTCGTTGATCGTGGGTCGGGCAACGGCACCCTGGTCAACGGCAACGTCGAAGATCAGCCGTTCCTGCTCGCGAACGGCGACACCATCGAGATCGGAAATACGTCGTTCCGGTTCGACAATCCCAACGGCGCGAATCGCGCGCGGGTTCCGAGTCCCGATGCGTGGCGGAGCAGCAACGGCCCGTCCAACGCCACGTACGACGTCGATGTCGACGAGGAAGAGCCTTCGACGGTCGCCGGGAAGCCGCTGCGCGACGATCCGATGACCCCGATTCCGATTCCTGCGCCTCCGGTGCGTCCGAGGACGGCACCACCTCCTGCACCGTTTGCGCGACCTCGTCCAACTTCGGGCCCGCCGCCGATGAGCACGCCGGCTGCGTATCCGCTGGGCTCGCAAGGCATGCCCGTGGCAGCGCAGCCAACGATCGCACCGCATCAAGCGATGCAGCCGCTGCAGCAACATCCTTCCCACCTGAATCACGCGCCCCACCAGGGCATGCAGCCGTCCTCGCATGTGCCGCAGCCGCATCCGCAGACTCGACCACCGCTGGGCTCGATGCAGCCCACGATGCTGCAGATGGACGGCCAGCCGCTTCCGAACGTGATGCCGACGACGATTCCCGGTCAGGGCCCGCCGATGCAGCCGTCGTCGCCGCAGATGCAGGGGCTGCCATTCACCTATCCGAACGTCTCCGATCATCCGCAGCACGCGAAGATGCTCGTCGCCTCGAATCAGCACGGACGCGACCCGACGGCACACGTTCCGCCCACTCCGTTCGCCGGCATGCAGGCGATGCCGCAGCAGGTGTACGTCGCGCCGCAGCTCTCCCGACGCACGAAGCTCCTGCTCGGCGGCGCAGGACTCACGATCCTCGCAGCGATCGCGACCATCGCGATCATCAAGGGCTCATCGACCAGCAAGGGCGCGGACCCTCCGACTCCTCCGCAAGGATCGGCTCAGAAGCCGCTGGTTCAGCCGATCGACACGACGGACCCCAAGTCGGTCAAGACTCCGGTCAAGACCGACCCTTCCAAGGTTGATCCTCCCAAGATCATCGCCAAGCCCGACCCGAAGCTCGTCGCGAAGACCGATCCCCCCAAGGTCGATCCGCCCAAGGTCGACCTGCCCAAGATCGCCAAGGTCGATCCACCCAAGGTCGACCCGCCCAAGATCGCCAAGGTCGATTCGCCCAAGGTCGACCCGCCCAAGATCGTCAAGGTCGACCCACCCAAGGTCGATCCCAAGAAGCCCAAGAAAGATCCGAAGAAACCCCAGAACAAGCGCGTCGCCACGGGCGGTAGCGGTAGCGATACGAGCGACGTCAAGAGCAAGGCCGATGCGCTCTATCGTGCGAAGAAGTTCAACGATGCGGCGACCACCCTGAAGGCAGCTGCTTCATCGCTTTCCGGCAGCGAGGTTGGAGAGCTCAAGAACCTCGCCGGGATGTACGAGCAATTCGGTCGCAACTACAACGTCGGCATGGCACCGGGAACTCCGGCCGCGCAAGCGTGGGACAAGCTCAAGAGTGCGCAGACCTTCGACTCGCGCATCGGCGGGGCCTATGCGGAGGAGATCCAGACCAAGCGGTCACAGATCGCCACGAAGGCGGCCCTTGCGTTCGTCGGCGCCAAGAACTTCTCGAGCGCGCTCGAGGCAGTGAGGGTTGCCGAGCAAGCTGGCAAGAACGGAAGCACCGGGATCGTGCGCGACAGCATCGAGACGCACGCCGGCGAGCTCTACAATGCGGCGGCCAAGGAGATGAACTCGAATCCCGATGCCGCGAAGAGCAAGCTGCGCCAGATCAAGGGGCTCGTCGGAGACAAGAGTCCCTGGTTCCAGAAGGCGAACCGGCTGCTCAACAACAACTGATCAGCGACCGCCGGCAACCAGCTGACTGATGACACGTTCGAGCCGCTCGAACTCGAATGGCTTGTCGATGTGCGCATCGGCGCCGTAGAGCGGTGAGGTGAGCTCGTTCACCTGCTCGCCGATCGCGGTGACCATCACGATCTTGATTCCCTGTGTCACCGGATCCTGCTTGAGCGCACGGGCGACTTCCCATCCCGACTTGCCGGGCATCATCACATCGAGCAGGACGAGATCGGGCCGTTCGCGCTTCGCGAGCTCGATCGCACGGTGTCCGTCACTCGCGGTCGTGACCTTGTAGCCCCGCGCGGTCAACCGGGTGCTGAGCATCGACACGATCTCTGGATCATCGTCGACCACGAGGATGCTCGCCGACGCCGGTTGTGCCTTGCTCATGGTTCCCACGCTATGCCGCGTGGACGATCTCCGTCAAGCCGCCGCGTGCTACCAAGGCGCGTGCGCTCCGCAGGATCGAGACCGGCGGCGTCGAACCGTGGGGCTCGGCGGGGCCGGTGGATCTGGCTCGCGATCCTGGTCGTGATCGCCGTCGCCGCGGTGGTCATGGTCGGAGACCTCCAGGCGCTCGGAGACCGGCTCGGCTCATTCGGGTGGAGCGCGTTCGCGGCTGCGCTCGGACTCTCGCTGGTGAACTACGTGGTTCGGTTCCTGCGCTGGCAGCTGTACCTGCGGCATCAGCGAGTCGTCGTACCGGTGGTCTCGAGCGCGCTGGTGTTCGGCGGCGGCCTCTCGCTGTCGATCACGCCGGTGAAGCTCGGCGAGCTCGTCAAGAGTTACCTGTTGCGGGAGATGCACGCGATCCCGACGACGCAGACCGCGCCGATCGTCGTCGCCGAGCGCGTCACGGATCTCGTCGCGTTGCTCGTCCTCGCCGTGATCGGCGTCGGGGTCTACGGCGTCGAGACCACGCTGGTCTTGATCGCAGCCGGCGTCGTCGGATCCGGACTGCTGCTGCTCGCCTGGCCGCGCCCCGCACGCGCGTTGATCGATCTGGCCACCCACCCACGGTTCACGCGCCGGTTTCGCGAGCCGATGCAGCAGATGTACGGCGGGCTCGTGTCGCTGTGTCGTCCGAAGCTGCTCGTCACTGCCACCGCGATCGCGATTCCATCGTGGGCGTGCGAGTGCGTCGGCTTCGCGCTGATCGTGAACGCGTTTCCGGGAGCGCACGTCGAGCTCGGGCTTGCCATGGTGATCTATGCCTCGACGACGATTGCCGGCGCGCTGTCATTCCTGCCCGGAGGGCTAGGTGTCACCGAGGGCGCGATGACTATCTTGCTCGTACAAAGCGCCGCCCAGATCGACCAGGCGACGGCTCTCGATGCGACCCTCCTCACGCGTCTCGCGACGCTATGGTTTGGCGTCGTGCTCGGGCTCGTGTTCCTCGCGTTCGCGCGGGCTCGAATCGAGAAGACCGCGAAGACTACGGCGCCATCCCAAGCGCCCAGCGGCTGAATCGCTATACTGCGCGCATGTCGGTAGGCGTCGACTTCGATTTCGCGCGGTGGATCGCGGCTCGCCGCGGCTCGATGGAACAACAGGCACGCGAAGGTGCTGCCTATGCATTCATGGGGGAGCGAAAGTTTCGCCGCACGCTCGGCATCGCACGTCCGGTGACGATGGCCCTCGAGGCCACGACTCGGTTGTGGAGAGACGTCGCCCGCAGCGAGCTCCTCGGCACGGCGGTCAAGGTCAGCGACCAGCAGTACCCGCGCGTGTGGGAGGCGGCGAAGATCGCGGGGGCCGCCTTGCGCGTCCGCGTCCCGGCGATCTTTGCGGCGCCTTCGTCGTCGATCAAGGTGAAGGTCCTCGGCACCGAAGACGCGCCTCACTTGATCGTCAACCTGGAGCTGGCGGAGAAGCTCGACGACACCGAGCTGGTCGCGGCGATCGGCCACGAGCTCGGCCACGTGCAGAACGGCCATATCCTCTACGCCACGGCGCTCCACTACCTGGCGAACCAGGCGGTGTTCTTCGTGCGGTGGGTGATCCAGCCGGCGATCATGACGCTGCAGGCGTGGTCGCGGCGCGCCGAGGTCACCTGCGATCGTGCGGCCCTGCTCGCGGTGAAGGACCTCGACAAGACGCTCAACGCGATGGTCAAGCTCGAGCTAGGGCTCGACAAGGGGTCGGCCTTCAACGCCGAGGAGTACCTGAAGTCGGTACCCGACACGAAGAAGGGCATCGGTCGCTATGCGGAGCTGTTCCGCTCGCACCCGTACGTTCCGAAGCGCGTGCAGGCGCTGAAGCTATTCGCCGACTCGGAGCTCTATGCACGAGTGATCGGCCAGGACCCATCCGGCAAGCCGAGCCTGCCTGAAATCGACAAGCAGGTCTCCGACCTGATCTCGGTCTTCTGAGAGGAACGCGATGATCCTTCTCGAACATCACAAGCAAGCCAAGCGCGAGATCGTGGCGCGGTTCCAGCAGCTCGCCGAGGTCGCCGAAGCGGTCGGCATGATCACGCTGTCGCGCGATATTCGCACCACGCGCATTCCCAAGCTCGAGGCCGAACGGTTCCACCTCGTCGTGCTCGGCGAGTTCAACCACGGCAAATCGACGTTCGTGAATGCGCTCCTCGGTGACGACATCCTGCCGACCGGAATCACGCCGACCACGGCCTCGATCAACCACGTCATCTACGCGTCGACTCCGACGGCCCGCGTGATGCTCGTGACCGGCGAGAGCAAGCCCCTCGACACCAGCCAGCTCAAGGAGTGGGTCACCGTCGCCGGCGGACGCGCGAGCGAAGTGGCATACGTCGAGCTCGGATACCCGAGCGAGCTGCTCACGAACAACGTCGTCCTCGTCGATACGCCAGGTGTCAACGACCTGAACGAGCAGCGCGCCGAGGTCACCTACGGCTACGTTCCGCGCGCCGATGCCGTCGTGTTCCTGCTCGACGCAGGACAGGCTCTCAAGGACAGCGAGCGCGAGTTTCTGCGCAGCCGCGTGCTCGAGAGCGCGCGCGATCGATTGATCTTCGTGCTCGGCAAGATGGACATGCTGTCTGCCGACGAGAAGAAGGCGGTCGTCGAGTACGTGCGCGGCGGACTCGCGAAGATCACGCCGGATCCGGTCGTGTTCCCGCTATCGGCAAAGGACTGGGCGAAGTCGAAGGATCCCGAGAGCGGGATGCCCGAGCTGATGCAGTATCTCGAGCGCTTCCTCGCGCGCGATCGTGCCCAGGTCATCCTCGACAACGCCGCCGGCGATGCCTCTCGCACGGCCGCGTACCTCGAGAACAACCTCGGGGTGCGGCTGCATTCCTACAGCATGGACATCAAGGAGCTCGAGCAGCGGATCAACGCCGTGCGCGACCAGCTCGACACGTCGAAGCGCAAGCTCGACGAGCTGCACGTGCGAATCGATGCCGATGCCGAATCGATCAAGACCCAGATCGGGCTCGATCTCGAAGCATTCGCGAAGTCCTTCGTCCAGGCGCTTCCCGCGCAGATCGACGCGGTCGATGCGAACGACGTGAAGGCGTACCTGCCCGCCTTCATCGAGGACAAGTTCAAGGAGTGGGCCGAGGTCGAGGGCGCCAAGCTCGCGGCGATGCTCGAGCACCTCGCCGAAGAGGTCATCCAGATCACCAACGAGAACGTGCAAGCCGCGGCGGCCACGCTCTCGGAGCGGCTCGGCCCCGAGGACACGAAGGTCGATATCACCGTCGACAGCTTCAAGTACGACGTCGGCATCTACGCGGTCGGCGCGCTCGGCACCACGGTGATGCTGTTCGTCAACGCGCTCGCCGGTGGCCTGCTCACGCTCGCCGCACCGATCCTGGCGATCGTCCTCAAGTCGAAGATCGCCGGCGACATTCGCGTCCAGGCGAAGGAGAAGGTCCCCGCCGCTGTACTCAACGCCGCCGAGGCGATGAAGCCCCACTTCGACAAGTGCATCGACGACTTCGCGAAGCGGCTCTCGGAGTTCGTCTCGAACGCCGGCAACACGCTCTACAAGGGTATCAGCGAGATCCTCGACCGCACCATGACCGAGCGCCGCGAAGCCGGTAGCCAGGTCGAGTCGATGAAGACCTCGACCTCGACCCAGATCGATCAGGTCATCGCGGCTCGCCGAGCCCTCGGCCAGATCCGCGAGACCCTGTGGACGCCCGAAGAGCCCGAGCTTCCACCGGGCGTCTCGTAGGGACGCTCTCCACTTTCACAACTTCTCGGGACACGACGTCACTCCAAGTCCCGATAACTCCCGCAGTTGAGCAGGGGACGCTCTCCACTTTCACAACTTCCTGGCCGTGCCCTGGCAACTCGAGTAGCCGCTCGAGGACGTGGGCAGGGCGGTGTCCGAGCACCCAGGATCGAGAGTGCTGCCCTCAAGTAACTCGGTCAGTTGCGCGAACTGTGCAGATGGCCGAGGCCTTGCTCGTAGCGAAGGTCATGCGCATTGCCATCGTTGCCTCGCTGCTTGTTGTTGGCTGTGGTGTCTCGCCAGGTGGCGGCGGTGGCGACGGCGATGGCAGCGGGAGCGGCACTCCCGAGAACCCGATTCCGTCGAAGACCGGCCCTTACGCCGTCCGCAACACGGTCGACTTCACGATCGAAGCGATCCTACCTCCGCAGGCGGAGCTGGTCGTCTCGACGCTGCGAGAGTTTTCCGAGAACCCGGCGCACGCGCTGATCGAGGTCGCGGACCAGGCGGGAGTCCCCGCGGTCGGACAGCTCTATGGTGTGATTCCCGGTCCGATCAAGGATCGACTCGAGGGCTGGATCAACGACGAGATCGCCAAGGTCAAGATCAACGGCAAACCGATCACCGAGTACGCCGGAGACATGGCCCAGCTCGCAGAGATCGCGCTGACGCAGTTCGCGGTCGATAGCGAGCTCGACATGAAGAATGGAACCGCGACGCATCGCCTCACCGCGCTCGATCTTCATCCTGCCGGGCTCGACGTGCGGGTCCCGATCGGTGGGATCGCCGGAGACATCCTCACGCAGACGCCCGACGTGGTCGTCGCCGAGGGCGGGGTGCTCACGTTCAGCGAGCAGCACTTCGGGCTCAACTACGGCGAGTACGCGTGGCAAGGCATCGAGGCCGCGTCGACCGCGGTGTTCGGGACCGACGTGCGCGCGACCGTCGGCAACGCGATCAACTGCCCTGCCCTCGCGAAGACCATCTCCGACAAGTGCGTGGCCTTCGTGTGCGTCGGTCACGAGACCGAGCTGCGCAACATCTGCGAGGGCGGCCTCGACGCGATCGTCAACTTCGCCCACGACCGCATGGCGGCGATGCGCCTCGAGGCGTTGCACCTGGCGACGGGGGGCGCACGCCTCGTCGACGAGGATGGCGATGGTGTCGGCGACCAGCTCGTCGACGGCACGTGGGACGCCGAGCTCAACATCGGTCTGGGGTTGCGCCACGCACCGGCGACGTTTGAAGGTGCGCGCTGATCCCAGGACTTGGTTCACGATCCCGCGATCCCCGGTCGCATCACCTGCGGGTGGGCTGTAGGCTGCATGCATGTCCCTGTGGACGCGGTTTCAGCGCCGGCTCGGTGATCTCGCGGGCGAGCTCGTCCTCGACGACTATCGCGATCAGCTGAGCCAGGCCGAAGGGCTCGTCAGAGCCGGCGATGTCACGTCGGCCATCGATATTCTCGAGGCGCTACTCACCGCGAAGCCCGATCACGGTCAGGCGTTGATCCTCCTCGGGGAGGCTCGGTTGACGGTCCGCGATCCAGAACGAGCCCGCGATGCGTTCGAGCGCGCCCTCAAGCTGCGGTCCGGCGATCCTTCGGCGCTCGTCGGTCACGGGCTCGCGCTGGTGATGCTCGCGCGCTACGAGCCGGCGATCGCGTCGCTCGCCCGCGCGGTGTCCGAAGCCGGCGGCGATCGCGGAATCCTCGCCGAGGCGTATCGCGGCCTCGGTGTGGCGTGGCGACGGCGCGGTGACCTCGACAAGGCGATCCGCGAGCTGCGCAAGGCCGTCACCGAGGACGGCGATGATCTCGACGCACGTGCGTCGCTCGGAGAGGCCCTCGTCGCCGACGGCGCATCCCTCGACGAGGCGATGCGTCACCTGGAACGCGCGGCCGCCGCGGATGCCCCACCCGCGCTCGCGCTGTATGGCCTCGGGCTGGTCTCGCTGCTCGAAGACTCGCCGGCGATCGCAGACAAGCACTTCGCGAAGGCTCGCCTGCTCGCCGACGTCGACCAGAGCCCACTCGGAGCGCAGCGTCGGCTCGACATCACGATCGCGCAAGGCGATGCCGCGCTCGCCCAGCGCGACGCGATGCGTGCGCACGGCTTCTATCTCGAGGCCCTGCAGTCGGATCCGCGACGCGCCGAGCTCCACGCGAAGATCGCGGCGGCCCATCGCGCGATCGGAAACCTCGACGCGGCCCTTGCCAGCTTCGATCGCGCACTCGCGCTCGGTGCCGGAATCGAGGTGCTGCGAGCCGCGGTCGATACCGCGATCTCCGCCGGTGATGTCACTCGCAGCTTGCAGTGGGGCGGTGACCTGCTCGGCAACGATCCGAACGATGTCCGAGCACTCGTCGCCCGCGGCGCTGCGATGATCGAGAGCCAGCCCGAAGCGGCTCGCGCCCTGCTCGAGGTCGCCGCTGCACGTGATGATGTCGATGCCCACGTCGCCCTCGCGCGGCTCGCGTTGCCCGCCGATCCTCAGCGTGCCGCAGCCTCGGCACGTGCCGCCCTCCGCGTCGATCCGCATCATGCACGTGGACGCCAGATCCTCACGGACGCCCGCGCCGCGATCCACGGGGTGCCCGGCCCGGACATCGCCGATCTCGCGCAATTCGTAGAGCGAACCGTGGCGAGCCGGCGCGAGCTCGGGCACCTCGTCGGCGAAGTCGCACGCGCGGCCGGCAATCTCGACCAGCCGTTGCTCGTCACCGTGATGGGAGAGTTCTCGAGCGGCAAGTCCTCGTTCGTCAACGCTTTCATCGGTGCCGATGTCGCTCCGACGGGAATCACGCCGACCACGGCCACGATCAATGTCGTGCGCTATGGTCGGGAGCGCGGAGGCCGGATCATCGCGCGGGATGGCGTCACGCTCGAGCTCGGATGGAACGAGCTCATGGCGCACCTCCGCGCACTGACGGCGGATGCCGCTCGCGCGATCGATCGTGTCGAGATCCTGGTTCCGCTGCCGCAGCTCGAGAAGATCAACATCGTCGATACTCCGGGCCTCAACTCGATCCAGCCGGAGCACGAGGCCACGGCTCGCGCGTTCATCGCTCGTGCGGATGCCGTCGTCTGGGTGTTCACGGCCTCGCAAGGCGGCAAGGCGAGCGAGAAGAAGGCGCTGCGCACGATCCACGACGAAGGCAAGCGCGTGCTGGGCGTGCTCAACAAGGCCGACCAACTCTCGGCCTCGGAGACCGACGAGGTCGTCACGTTCATCGGCGGCGAGCTCGGCGAGCTCGTCGAGGCGATCGTGCCGTTCTCGGCGCGCCGCGCGCTCGACTGGAAGAAGGCTGGCTCCGAGCCGGTCACCAATGCACCGGCTGCACCGGCCGATCGCGATGATGGCAACTGGGCCGCGCTGTCGGGCTCGCTCGAGGAGCGGTTCTTTCGGCAAGCTCGCCAGCTCAAGCGCGATGCCTGCGCGCGAGCCCTGAGGCACGTGATCGACGAGGCGCAGCGCTCCGTCGACGCGGCTCGCCAGCGCTCGACGTCGGCTGCCGACGCAGCTCGCACCGCCCGCGACGAGCTCATCGCCTCGGCACGTACGTTCGCCGACGAGTCCGTGCTCGCCGAGCGCAAGGCGCTCTCGGATCAGACCGTGACGCTGTATCGCCGAGCCGCGCGGGAGGTCCTCGATCTGGTTCGCCCGCGACGCCTCCCGTTCTCTTCGCACTCGGCGACCACGGCCGATCGCGACTACCTCATCGCGCTGCTGCAGTCGGGCTTCGAAGTGGCGATCGAGAGCGGGCGTCGCCGCGTCGCCGATGATCTGCTCGCACGCAGCCGCGCCGCCGAAGTGGCCGCTCGGACGCTCGGCGCCGCGCTCGGTGCTGACGTGGTCGGAGATCTGCAGCGCGCGGCCGACGATCGAATCGGCCTCGCGCTGTCACGCGTGTTCGATCGCGCCCGCGCCTATCTCCGTGGCTACCTTCAGGGCGGCTACGTCGAGGCGTTCTTTCGCAACGATGTCCCACGGCTCGAGCTGTCGGAAGACGCGGTCTATCACGCACTTGTGAGAGGCGCTCCCGATCTCGATCACGAGCTCGGAGATCCTCTAACCCGCGCCGCCACCGATGCCCTCACCACACTCGCGCTCCGGATCGATCACTGGAGTGCGGTCGTCGACGTGCAGGCCTTCGATCTCGAAGTTGGCGTCGGTCGCGCGTTGGAGATCGCCGCCTCGCGCGTATGATGTCGCACCGTTCGCGTAGGTTCTTCCTGCATGGCTCGCCCTCCTCGTCCTCGCCCTGCTGTCCGTAGTCGCGTGACGCTCGGGATCGACGAGGCTGGTCGCGGCCCCGCGGTCGGACCGATGGTGATGGCAGCAGTCGCGATCGATTCGCGAGCCGCCGCTGCCTTGACGCGCCTGGGACTGACCGATTCGAAGGCCTACGGCGCAGGTGACGAGGCCCACGCGATCCGTTGCGAGCTCGCCGCCGAGGTTCGCAAGCGCGCCATCTTCGTGCAGACGATCGTGGTCGAACACACCGAGATCGACGATCGCGTCTCGCGCAACGAGCTCAACGTCCTCGAGCGCGAGCTCGCCGTGAGGCTGATCGAGCAGGCGCCGACCGTGGACAAGATCATCGCCGACGGCAAGCGCATGTTCATGGCCCTCGCGTTGCGCTACACGCACTTCGAATCGCGCGATCATGCCGAGGAGCACCACGCCTCGGTCGCGGCCGCCTCGGTGATCGCCAAGGTGCTGCGTGACATCCGGTTCCACGAGATCAAGAAGCAGTACGAGGTCGAGCTCGGCCCGATCGGCGGCGGCGGCTATGCCAATGCCTCCACGCGGCGCTGGCTTCGTGCCTACGTCGAGCGGTACGGGCGCCTCCCGGCCGAAACGCGCCTCAGCTGGCCCCATCCGTACGTCGAGGACCTCATCGAAGTGAGGCGACCCACGCCGCAGCTCGAGCTGATCTGAGCACCGCGAGTTCGAGGGCGACCGAAAGGTTCACTGGACGCTCGCCTCACGCGACCACCAGCGTGCGGCCCACTCGACCACCAGCCGTGCAAGCGCTTCCCGCAAGCGTTCGTCGTTGCCGAGATCGCTGACCTTGCTCCGAGCGATGCCTGCACAACGGCCGTCGTACGAGGGCCATCGCGCACGGTTCGAGACTCGTTGCGCGACACTTCGTGCCCAGAACTCGCCTCGGCATGCCGCGACGCCGCGAAGCTGCGCGAGGTTGTCGTGCAGGCAGCGATCGCACAGCTGATCGCGAGCACAACAGCCCATGCTCGACCGTAGCGAAGGGGTCTGATCGACGCCTGCTACTTGAGACAGCGCGCGATCGCGGCCTGCTTCGCGACGCGAGCCTTGTACACGTTCGCATCGAGCTTCTTGATGCGGTCGACCGTCACCCGAACCGCAGGACAGTCCTTGCGACCCGCCGCGATCTCGGCCTGCATCACGAGCTGCTCGACCGAGGGGCCTTGGGGGCGAGCCGACCTGACACCTGCACTTGTCTGCGTCACGGCTTCGCCGTCCAGCTGGGCACCCTTTGACGGCGGAGCCGGCACCGCCGGGGTGCGCATCGAATCGGCCGTGCTGTCTGTCGCCGGAGCATCGTCCTTGGCGATCACGAGCCCCCCGAAGTCGAGACCCGTTTGCTCACCAATCTCGCGCTTGTCCGCATCCGCGGCTTTCTCGTTCACGACGCGGCCGTCGGGTTTGACCTCCACCGTCCCCTCGGAATTCGCTCCGACCTTCTCCTTGGTCGTCGCTCCCTGGAGTGGCACCTTGGTCGGCTCTTTGATCGCGGGACGCTCGATCGTGCTCGCAGGTCCAAGGCTTGGAGGCTCGGCAACTTGCCCGGTTCCCGCGACGGGGATCGAGCCCGGCGTCGCAGCACTGCCAGCTCCACGCTGCGCTCCCGGACGTTCGAGCGAGCGGGTCCGCTCCTCGGCCGGCGGCTTCTGCTCGACGCCCGGCGGGTCACCGGCGAAGCTTCGCGTCGGGACGTCGAGGTTCGCGCTGCGATTGTTGATCACGACCGCTCCACCGACCAGCACCACGACCGTCGCGAGCGCGAGCACGGGTGGGCGCAACATCACGGCGAACGCGCGATGCCACCAGGGCTCCCGCGGCTGCAGCGCTTCCGCCTTCGCACGAGCCGCGATCATCAGATCTGCGAGTCCGCGCGTCGGCGGGTCTTCTTCGCGCATCGTCAGCCACACCGAGCGCATCGACCGGGTCACCGGGTCATCGGGGGCGTCGGAATCGTCGGCGTCGTCGTTGGTCACGGCGCAGCCTTCGCCAGATCCTTGTAGTCGTCGAGCTCCAACCTGAGCTTCTCGAGCGCATACCTCATGCGGCTCTTCACGGTGTTCTCGGGCACACCGACGACATCCGCGATCTGCTTGAACGGCATGTCGAGGAACTCGCGCATCAAGAACACTTCGCGTTGCTCGTCGGAGAGCGCGGCGATCGCCCGCTGCATCGTCTCGTGCAGCTGCTTGTTCACACTCTTGCGATCGCTTGCCATCTCGTTCGAAGGGATCACATCCATCAACGTGCCGCTCTCGTCGCTGGAGTCCATCGGGGCGTCCAGCGATGCGTGCTTGCGATGTTTGCGTCTCCTTGTCTGGTCAACGCACAAGTTCCTCGCGATGGTGTAAAGCCACGTCGTAAACTTGGCCTGTCGCTTGTAGGCCTCCGCGCCTTTGATGACGCGCATGAAGGCCTCTTGCAGAAGGTCTTCTGCCGTCTCGCGATCACCGACGAAGCGCAGGATGAAGTTGTAGACCGGCTTGCGATGTCGAGTGAGCAGAACCTCGAAGGCGCGAACCTCGCCCTTCTGGTACATGACCATCAGGTCTTCGTCGGCTTGGTCGTTGAACATTCGATCGAGCTAGGTCTGCGACCTTCGTCGGATTTTCGGCCCCACAGTACCCCATCGGTCGGCAGAAAACCAAACCGGCGCGAACTTGCAACGAAAGCGCCGTAGATCGCTTACGGGGTCTGACACGTTGGACAGTAATACGTTGCCCGCCCTTGGAGGACGGACCTTCGAATCAGTGTTTCGCAACGCGGACACGGCTTTCCTGCACGATCGTAGACCCACAGATACTCTGCATTGTCACCGGCGGTCCCGTCGGCGTCGACGAAATCGGACAGAGTCGTGCCTCCGTTCAGGAGGGCGTGATCGATGACCTCGCGGATCGCCTCGACCAGGCGCTTCGCGCCATCAACGGTCAGCTTCTTGGTGCGCTTGGTCGGCCGGAGCCGGGCTCTCCAAAGCGCCTCCGACGCATAGATGTTTCCGACTCCCGCGATCACGCTCTGGTCGAGAATGAAGGCCTTGAGCGTGGTCCGCCGGTCGTGCGCCGCGTCGCGAAACATGGCCGGATCGAGCGTCTCGTTCAGTGCATCCGGTCCAAGGACGGCAAGCGCGGGATGGGAGCGTTCCTTGGCGCGGGTGAACACGTCGATCTGACCAAAGCGTCGCGCATCGACGAAGCGCAGCTCTCGAGCTCCGAGACCGAGGACCAGGTGCGTGTGCGTCGAGCGGGCGGCCTGCTTCTGGTGAATACAGAATCGCCCGGTCATGCCGAGGTGAACCAGCAGTGACTCGGGGGTATCGGTGTCGAGCAGGAGGTACTTGCCGTGGCGGCGCAGCGCGACGATCCGTGCCCCGACGAGCTCGTGCAGCTTGCGGCGCGGCGGCCTCCGCTGCATGTGCAACCCCATGCCGCTGTCCCACACCGTGGCGATGCGGGCGCCGAGCGCGGGCGCCAGCGTACGCCGTACAGTCTCGACTTCAGGCAGCTCCGGCACGATCGAGGCTTACCATCCTGCAGCGTCGTCTGGTGCGCACGCGGCTCGGCGACCTCGGCGAATCGACGATCCGAGTCTGGAAACGTGCTTGCGCGTAGCTCAGGGCGTCGAACCGATCCGGTCGCGTTGGTCTTCAGGTGCAGTCGCGCTCATCCTGGAATCGCCGAGGCAGCGGGCAGCGCTGCGGCGATCCCTCCGAACTCTGGAATATCAAGCGTCTCGCCTCGTCGGATGCCGTCGATTCCGGTCGCGGACAAGGCCGCATCGACCGCCGCTTCATCGAACACCGCTCGCAGGGCATTGCGCAACGTCTTGCGCCGTTGACCGAACGCTGCGTGAACCACCGCCGAGTAGTGGCGCTCGTCGGCGATCGGCACGCGCGGAGCGGCGGCTGCGAGCGGGGTCAACTTGACTATTGTCGAGTCCACCTTCGGCGGCGGCACGAACGATCCGGCGCTCACCTTCGCGACGACGGCGACATCGACATATGTCCGGATCATCACGCCGAGCGCCCCGTAGTCCTTGCCACCAGGTGCCGCGACGATCCGCGCCGCCATCTCCTTCTGGATCATCATGACCGCGTGCTTCACGTGGGCTCGTGCCTCGATCACGCGAAACATCAACGGCGCGGCGATCTGGTACGGCAGGTTTCCGCAGACCGAGATCTTGTCGCCGCGCCACCGTGCGGCCATGCGGAGGTCGTAACGGAGCGCATCGACTTCTTCGATGTCCACGTTGTCGACGCCGGCGAGCTCGGCGCGCAGCACGGCGATCATGTCGCGATCGCGCTCGAGTGCGATGATCTTGCCTTCCGGCACTCGCTCGGCGAGTCGCGCTGTCAACGTGCCGAGCCCCGCGCCGATCTCGACGATCCAGTCGTCATCGGCCCGCACCGTCGCGTCGACGATGGCGCGAAACGCGCGGTCCGAGATCAGGAAGTTCTGGCTGAACGATTTCTTCGCGCGCAGCCCGTAGCGCTCGAGCAGCACCCGCGCGTCGGGAAACGGTTCATGGCGTGCGTTGCCGTCGCCGTTGCTCTCGGTCACGCTCTCCTCGGCAGCGGTGCGCTCGGTGCCGCATCGAGCGCGAGCCCGTCCCGGTCACCTCGTGCGAGGCGGTGGTAACCGGCGGCGGCGATCATCGCCGCGTTGTCCGTACAGCGTGCGGGTCGGGGCACGTAGAGTCGAAACCCATCCGCGAGCCCAGCCTCTCGAAGGGCACCTCGAAGTCCCGAGTTCGCTGCGACTCCGCCGCAGATCTGTACGTGCTCGAGGCGTTCACTCCGCGCGACCTTGCGGGTCTTGCGAACCAGGACCTCGACGATCGCGGCTTGATAGCTCGCGCAAAGATCCGCGAGGGCTTGCCCTTCCGGTACGCCGTGTGCCCGCACCCGATGAAGCAGTGCGGTCTTGAGCCCGCTGAACGAGAAGTCGGCACCTGTCGACGCGGCGGCCATCGCCCGCGGAAACGCCACGGCCTTCGGATCGCCGGTCGCGGCGAGGCGATCGATCGCGACCCCGCCCGGATAACCGAGGCCGAGCAACTTCGCGCCCTTGTCGAAGGCTTCTCCCGCAGCGTCGTCACGGGTCGCTCCGAGCTCCACGACATCGGCATGAGCATTCACGCGAACGAGCGACGTATGACCACCCGAGACGATCAACGCGAGGTGGGGCATCGGCGGCGGATCGGGTTCGAGGTAGACCGCCGAGAGGTGCCCTTCGAGGTGGTGGACTCCAACGAGTGGCTTGCCCGTGACCCAGGCGATCGCCTTCGCGGTCTGCAGTCCGACGAGCAGCGCACCGACGAGCCCCGGCGCATTGGTGACCGCGATGCCATCGATCTCGTCGAGCGTCGAGCCACCCCGCTCGAGCGCAGCCTGGACGACGGGCACCACGTTGAGGATATGTGCGCGCGAAGCCAGCTCGGGCACCACGCCACCGTAGCGAGCGTGAACCTCGTGCTGCGAGGCCACGACATCCGAGCGCACGAAGATCCCGTCGTCGACGATCGCCGCCGCCGTTTCGTCGCACGAGCTCTCGAGCCCGAGCACTCGCATCAGCGAGGCCCGGCGAGCCAGCGCTCGAAGTCTGCCGCTACCGCGCCGGTCGATTTGAGCTGCAGGTACTTCTCCATCGCCTCGCGCGCCTCGTCCTTGCGTCGCGCGGCACGCAAGATCTTGGCGCGCCACTCGTAAACGGGCGCAAATCCGGCGTCGATCGTCTCGGCCTCGTCGATCGAAACGAGCGCTTCCTCCACCCGATCGAGCCGCTGCAGCGCCTGGGCTCGAACGAGCAACGTCCGGATGGTGCGACGGAGCCGAAGCGAGGCATTGGCGAGCTGGAGTGCCTTCTCGGCATCGCCCTCCGCGATCGCATCGTTGGCCTGATCCATGAGCAGCTTCGCCTGCGCCACGGGATCGACGCGAGGAGCCACTGCAGCGTCCGGGGGAAGCCCGGCGACCGCGGCGTCGGGAAGGCGCTCGGCAACCGCGGCGTCGAGCGAAGGACCGAACAGCATCCCGTCGGGCCCGCCTTCCCGGAGCGGAGTGACCAGGGGGCCCGGCTCGAGCACGGCGTCGGCGATGACGCGTTGTCGGGCGGACGCTCGCGTCAGGTACAGGTAGATCGCGATGATCGTGAGGACTCCAGCGAGCGCGAGCAACGCGAGCGCGCCGGTCCCCGGACCGCTCACACGTCTCACCCCAGATCCCGTGCTGGCGATCCGTGGTGGCAGTGGCTGCAACAGCGGAGACTCGACCGGGCGCGCGAGCGGGCGAGCGGACTCGACTGTTGGGGTTGCGTCGGACGGTGTGACGATCTGCATCTCGCGCGTGATCCGGCGCGGCAGGATGGTGATCAGCTCGCGCTGGCTCGCGCTGTGTGCTGGCGGTGGCGAGCCGAGAGGCACGAGCTCGCCGGAGGCCTCCGCTCGATCGCGGCCGAGCGATCCGATCATGCGCAACCCGGAGTCCTCGCGATTGGCCGCTCGGGGCTGGTCGGCTGTGCGTCTCCGATGTGGTGGTTTCGATGATTCGTCGACCTCGATCACATCGGGGACGCTGTCTTCGCTCGCGGTCGCGTGGACGCCGTTTGCGCTCGCGCCGTTGGTCGGTGATCGTGCAACGTTCGGCCCGTTCATCAGCGCATCGACTTCGTCATCGAACAGCGCCGGCTCGATCGCCTGGGCAGCTGCGACCGCAGCATCGATCAGCATCAAGCTCGATTGGCGGTAACCGCCCATGAGCGCACCCGGCTCGCTCACCTCCTCGATCACCTCCGGGTGGTAGTCGGTGACGATCGGTCCCGATGCGACCTCCTCGATCGGGGTCGGTGCGTCGACCTCGACAAGCGGAACTGGCTTGCCGGTATCGCGGCGCACGGGTGCTGCGTGATCGAGGTCCATCAACATTTCTTCGAAGTACAGTCGCGAGATCGCCTGCAGGCACTCGAGGTCTCCGACATCGGACGCGTCGATCACCTCGAGCAGCGTCCGCTTGCCATCGATGAGGCGCAGGATCGAGTTGTTGTCGTCGGGAACGTCGCCGAGCCGCGTCGCCAGCTCACCCGCATCGACCTCGAACCGATGGGTCAGTGGCGGAAGCTGCTCGAGGAGCCGCGACCATTCGTCGAGCCGGCGCATGCCCTCCATCAGCAAGCCCTGCGAGCTCGTGGCGATCGCCTCGCGGCGACGAACGGTACGAAACACGACCTCGAATTCGCCTTCGCTCCAGGTCAACAGGCGATACACGGCATCCTCGGCCTGCAGCGCACCGGCTTCGGCATCGATCACGCGACCGTCGCGAAAGTAGATCGCCGCTTGCCGCCCGCGCTCGCCAACAAACTGGATGACTCCGGATTTTCGGCTGATCTCGATCGTCTGGATCACGTCGACCACGGGCATATCCGTGACCCGACCTGCGAATCGCGTCCGGCCGTCGCGTCGCTCCTCGAACCGGACTCGCTGCCGCTTCTGCAGCAGGATGTTGATCCGGGTGACGATCTCCTTGATGTAGATCGGCTTCGTCAGGTAATCGTCGACCCCGAGCTCGAGGCCGCGAATCTTGTTCTCGATCGCGGCTTCGGCCGTGAGGAAAATGAATGGGATCTCGCCCCACTCCTGCGTATTTCGAACGCGACGGCGTAGCTCGAAGCCGTTTCCATCCGGAAACGTCGTCTCCGAAATGATGAGATCCGGTGCGTCGAGCTCGAGCTTGTCGAGTGCATCCTGAACGGACGCCGCGGTCGTAACGGTGAACCCTGCCTTGCGCAGCGACACCTCGAGCACCCGCATGCTGCGAGTGTCTCCATCCACCAGGAGCAAGCTTTGCTTCGACACGAAAATCCGAGCAGCTCGGCCGTCGAATCGTATCGAACTAACCAAACCGTCGCCAGCAGCGTAGCCTGGGGGCGATGGTCTCGCTGCCTTATGGCAGGGTCCCCTACCCGCTCCACCTCGGTGATCGTCGGGTGAGGTTCGTCGATCCTCCTACACCTCCGGGGTCGCGGGACCTGGGGTCACTTATCGATGCGGCGCTCGACGCGCCCTTCGGGCGCTCGCGAGTCGAGTCCATGGTCGCTGTGAAGGCACGTGTCACCGTGATCGTCAGCGACGCGACACGAACCGAGCCTCGAACCGAGTTCCTCGAGGCCCTCCGGCGCCGCCTACCCTCGGTGCAGTGGACGATCGCCATCGCGACCGGCACGCACGGTCCATCGGGAGTCGCGTCGCTTCGACTTCCTCCCCACCTGCTGGCTGATGCCTCGATCGTCGACCACGACGGCCATAGCGAGCGTGATCTGGTGAGTCTCGGCGTCACCCCTCGTGGAACTCCGATCCGGGTCCATCGGTGTGTCGTCGACACCGACCTGGTCATCGCGACGGGCTGTATTCGTCCCCACTACTTCGCCGGCTTCGGTGCCGGCGTGAAGGCGATCTTTCCAGGACTGGGCGGTGCTCGCGAGATCCGGGTCAACCACGCTCTCAAGTGCGAGCCCCTCGCTCGCGCTGGACTCGTCGACGAGAATCCGTGTCGCGCTGACCTGGAAGCAGCCGTCGGATTGCTCGAGACCCGGACGTTCCTGCTGAACGGAGTCTGCGCCACCGACAACCTCGTGCATGCGGTCGTTGCCGGTGACCCGGTCCAGGCATTTCGCGTCGGAGTCGCGCTCGCACGTCCATGGTTCACGGTCGGTGCGCCTCGCGCGGACCTCGTGATCGCATCCGATGCGCTGCCGGTGACTGGCTCGCTCTACCAGAGTGCGAAGATCGCTGCGGCTGTCGCCGGCCTCGTGCGTGAAGGCGGGATGCTGCTGGTGGTTGCCGAATGTGCAGATGGAATTGGCCCGCTCGAGACAGTGAACGAGGCGATCTTTCGAATTGGAGTACTGCCTCGGTTGGCGGCCAACGTGCGACTCGGTCTGGTCTCTTCGTTGGCGCCGGAGCGGGTTCGCGAGACGTTGCTCGAACCAATTCCCTCGGTGGCGTCACTACTTGAGGGCCACAACGGCTCGGTTGTTATCGTTCCAAGAGCGAGTCAGCTTCTCGTTGAGGTAACTTCATGACGCAGTACGTCACGCTGCTGAATTCCTTGGGAATATCATCGTCTTATTCGACAAAGCTGGCCCAGTTCCAGCAACTGTTTGCCAAGTGGAACGCAAGCATCAATCTCTCCTCCGCCAAGACTGCTGCCCAGATCGACGACCACATCTACGACAGCCTGCATGTTGCTCCCTACCTCCGCGATGCTCGAACCGTTCTCGACGTGGGATCCGGCGGTGGTTTTCCAGTCGTAATTGCAGCCATTTGTGCTCCTGACTCGAGCTTTGTCGCCCTCGAGCCTGTCCACAAGAAGCATGCTTTTCTGCGAACCGCAGCCCGCGAGCTTGAGCTGACGAACCTCGAGCCACTCTCGATTCGAGTCGAGGATCACGAGGTTCACGACTACGACGCAGCGATGTCCCGCGCGACGCTCGATTTGCGTGAGTGGCTCGAGCTCGGAGTCACTCTGGTACGACCGGGTGGAAGTGTGATTGGCTTCGAGGCCATCGAACGCACAGACCTTCCACAGCCACTCGAACGACACTTCTATGTTGTCGGTGGAAAGCATCGAGCGCTCGTCATCGTACATCGAGCCTCCTGACGCCAAAGACCTGCGCTGCATGGCCAAACGTAAGCAACTCGCACCGTGGCGCCCAACACGAGAACAGCAGCTCAGGGCGATTCGTCGACGTGTTCCTGACGTGATCGCGCCTGGTCTCGATGTGCTGTTCTGCGGAATCAACCCTGGACTGTATTCGGCAGCGGTCGGACACCACTTCGCAGGACCAGGCAATCTGTTCTGGCAGACGCTCTACACGACCGGGTTTACACCACGACTTCTCACGTCATTTGACGAGGAGGAGATGCTCGCCCTGAAGTACGGAATCACCAATCTCATCGCGCGAGCTACTGCCTCAGCCGAAGACGTTGAGCGAGAGGAGCTTCGTGCCGGTGCGCGAAATCTTCATCGAAAGGTTTCGAAGTTCAAACCACGCTTCGTGGCCATTTGTGGGTTGGTGGCGTATCGCGTTGGGTTCGAACGAAACAAGGCTGTCGTGGGGTTGCAGAAGGAACGTATGGGGTCTTCTTCCATCTGGTTGCTTCCGAATCCAAGCGGGCTGAATGCTTTCCATCAACCAGCAGTCCTCAACCAGATGTTTGAGGATTTTCGACTTGCTCTTGATGTAGCTCGCGAAGCCGATAGCGTTCGTTCCACGTGAAAATCCTGACAGGGTGTTTCACGTGGAACACTTCCCTGGCGAGCTTGCCGACGTAGCCGAAGTCCGCGATCTCCCGGGGTTCGATCTCGATGGGAATCGCGACGCCTTCGACGCGCACGCCCTGCTTTTGCGCCACTACGAGCAGAAACGGCGAAAAGGATTCCAGATGATCCGGATTTCTTCTTATCCGACCGGCAAGGCTCGACCTAGCTTCCCCGTTACAGTCAGCGTTACCGCATCGCCGGAGGACGCTCCCCAGTGGGCGGAGCACCGGCGGACGCTCGTGCAGCGAATCGCCGCGGCGATCGCCGACAAGCTCGGCGATCCGAAGAGCGCGTTCCGTTGGTGGCGCCGCGCGCACGACGAGGCGCCCGACGAGCAGACGCTCGCCGACTGCATCATTGCCAATGGATGACTTCGAGCACTCCCAGCTCAGAACCCGGTGCACTCTCGAATCGCTGCGAGCGTGGCCTGCTCGAGCAATACGAGGTCCTGCTCGGTCACACTGAGTGGCGGCATCCACACGAGAACATCACCCAGCGGGCGAAGCAGTACTCCATATTCACGAACACGTTCGCAGACCGCTGCACCAAGAAGCTCACCGTCGCGAGGATGCAGCTCGATTCCGGCCATCAGTCCGCACTGTCGAGTCACGTGCACCGCCTGTGATTCTCGAGCCCGAGCCAGCGCGGAGGTCATCAACGGAATGATCTGTTGCGCATTGGGAAGTGTCTCCTCGCGCAGTAGTGCGAGCGACTCGAGACCGACAGCACATGCGAGCGGGTTCGCCGTGTACGTGTGGCCATGAAAGAACTGTTTCAGCTCGGAGCGCTTTCCGAGAAAGGCCTGAAACACTTCTTCGGTGCTCAGAGTTGCTGCGAGAGGAAGATAGCCACCCGAGATTCCCTTCGCGAGACACAAGAAGTCGGGAGAGACGTCCTCTTGCTCGCACGCGAACATGGTTCCCGTTCGACCAAATCCAGTCGCCACCTCATCGAGAATCAGGTGCACCCCATGCTCGCGACAGAGCTCCTGCGCTTGTTTCAGAAAGCCGCGAGGATGCACGAGCATTCCTGCGGCACCCTGAACAAGCGGCTCGAGCACGAAGGCAGCAAGCTCGTCACTTCGTTGCTCGAGCTCCTGCTTCAGACATCGAAGGCTCAGCTCGCAGTCAACTGCTGGACTGGGAATGGCAATCGAGTCCACCAGCAACGGTCCGAACACTCGATGAAACAGCTCGATACCCCCAACCCCGACCGCACCAAGCGTATCACCATGATAGGCATCGCCAAGTCGCAGAAATCGTCGCTTCGTACTGCAGCCACGAAGTTGCCAATACTGAAACGACTGCTTCAGTGCGATCTCTACCGCAGTTGATCCGCTATCGGAGAAGAACACGCG
>Ga0299915_10000030_pt1 | contig 101010 bp, 99 predicted proteins | sample RVTome_13_FD_200263 | JGI IMG/M metagenome (GOLD analysis project Ga0299915, IMG submission 200263) | Soil microbial communities from uranium-contaminated site in the Upper Colorado River Basin, Wyoming, United States - RVT92D227 (version 2) ...
CGCGCTCGCCCCAGATCGCGAGCTTGACCGGAAGCTTGGCGGGCACGGCGTACGCGCGCACGGGCCCGACGTGGATCGGATGATCGTAGAGCTCGTCGACGTTCGCCGCGGTCAGGCGATGCGGCAGCGAGCCTTCCCATGCCATCGAGGTCGTGAGCGTCCAGCCCTCGGGCGCGAACAGCTCGAGCTCGACCGCCGCGTCGCGCAGGTGCGTCGGGTACAGGAAGGTCGCCGGCCCGTGGAGGAACGCGTGGTGGGCATCGATGTGGTTCGTGCGGACGGTGAGGTCGTGGCCGTAGACGCCGTACGAGACGGTCAGCTCGCGCGCGCCGTTCGTCTCGATCGACCACGTCGCCTTCGTGGTCTTGACCGCGCGGCGGGCCATTCCATCAGGGCCGCTCGCCTCGAGATCTCTCACGAACCGGGCGTAGTCGCGGATCAGGTAGCTGCCCGGTGCCCAGGCCGGCAGGGCCAGCTCGACGCGCTCGCCGTCGACGGGGAACCTCAGCGTTACCTTGACGACGTGGTAGCTCGCCGCGTCGAGGTGGACCGCGTAACGGAGCATGTGACGTGGGTAGCACAGCTGCTATGCTCGGTGACATGTTGCGGGTCGCGAGCGTGGTTCTCGTCGGTGCGATGGCACTGACTGCGTGGGCTGGTCCCGGCGGTCGGGTCGTGCGCATCGAGCGCGCGCGCGCGACCAACGCCCCGATCCCGATCCTGTGCGAGCTCCGATCGGATATGTCGGGGATGTGCGTCGGCGCGTCGCCGCAGGTCGGCGACACCGTGCTCGTGGTCGACGAGGCTCAGACGATCGCCGAGGTCCGGATCAGCAAGACCCAGCAGCTCTCGGCGAAGTGCGACACGGTGTGGTCGGTCGAGGGCGAGCTGCTCCGCGGAGACATGTCGCAAGCCCAGCGGCGCAAGTCGATCGGCCTCATCGACGCGACGCTCGATCGCCGCGGTACCCGTCGGGTCGACGAGGACAAGATCGTATCCCCGAGCGGGGAGCCCGAGGTGCGCGTCGGGCTCGGGGTCGACCGCGATGGCGATGGCGTCGCGGACATCGTGGTCACGCAATCACGTTGCGAAGGTCAGCAGACTCCGGGCGGCGCGGGCAACAACGAGTGCATCGACATCTGGACCAAGCGTGGCGGCAAGGGCATGACGCGCGCGTGGTCCACGAATCTACGGCATTGTTTCTGATGGACCGTCGCGAGCTGCTCGCCGCGGAGCGCGGCACGCTCTACAAGGAAGCCGAGACGCGGGTCGCCCTCGTCTATCCGAGCCCGTATCGCGCGGCGATGTCGTCGCTCGGCTACCAGCAGATCTATCGCGTGCTGCACGGCATGCCCGGCGTCGCCGCCGATCGCGCGATGCAGGACGTCCCTCGCACGCTCGAGGAGGATCAGCCGATCAACAACTATCCGATCCTGGCGTACTCGGTGGCGTACGAGCTCGAGATCGCCGGCGTCGTCGAGACGCTCGACGGCGCGGGCATCCCGGTGCTCGCCGCGGACCGTGACAACCGCCATCCGCTCGTCATCGCCGGCGGGCCGCTCACGTTCTCGAACCCCGCACCGATGGCCCCGTTCTTCGACGTCATCATCCTCGGGGAAGGCGAGGAGCTGATCGAGGAGCTCGTGAACGTCGCGCGCGACGTGAGCTACATCCGCGACCGGCTGTGGGACGCGCTCGCCGGGCGCCCCGGTTACTACCTCCCCCACCTCCACGGCGAGACCGTGCCGCCGGTCGCCTCCGTCCACGACGCGCTGCTCCCTGCCCGCTCGGTCATCGCGACGCCGAACACCGAGCTCTCCGACATGTTCATGACCGAGGCGGCGCGCGGCTGCTCGCGCGGTTGCACCTACTGCGTGATGCGCCGCTCGACGAACGGCGGCATGCGCATCGTGCCGCGCGAGGCGATCATCGCCGGCATCCCGGCCGGCACGCGGCGCGTCGGGCTCGTCGGCGCCGCGGTGACCGATCACCCCGACATCGCGGCGGTCGTGCGCGACGTCGTCGATGGTGGCCGCGAGGTCGGCATCTCGAGCCTGCGCGCCGACAAGCTCACCGACGAGCTCGTCGGCCTGCTCGCGCGCGGCGGCTATCGCACGCTCACCGTGGCCGGCGACGGCGCGAGCGAGCGGATGCGCCGGGTCATCGAGCGCTCGACGAAGGCCGATCACCTGATCCGGTCCGCCCAGCTCGCCGCCACGCACGGCCTCCACACGCTGAAGGTCTACATGATGCTCGGCATCCCCGGCGAGACCGACGCCGACGTCGACGAGCTCGTCCAGCTGTCGCGCGAGCTCGCCGCGATCCATCCCCGCATCGCGTACGGCCTCGCGCCGTTCGTCGCCAAGCGCAACACGCCGCTCGACGGCACCGCGTTCGCCGGCATCGACGTCGTCGAGGCGCGCCTCGATCGGCTCCGCAACGGCCTGCGCGCCGCGAGCCTCGCGGCCAGGGTCGTCGTGCGCCCGACGTCTGCACGCTGGGCGTGGGTCGAGTACATGCTCGCGCAGGGCGAATCGAATGCCGGCCTCGCCGTGATGGACGCCCATCGCGCGGGCGGCACCTATGCGGCCTACAAGAAGGCGTTCGTCGCGCGCGGCGTGGTGCCCACGGGGCCGCGCGCTCGCGTGCCCTCGGGCCAGGAGCTGATCGCGTTGCGTCGCCAGAAGCTCGCCGTCGTCGGACCGACCTAGCGCGGATCCGATGACGCTGGTGTCACGCGTGGCCAGGTCCCGTCGCTAGTCCCACCACAGAAAGAGCTTCCGGTTCTCGAGCCCGCGGATCTCGTCATCGAGGCTCTCGAACTCGAGCTCCGTCGAGTGCGCCAGTCTGGCGATCGCGCGCGCGAGCGGCTTTGGCTCCTTCGGCTTCTTGTCGAGCGCGAGCACGATGAGATCGTACCAGAGCTGATCGATGTGCGCTCCACACTCGGCATCGATCCGGCGAATCAGCTTCTCCACGTCGTCGTCCCAGTGCGTACAGATCTGCGGAACGAGATCGAGATCCCGCTTCGCTACACAGATTCCGATCGGCGAGCTCACGAGCGATCCCGTACGAACCACGATCGCGGCCTCGTTGACAAACTCGCGCCCCACCCGATCGATCGCTTCGATCCGCTTCGCGTCGATGTCGCGGATCGCACCGCGCATCTGCACGAGGTATCCGATCCAGTCACCTTCGTCGGTTTCCCAGTTCTCGAGCCGTCCGCCCAGCTTCTTGGCCATCCGTTTGGCGATCGCGAAGAACTCGGGTGACTGCATGCGGACGCGATGCTGGTGCGTCTCGAGTTCCGAGATCACCCGGCCGGGGTCGTGGCGATGCACGACGTTCCCCTCGACGACGTGATAGCTGCCGACCGGAAGGCTGGTCGCGCGCAGCGAGCGTGTGTCTTGGAGGATCCCGTGCTTCCAGATCTTGACGACCAACCGCGGGCCGTCGCGCTCGACGAAACACGAGGCGCCCTTCGGGATCTTCGCCAGCGTCTCCACCACGACCTCGACAACCCTCTCTCGTTTCATTGGAGTCACCTCTCCTTGACGATATGCGAGTTCGGCCTGCACATACCTTGCGCGCGGCTCGATCTCGGGTGGGTCACGACTTCGAGCCGGACCATCCAGTCCGAACCGTGACTCGATCATCCGCTACGTCGTATGCTCGCGGCATGCGCGCACTCCTGCTCGGCCTCGTGATCTCCTGCGGCGGTTCGCCTCCGCCGAAGGCGAAGGTCACCTGTGATCAGCCCGAGCCCGGTCAGGCGATGACCGAGGCGCAGTGCACGTGCCGCGAGGCGCGCGTGGTCCTGGCGGTCGGGCGGGCCGTGGAGCTTCACTGCGACGAGCCCGGCGAGGTCGACATCGGTCCGGTGCGCATCGGCGACCGCGACGGCTGGTGCTGCAAGTAGGTCAGCGTCATCCCGCGGCGAACGTGCCGTGAAACGTGATCGGCACCTGGTGATCGAACCAGGCGCGCGCGATCGGCCCATCGGCGATCCGGCGCGCATCGTAGACTGCGAGGAACGCACGCTGCTTCGAGCCGTCGTGGCACAGCGCCAGCAGCCAGCCGTCGTCCTCGGCGGTGGTGCCGGGGCGCGGCACGAAGATCGGCTCGGTGACCCGCTGGGTCGCGGGCAGCTGTTGGGTCGTGAGGGTCTTCGCGTCGAGCTTCGCGAGCGTGCGCAGATCGTCGAGCACGAGGTACGTGAAACCGGTGCTCGGCTCCCTCGCGGCCAGCGGCGATCGTCAGGAACTCGGTCGGGGTCGGCGGGATCGTCGTCGACGCGGATCACGACATCGCGCGCGAGCTTGCCCTTGATCGTCGCTATCGCGGTGAGCGTGCCGAGGCGTTCGTCGAGGCTGGCCGCGGTCCCGGCGGCTTCCCCTGCCGGTGGGACCTTGCCGGCGCGCACGCGCCGGCGTGGGATCGTTCGGGCTATCGGCGACCGATGCTATTCGGCATCGTGATCGGCAGTGGCTCGGCGAACACCGCCGTCATCGACCTGCTCCGCAGATAGGCGGTCGAGCCGATCGCGACCGTCGTGATGAGGGCGGCTACGACGAGCGCGAGCCGACGGTGGCTGCGCAGGGCGAGCCTTGGGCGAGTGGAGACCGGCGCGACCACGTCCATGGTGCCGCTCCCACACGGCATCAACTCCGGTCGTGCGGGAGGTGGTAGCTGTCCGTGCGTCGCCCCGGCCACGAGGCTCGGCGCGGCAGCTTCGATCATCACGCGGTACGTGGAGGACATCGAATCGAACCCGAGCAAGACACCGGCCAGCGTCAGACCACGTGAAGCCGAGGTGTTGCTCGTTGGTGGGGACGCCAAACCCTGGGCCGCACGAGGTAGCCAAGGCTTCTTGACCTCTGCGATCAAGACCTACTGGTACGTGCTCGCCCGCCTACGAAGGCTCGGTCATTCCGCGTCGACGCCCTGGCGCAGGTACGCGACGGTATCGACGAGCGTGAGTTGCGGATCACGTGCCGAGAAGCCGAGCTCGCGCTCCGCCTTTGCCGAATCGATCCACCAGAAGTGCTCGGACATCTCGACCGAGATCCGATCGACCGGCGGCTCCTTGCCGCGATGCCGGTACAGCTCCTCGACGAGCGCCGCGCCCCACCGGTTCCACTTCGCGGGCAGCCTCAGCCGTGGCGGCGCGACGTTCGCGACCCGACCGAGCCGGCCGAAGAAGTCCTTCATCCTCCAGTTCGGCCCACCGAGCAGATAGCGCTCGCCGGCCCTGCCCTTGTCGAGCGCCGCCGCCGTTGCATGGGCCGCATCGCGCGCATCGACGAAGTTGATCCCGCCATCCGGCACCACGGGAATCTCGCGCTTGAGGAACTTGCGAACGTCGCCGGTCGACGACAGCCGCCGATCGCCGGGCCCGAGCAGCAAGCTCGGATTCACCGCGACCACCTCGATGCCGAGCCGCTCGCCGTGCTCGAAGGCGAGTCGTTCCTGGTAGATCTTCGAGGCGTAGTACGGCCAGCCGGCGACGATCTCCTCGGCATACGGCGCAGTCTCGTCGAGGATCTCCTCGTCCTTCGATACGCCGATCGTGCCGCTCGTCGACGCGAGCACCATCCGCTTCACACCCGCGGCCGCCATGCGCTCCAGCACGCGTCGCGTGCCGTCCACATGCAGCCGCATCATCCGCTGCGCATCATCGGGATCGCGCGACACGGCCCCGGCGAGATGAAACACGGCGCGGACGCCCTCGAGCGCCCGATCCAGCTCCGGCCCGTCGAGCACATCGCCTCGCACGTGCTCGACCCCGAGCTCCGCGAGCACGCCCGAGCGCGACCGCGCGAGCCCGCGCACCGTGTGCCCTTGCTCGACGAGCACGCGGCACAGGTGCTCCCCGAGGAACCCGGTCGCTCCGGTCACCAGGACCGTCATGCAACTGCCTTCAGGGACGCTTTACACTTCCACAACTTTCTCGGCGCAGCGGCCCGGGAGAAAGTTGTGAAAGTGGAGAGCGTCCCTAGGTGAGCGTCCCTCATCGGGCCTCGTCTTCCTCGGCGAGCGGCTTGCCCTGCTCCGCGAGGTATTGCGCCATCGGCGTCGTGCCGGCTTCGCCGAGGGTCCACGCCCGGTCCTGCGGGGCGAGGCGGCGGATGGTGGATTCGACGTCGTAGGTGATCGCGCGGTATTGCTCGGAGCGCGAGCGGTCCTTGCCGGCGAGCCTGGCGACATCTTCGTAGGACAGGTACGGCCCGATGTGGGCGGAGACTCGCTCGCCGCGCTTGGGGAGGTAGCGGCCCTTCGGCATCGCCTCGTGCGTGCCCGCCAGGTACATCGGGAGGATGCCGCACTTGTTCGTCATCGCGAGGTAGCCGAGCGACGGCTTGAAGTCGGACATGACGCCGGTGTCGGACCGCGTGCCTTCGGGGAAGATGAGGAGGATGTAGCCGTCGCGGATGACTTCGCCGGCGAGCCGGAGCGATTCGCGGAGCGAGCCGTGGCGCTCCATCGGGACCAGGTTCGTGAAGTTCTCGAAGTACATCCGGCGAAACGGATCGTCGAAGAAGTAGTCCTTGGCGGCGAGCGCGACCAGCGCGTCGCCTTGCTCGCCGAGCGCGTACTTGACGAGGCCGGTATCGAGGTGCGAGGCGTGGTTCGCGGCGACGATGTAGCCGCCGAACGGCGGGACCTGGCCGTGGACGTCGGTCTCGAGGACACGCTCGTAGAGCGCGCGCATGCCGCTGCGAAGCGCGCTGCGGCCGAGCGAGACCAGCGGGCCCGGGACGTCGATGTCCTCGTCGGCTTGTTTCTCCTCGTCGCGCTTCTCGCGCTGGAGGCGGTCGCGCTTCGGCTTCTCGCTGCGCGCGCGGGCGCCCTGGCGCGCGACGAGCTTCTCGACGTCGGCGACGGTCTCGAGCCCCGCGAGCTCCGAAGGATCGGGGAGGGTCACGCCCGCGGCTTCGAGCGCGACGGCGAGCTCGGTGAACATCAGCGAGTCGAAGCCGAGCTCCTCGAGGCGAGTCTCGCTCGTGATGCCACCACGCTTCTTCTGCGAGACATCGGCGAGCACATCGAACAGCCACGTGCCGCCGCCGCCGCCACCATCGCTGAGCTGGCGCGCTTCCGCGCCGCCCTTGGCCGCACGCTCGAGGCGCTGCAGCTCCTTCACCACGTCGCGACGGCGCACCTTGCGAGATGCGGTCTTCGGCAGATCATGATCCCAGAGGTGCAGGATCTTGACGCGCTTGTAGAGCGCGAGGCCCTTGCTGATCTTCTTGACGTGCTCGCGGACCTGCTCGCGCACGTCTTCGCGCGACATGCCGTTCTGATCGTACTCGGGGACGATCAGCGCGGCGACGGTCTCGAGGCCGGTGTCACCCGCGAGCGGCAGCCCGACGACCGACAGCTCCTTGACGTACTTCGAGTCGCGGTAGATCTCCTCGAGCTCGTCGGGATAGACGTTCTCGCCGGAGGCGCCGAGGATCATCTCCTTCTTGCGCCCGACGATGAACACGTTGCCCTCCTCGTCGATGCGGCCCAGGTCGCCGGTGTGGAGCCAGCCGTTGCGCAGCGTCTGCGCGGTGGCCTCGGGGTTCTCGAAGTAGCCGACCATCACGTTCGGCCCCTTCGCGATGATCTCGCCGATGCCGCTCGCGTCGGGCTGATCGATGCGGACGTCGATGCCCGGCAACGAGCGACCGACCGAGCCAGCCACCTGCTTGTCGCCGGGACGCGTGACCGTCAAGACCGGCGAGGACTCGGTCATGCCGTAGCCCTCGTACAGGTTGAAGCCGAGGCCGCGGAAGGCCTTGAGCGTGTCGGGCGGCAGCGCCGAGCCGCCGCTGATGAGCAGGCGCATCCGGCCGCCGAGCTTGCGATGGACCGGGAAGAACAACAGCTTGCCCGCGCCGATGTCCCACGGCAGCTTGTCGCGCAGCGAACGATTGAGCTCGATGATCGAATCGAACGCCTTCTCGACGAGCACGCCCGCGTCCGAGACGTTCTTGTAGATCTTGCGCTCGAGCAGCTGCCACAGCGCCGGCACACCGACCATGCCGGTGACGCCTTCATCCTGGAGTGCACGTGCGAGCGAGTCGGCCTCGAGCTCCTCGAGATAGTCGATCGATGCGCCGTGCATGAGCGGCATCAGGAAGCCCGCCGAGAACTCGAGCGTGTGATGGAGCGGCAGCACGCTCAGCAGCTTGTCGTGCTTGTAGAGCGCGAACAGCGACGACAGCTTGCTGACCATCGAGGTCAGGTTCTTGTGCGTCAGCATCACGCCCTTTGGCGTCCCCGTGGTGCCGGACGTGAAGATCAGCGATGCGATGACATCACCCTTCGTATCGGGCTGGATCGCGCCGACCGAGACGTCGGGCTCGGTGAGCAGCTCGTCGAACGCGAGCACGCGTGTCTCGGTACCGAGCTGCGCCGCCAGCCACGTCCCGAACGCCGGATGCGCGGGCGACCACACCACGGTCGGATCTTCCTCGTCTTCACCGATCGGCACCGCGAGGTTGGCCTCGCCGGCGAGCCGCTCGACGACCTTGCGCGACAGCACGAGCGCACGCGCGCGCGAGACTCGCGCCAAGTTCACGACCTCGGCGAGCGTCAGCTCCTTGTCGAGCGGAACCACCGTCGAGCCGGCGAGCAGGATCGCGAAGTACGAGATGCCCCACTCCGGGCGGTTCTCGCTCATCACGATCACGCGCTCGCCGGCACCGATGCTCAGCTGGCGGAGCACGCCCGCGCCTTGCCAGGCCATCTCGCCGACCTGACCGAACGTGTACGAGATCGGCTCACCGGCGTCCTTGCGGATCAAGCGCAGCGCCGGCCGGTTGCTGTGCAGCTTCACCGCCGCCTCGAATAGCTCGACGACCGACTTGTACGTGTAGACGGACTTCGGCTTCGCACCGAATTCCTCGTCGAGCTTGTCGAACGTCCACTTCTGCAGGCCCGGGAAGTGGGTATCGAGCCAGTACTTGCGCCAGTCGACGAGGTGCGGCGCCCACAGCAACTTGTCCTGATCGACCGGCGAGACCCGCGCCCACAGCGCGCGCATGTTGTCGCAACGGAACGCGATGTCGTGGTCGTTGGTGAACGGCTTGAACAGCTCGATCAGGTCGGTGACCTGTCCCGTGAACGTCGAGATCTTGACGAGCTCGTCGCGCGCTCGCTCGGCGAATGCCTCGAGCCGCGGCGCTCCCCAGCGCGGCAGCTTCTCGTCGATCGTCTCGATCAGCTTGTCGGCGATGCGCTTGAACATCGGCGCCGATCGCTTCTGGAAGTGTTCGTACGTGACCGGCATCGGCTCGAGCCGCGCGCGGATCATCGACCGCAGCTTGTCCTCGCCGCGATCGACCTTGTCTCGAAAGTGCTGGCGCACCGCGAGGGCGGTCAGCTCGGTCAGCCGCTTGCTCGAGATCCGGTTCGAGTCCGACGAGCCCATCTGATAGACCGGCTCGTGCTCGCCGACGAGCACCGCGGCTCCCGCGAGCAGCATCCCCGCCGCGATGAAGTCGACCGAGATGACGTCGAGCGCCGTGTCCTTGCCCATCGGGACGCTGCGGTGCCCCTTGAGCATCAGGTACATCAGCGGCGCGGTCGTGTTGAAGCCCTCGTTCCAGCCCGGGAACGGATAGCGCACGCTGCTCTCGACGATCGCCGGCCGCACGATCGTCGACGTCACCGTGCGGTCGCTCAGGATCATCTGTTCGCCGAGCGACTTCGTGTACGTGTACGTGTTGGTCCAGCCCCAGTGCTCGGCGCGCTCCATGCCGAGCTTGGTGAGCACGTCGTTCATCCAGATCTTGCGCTCGCGCGCGACCGCGATCTTCAGATCGTTCTCGTCGTCGGGATCGCGACGCTGCGTGCGGAGGTTCTGGGCCGCCCGCTCGCGAAACTCCGAGATATGCTGGCGATCGTTCGAGCGCTCGCGCGCCTGATCGATCATCTTCTGGCAGTCGGCGATCTCGGCGGCCGTATCGAAGTCGCGATCGAGCAGCTCGTCCTGGCTGCGCTGGTCGCTCGAGATCGTGCTCGACCGCGGGAAGTAGCCGACGATCGGCTCGTCCTCCCACACGTCGCCATCACGCCGCCCGGCGACGTAGCACGTCGACACGTGCACGAGCCGCGCGCCCAGCTTGCGCGCCGTATCGAGCACGTTCTTCGCGCCCATCGCGTTGATCCGCAGCGCGCTCTCGAGCGACGGCGCGAACGACACGAGCCCGGCGCTGTTGATGACGAGAGCGATCCCGCCCACTGCGGAAATTTCGGCGAACTGCTCGTCGGTGAAGTTGCAGAGCGCGCGCCCGATGTCGCCGGGGACCGCGACGATCTTCGACCGCATGAACGCTTCGTAGCCCTCACCGTGGACGTCGCGGAGCGGATCGAACGCCTCCGAGACCGCGACCTTCTTGTAGAACCGCTCGTCGGCGGTGTTGCCCGCGCCCGGCCGCACGAGGCAGTACACGCGCCCGACGTCGGGATAGCGATGCAGCAACATCGACAGCGCGACCTTGCCGACGAAGCCGGTGGTCCCGATGATCAGGATGTTCTTGCCGCGAAAGATCTCGCCGACGTCGAGCCGCGACTTGCCGGTCACCGGCTCGCGCAGGTTCGGTAGCGGCTCGCCGCGCTTGGCATCGGGCCACGGCTGCGTGACCGAGCCACCACCGAATGCGATCTCGGTGTCGAGGTGGTAGCCACCGCGCGGCGGGGCCTTGCCGTTGTGCCCGTTGCCGGTCATTTTATACGGTCGCCTCGCCGAGGCGCGCTCCGCGCTCCTCTACTCGCTCGTCGGCCCGCATCACGTCACGACGCTGCGAGAGAAAGTTGTGAAAGTGTAGAGCGTCCCCATCACATCACGTCGCTGATCATGTACGGCGGGTGGTGCAGCATCGTGATCTGCGCGCTGCGCCCCATCGTGCTGCGCGCCATCGCGATCGCCTCGGCGATCGAGCTCGCGGTCTCCCAGCCCATGATCGCGGGCACGGTCGCGTTGTCCGCACCGACGACGATCACGCGGCTGGTCTTCTCGCGGCCTCGCTGGCCCCAGTACCACATGAAGCACGGGTGAGCGCCGTGGTACGCGTTGCCGCGCCGGTACATCTCGATGTAGCTCGGGTTGTACGCGAGCTCGTCCTGGTACTTCTTCTCGATGATGTAGCTGTCCGTGGTCTCCGTGAGCACGCGATTGAAGAACTCGATGTAGCTCGGGTGGTGCACCGGATCGAACTTGTCCGAGCACGGGTGCGTGAGGATCAGGACGCCGCCATCGCGCAGGATCGGCTGGTTCCGGTACATGTGATAGAAGTAGCCGAGCGCCATCACCTGCACGAGGAGCGGGTTGAGCGCCTTGCTGTTGACGTTGTACGGCGAGATGTACGGGACGCCGAACAGCAGGATGTCGGCCGGGCCGTCGACCTGGACGCAGTTCTGCTCGTTCTGCTTGACGACCGTGCGGTCGTGCGTGGGATCGCAGGAGCCCGCGTAGCAGGCGATCATCTCGTACGCCGCCGGCTGCCGCATGAAGATCTCGCGACGCGCGGCGAACGGCAGCTTGTCGAGCGTCCACTTCATCGCCTGGAACTTCAGGCGATCGGCCTCGGTGAAGTCGTCCTCGTTCTTCATGAGGAACGAGAGCGGACCATCGAAGCACCGGTTGTTGAGCACGGTCTCGATGTGGAAGACCTTGAGCGTCTTCTCGATCAGATCGCCCTGTCGCTTGAACGAGTGCGAGAGCTCCGACTTCGGCGGATCCATGAACGAGTTCGAACCGACGATCGCCTTCGGCGTGTGGTGCGCCTTGAGGCTCTCGTAGCCGCACAGCCCGACGGCCATCGACTTGTTGCCGCCGTTCATCGGCACGAAGTTCAGGTTCACGTAGATCGTCAGATCGCTCTCGGCGACGCGGCGATTCATCTCGACGAGCTCGCCGTGGTGCGTGTTGCCGAGCACGACCATGCCGTCCGGATCGCAGCCGTCGTGGTTGTACAGCCGATCCGGCCAGTACCCGTCCCACACCTTCTGGCCGACCATCCGCTTGATCTCCCAGTCGTGCATCCGGCGATGCAGCCCGAGCGCGATCACGATGTGCACGTCGTCGACGCCGTGATCCGCCAGCATCTCGCACACGATCTCGAGCACGATCTGCCGCACGTCGGGCGTGCGCATGATCGGCAGCGGCATCGAGATGTCGTCGACGGCGATCGTGACCTTCATGCCGGGGCGAAGCATCGCGTGGAGCGGCTCGCTGTCCTCGGGATGATTGAGCGCGTACCGGACCGCCGCCTTCGGGTTGGCCACGCCGGTCATCGGCCGCTTCGGGTAGATGACGCGCGTACCGACGGGGAGGTCCTCGCAGATGAAGTTCTCGCCGGAGAACATGATGCGCGGCGCCGAGTCGGTATCGATCGTGACGATGTGCTCGCGCGTGTGTGACCGGGTCTTGGGGCGGATCGCGCGCATATCAGTCCTTCTCCTGCCGGCCACGAGTGCGCAACCTACGCACGGGCGCCAGGCCCTGCGGACGCCGCGCCACGGAGCGAGCGGGGTCCTCGTCGAGATCGAGCACCGGCCAGTCGTACGAGCGCGCCATCGAGCGCAGCCGAAAGTCGGGATTGCACGCCGTCGGATGGCCGACGACCGCGAGCATCGCGTAGTCGCTGAAGCTGTCCGAGTACGCCCACGACTCGCCGAGATCGATGCCGTGCTCGCGTGCGTACTGCCGCATGATGTCGGCCTTCGTGGCGCCGGCGACGAACGGCTTCTTGAGCTTGCCGGTCGCGTAGTTCTCGACGAACTCGAGCTGGTTCGCGATCAGATCGTCGACCCCGAGGTAGCGCGCGAGCGGGCGCATCGTGAAGTCGAGCGCACCGGAGATCATCACCTGGCGGCAGCCCGCGCGCCGGCTCTCGTCGATCAGGTCCTTCGCGCGCGGATAGATGTTCGGCTTGATGACGTCCTCGAACAGCTCCTCGGCGAGCACCACCAGGCGATCCTCGCTGGCACCCTCGTAGGAGCGGTAGAAGATCTCGTTGAACCACTTGCGCGACAGCTTGTCGGCCGCCCAGAACACCGGGATCGACAGCGCCGTCTTGATCGTGCGGCGCGTGCTCTCTCCGAGCGATGCATGCCGCGACGCGTAGAACGCGAACGCGTGCACGATGTTGATCTTGATCAACGTTCCGTCGACGTCATAGAACGCCGCGGAATTCTTAAACTTCGGCTGGGGATGCATGCCGGCCAAGAGGATCGACACGCGGAACTTGCCCGGGCAAGGAGCGACTGTCAATGGTACGTCTCCTCCATGCGAATCCCGGTCTGGCTGACCCTCGGCGTCGCCGCCATCGTGACCGGGTTCGGGATCTATCGGCTCGTGCTCGGGCTGCGCAGCACCAAGCCCACGGAGCCGGCGATCAAGCGCAAGGGCCTGTACGCCATGCGTGGCCGCACGCACCTGCTCATCGGGATCGTCTACCTGCTGCTCGGCGCCGGCCTGATCGCCACGACCTTCGGCTGGAACCCGTTCGGCAACGCCCTCGGACCGGATACCGAGCCGCCTACGAAGGACACCGCCCCGACGAAGGGCACCCTCCCGCTCGACGAGCTGCCGCCGAAGCCCGCGAAGAAGTAGTCGGCCCGCGCGATGCAATCGAGCCGGTCATGCCAGTTCACATCGAACCGTCGGCCGACGAGGAGGACGACGACGAGCGCATGGTCAAGAAGGCCTTCGTTCCACTCGCGCTCGGAGTCTTGCTCACGATCGGCGCGATCGTCCTCGGGGTGCTCCGCTGTTGAGCGGTCCATTCATGCCGACTACGACGACGAGCAGTGCGCACGTGACCCACGCGCACCGCGCGCCCTCGTCTCAGAGGATCTGCAAGCGACGGCTGTGCTCGGCCTGTTCGCCGATGTACTCGAGCACGTGCGGGTGGGTCATGATCACCTCGCGAAAATCGGAGGCGGGGAGACACAACGCGAGGGCCCTGCCGCGCGCCGTGACATCACTCTTGAACGCTCCGCCGGATAGCAGCGCGGTCTCGCCGATCAGATCGCCGGCGCCGAGCGTCGCGATCGCGACGTTCGCGCGCTGGACCACGAATTGGCCGGCGAGCACGATGTAGAGCCCGTCGGGGCGCACGCCGGCGCTGAGCAGCTTGGTGCCCGCGTCGATCTCGAGGAAGTTGAACTTCGCGGCGAGCTCGGCGCGCTGCGAATCGCCGAACGGACGGAACAGCGGGCTCGTGCGCATCCAGCGATCGACGAGCCGGTCACGAACGAACCGCAGCACCGCGCGGAGCACGTCGCCGTGGCTGCCGAGCACGTTCGAGAGCGTGACGCGATCGATGCGCAACAGCTCCGAGGGCACCAGGGCCGTGACGGTTGCCGTTCGCGGCTGGTCCGTCATCAGCGCGACCTCGCCGATGAACGACCCCGGGCCGAGGCGCGCCATCTCGACGCGCGGTGGCCCTTCGGCCTGCACCGAGACCTCGCCCTCGACGATCACGTAGAGCGCGTCGCCCGGATCGCCTTCGCGGAACAGGTGCTCGCCCGGCTCGAGCAACACGAGCGAGAGGTTCTCGACGAGGGCCTCGAGGGCATCGCTCGGCAGGCCGGCGAACAGCGGGGTCGCCGCGAGGGCGCGCTGTGCCGCGAGCCCGATCGCGCGCGGTTCCGGAAGTGGAATCTCCTCGATGTCGGCGAGATCGAGCTCGGCGAACTCGTCGATCTCCTGATCGATATCGGAGCCCGGCGGCTCGACTTCGATGATGGGGCCGGAGGGAAGGTCGTCGTCCACCTGCTCGACATAGCCATCGTCGATCGGGATCAGGTGGATGCCCGGGGTGGCCATCTCGCGAAGCTGCGACTCGGGCACCTCCTTGCTGAGCTGCATCGAGTCGAGTGCCGCGCCGGGCGGCAAGGCGATCGGCTTGCTCTTCGTCCGCGAGACCACGATGGCCGGTGTCGACGCTGTCCTGGTGCGCGAGACGATGGGGGGCGTGGACTTGTGGCGGCGCGGGCCGTCGCTCTCCCTCCGACGACGTTGCGACTCCTCCTCCGGGACGTTCGCGGTGTTCCCGCGCCGGATCGCGGCGACGTTCGGATCCTCGTGCAGCGCGGGGTTGTTGTCGGCCATGCCACTCGCGCGCGTCGGTCCAGCGCCGACCTGCTCGTTCATCTGCGCGAGCCGGCGCAGCGTATCGGCGTGCAGCGGATCGATCGAGAGCACCAGCTTGCACACCGCGATTGCCTGGACGAGGAAGCCGTTCTGGGCGTACCGCTCGGCCGACCGATTGAACGCCTCGATCGAGTTCTTCGTGTTCCCGAGGCGTCGGTACGTCTCGCCCGCGCGCTTGGCCCACTGCGCGTCGCGCGGCTCGAGGCGCTCCAGCTCGAGGTAGGCGGCGAGCGCGCGCTTGTGCTTACCAGCAGCGGTCGCTTCCGTCGCTTCCAAGCGCAGGGCCCGTACATCCTTGGCCATGTCGCGGGACTATACGACAGTCCACGGTTTCGACGAGCGCGCGCAACACCACGTTACGAGCGCATCGCCGTGGCGTACGCCGTCGCGAGTCGCGCGGTCACGGGGCCAGCAGACCGCGGCGTCGCATCGAGTCGCGTGACCGCGACCACGCCACGCAGCGAGCTCGTAACGAAGATCTCGTCGGCGCTGCGCAACTCGCGCAACGACACCACGCGCTCGACCGACGCGAGCTGCTCGCTCGCACACAGGCCCAGCACGCGCGCGCGAACGATTCCGGGGAGCGCCCCGCAGTCGGTCGGGGGCGTCACGACCACTCCACCTGCGACGACAAACAGATTGCAGGTCGCGCCTTCGACTGCATTCCCGCGATGGTCCAGCCGCACGGCCTCGTCGGCTCCCGCGACCCGCGCGAGCTCGCGCGCGATCAGGTGATCGAGGTACGCGAGCGTCTTGTGCCCCGGGCCGTGTCCCTTCGCGAGCGCCCAGTCGACGACGGCGAGCGACAGCTCGGTCGGCTGCGGCGGCAACGGCTCGACGATCACGATCTCGCGCCCCTGCCCCAGCTCGGCGAACGGCAGCGCCAGCCCCCCCCGCCCACGCGTGAGCACGATCCGGATCCGGTGCTCCCCGGGGCCTGCCGCCGCGATCGTCCGATACACCGACTCGTTCAGCTTCGCGCGCTCGGTGGTCTTCATCGCGAGAAACCGCGCCGTGTCGAACAGCCGATCGAGGTGTGCATCGAGATCGCGGGCGACACCGTCCCACGTGCGCAGCACCTCGAAGCAGCCATCGCCATAGAGCAACCCGCGGTCGAACACGGAGACCTTCGCGGCGTCGGGCTCGACGAGCTCTCCATCGAGCGAAACGGCGATCACCGATCCAGGATACCGCTACGGAGCGCGTCGGTGGGTCGACCGGGCCCGACAACGCATTCGCGGCGCACGAGCTCCCCGGACGAGCTCCTTCCCAGAGGAACGCCAGGGTCGCCACACGACGCCATCAAGAACGCCAGAAGAGATCTTGTTTGGATGCTGCCGAGAGCTGCCTCGCGGTGCACCCGAACACCTGCGGATCTGCGGGGCATGTGGCGTGACCGTTGGTTGGTTGAGTCTCCCCGAAACCTTGCTGGCGTTCCTGCTGGCGTCTTGTGGCGACCCTGGCGTTCCTCTGTGAGTGCGCTCTGCCCGAGCTCGTACGGCGGCGACCTCCTGCGCGTCGCACTCCCTACGTCAGCGGTCCGAGATCCTGACACCGGCTGCGCGCAGCACGTCGATCGCGCGGCGCATGTCGGTCTCCGCCGCGAACCGCCACAGCTCGGCATCCGCCGGCTGCGGGGCGTCGATGCACGCGCGATACTCGGCCACCGCCTTCTTGAGGTACGTGATCGCGAGGCTCTGGATCGTGGTGCGCAGCGCGTCTTTCGATCGCGACTCGAGCTCGGGTGGGAGCTCGGCGAACACGAGGTCGAGCGCGAGGTCGTGATACAGGCTGCCGGCGCGGTAGGTCGCGGCGATCTGTGCGAGGCCGCCGCGCTCGGCGACCGCGCGGTACTTCGCGACCACGACGGCGGTCATGTTGACCTTGTCGTTGATCGACTTCGAGAGCGCCTCGATGAAGATGCGCAGGCGTGTCTTGTGGAGCTGACCGAGCGAGCGCTCCGCGAGCGCGAAGGCCTCGGCGATGTCGGGCGCGACGTTCGGCAGCGGCGTGCCGATCCGCGGGCCGCGGATGTCTCCGGCGCCCGCGGCGGCGACGACCTCGGCCTGGAGCGCAGCGGCACCCTCGGTGATCACGCTATCGGAGGGTGCGAGGGCGGTGGCGCGCGCGATGAGGTCGAGCGCGTGGCGAGTGCGGCCGGCACGCGACTCCATCTGTGCGAGGTGGAGCGCCGCGCGCGCGGCGAGTGCGGCGGGGACATCGGGCGCCGCGAGCACGCGCTTGTAGGCGGCGCGGGCCGCGGGCTCGTCGCCCGTGAGCTCCGCGAGGACCGCATCGCCGAACGACGGCGCGGCACCGTCGAGATCGGTCGTGGTGCCGAACGCGGGGTCGGCCGCCGCACGGTTTGGTGCCGGCATGGGGACTGGGGGTGTGTAGCGCGGTGCGTCCTCGCCGCACGCGAACAAGCACGCCAGCGTGAGGACCGCGCCGGCGAGCCGGCCGGCGAGCCAGGGTCGTCGGGATACCGGCGTAGCGCCGGCACCGAAACGTTCCCCACCAGATGATAGGTGCTTCGGTGCCGTCGCTATCGCCTCGCCTACGTTGTTGGTAACAGCGCCGGGTGGCGACCAGGTCGCGTCTTCGCATCGCGCCGTCACGGTTCCGCAAAACCTTGTCACGAGCTCGTCATCCTCCACGCCCGGCCCACCGCACGGAGTCCCTCGACACGTCGAGCTTGTAGCCGGCGCCGTGGATCGTCACGAGCCAGCGCGGCCGCTCCGGCTCCTCCTCGAGCGCCCGGCGCAGCTTCACGAGGTGGTTATCGACGGTGCGCGTGTTCGGGTAGTCCTCGTACCCCCACGCCTCGTCCAGCAGGACGTCACGGCTGACGACCTCGCCCGGCCGGCGCGCGAATACCTTGAGGATGGCGAACGCGCGGCTCGGCAACTCGACGCGCTTGCCGCTGCGCGACACGACCTGGCCGACGAGATCGATCTCGATGTCGCCGAACGCGAGGCCGATCGGCTCGGGCGTCTCGCCCTGCGCGCGCCGCAGCACCGACGCCACCCGCGCGAGCAGCTCCATGAGCGAGAACGGCTTGGTGACGTAGTCGTCTGCGCCGAGCTCGAGGCCCCGCACACGATCGAGCTCCGCACCGCGCGCGGACAGGATGATCACCGGGACGGTCCGCGAGGTGCCCTTGCTGTTGCGGATGCGGCGACAGACCTCGAAGCCGTCGATGTCGGGCAACATCACGTCGAGGACGACGAGGTCGAATCGTCCGTTGATCGCGCGGTCGGCACCTTCGGTCCCGCGCCCGACGACCTCGACCTCGTAGCCCTTCGCCGCCAGCGTGTCCTCGAGCCCGAGCCGAATCGACGGATCGTCTTCGACGACGAGGATCCGGGTCATGTGGCCTCGATGGCGCGACCCGGCGTACGGACCGGCATGCGCGGGAGCCGGATCGTGAAGGTGGAACCTTCACCCACAGTGGACACGACGTCGACCGAGCCGCCGAGCGCCTCGATGTGTTGCTTGACGAGCGCGAGCCCGAGCCCGGTACCCTCGACGCCGGACCGGTACGCCTCTGGGCTGCGGTAGAACTCGCGGAAGATCCGCACCTGCTCCGCGGCCGGGATGCCCGGGCCGTGATCGCGCACGCCGATCCATGCCAGCCCCGCATCGGCACCCACGAGCACTTCGATCTCGTGCTCGCCGCCGTACTTCGCGGCGTTGGTCACCAGGTTCAACACCGCCTGCACGACCACGTCGCGATCCGTATCGACCTCGGCGTGCACTGCTTCTGGAGACACCACGATGTTGATCGAATTGCGGCCGCCGCGATCCGGGTCACGCAAGGTCTCGAACGTGGTCACCGCATGGTGGGCGAGCTGGCCGATCTCCTGGCGGCTCGGCGCGTAACGTCGCGTACCGCGCTCGATCTGGGCATAGTCGAGGAGGTTCGCGATCAGGAGGCCGAGCCGCTGGCTCTCCTGGACGATCACCGTGTGGTAGCGGGCCATCTTGGCGGTATCGCCCTTGGCCACGCCTTGCTCGAGCATCTCCGCGAACATCCGGATCGACGTCAGCGGGGTCTTGAGCTCGTGGGACACGGTGGAGACGAAGTCGCTCTTGAGCTGCGCGAGCTCGCGGGCTCGGGCCGCACCGCGGATCGTCGCGAGCAGGCCGAGCCCGAGCAGGACGGCGAGCGCCGACGTGTAGACGACATGGCGCTGCGAGCGCTCGCGAATGACCTCGTCGAGCGGATCCGGATCGGACTTCGGGTTGACCACGGCGAGCGAGAGGTGTGGCAGCGCCGTCCCGAGCGGCACCTGGACGATCGTACGCAGCTCGGCTCCGGGCAGCGCACCGGCCGCGAGCACGAGCGGCTGCGCACGCTCGGCGACGATGGGCGCGAGCTCATCGGTGCCCTCGACGATCCGCTCCAGCATCGGCGCGTCGACCGCGATGCCGATGACGCCGCGGCCATCGGCGCGCCGGCGGTACACGAGCGTGCGCGCCGGCTCGCGCGCGGCGGGGCGGCCGCGCCATGCCGGCGTTGCCGTACGGATGACCTCCGCGACCTCGTCGGCGAGCCCCGCCGCCGTGCGAGCCTCCGTGCGGATCGCGGTCACGCGCTCGTCCAGCTCGGAGCGCCGCCGGAGCTGGTCGGGCGGCAGCGCACGGTCGAGCTTGTGCCGGAGCCGCGCGAGCACGCCGAGGCGCACGATCGGATCGAGGCCGTACCGCGCCGCGAGCACGTCCTCGGCGACGTCGAGGAGGGCCTCGGGTCCGGCCGCGTCGGCACGCAGGGTCGCGACGACCAGCCGCACCGAGATGCCCTTGAACGTGCGCTCGCCGTACTTGCGCTCGAGATCCGCCAGGGCCTGAGTCGTGGCGCGGGCGTCGCCAAGCCTGGCGTGGACCCGCGCGAGCCCGAGCAGCGCGTCTGGTTCGGTGTCCTCGAACGCGGCGCCCTGGTAGAGCCGCCTCGCCTCGGTCCAGTTCTGGGTCGCCTCGGCGCGGAGCGCTCCGCGCAGCAGCGTCGCGCGCTTCGTTCGGGTGCGCAGCTCGCGCTCGCAGTCCTCGAGGCGCCCGCCGGCACACCCGACGCCGCGGTCGAGGGCGCCGCCGAGCTCGACGGTGACCGAGACCGCCCGCGGCACGCGCAGCTTCTGCTCGCTGTCGATCCAGAACCAGTACCGCCCGAGCGGCGCCGTCACGGTCGCCGTGATCGGGGAATCGCCGGGTGCGCGCTCGTCGATCGCGATCGCGCGCTCCACCTCGTCGAGCGTCTCCTCGATCCCGCGACCGATCCGGGCCGCGATCCCGTGAGCCGCCTGGCGCTGACGCTCGTTCTGCGCCGAGACCGCGCCGCGCTCGTCGCGGTACGACACCGCGCCGAGATACGCGATCCCGCCCGCCGGGACGACCAGCGCCGCGACCGAGAGGACGTAGATCCACGCGCGCCGTGATCGCACCAACGCGAGCATAGCGCGTTGCGGTGCGCCCGACGGCTCGCTATCGTGCGCCGCCCGATGCAGTCGCTGATCGTAGTGCCGACCTACAACGAGCGCGAGAACGTGCCCGGCGTCGCCGAGCGCCTGCTCGCGGCCCTCCCCGGTACGGATGTGCTCTTCGTCGACGACAACTCGCCCGATGGCACCGGCGCGTTGCTCGACGAGATCGCCGCGAGCCAGCCACGCGTCCACGTGATGCATCGCGCCGGCAAGCTCGGCCTGGGGACCGCGTACGTCGAGGGCTTCGGCTGGGGGCTCGCACGCGGCTACGACTATCTATTCGAGATGGACGCCGACGGCAGCCACGCCCCGTCCTACCTGCCGCAGATGCTCTCGCTCGCGCAGGATGGCGCAGATGTCGTGATCGGCTCGCGCTACGTCCCCGGCGGCGGCACCGCGAACTGGGGGGTCGGCCGCAAGATCATCTCGCGAGGTGGTGGGTTGTACGCACGCACGATCCTCGGCGTCGATGTCCGCGACCTCACCGCGGGCTTCGTGTGCTGGCGCCGCGCCGCGCTCGAGGCGATCGATCTCGCGACGATCACCTCGAACGGCTACAGCTTCCAGATCGAGATGAAGTACCGCGCCATCAAGCAGGGGCTGCGGCTCGTCGAGACGCCGATCGTGTTCGTCGATCGCCGGGTGGGGCAATCGAAGATGTCGCGGGCGATCTTCCTCGAGGCCCTGCTGAAGGTGTGGGTACTCCGGTTCAGCGCTCGCTGATCCCTGCCGATAGCCCGACCCGTGTCGTGCCGTTCTGATATCGTCCCTCCGCGTCGATGGTGATCCTGAAGTTGCGAATCCGCACCGCGGACGAGTGGCGGGAGCTGGCTCCCGGTGACCTCGTGGGCGAGCCGATCTTCGTTCCCACGACGGACGAGCTCGAGCCCGGTCAGCAAGTGATCGTCGAGGTGTCATCGACGATCCTGCCGAACAAGGTCCTCGTCCGTGGCGCCGTCCAGACCTGGCGCCCGGCCCTGCCGCGGATGCGGGTGCGCGCCGGCGCGACCGTCGAGCTCGCCAGCGACGAGCAGATCAAGCTCACGTTCTTGCACGAAGTCTTCGCAGGGAGCCGCACCGATGTGGCGCGTCGCCGCCACTTGCGGCTCCCGGTCTCGGTCCCGGTCCGCTACCGCGTGGCGAACAGCTCGAGCTTCGTCGAGTCGGCGATCTCGGAGATCGGCGTAGGCGGCGCGCTGCTCACGACGCAGGAGCCGCTTCCGCTCGAGACCGAGCTCACCGTCGAGGTGATCCCGCCGGGGGGGGCTGCCCCGATCGAGATCGCCGGCCGCGTGTCCTATCACGTGCCAACCGGTGGATCCGGCCTGCGCTTCGTCAGCCGCGACGGCGATGGTGATCGGCGGTTGCGAGAGCTCATCCGGCGCCTGCGAGCGTCGTGAGGAAGCGCGCCACGGGGCGCCGCCCAGCGCGCGCGTTCGAGGTCACCTCGGCCGCCAGCGCCGTCGCGAACGCGCTCGACTATCACGGCATCCGCGACGACATCCGCGCCGGCCGGCTCGAGACCGAGTGGACCGACCTCGTCGGCCCCAAGATCGCCCAGCGCACGCGTCCCGACGGCGTGTTCGACCGTGTCCTGTGGATCGAGGTCGCGACCTCGGCGTGGCTCCACGAGCTCAACCTCATGCGGCCGCAGCTGGTGAAGGGGCTGCTCGAACGGCTCGGCGAGCCCCGGCTGTTCGACGACGTGAAGTTCCTGCTGGCCGGCCGCAACCGTCGCGACCCGGTCGCGTTGCGCCCGCGTGCGCGCCCGGCACCGCCGCCGAAACCGGCCCCCGCGGCCGCGACCGGCGCGGCGCGCGAAGCGATCGTCCGCGACGTCGCCCGGGTCGACGACGTCGAGCTACGCGAGCTGATCGCCCGCGTGCGCATCATGCACGACAAGTGAGCCGCGGCTTGGTCAGTCCGCAGCGCCGGCGACTGCAGATCCGGCCACCGAGAGCAGCGCCGAGAGGTCCTCGTCGTTGAATCGCAGCATCGCACCGAAGAAGTAGTCACGGCCGTAGGTGAACGTCTCGAACTGGATCGGCACGTCCTCGTTGCCGGTGACGATCGACAGCGTCTCGGGCGAATTGATGAGCTCGTCGACCCCACCGAGGACGTAGACGTGGCGGAACAGCTCCATCGCGGCGGTGATCTTGACGCGCGGGAGCCGGTCGAAGGTGGCGTCGAACAGATCGATCGACAGCCGCAGCTTGCGGTTCAGCCAGTTCGCGTCGGCGTCGAAGCCGATGCCGCCGGTGGACTCCTTGATGCCGTAGCGCAGCGTGGCCCAGCCGATCCGCTTCGCGAACTGGAACGTGAAGCGAACCTTGTCCTCGATGACCGACTTGCGGATCCAGTTGTCGGGATCGACCGTCGGATCGAAGTTGAGCGTGACGACCGGGTAGTTGCCGCGCGGCCCCTTCTCGAGCTCGATCAAGTAGTACTTGTCCGGGCGCGTGTGGAGCTCGATCGTGACGTAGTGCCGCGCCAGCGCCGCGAAGTAGTTGTACTCGCTGCGTAGCCCGACGTAGGCCTTGAGGCCGAACAGGGTACCGAGGAAGCCGCGGGCGTCGTCGGTGATCGCCTCGACGTTGTCGGCGATCGCCGGATCGTTGACGAGCCGGCCGAGCGTGCCCTTGTCGTCGTCGATCTTGTCGGTGATCGACGTGGTGTTCTCGATCACGCCGTCGAGCTTGTCGAGCTTGCCGCGGAGCGCCGCGCCGGTGTCGGCCAGCTCCTGCTTCGCGGTGGTGACGAGATCCTTGGCCTCCGCGGAGGCCGCGTCGAGGTTCTTGAGGATCTTGTCGATCTGCGGCTCGGCGCCCTTGGTGATGCTGCGCAGATCGTCGGCGATCGCCTCGATCTTCGCCATCGAGCGATCGGCGCGCTGGATGATGCGCGCGACGGTGTCGGCCTCGCGCTGGACGAGCCCGTCGACCCGCGTGGCGACGTTCGCCAGCGGTCCGTTGACGATGCGCCGCACGTCCTCGGAGAGATCGCGCACGCTCTCGAGCACCTTGTCGACGTTCGGCATCGTCTGCTCGATCCGATGGAGCAGCTGATCCGGCGTGGTTGCCTCGATCACGTTCGGCACGCGCCGGCAGGGCTCGGCCTTCGCCTCGTCGGGATCGTCGTACGTCGGGCACCCGGGCCCGAGCTGCTGGAACGTCTGCTTCGTGCCGTCGGGCGCCTGCCGCGTGGCCTCACCCGGATCGATCTCGAGGTAGTTATCGCCGAGCAGCGACGACGCCTTCTTGATCACGACGCCGCTCGCCCACACCTTGATCTGGTCGTCGATCTTGAACGTGATCTTCGCGTAGCGGCCGTCGACCTCGAGCTTGGTGACCTCGCCCTTCGGCAGCCCGGCGACGACGACCTTGCTGCCCTTCGGCAGCCCCGAGGCGTCGCGGAACTTCGCGATCAAGATGTAGTTGTCCGAGCCGGCCGGGTTCTGGCCGAGGTTCTTCCACACGACATACCCGCCGATGGACACGAGGAGGAACAGGATCGCGACGCGTACGCCGGCCGAGACCGCCTTCACGCAACGCCTCCGCCGGGCGCCATGCCGTGCGAGATCACCACCAAGGCTCCTTATACATCAGGGTCCGCCTTTTCCCGAGCCGAGGAGCGACAGCAGGATGTCGGTCAGGAAGTAGTCGACCACCAGCGTCGTCACCGATCCCGTCACGACGGCTCGCGTGGTGCCGATGCCGACGCCGCGTCCGCCGCCGCTCGCGTGGAACCCCTGATAGCAGCCGATCAGCGTGACGATGAATCCAAAGAACACGCTCTTGATCAGACCCTGCAAGACGTCCGTCGGCCGGACGATCTCCTGGAGGTTCGCGACCCATTGCCCTTGATCGACGTGCTCGATGATCACGGCGACGAGATAGGCGCCGCCCATCCCGATGACGAAGAACAGCAGCGTCAGGATCGGCGTCACGATCATCGCGGCGATCAGCCGCGGCAGCACGAGGAACTGGATCGGATTGACCGCCATCGATTCGAGCGCGTCGATCTGCTCGGAGATTCGCATCGTGCCGAGCTCGGTCGCGATGCCCGCACCGGCGCGTCCCGCGAGCATCAGCGCCGTCATCACCGGCGCGAGCTCGATCGCGAGGGCCTTGCCGGTGGTGCCTCCTGCGAACGACTCGAGGCCGAACTGCCGGAACGCGTACACCGACTGCAACGACAGCACCATCCCGGTGAACGCGCCGACGAGCAGCACGATCGGCAGGCTGCCAAAGCCGATGTACTCGGCGGCCTCGAGGTAGTTCTTGCCGCGGAACGGACGGCGCGGCAGCCACGACAGCGCGCGGGCCGTCAGGATCAAGTGGCCGCCCACCGCGTTGAGGAACCGCATCACCGGCGAGCCGGCATCCTTGACGCCGGTCCACACCGCACGGCCGACCGTCGGTTCGCTCGCAGGCTTTGCGGCTGGAGTGTTCGACTGGCTGCCCTTCACGTCCGGCGCCGGTGGCTCGCCGACGACCGGGGACGCGCCGCAATGCGGGCACGTCTCGAGCCCGGGCGGAAACGGCACGCCACACGCCACGCACGGCGGCGGACCCGCCTCGGCACGCACGTCGGTCGGCTCGTCATCCGCCGTGTTCACGGGGGATCCCCTACATAGGTTCGGGGCACGCGCTTGCTCATCCCACAGGTTACCTCGTACTCGGAGAGCCCGGCCCAGCCACCGTACTCGGCCGCGGTGATCGATGCGCCGCCGCTGGCACGTCCGAGCAGCACCGCAGCGTCCCCGACGGCAACGTCGCGCACGTCGGTCACGTCGGCGACCGCGATGTCCATGCTGATGAGGCCGATGAGAGGAGCTCTCACGCCGCGGATCGCCGCCTCGGCGTGTCCACTCGCGCGACGAGGCAGCCCATCCGCGTAGCCGAGCGGCAAGATCGCGACGCGGCTCGGACGCGCCGCCCGCCACGCCGCGCCGTATCCGACGGACGCGCCCTCGGGGATCGTGCGGAGCTGCGCGACCTCGGTGACGAGCCGCATCGCCTGCGTTCGCTCGGCGCCGGCGGGCCAGCGACCGTTGCCGTAGATCGCGATCCCGGTCCGCACGAGGTCGAAGCGCGCCTCGGGAAACAGCAGCGCGCCGGAGCTGTTCGCCGCATGACGCACGCGCAGCGGCGCGCCGGCCGCGGTCACCACGCGATCGGCATCGGCGAACCGGCGCAGCTGCTCGCGCGTCATCGACGATGCGTCGGCCGGATCATCGGAATCGGCGCACGCGAAGTGGGTCATCAGCCCGACGAGCCGGATGCCATCGCGCGCGGCGTTCACCGCGATCTCGGCGGCCTGCTCGATCGGTACACCGAGGCGCCCCATCCCGGTGTCGACCTTGAGGTGCGCGTCGATCGGTTGGCCTCGGCGGTGCGCGATCGCGGCGAGCGCACCGAGATCCTCGGCGCTGCCGATCACGGGCGTCAGCCCGGCCGTCACCATCTCGTCCTCGCCGCCGTGCTGGCTCGGCCCCATCACGAGCACCGGGGCGGTCACGCCGGCCTCGCGCAACGCGACACCTTCCTCGACCAGGCTCACCGCGAATCCCGATGCGGCCTTCGCGCGCGTCAGGGCCTGCGCCACCGCAACGGCACCGTGGCCGTACGCATCGGCCTTCACGACCGCGTAGACCTCGGTGCCCGCCAGCGATCGCACCATGCGCGCGTTGGCGACGATCGCCGCGAGGTCGACCTCGACCCGCGTACGTCGGATCATCGTCGACGCGTGCATTTCCACGATCAGGCCCTCGCGTCCGCCGGCTGTCAAGCAAGCTGCCTGTGTCGTCGACGCCACACACCGCGCGATCTCGGTCACGGCAAGTGGAACGAAGAAACGCCGCTGCTCGAGCGAGCAACGGCGTTTGTCGTTCCGAGGAACCGAGGGTCTACGCGGCCTTCTTCTTTTCGGAGCGCTCGATCAGCGCGGGCGTCACGACCAGCGAGCGACCGCGCGGGATGATCAGCCCGTCACGTGCGAGCTGGTTGAACGCCCTCGAGATGGTCTCGCGGCAGCTGCCGATCATGTTCGCGAGCTCCTGCTGCGTCGGACGGCGGCGGACGACCAGGCCGTCCGGTCCCGAGGCACCCTCCTCGCGGGCGAGCCCGACGAGGCGGTGGATGAGGCGCTCGTTGACGTCGCACAGCGCGAGCTGCGCGATCGTCTCGTCGGCGCGGCGCAGGCGGCGAGCCATCTCGCCGAGCAGGTTCATCGCCGTGCGTGCGTGCGCCTGGATGTGGCGCATGAGGTCCTCGCGCGAGAGCACGAGCAGCGTGGTCGGCTCGATCGCGAGACAGTGCGCGGAGCGCGGCGCCTGGTCGAACAGCGACATCTCGCCGAACGAGTCACCCGAGCGAAGGATCGACAGCGTCACTTCGCGACCGCTCTCGCCGAAGATCACGACCTTCACGCGACCCGACATGATCACGAACATCGCGTCACCCGGCTCGTCCTGCGCGACGACCGCCGAACCCACGGAGACCTTGCGGACGCTGACCCGCGCGGTCAGATCTTCGATCGCGGTGATCGGCAGCGCCGCAAACAGCGGCGCGCGTGCGATGGTGGCTCGGATACGAGCGGGGTCCTCACCGGCGTTGCGCGGGTCCAAGGTACGGACCGGCATCGACGATGGGGACATGACAGGGCGAGCGATTCCGAAAGTCATAAAGCGTAGGCTCCTCGGGTGACGACCCGGTTGCCATTTCCTGCGATTGGTGTGCCCGTGATCGAGATCGCGTCCCGCGGACATAGTTACAGCTGGTTGCCGCAGTGCGTAGTGGCCGGGAGCGTGACCGAACCTTCACAACTTTGTAGGCGACCACGGCAAGGATGTCGTGGTCGTCACACCACAGGCGAGGTGTTCTGATGGGGCCGAGGAGTCCGCTGGGGCGAACCCACCCAGGGCACACGGTGGTAGGGTCCCGCCCGATGTCGACGAGCATCGACGTGGTCATCAACGGACAGCCTCGCAGCGTCGAGGAAGGCACCACCGTTTCCGTACTCCTCGCGGAGCTCGGATTTGGCGATCGCCGCGTCGCCGTCGAGCGCAACCGCGAGATCGTGCCGCGTGCGCAGCATGCGACGACCGCGCTGGTCGCCGGTGATCACCTCGAGCTCGTGACGTTCGTTGGAGGAGGCCTATGAACGACACCTGGAAGCTCGGAGACCGCACGCTGCGGTCGCGGATCATCGTCGGTACCGGCAAGTACGCATCACTCGACGAGACGCGGGCCGCGCTCGCCGCGTCGGGCGCCGAGATCGTGACCGTCGCGCTGCGCCGGATCGATCTCGCGAGCAAGCAACCGACGGTCCTCGACGCGATCGATCGCGCGAAGTACATCCTCTTGCCGAACACCGCCGGCTGCTACACCGCCGACGAGGCGATCCGCACCCTGCACCTCGCGCGCGAGCTCGGCATGGACGACCTCGTGAAGCTCGAGGTGATCGGCGATCCGAAGACGCTGTTCCCCGACAACACCGCGACCGTCGAGGCCGCCCGCCGGCTCGTCAAGGAAGGCTTCAAGGTCCTCCCCTACTGCTCCGACGACCTCATCACGTGCAAGCGCCTCGAGGAGGCCGGCTGCCTCGCCGTGATGCCGCTCGCCGCCCCGATCGGCTCGGGTCTCGGCATTCGCAATCCCCACAACATCCGCCTCATCATCGACAACGTCGGCGTGCCGGTGATCGTCGATGCCGGTGTCGGGACGGCCTCCGACGCCGCGGTCGCGATGGAGCTCGGCTGCACCGCCGTCCTGATGAACACCGGCATCGCGGGCGCGAAGAAGCCGGTGCTGATGGCCGAGGCCATGCGGCTCGGGATCGATGCCGGTCGCAAGGCGTTCCTCGCCGGCCGTATGCCAAGGCGTGACTACGCGAACGCATCGTCGCCGACGGCCGGGCTGATCGAGTGATCGGCTCGTGACGGTCCGGGTCGTGATCCTGACGGATCGGGCGAGCTGCCCGATCCCGGAGATGCTCGCGAAGCTCGCCGCCCTCCTCGCGGCCGTCCCACGAGGGACCGTGCGCGTGCAGGTGCGCGAGAAGGATCTCGATGGCGGCCCGCTGCTCGCGCTCGTACGCGAGGTCCTCGCGCTCGCCAGGCCGCTCGGTGCCGAGGTCTGGGTCAACGAACGCGCCGACGTCGCGCTCGCCGCATCCGCGGACGGCGTCCACCTGCCGGAGCGCGGGCTCGCGATCGCCGATGCGCGCGCGCTCGGGCTCGTCGTCGGCTGTTCGCGTCACTCGGTCGACGATGCGCTCGCCGCCGCGCAGGACGGTGCCGACGTGGTGCACCTCGGCCCGATCTGGGCCACCCCCTCGAAGCATGGGGTGATCGAGCCACTCGGACCCGAGGCGCTCGCGATGAGGCTCCCGGTGCCGCTCGTCGCGATCGGGGGGATCGATTCTCCGGACCGCGCCCGCGAAGCTGCGCGGGCCGGCGCCGATGCCGTTGCGGTGATCCGCGCGGCGTGGGCGAGCCCCGATCCCGCCGCGACGATCGCCGCGATGGTCGAAGCGGTCACTGCCGGCGCGAAGCGGCACTAGCGTCACGTTCCGCGGAATGCCGTGACGGCGCGAGACGTTCCGTCGTCGATGTCCCGGCTCGCGGTGGTCGCATTGTTGCTCGCGAGCTGCGGGCGGCCCGACGCGCCGGCTCAACCGAGCGGGCCGGTCCCCACGGCGGGGCACGACGCCGGTCGCGACGCCGCCGCGTCCGCGTGCACCGTCGACCAGCCGAGCCTCGGTCCGGGGCTCACCGTCGAGCGCTGGCCGATCGCGGCGACTCCCGCGGCCGGCGGCCCGCCGTGCCTCGATGTGGTGCGCGCCGATCCGACGAGGTTCCGGCTGCGCGCGCTGTCCTCCGACGACGCCGGCCGCAGCGCCACCGCGTGGCTCGCCGAGCACGCCCTCGTGGCGGTCACGAACGCGGGCATGTTCCACGAGGGCGGTGCCCCCGTCGGGCTCGTCATCGCCGAAGGAACCGCGCGCGGCACCGACAACCCGAAGTTCGGCGGCTTCCTCGCGTGGGATCCGGTGTCACCGGGCGATCCTCCGGTCATCGCCGCCGGCAAGACCTGCCCGGCGTTCGATCTCGCCGCGCTCCGCCGTCGCTATCGCTCGCTCGTCCAGAGCTACCGCTTGCTCGACTGCGATGGCGCCGCGCTGCCCTGGCAGGACCCGAAGCAATACTCCGCCGCGGGGATCGGCGTCGATCGCGCCGGTCGGATCGTGTTCCTGCACGCCCGCGCGGCGGTCACGATGGCCGAGCTCTCGACGGCGATCGCGAACCACGACCTCGCCGGCGCGATCTTCCTCGAGGGCGGCCCCGAGGCCTCGCTCGTCGTGCGCGGCTCCGCGGGCGAGCTCGCGCGCGTCGGCAGCTACGAGACCGGCTTCGTCGAGCACGACGACAACCACGAGTTCTGGGCGTTGCCAAACGTGATCGGGCTGACCACGCGCTAGCGAGAGTGAGGCGGCTCATCGCGCTCGTCGCATGCTCCGGCGATTCTCGACGAGATCGCGAACGGAGGTGCTTGCTCGCGGTCGCGCGGCTGGCTCGCGTAGGGATGAGGCCTCCTCGCTGCCCCGTCAACCACCGTATCGAGACTCGACGGCAGTGCCATCTCCACGACCGGCGTGCCCTCGCACACCCGGCCGTGCAATCTATCTCGCTCGGAAGCCACACCCCCACGCGGGCGCGCCGCGCTTTGCGAGACGCGCGCGTCGTGCTCGTGCTCGACGACCAAATCGATCCTCAGACGACAAGTCTGTAGGGGTGGATCTCCGTGGCTCGACGGGAGGTCCAATACGCGACGGAAGCGAGGCAAGCGCCAGCCAGCGCTGTTTGCGGCCTCGATAAGTCAGCAGGGTGTGCGAGGTTGCGCCGCGAGCACTTGCGCGATTCGCCAGTGTCGGGTACCAGTTACCTCCGACCTAGCCGGTGTAGCTCAGTGGTAGAGCAGCGGTTTCGTAAACCGCAGGTCGCCGGATCATACCCGGCCACCGGCTCCAAACTCCTCGGGAATTCTGAGGATGTCTGCGTCGCTCGCCACTCGTGTGCAGAGCGTGTGCAGCGGTGAACGGAGGGATCGATGTCGACGCTACCCAAACTCGAACTGAGCCGGTACAAGCACGAGTTCGCAAACCTCGGGACGCAGTACTACGTGGCCGGTCGTCTCTCGGCGCTGGCGGGTCACATGCCTGTCTGCGGCAACCTGATGCACCACGCGATCGAGCTGTATGTGAAGGCCGATCTCGTTTCACGCGTGAGCCTCAGCGACCTCAAATTCAAGTACTCCCACAAGCTGTGGAAACTCTGGGAGGAGAGAAAGGCCCACGACACGACGTTGGCTACCCACGACGAGACAATCAAGCAACTCGACGCGTTCGACTCGATCCGCTATCCGGAAAAGATCATCGGCAACGGCGGCAGCATGACGGTCGGTTTCGGGAGACAGGCCGGCCCACCATCGAAGCCCGGGAGCCCGTACCTCCTTGTCGTGAACGACATCGACGTGCTCGTCGTCGAGTTACTCGATCGGATGTCGGTCAATCCTCGGGTACTGCCATGCCTCCTCTTGAGGCTGCATACGCAGCCCGCGATCATGCATGCGAACCCGCATGCAGACCGCTGGCGCGAGTGGCTGGGGCCCTGCAACGCGGCGGCCGCCGAGCTACTGGGCAGCTAGCGCGAACGCAACGACCTTCGCCTCACCGATACCGAAGCTCAAACGAGCTCGCGGGTCTCGCGCCGCGGTCGCTGCGTCGGCGTGCGCGTATCGAGCGGTTGTCGTGATGTCCGCGTGACCGAGCAGCTCCTTTACCGCGGGTAGCGGCATCCGCTCGGCGACAAGAGTCGCGAATGTGTGGCGCAGTTGATGGAACGTGACCGGCTCGATGCCGGCCGTCTTACACGCACGCCGCGAGAGCTTCGCGAGTAGCACGTCCTCGTCGAGCCCTTCCGTTGTCTTCTCGCGTTCTCCGTCAACGACTCGCTCGCGCTCGACACGCACGACGAGCTCTCGCGGCGTGCCACCAATCCGCATGCGCCAGCGTTTGAGCAACGCGCCGAGCTCGGGGGCGAGCGGTACAACGCGCGGCTTTCCGTTCTTCGTCGGACCCTGCCAACTGCGGTCGATGATGATGACCTCGCGCTCGAAGTCGACCGCGTGCCACGTGAGCGCTGCAACCTCACCGCGGCGCAGCCCCGCATAGATTGCGAGACTCGCCACGACGCGAAACCATCCATCGCCGCACGCATCGAGGAACCGCACTACCTCGCCATCGGTCCGGATCCAGTCGTAACCAGCACGCGGAACCTTCACCGATACACGCATCGGGTAGCCGAGGTCGCCGAGCATCTTGCGGAGCGTGATGATGACGTTTCGCACCGTCGACGGTCGGAGCGTGCGTTGCGGCTGCTCGTTGCCGTCTGCATCGGTCGTGGCGTTCTTCTCGCCGAACCGCTGCGTCGGCGTTCCTTGGAGTCGTTTCACGAATGCAGTCACGACGTCGGCCGTCACCTCGGGCAATCGAAGGTGACCGAGCGCGGGCTTGATGTGGCGCTCGATGTGCTGCGCGTTGTCCTTGTGTCGCTTCTCTTGCCGGTTGCGGACGGATGGCGCGGCTCGCGGGTCCGGCTTTCGCGAGACGAGCCACGAGTCGGCCGCTTCGTGAACGGTCTGCTCGGACATCGGCCGCGTGCGACCGGCGCGGATGTCGTCGGTCTCCGTGTGTCGACGACGAAGTGCGGACCGCGCGGCTTCGTATGTCTTGAACGTTGCGCTCCGTCGTTTCGCGCTCGAGTCGTGCCACTGCACGCGCCACGCACCGCTCGGTAGCTTTTGAGGTTCGGACATCAGTTCTCTCCTCGCGTCGTGCGTTGAAAGTAAATCCGTCCGGCCCGGCCCGGGGCCCGGTCACGGTCGCCGAGATGACTCTCACACCTCGTCGGAACCCTCGTCGCCGAATCCCTTGGAGCCTGCTCGTTGCAGTCGCCCGCTTGCTCACGGAGTTGCTGGCGATGTAGCGACGTCGCTGCGATCGTGTCGGTGATCCATTGGCTCACGATTCACCCCCGTTCTCGTTCTCGTCGGACCCCGACGCGTAGAACAAGTACGCCTCACCGAGCACGAGCATCGACTCGAGTACCGCTGGCGCGCGATGTTCGAGCACGAGTCGGAGGTCGCGCCAGCGCTCGTCGACGGTCGGCATGGTCTCGCCCGGCTCCCCGTACGTTGAAAAAGATCGACCGCGATGCGATCGGGATGCGGTTGGACGACTGGCGGACATCAGAATCCCGCCTCGGCGCGTAGCTGCTCGCCGGTTCGCCCGCGGCCCTCTTGCTCGGCACGTTCGCGCCAGGCGAGATCGAGAAACGCTCGACGCACGTCGGGCTCGAACGATTCGATGGTCTCGAGCAAGTATCGTTCGTCGGCGGTGAGCGATGCACGCGGACGCGGAGGAACCGGACAGGTGACTCCGCTCATCCTGCACCTCGCTTCTGTCCCGGATCGTTGTTCGCGCTCGCGACGAGCCGATCGAAGCTCGGCGGTTTCGGCTTCGGTGCGCGGCTCACGCTGCACGCTCCGCCTTCTCACGCTTCGCGCTCTCGTCCCATGCCTTCGCGAGGCGCGCCTTCTCGGCGTTACCGAACGGGATGGTGCGCGCCATGGCGAATTTGGCATCACACTGGCGCCGCTGAGCTGCGGTCGCCTCGACGTACCTTCCCGCTTCGGCCACGTGTCCGATCGCGATCATCGCCATCAACAGGTGATCGGCGAGCACGAGGCACTCTGCGTGGCAGCGCACCATTTGTGCCTCGGTAAGATCTTCGTTCTCGCCCTCGCCCTCGGGATTGAGCACGACGTCGCGCACCCAGCTGAGCATGTCCTCGAGCATCTCGGCGCTAGAGCACCCGCGATCATCGTCCAGCTCGTAGCGCATCAAGGCGATGAGCCGCTCGGTCGTGCGGGAATCCGGCGTGTCGCTCGGTGCGGTCTCGGCGATCGTCGAGGGCTTGCGTTGCGTGGTGGGCTTGCGTTGCGTGGTGGGCTTCTTCGTGACCTTGGACATGGCAGATTCCTCCGGAAAAGCGCCCTCGCTACGGCGGTCGTCACCGTCCGGAGAATCTGCCAAGAACCTCTACACAGCTCGGTTCCGTCGCAGCGAGAGCAAGGTGTGTTGGTTCGGTTCGGTGACGTCTCCGAGCAGTGAGGGTTCTTGGCTCGTCGACTCTACCAGCTTCCCGCGCGCCCGGGCGAGCAGTTCAGTTGGCCGGTACTGGCTCGCCACACATCGCGGCGAGAGAGACGGTCAGCGCGGATAGCTGTCGGTAGGTCTCGGGATCCTTCTCGCGCAGGATGGCGCCGCATCGTTCCCACACGGCCTCGTCTGATCCGGACTGCTCGCCAGCGCTGCCGGGTTCGGGCCCTGCCAGTCGCAGGAGATCTTCACCGACCTGATCGGCTCGCTGTTGGGATCTGTCGAGCAGCTCGCGAAGCGCCCGATCCGCAGACTCGCGGGCGCTCACCGAGCCTGCGTCCGTTCCATGTGGTCGCGCAGCATGTCCGTGTTGCGCTTCTCGCGGTTCGGCTTCCCTTCGAGCTTCGAGATCCGAGCGTTGATCCCGGGCATCATCGCGGCGAGCGCGGTCGCGAGCTTCGCGCCGTCGACCATCTTCTTTCCGCCCTTGTCGATGACGGCCTGACGCAAACCGCCCCTCTCGAGGTCTTGCGCGATGATCCCGAGTTGCTTTCCCTTGCCGTGCTTCTCGTCGTTGTAGTGGAACGTTTTGGCGCGGAGTTGGTCGAGCACGCGTCGGGCCTCGTCGTCGCCGTCCTTGATGTCGTGCTTGAGTCGCTCGTCGGAGAGCGCTGCGACGACGGCCGCCGCCGCCGGCCCGTACTTCTCACCGAAGGATTTCTCCTTCTCCACTGGCTTGCCGTACGCGTCGAGCGTGAGACCGCGAGCGCCGAGCCCGACCTGCACATCTTGGCCGCGCTGACCGAGCAGCATCTGTGACAGCGCCTGCTGCGCGTTCTGGCGTTCCTGCAGCCCCGCGATAGCGGCCTGCCCTGCCATGCCCGAGCTTGCGCGGCCCATGTTCATCGCCGCGTTGCGGGCCATCATGGGTGCGTTGCTCGAGCTCGCACCCGCCGCCATCGACTGCTGTTGCGCCTGGTTCTGCTGCAAGCCCTGGCGAAGTTGCTCACCGCTGACCGAGTGCTCGCCGCTCGCAACCTGACGTAGGTAGTCCCGTACGGCCTGCGACTCTTCGGTCATCCGGCTGAAGTCGGCCTCGCCGACATTAGCGAAGTGCCCAGCGCGCATGGCCTCGAGCGCCTTGCGCCGACGTTCCATCTCGGCCGGATCCCGCGACCCGCCCTCTCCTCCGCGCGACGAGCCGCCGCCGCCGCCGCCGCCAGGAGCCATTACGGGGGACCCGTCAGCGTTCCACACGGGCGCCCCCTGGTAGTACATCTGGCCGGGTACTGGTTCTCTCGCCATGGTGCTCTCTCGTTTCTTCTGCGCCGCGGGCTGGCGCGGGTTGTGGGCCCGCCGAAACTCTAATCGTCGCTACGGGCGAGCTCGCGCTCTGCTCGTGCGATGCGCCGCGTGAGCATGGCCAAGGTCTTGTCGATCGCGGCCGGCGACAAGTTGCTGCCCGGGCGTGTGCGTTCCCTCTCGAGGCGTGCGAGCGCGATGCGACAGGTCCCGACGAAGCCCTCGAGCAGCTCCCGCAACTCCTTGGCCGGCTCGAAGGTCGGTTGCTCGATGCGCGTTGCGGCTCTCACGCGAGCCCCGATCGGCCACGCGAACCCTGAACCTCGAACAGAACGAAGTTCCGACGATCGTTCGGAAGCTCCATCAGGTAGCGGATCACGATCGCCGGGGTCAGGTGCGAGACGATGTTGTCCTCTTGCAGGACCGTGGTCGCTTCCGCGGCCTTCGTGATCGCGCGTTGCTCGGCCGACAGCGATGCGGCGGCACGCACCAAGCCTGCGGACTCGCGGATCAGTGCGGAGTTGCCCTCGCCCTTCGATAAGGCGCCTTCGACAGCGGTAACGAGCCGTTCGAGCAGCATCGCGGTCCGCGCGAGTAGAGCCTTTGGGTCGTGTGCTGCATCCGGCGACGACGCAGTGCCACGCGCGCCCGGCTTCGAGGTCAGTTTGGTGTGCTTTGCCATGATCGTTCCTCCGAAAAGTGTTCCAGGCCGGCGATGGCCATCTGTTGAGAGCGTCTACACGGTTGCTAGCCGGGGTGGCCTTCCGCGGTGCTACCCCCCGGGGCACCCACCACGACGCGCCCTGCTCGCGCGTGCTGCACGTTCGCTGCTTCGTCGGGCCGAGTGGCCTTCCGCAAAGCGATTGCAACAGCCTCATGCTGCTGCGTCCCGTCCCCATAGCGCGCTGGGGCGCCATCCAGCGTTGCGCAGTCGAGCGAGCAGCTCGCCGGCCTCGCGCATCGGCATCGCTCGGCAGTCGATCGCGTAGCGGGCCAGGATGAACGATTGCCGCAGGGTCGCGAGGCCCGCTTGCCGCCGACGGTCGATCGCCGCAAGCCAACGTGAGGCCTCGCCGCGGGTGAGCTGCTCGGGAAGCTTGTCGAGCCCTACCTCGATCAGCGCACGCCGCTGGGGTCCGGTGGCAGGGTCCGCGGTCCATCGGCCGGTTGGCATCGGTGGTATGTCGCCGATGAACGGATCGAGCTCTTCGGCGCGGTACTGGGCGACTGCGAGAACCTTCGCCCGCTCGCGCTGGTCGGCTACCTCCGCGGTTGCGGCTTCGAGCGCCTGGTCGATGTCGTGGTCGCCCGCGGCGAGCATCGCCTCGAGCTCGGCCCGGAGGTCATCGGCGAGGTCAGTACCGGCGAGCGCGTCCGCAGGCCCCACGAGTCGATGCCGGCCCGCGGTCCCCGTGAAGTCCAGCACGAGGCAATCGGCCTTGCCCGGGGCGAGCCGGGTTCCACGTCCGACCATTTGGCTGTAGAGAGCGCGAGACTTCGTCGGCCTCGCGATGGCCACACACGAGATGCTCGGTTCGTCGAATCCTTCGGTGAAGAGCGCGCAGTTCACGAGCACGCGGAATGCCCCGGCTCGGAAGGCTTCAAGCGTCTCCGACCGCACGGCCGAGCTCGCCGAACCATCGACTGCGCGAGCCACACCCGGCTGGTATCGGTTCATCACCTCGGCGAGCGCATGGGCGTGCGCGACGTCCACCGCGAACACGATGGTGCGGCGGTCCCCGGCGAGCTCGAGTAGCGGCACGGCGACCCCGTGAAGCGCCTCCTCGTCTCCCATGACTGCGGCGAGCTCGTTCAAAGCGAGGTCACCGGCTCGCGTGTGGATGCTGGACAGGTCCACGCCTTCGAGCACGACGCGCCGGGCCCGGATCGGGGCGAGCCATCCATCGCGGATTGCGGCCCGCAGTTCGTAGCGGTACGCGACGCTCTCGAACACGTCGCCGAGCGCCTGGCCGTCGCCCCGGTCCGGGGTTGCGGTCACGCCGAGCACGCGTGCGGCCGCGAAGTGATCCAGCACCGTTCGGTAGCTGGTCGCGGTTGCGTGATGGCTCTCGTCGATCACGATGAGATGGAACGAGTCGGCCGGCCACGAGGCGAGCCGCTTCCCCCGCAAGGTCTGGACGCTCGCCACGACCACCGCGGCATCGCCGGCCCGGTTCGGACCCTGCTCGATCGCGGCATCGACTCCGACCGCGCGCAGCTTCGCGAGGGCTTGCTCGAGCAGCTCGGTCCGGTGAGCCAACACGAGCACGCGCCGGCCGTGTTCGGCTCCGAGGCGTGCGATGTCGGCAAAGCACACGGTCTTGCCGAGGCCCGTCGCGAGCACGAGCAGGGTCCGACGGTCACCGGCTCGGAAGGCATCGAGCACGGCGGCCACCGCGGCGAGCTGATAGGGGCGAAGGGTCGGGGCGCTGCAGACGGTACCGGCTCGCCGGTTTTCACTCGGATCTGAGTGAGTACCGGGTTCCACCTCTACTAGGTGGTGGAACCCAGTCACCAGTGGGTTCTGAAACTGACTCGGAACCGGGTGGAACCGGGTGGAACTCACTCGCATGACTCGCCCTCCGCCCCGACGACTTCGACCATCGCCACGCTGGCTTTCTCGCGCGTCCAGACCTGCCAGCCCTGCGCCCGGGGCTTGCGGCGCCGAACCTCTACGAGCTCGCCCCGGTCAAGGAGCGCCTTCACAGCGCGCAGCCCGATGACCTTCCCTTGCTCCGCCGACAGCGCGAGATCGGAGCGGGTCATGGGCGCCTTGGACTTCGCGATGGCTCCAACGATCGCCAGCTCGGCGGCTGACTGTTTGGCGGTGTCGCGAGCGTTCACCTTCTCGGCGCGCACCTCGGATGCCGGACGCGCATCGCCAGCAACGCGCCAACGCCCCGACCTTCCGCAGTACGACATGGGGATCACTCGGTCCCCTCCGGTCATGCGCCCCTTGCCGATGGACAGGTCGACGGCGCACGTCCCGTCCTCGCGCTCGGGTCCGCTCGATCCGATACAGAGCGTGACGCTGGCAGCGCGCTCGATCGCAGCGGACTCGGCACCGCCGTCTGTGGAGTCCGCACCGACCGACTCACCACTACGAGCGGCGCGCGATGACGCCCTAGACATCTGCGAGATCGCGAGCACGACGACGCGGTACTGGCGCGCGATGTCGTCGATTTGCGCGATGACGTCGGCCACCTTGGATCGCGCATCTTTCTCGAGGGACTCGAGGATCTGCACGTAGTCGACGACGACGACGATCGGCTGATCCGGATACTCGCGCTGCATGTCCTCGATCGCGGCGATGAGGTTCGAGAGCGTGACGTCTCGACGATCGAGCACGATCAGCCGAGGCAGTGCGAGCACGCGCGCCATCTCCGCTTCGTCGACCTTGCCTGTGAGGGCATCGATCCAGCTCGCGTCGCACTGCTCGCCGATCGCCCGCGCCCCGAATTCGTCGGCGGGTAGCTCCTTCGAGCCGGCGATCACGGGGCCGTGATTGCGAGCGTGCTCGAGTGACATACCGATCACGAGCGACGTTTTCCCGGCGCCGGTCGGTCCCATAACCACGACGATTCCGCCCGGACGAACGCGCACGATCTCGACGTCGCCGAGGGTGATCGACACCCACGGCTCGGACGCACGCGACATGATCATCGCGACGAGGTCGGGGCATCGGTGGTAGCGCTTCGTGACGGGCGGCGGTGCGTCCGATTTCTCGGTGGCCGGTTTGTCAGCCGGCGCACTACTACCGGGTTTGTCGCGATCCGGTAGTAGTGAGGCGCGGTACGAATCGCGCTCGTCGAACGGGACCCAGTCCGGCTCGTGATGCTTCCGGAAGTCGCGCCAGTGCAGCTCGGCGTGGCTGGTGTGCTTGCAGTCGAACCCTAGTTTTCCGTCGGGACCGATGGACGCAACCGAGTCCCGTCGGGAGGTCGAGCTGTGCGAGCTCTCCAACGGGCACTCGACATCCCAACATCGGCGACCGTCGCTCTCATACGACGGCGCGCCCGGACACCAGTGCGAGATCGCGAGGACCGGATCGAAATCGCCGGGACTCGGCGTGTAGTGCGAGTGCGATTGCGGCTGAGACTTCGGTGCAGGCTTCCGCGTCGCAAACGCGATCCACGCCGCTGGTAGCTCGGCGATCTCGTGCTCGCCGGGTGCGTAGCCAGCGCGCCACTCGTAGCTCTTGCCCGACGGGTGCACCGATGGACTCACCACGATCTGTCGAGAGCCGTGGAGCAGGTCCACTCCCTCGCCGAGTCTGCCGATGAGATCCAGCGAGGCATCGGGTGCCCGATAGATCAGGTGCCGTCCACCGCCGCCCGTGAAGGCGGATACCGTCGGCGGCAGCGCACCCAGCTCCGCCTCGAGAGCATCGATTGTTGCGTACCCGTCTGCGCCATGCCGGTCGATGTCGACCACGATGATCTGCGACGGTCCGCAGACCACGCCGATGTTGGCGCGCGTCCCGGCGAACCACCGATCGATCGTGGTTGGGTCTGCGGATGCGCTCGTTTGCCACGCGTCGATCGTTGGGAGCTTCCCGCGCTCGCGGAGCGGAATGACATGCAGACCACGAGCGGCGTAGTCGCGTGCGGCGTCGAGCGTTGTGAGAGCGCCGCTCATCACGGCACCTCGCGTGGGTCACGGATCGTTTCCGTCGGTGGGCCGAGTGCGCCAAGCGGTGCAACCGCAACCGGCCGACGAGCTCGAAGGTCAGCGACAAGTACCACGATGATTCGGTCCTGCTCGTGTGGCGCGAGTGAGTCGAGTGCGGCGAGACCAGACCGGAACACCTCGACGAGAGCGTCGGCACGGGACTTCACTTGTCACCTCCGACGATGCGTAGTGATGTCGGGGTGCGCGATGCCGTGGCGCTTGGCGACACCACGTGGTCAGCGAGCCAGGCGTCGATCGCATCAAGGTCGAAGAGGACGTGACGCACGCCGAGCCTGATGTGCGGAACGGAGCGTCGCGACACCCACGCGCGTAGGGTTCCGACGGGCACACCGATGTGCGTTGCGGCCCCGGCGTAGCCAACGCGTCTCACGCGGCACCGCCAGACACGAGCCGGAGTCGGTCACCGCCGACCCAGCGGTCTACGTCCATCCGGTGGTAGCGGAAGCGGCCAGTGCCACCGGCGCGTGACGCTACGAGCTTCGCATCGCGGCGCGCCTGGTCGATTGTCTCGGGGTGCACCTTCGCGTAGGCGGCAGCTTCCGCCCGTGTGAGCCAGGGGCTTCGTTCGGCTGCGGCAGCGGCATCACGGTGTCTTGGCCCCATCCACCGGTGTTACGCCTATGCCCTTGGGCACTCCCTTGGGCACTCGTCTGGTGACCTAGCTGCGCCGTTCGGCGTCGTTGATGCGCCCCGCTAAGCAAGCAACTGCGCGCTTGCGATCGCCGGCGCAGCGATCGAGCACCTCATCGACGTAACGACGACACGGGGGCTTCGTCCAGGTCCGCGAGTCGACGATCAACTCGGCAAGTAAGCTACGGTTCCATCCTGCCGCCACCAACGGCGCCGCGCCTTCGAGAAAGCGCCGCATGCGTGCGGGCCCGGAGTACACCCCCCGAGCCCCTCGCTGCCCTGTCGCTGACGCGCGAACGTGCTCCGCTTCGCTGGTGCGCGACTGACGAATGCCTTCCATGTTCTGGAGTCCCGCCTGCACGACCGAATAGATCGCCGCGAGCGCGTCACGAAGTTTCAGTTCGATCGTCGGCGTATCCGGACTCCCATACGCGATCACGTGATCGTCAGTGGTCTGTTTGTAGATCTTGGCGAGAGTTTCGAGCGTGATCCTCCGCGCATCGATGTCGGCCGCAAGCGATGCGATCGGAGCCGGTGTGTCAAGAGGCTCCAGGAAGCCGAGTGCCCACCACAGCCTCATGTGCCCGAGGATTCGGCACGCATCGTCAAGCGACCTGCCGAGTTGCTTCCGACCCACCCAGCCGCAGATCAGCTCTTGGTGATGCGGCTCCGGCGTCGGGGGCGTGAGATCGTCGAGATCGAGCGGCTCATACAGTGCAGCTGCAGTCTCGTGAGGCATTCCCGGACGCGTCAGCAGTTCGGCGAACCCTGCGCCATCTTCTGCGACCTCAAGAGCGTGATCGAAGTCATCCTTCTCGTCCTCGTCGTCGCGTTTCACCATCGGACCCGTCCTGCGGGGTCCTGGCGAGAAAAGGACCGGGCGACCGCTGCAGGACAGCGCGATCCGTGCGGGTTATAAGGCCGCACGTTGCCCGGTGATGACACCCTATCGGACCGCCCTGACAACGCCACGGAGTCGCTCAGTAGCAACTGACCCTAACGTCCTCACCCTGCCCGGACGTGGAGCAGTACGGCTTCTCGCCCTGTCGACCTTGCTCGCCTTGCTCGCCTCGTTCGCCTTGCTCTCCTCTTGCGCCGGCCTCGCCTTGTTCACCCTGCCGACCTTGCTCACCCCGAGGGCCTGGCGGCCCTTGCTTCGCGGCAACGACGGCTCCGACAACACCGCCGCTGACGGCCGACACCAACAGGCACACCAGGAGCATTAGCTTTGGATTCACGTCTCCATCGTAACGCCTTCCGCGCCTGCTTAGCTTCGCTCGTCGCCTGGCGAGGTCGGTAACGTGTGCGACGAGGAAACGAGTCGGGGCCAAGTAGCCGCGCGGGCGACGATCCTCGATGACATCGAGAACATGGCGTCCGACGAGTCGCTCGACGCGAAACTATCGCGGCGATGGTGAAGAAGCGACGGAGCCAGGCACCCGAGCCCACCGCTTGGCGGCCCAGCTAGCGAGCTCGGCCGCCAGCACCGCGAGCATCCGCTCGTCGCGGCTGAGGTCGTCGACTTTCCTCCGCGCGATCGCGGCGAGGCGACCTTGTCGTTGTACGCCGGCCACGGCCGATCGTGCGCGATCGACAGCGCGACCTGCACCGCCCAGAACTCGCCGCGACACGCCGCCGCGACACGCCGCCGTCCCGTGCAGGTTGTCGAACATCCCGCCGAAGCACAGGTCGCAGAGCTGCTCGCAGGCCACGATCGAAGGCTACGCCGGTCGGACAGCGCCTCTGAGCATCGATAGCGACCCGCATTCCGACGTGCAGCATCAACGCGCCCCATCGGTCGCCTATGAGGCTCTTCGGGGGATCGGTCTTCGGATGGCTCTTGGTCCTATAGTCCGTGATACTTGGCATCATGGTTCCGCTTCTGCCACGCGCACCAATCGACGAGGTCATCGTCGGCATCGTTTTGGATCAGCCCTTAGGGCCCGATTCCGTCGATGCGGGGCGGTACCTCGCAGAGCGCGCCAATCGTTTCACGCGGCACGAGATCCACGAGCCGCTGATGCCTGAGCCCGCCTTCCTCACGATTCCAGGACCGACTCGCGTATGGCTGCTCAGCGCTGACGACGCTTGGTTGGTTCAGCTTCAGCAAGATCGGTTTCACGCGAACTGGCGGCGGCGCGAGGACGCTCCGTACCCTGGGTTCAGTCGTGCAGGAGGGGCGATGCATTTCGCCGTCAGCGAGTTTGCCCAGTTCCAAGAGTTCTGCGGTCGTCAGCACGGCAAGGTTCCCAATGCCGTCAGCGTCGAGGTTGCCAAGATCGATCTATTGACCCAAGGGAAACACTGGGCAGACGTCGACGACCTCGCAACTCTGATGCCCATCCTAGGGCCGGCACACGCTGCGATGGAGACTCCTGGGCCCAACGTCGCGTTCAAATGGACCGAGAACATCGGTGATGTGACGCTGGCGGTATCGGTGTCGGCCGCTCGTCTGAAAGCTGATCCGACCGTGCCTGCGTTCCGCATGGAGTTCCGAGCTACGCAGCCAGCGACCGACAACCTCGATGAGCAACTCGAACAGATCAATTCGATTCTAAATCGCGCGTTCTTTCGCGTGATCCCCAGCGCAGAGCGGAGGTTTGCATGAGCTTCGGCGGAGCGTCAGCATCTACTCTCGACCACTTCGACAGCATCGATGTCCCGCGTACAACTCGGCAGGCGCGGCTTGCGATCGCACCGAAGCGAGAGGCCGCGGCATCAACCGTTGACGACGACCTACTGCCACCGGAGGCTTCGCCGGCAGGCTCAAGCATCGACGCCGTCCTCGTCACCGCGAGAACCTATTCTGTCGAATCGGATCGTGCAGAGTTTAAGACGTGGCGAGAGCGCGAAGGTGCGACCGCTCTCCTCGAAGTGATCGCCCACGAGCTGGCGCGACACGTCGGCAGTGCTCGTGTCGTCGCGACACTGCAGACCGAGATCGAGGATCCCACGTCAAAGCACGCGATCCTCGTCGCCTACGTGAGCCCGGATCGAACTGATGGGATGGCGTGCCTGTTCGGTTTCACGTCGTCGCCGTGGTGGCTAGGGATTGTCCGCCGTATGCGGAACGCGATCGTCGTGGACATCGCGTACGCCTGACCAAAATGGCGGACTGGGCCGGGTTTCTCGCGTTCGCTACGCGCCTAGCGCTGGAGGACGGCGAAGCAGAGCTTCGGTCCGCAATCTCACGCGCCTACTACTCCGCGTACAACGATGCTCGGCGCTGCGTCAGCATCAAGGAACCGACGTATTCGTTCAGGGACGCCGATCACGCCAAAGTCTGGGATTGGTTCGCCTCACAGGCCGGTCAAGTGGCGCAGGTCGCAACCCTCGGCGGCGGACTGCGTAGGAAACGCAACCAGGCGGATTACGACGCGTCCGCGTCTAAGTTTCTGAAGCAGGAGGCAGCAGACGCGCTCGTAAAGGCTCGTCGGATCCTTGCTCTATTGGAGCTGTTTCGGAGCAAGTGACTCGTGTGCACCCTGTGTGCAGTTGCGGCCGTACGCGGGCGTTGCCGACGTTGCTCGGACGACCGACGTGACAGCGAATCCGCTAACTTGTCGAATGTTGGAGCCGGTGCGCACGTTTCGTAAACCGCAGGTCGCCGGATCATACCCGGCCACCGGCTCCAACGACGAGACGTGGCGCATCACGCGCCCCGGCTCCCGAGGAGTCATTCATGGGATGGGCAGATGGGCATGTCGCGCGGCTCGCGGGTGGCGAGACCGTGCAGTTCCGCCCACGCGGCAACAGCATGGTCGGCAAGATCTCGAGCGGGCAACTCTGCACGGTCGAGCCGATCGGCGAGCACGTGCCGGTGACGGGCGACATCGTGCTGTGCCGCGTGCACGGCAACCAGTACCTGCACCTCGTGAAGGCCATCCAGGGGGAGCGGTTCCAGATCGGGAACAACCGCGGTAGCATCAACGGCTGGATCACGCGACGGCAGATCTTCGGGAGGTTGATCGCGGTCGAGGCGTGACATGGGCGATGTCGCCCGCGGAGGTGGGCCAGCACGCCGCACGAGGTGGTGATTCGCGCGGGCCCGACGCGGTGGCAGCGTTCGACGTGGTCGATCACGTGGCACACGGGTCGCACATGTCGATGCCATGTACATCCTCTACATGCTGATCATCGGCCTCGTCATCGGCGCGCTCGCGAAGCTCATCATGCCGGGCAAGGATCCGGGGGGAGTCATCGTCACGATCCTCATCGGCATCGCCGGCTCGCTGGCCGCGGGGTTCCTCGGACGATCGCTTGGCTGGTACGTCCAAGGTGAGGGGGCTGGATTCATCGCCTCGATCCTCGGCGCGATCGTGTTGCTCGCGGGCTACCGCTTCCTCGTCGGCCGTCGCGGCGCGGTGACCTGATGAACGCGATCGACCTGTTGAAGCTGCAACACGTCGAAGTCGACGACATGTTCGTGGAGATCGAGAAGACCGGATCCGGCCGGCGAAAGCAGGAGCTGTTCGTCAAGCTGGCCGACAACCTCGCCGCGCACGTGAAGATCGAGGAATCGATCTTCTATCCCGCGGTGCTGGCGAAGCAGACCGAGGAGATCCTCCTCGAATCAAACGAAGAGCACCTCTCGATCAAGCGCGTGCTCGCTGATCTCCTCGATCTCGACCTCGATGACGAGCAGTTCGACGCGAAGCTGTCCGTGATGAAAGAACAGGTCGAGCACCACACGCACGGTGAGGAAGAGCGCGACCTGTTTCCGAAGGTGAAGCACCTGCTCTCCGCGGACGAGCTCGATGCGCTCGGAGGCGAGATGCTGTGTCTGTTCGAGCAACTGCTCGAAACCGCGCCGCGTACGCGAGTGCCATTCGAGATCGAGGCAGCCGCTTCGCTGAAGTGAGGACCATGAACAAGATCCTCTGGGGCCTCACGATCGTGGCGGTCCGCACGTCGCCTCGGCTGCGCTGGCTCGTCAGCGCAGTGCCGCTCGCCGTGGGCGTCTATCACCTGATCAAGCGCTACCCTCGCAAACCGCCAACCGCCTCGACGGAGGCGACACCAATTCGGATCGAGGTTGCTCGCCATGCCGAACGCACGGCCATCCGCCCGCGCTGGCACTCCTGACCTCGCCGAGCACGGTCTGCTCGATTCTCGCACCTCGTTGGCGCACCGCCTGCAGGTGGAGCAGGGGCATGACAGCACATGCGTTCCAGCAAGAGCAGACAGGTGAGCTGGTGGTGAAGCTAGAGGGGGACAAGGTCGAAGACCTGTTCACCGAGGCGGCGCGCGCGCTCGCAGAGCTGGTGGGGAAGCCAACCAATGATCCGCCCGGGCCGTGGATGCACGAGACCGTCGAGTCGGTCGATCAGAGTGCGTTGCTCGTGGCGTGGTTGAACGAGCTGATCGCGCGCACGGAGGTCGATCACCTGCTGTGCACGGAGGTCGAGATCGACGAGCTGACCGAGACGCAGATCCGCGCGCGGATTCGAGGGACACCGATCGCCGAGAAGGCGACCACCGTCGTCTCCGCGACGATCCATCACATGAAGGCCGACCTCGACCCCCGAGGTGGCGTGTCGGCGACGATCGTGCTCGAAGTCCAGCACTGAGCGGTGGGTCTCCGGCGTCACACCGTGCGCCCCTGTCGCGCAGGAAGTGCCGCCTACACGATCGACACGCGATCGAGGCGTGCCGCGCATGGAACCTCCATTGCACCGCGGCGAGCGGAGGTCGCGATGTGGAAGCGGAGCGTCGTGGTGCTGGCCCTCGGGCTGGTGGGTGCCGACTGCATGTGCAGTCGCGATCGGGATCGCGAGGGCAAGGAACCGGTCGCGCAGACGCCGGCGAGCCCGCTCCCGCAGGAGACGACTCCGAAGCGCGATAGCGCGGAGGACAACGCGCAGCGAATGTTCGCGCAGGGGCGAAGCACGTTCCGGCTCGACACGTTCGGTGACGAAGCGTTCTGGGGCGGCTCGATCCGGCTCCACGATGCGATCCAGGGCGAGCAGCGCGGCGGGGTCGGGTCGGGAGTGACACCGCGGGCGGCGCTGACGCTCGGCCTCAAGCTCGATAGCGAGGCCCTGCCGGTCGGGGTCGCGGCCCAGCTGCGAGCGGGTCGCGCGGAGCTCGACACGGTCGAGACCATGCTCGAGCTCCTGCGACAGGACGCGATCGTCGGGGTGCGGGCATTCTTCAGCACCGAGGATCCGAAACGGTTGCGCGCGATCGGCGTGACGTGCGCGTTCTGTCACTCGACCGTCGACGATTCGATCGCTCCCGGCGTCGGGAGGCGCCTCGACGGCTGGCCGAACCGAGATCTGAACATCGGCGCGATCGTCGCGAGGTCGCCGGATCTGTCGGTGCTGAGCGGACTGCTGAGCGTCGACGATGCCGGGGTGCGCAAGGTGCTCGCGAGCTGGGGTCCGGGCAAGTACGACGCGATGCTGCTGCTCGACGGCAAGGCCTTCCGACCGGACGGCCGCTCGGCTGCGACGGTGCTGCCTCCGGTGTTCGGGCTCGCCGGCATCGGCCTGCAGACGTGGACCGGCTGGGGCTCGGTGCCATACTGGAACGCGCTGGTGGCCAATACCCAGATGCGCGGCAAGGGCGTGTTCTTCGAGCCGCGGCTCGACGACAAGGTGCGGTATCCGCTCGCCGCGAAGCACAAGCTCGGGCGGCTCCGCGCCGAGCGGGACGAGATCACGGGCAAGCTCGCGGCGCTGCACCTGTATCAGCTCGCGTTGCCCGCACCGAAGCCACCGGTGGGCAGCTACGACCCTGCCCGTTCGATCCGCGGCGACGCGCTGTTCAACGGCGCCGCGCGATGCGCCACCTGTCACATGCCACCGCTCTACACGGAGCCGGGCTGGAACCTGCACGAGCCGAAGGAGATCGGCATCGACGACTTCCAGGCGAAGCGCTCGCCCACCGGCCGCTATCGCACGGCCCCGCTACGGGGCTTGTTCGCGCACCCGAAGGGCGGCTTCTATCACGATGGTCGCTTCGCCACGCTGCTCGACGTGGTCGCGCACTACAACAAGACCTTCAAGCTCGGGCTCGACGGCGAGCAGCAGGCAGACCTCGTCGAGTTCCTCAAGTCGATCTAGATTCAGGCGGCCGTGATCTCGAGCGAGAGCGTGCGCGTCTGCGCCGGCGCGAGCGCGAGCAGTCGATCGCCCGTGTTCAGCGCATCGCCGGGGCACGTCCACGGCTCGAGGCAGACGAAGTCGCGGCCGGCCAGCGTCCAGACGACCCAGTGCGTGTACTCCGCCGAGCCGCGGAGGCCGACGGTTCCACCCGACCATACGAGCTCGCTCTCGGTCGATCCGTGATCGAGCAGGTGGAGGTCGACCTCCTGCTGCGTCAGATCGATCGGGCCGGAGAGCTCGATCTCCTGCTTCGTGACGTTGTCGAATGCGCGCCGGGCGGCGGTCGTGATGCGTGCACTCGCCTTCTCGGCGTCGGCGAGATAGAAGTACGGGTGAAACCCGACGCCGAACGGCATCGGCGTGGTGCCACGGTTGGTCACGCGCTGGTCGAGGCGAAGCGAGGTGCCGCGGAGCGTGAACGTCATCTCGAACACGAAGTCCCATGGAAATTGCGCACGCGTCTCGTCGTTCGACTCGAGCGCCAGCGTGGCCGTATTCGCGCCTCGATCGATGACGCGCCACGCCTGGTTGCGCGCGAAGCCGTGCTGCTTCATCGAGCCGCGCTGATCCGCGAACGACCACGCGTCACCAGCGAGCTTGCCGGGGGTCGGGAACAGCACCGGGATGCCACCGCGTACGTTCTTCGTGGGATCGCGCAGCGTCTCGAGATCCATGAAGAGCACGCGGCGCGCACCGACGTCGAAGCGCGTGGCGATCGCGCCGCGGTGAGGGGCGATCGTGACGACCGCGCTGCCGTCGTTCAGGGTGACTTCGTCGTCGTTGTTCACGCCGCGAGCCTACACCACGCTCGGTGATCCGTTGGATCAGGGGGAGTCACCAACGACGGAACGTGGCATACAGCAAGCATGGCGATCAAATGCGCGAACTGTCGTGGGTTCTTCAGCCACGACGAGGTGGTTCGCTGCAAGCCGCCGAATCACCCGTGGCAGCTGACGCCGGCGGGCGAGAAGGTGCTCTACGAGAACCAGGCACGAGGCGGGGACCACGCGCAGTGCCCCGGCTGCGGGAACAAGACGCTCATCGTCTGACGACCGCCCCGCGGGCATCCGCTCTGGCGGTACAGTCAACCCGATGGCCGAGGACGAGGAGGACGCGCAACCGACCGAGCCTCGCGCTCCCCGCAAGCGGACGAGGTCCGAGAGCGATCCGTTGGTCGGGAAACTCGTCCTCGATCGGTATCTCGTCGAGGAGTGCATCGGTGCCGGTACGATGGGCACGGTCTATCGCGGCAACGACGCCAAGCTCGAGCGCACCGTGGCGATCAAGGTGCTTCACGATCACCTCGTCGACGACGCGAGCATGCTCGCGCGGTTCCGGCGCGAGGCGAAGGTGGCCGGCCGCCTCCAGCATCCAAACGTGATCAGCATCCTCGACTACGGCCAGGCCCCCGACGGCCGGCACCTCATGGTCCTCGAGTTCGCGAAGGGCCCGACCCTCACCGAGATGATCGCGATCTTCCCGGCGCGCCGGCGCATCATCCAGCTCGTCGGGCAGATCCTGCGCGGGCTCGATCACGCGCATGCGGTGGGGCTGATCCATCGCGATCTCAAGCCCGACAACATCGTCGTCGAGATCGCCGACGATGGCACCGAGCTGCCGCGCATCGTCGACTTCGGGATCGCGATCCTCCGGTCTCCCGAGGACGCGAGTGACATCAGTCGGCTCACCGCGTCCGGCGTCATGATGGGGACGCCGATGTACATGGCCCCCGAGCAGGCTCAGCTCGAGACCTACGATCACCGCGCCGATCTGTTCGCGCTGGGCGTGATCGTCTACGAGATGCTGGCCGGCAAGCCGCCGTTCGACGGCACCGCGATGGAGATCGCCGTCGCGAACATCAGCCGCGATCCGCCGCCGATCGCGAAGCGCGCGCCGACCCGCGAGGTCGACCCGCTGCTCGAGGCGTTCGCGTGCAAGCTGATGGCACGGCGGCTCGAGCAGCGGTTTGCCAGCGCCGCCGCCGCGCTCGAGGTACTCGAGCTCCTCGATAGCGACCCGGCCGAGGCTCGCCTGCGGTTCGGGCAGATCGACGTCGACAAGGCCCTCGCGATGATCTCGCTGCCGCCGATCGGTCGACGCTGATCGCGAGCTCAGCGCGCCCCGACCGCGATCAAGTACAGCGGCAGGACCTCGCGCGGCAGGTCGAGCGCGGCGAGCACCGCCCGATCGTCGAACGCGCCGATCGGAACCGCTCCGAGCCCGAGTGCCGTCGCGGTGAGCAACAGGTTCTGGGCGGCGTGGCCGGCCTCGAGCGTGACGAAGCGCTCGGCGCGCCGGCCATACTTGCGCGCGGTGATCGAGACCTCCCCGGTGATCACCACGATCACCGGGGCGCCTCCGAGCGAGGCCTGGGCGTACCCCGCCGACGCCAGGCGCGAGCGGCGATCGTCGGTACGTTGGGGCGCGAGCGCGTGCTCGTCGGGCAGGTAGCGCCAGACGCCTCGCGCGTCGGCGATCCACACGGTCAGCGGATACAGCGCCCCGGCCGACGGTACGCTGCGGTGGCCGTCGGTCGTTCCCTGGGCGGCCCACAGCAGCTGGCCGAGCTCGGCGTCGTCGAGTCCCCGCGCGCCATACGCTCGAACGGATCGTCGGGTCGCGAGCGCGGTCGCGAGCGCGGTTCCGCCTTCACGCGACGGAGCCGGCAACGAACGGCGCTCGCTCCTCGCCCACGCCGGATCGCAGCTCGTCGCGAATGCGGCGATCAACGCGACCGGCCACCAGGCGCCGATCACGACACGTGTCCGATCGGTCGACGGATCCGCATATCCGATCGACTTGCAAGGCGCGTTCCCGGCCACCCGCGGTCGCAGTACGCAGTTCTCTCACGGCGAATCGAAGCTCGACGGCGTCAGCGAAGGCCCGCGCGCAGCACGTCGCCCAGCGTCACCTTGCCACGTTGCGAGCCCTTGCCCTCGAACATGACGAGGCCCTTGCCGGCCGCCTCGGTCATCTCGCGATAGAGGCCCGCGACGTTGGGCGAGAGCCCGATCGACGTCAACGTCGGCACCATCGCGTCGATCGGCAGCACGGTCGCCTTCACTTCGCGGCCGACGATCGCCGACGCCTCGGCCGCCGCCTCGACGTAGCTGTACTCCTTGGGGCCCGAGAGCTCGATCCATGCGTGCGCGCTCGGCGGTGCGAGCAGCGCCTCGGCGGCCACGTGTCCGATGTCGCGCGTCGCCACCATCGGGAACGGATACGCCTCGCCGCCGCCGAACACCGGCAGCACGCCGTCGTGCTTGATCGGGTACGCGAAGTTGAGGACGTTCTCCATGAAGTACGCGGCGCGCAGGAACGTGAACGTCGTGGCGGTCGCTTTCGGAAGCGTATGCTCCGCGTAGTGCGTGATGACGATCGGCCCGGTGCCGGCGGGCTGCTGGGCTGCGACCGACGACAGCACGACGGCGTGCTTCACCGACGCCTTCGCGAGCGCCTCGACGTAGCCGTCGATGATCTTGCGACCGCGTGCGACGAGATCGGTGGAGGTGTTATCGGGCGGCACGAGCAGGTAGGCGCCCTCGGCGCCCGCGAACACGCGTGCCATGCTCGCCGCGTCCTGGACGTCGGCGCTCACGACCTCCGCACCTTTCGCGCGTAGCCCCTCGAGCTTCTTCACATCTCGCGCGACCGCGCGGACCTGCTTGCCGCGCTCGAGCAGCGTGGTTGCGACGACCGAACCGGTGTTCCCGTTGGCTCCAAGGATGACGTACATGGTTCCTCCGGCGCGAACGATGGTCCGGAGCTGCGCGCGGGGTCAACCCGTCGAACCGCTGCATCGCTCGATCTGTACAGACCGAGCTCGTGGCGCGTCGCGACCGGCACCGCGACGCTGCGGAAGTAGCTCAGCCGCGCCTGCGTCGTAGCGTGAGCGCGCCGAACCCGAGTGCCAGCAGCGCCCCGACCGCGCCGAGCCCGAAGCCCATCGTCTTGGTCCCGGTACCGGGTGCAGGCGGGGTCTTCGGCGGGGTCTTCGGTGGTGGCACCGCCTTCTTGAGCCCGATCTCCCACAGGTCGCGATTGATCAGGCTCGGCAGCGCGATCTTGCCGCGCGGCGCGAACGCGACCTTGCTCGCGGCGATCGTGCCCCGGTAGTTGCCGTCGGGCGGTCCGCCCCACACGCCGCGCCTCGGGGTCTGGCACTTGATCGGACCGGTCCACCAGTGGCGGATCACGTAGCGCGCCTGGAAGAAGTTCTGCGTCGACGGAGTCGCCGAGTACTCGATGCCGGACTTCGCGTAGATCTCGCGGCCGCCGGTGACCGGCTTGGCCTCGCGGAACCGCAGATCGTCCTTCATGTCGCCCTTGCCGTAGCGGGCGTGGAGGCGCGTCAGCACGTAGTGGCCCTGCGCGACGCGGCCGCCGACGATGTCCCCGCCGAGCGTCACGATGTCGGCATCCGCCGGGACGTCGGGCGGACACGGATCGCACTTGAGCTGCGGCTGCGCCATCCACGCGTACTCGGTGACGACGGCGCCCGGGTTCCGCTCGATCGTCTTGTCGAACAGCGCCGCATAGAACTCGCCGAACCGGTTGCGCACGCCATCCTTGACGTCGAAGTTCGTCGGGATGAACACGTTCTTGTAGTTCGCGACCTCGTACCGCTTGTCGGACGAGATGATGTTGACGATGAGGTCCTGCTTGCCCGACGAGTTCGCCATGCCGAGCCGGATCGGCAGCGAGAGCTCCTCGCTGTCGTAGTGAAAGCGGATCGGCGACAGCGCGGCGCGGTTGTCGACCATCTGCACCTTCTTCGGATCGACCTTCGCGACGAAGAACTTCGATCCGCTCTCGACGTACGGCCGGAGCAAGGGCTCGGCACCGTCGGGGATCTTGTACTTGTTCTGCTTGAGCCAGTCCTCGAGCCCCGCGGCCTCGGTCGCCGACAGGATCAGGATCTTGTACTCGGCGACATCGAACTGCGCCTCGATCTTGACCGTCGACTTCTTCATCGGCTCGTCGACCGCCATCGAGTCCAGCTTCGCTCCCTGCATCCGGGTCGATTTGTAGCTGGGAGGCGGCCTCGGAACCGGGCACGGGTCCTGCTCCCAGTACTCGACGAGCCGCGGCGAGCCGAGCTGATCGATCTTGTCGAAGACGTGCTTCGGCAGCGTCTTGACGTCCTTCTCCTTGAGGACGACCGGCACCGGGATCACCATCGCGAAGTCGTCGAGCGGACCTTGGTAGGCGTTCTGCATCGAGAGCACGGTGCGGGTGCCCTCGCGCATCAGCACGACCTGGGTCGCGTCGTTGAACATCTTGCCGCCCGAACCGCTGACGTAGAAGCCGCAGAATGCCTCTGCAGCGGAGGCGGTCCCAAGTACGAGCGCCATGGCGCCGATCGTGATCCCCAATTTCCGCATATTTCCCTCTCTGAGTTTGGCTCGACGTTGAACGCGCCCTGGCCCGTCACCCGGCATCATCGGTGAAGTAGCGGCAGCGCGCACTGCGGGCTGACAGCAGATGACGCCGGTTGTCACTCGCGCGCTTCGATCCGGTGAGGAGGCTTCGCACGATCTCCGACGACGATCGAGCCGACACCATCGGTACATCTCGGACTCGCTTTGCTAGGTTTCGCGGCCGTGACGAAGCGAACCACAACTCTGTTCTGCGCCCTCGCATCCGTGATCGCGTGCAGCGATCCCACGCCACCCACGCGCGCGACGCCGACGCGCGCGGTCCTCGGCGTGGTGCCCCCCGGTGCGTCTCCGGTCGCGGCGGCGATCGCGCTCGGCACGACGCCGCTCGCCGTCGACGAACGTGGCATCCCGCGCTTGCTGCAGGCCGCGTCGGTCCTCGCGGCACCGGCCGCCACCGCGACCGAATCTGCACGCGTGCACGTGGCTCGGCTCGCCCGGGCCTGGGGAGTCGCGACGCTGCCGGCACTCGAGGCGATCGGCGAGGTTCCAGTCCGCGGCGGCACGATCGTGCGGTTGCGCCAGCTGATCGACGGCATCGCGATCGACGGCGGCGAGCTGCGCGTGTTCGTGCGGCCGAACGGCGAGCTCGTGGTCGCCAGCGGCGCGCTCGTCGGTACCGAGACGCCGCGCGGAGCGCCGCGCTACACGCAGGATGATGCGGGTGCGATCGCGACCGCGGTCCGCCACGCCTATGGTGTCGACTTCGATCGCGGCGTGCTCGCACAGAAGCAGCGGCGCCGCGACGGGCGCGTGCTCGCGGGGCGCTCCGGCACGACCGACGTCCAGCTCGCGATCGCGCGCAAGGCCTGGCATCGCGACGGCAACACCCTGGTGCCGGCGTGGATCGTCGAGGCCTACGCGAGCCCCGCGACCTCGACGCGCGGCGAGGCGTTCCGCACCATCGTCGCCGCCGACGGCCGCGTGCTCGGACATCGGAGCCTCGTCTCGGACGCGGCGTTCAACTATCGCGTGTTCGCCGAGACCACCGGCGAGCTCCATCCATTCGACGGTCCGATCGCCGACGTGTCGCCGCACCCGACCGGTGCACCCGATGGCGCGTATCCCGCGTACGTGCTGCCGGCGCTCGTGACCGTCGAGGGCCTCAACCATCCCGGCGGCGGCACGGTGCCCGATCCGTGGCTCGCCAATGGCCGCACCGAGACGCTCGGCAACAACGTCGAGGCGTATGCCGACCTCAACGCACCGAGCGGCCTGACGTTCAACGACTTCCGCGCGACGACCACCACGGCCGGCACGTTCGATCGCACCTACGACACGGCGCTGGGGCCGCTGGCGTCGCAGGGCCAGCAGATGGCGGCGATCACGTCGCTGTTCTTCGTGATCAACTGGCTGCACGACTTCTGGTACGACGCCGGCTTCGTCGAGAGCGCGGGCAACGCGCAGGACAACAACTTCGATCGCGGCGGCGAGGACCGCGACGCGATCCTGGCCGAGGCGCAGGACAACGCGCTCGGCGGCTCGCGCAACAACGCGAACATGTCGACGCCGTCGGACGGCCTGCCACCGCGCATGCAGGTGTTCCTGTGGAGCGGCACCGACGATCGCACGCTCGCGCTGCAGCCCTCCGGTCGCACGCCGGCGGTCGGCCAGGCGGCGTTCGGCGCCCAGAACTTCGATCTCACCGCGGCCGTCGTGCTCGCCGATGACGGTGTCGCACCGAACGTATCCGACGCGTGTACGGCGCTGACGAACAACGTCGCCGGCAAGATCGTCCTCGTGGATCGTGGTGCCTGCTCGTTCAAGTCCAAGGCGCTCGCGGTCCAGAACGCCGGCGGGATCGGCATGCTGCTCGCGAACAACGCGGCGACCACGAATCCGCCGTCGCTCGGCGACGACCCGACGATCACCACGCCGATCACGATCGGAACGCTCTCGCTGCTGCAGACCGAGGGCGTCGCGATGAAGGCAGACCTCGTCGCGGGTCCGGTCACCGCGACGATGCACCGGATCGTCAGCCCCGAGCTCGATGGCGGCACCGACGCGACGCTGATCGCGCACGAGTACGGTCACTACTTGCATCACCGCCTGCAGCTGTGCGGCACGACGATGTGCGGCGCGCTCAGTGAAGGCTGGGGCGACTTCCTGGCGTTGATGACCATGGCCCGTGCCGGCGACGATCTCACCGGCGCGTATCCGTTCGGGGTCTACGTGACGCAGAGCTTCTCGGCCGACGCGGCGTACTTCGGGATCCGCCGCGCGCCGTACAGCACGAACACCGCGATCAACTCGCTGTCGTTCCGCCACATGGCCGATGGCGAGGCGCTGCCGACCACCCACCCGTTCCTCACGTTCGGCAACAACGCCGAGGTCCACAACGCGGGCGAGATCTGGACCGCCACGATGTGGGAAGCATATGTCGCACTCCAGCAGGCCGGCACGTCGTTCGACGAGGTCCGCGCGAAGATGGCGCAGTACGTGGTGGCAGGGCTCTTGCTCGCCCCGGTCGACGGCACGCCGACCGAGACCCGCGATGCGATCCTCGCCGCGGCGCTGGCGGCGAGCCCGGCCGATCACGATGTCCTCGTCGCCGCGTTCGCGCGGCGCGGGCTCGGCAGCTGTGCGGTGTCACCGGCGCGCGACAGCACCAGCTTCACCGGCATCCTCGAGAGCTCCGAGGTCCGCGGACGCGCCCTGCCCGGCGTGGCGACGATCAGCGATTCGGTCGCGAGCTGCGACAGCGACGGCATCCTCGACGGTGGTGAGACCGCACGCATCGCGCTGCAGGTCACCAACCAGGGTCACGCGGCGCTGACCAACGCGATGGCCACGGTGACGTCGACGACCCCCGGCATCACGGTCGTGTCGCCACCGCTGACGATCGCGAGCCTCGCACAGTACGCGTCCACGGAGATCCTGATCGACGTCGCGCTCGACGAGACCGCCAGCACGCCACTCGCCGGCGACTTCCAGCTCACGATCTCGGCCGCCGGCGCGTGCAACGATCCGGTCACGACGCCGATCGCCGTCCGGCTCAACGTCGACGACGTGCCGCAGCAGTCGGCGAACGACAGCTTCGATACCGCGGCCTCGGTGTGGATTCCGTCGAGCGTTGCACCGAGCGTGTGGTCGCAGGGCCGCGAGACCGCGCTCGACGGGCTGTGGCTCGGCGCCGACATCGGCAGCGTCTCCGATACGAGCCTCGTCTCACCGGCGTTGACCGCAGACGCGACGGCTCCGCTCGTCGTGACGTTCACGCACCGTTACTCGTTCGAGTTCAGCGGTGGTGTCGCGTTCGATGGCGCCGTGATCGAGTACTCCACCGACGGCGGCACCAGCTGGCAGGACGTCCAGGCACTGGTCCCGACGATCGGCTACAGCACGACGCCGATCGACGAGACGTCGGGGAATCCGCTCGCGACCCGCTCCGCGTTCACCGGCGACAGCACGGGGTATCCGGCGACCGAGCTCGTCACGCTCGACTTCGGTACGCAGCTCGCGGGCATGACGTTCCAGCTGCGGTTCCGGATCGGCACCGACGGCGGCGTCGGCGCACCGGGCTGGGAGCTCGATGACGTGACCTTCCAGGGCATCGTCGGGACGCCGTTCCCGGCGCAGGTGACCGATACCGGGTCGTGCGACGTGGCGCCTCCCGATGCGGGCACCGATGCGGGCACCGAGCCGACGCCCGATGGCGGTGATCCGGCCCTCACCGGCGGTGGTGGCGGCTGTTGCGACGCAGGCCCGCTCGGACCGAGCAACGCGGCGGTCGCGTTCGGAGTGCTCGCGATGCTCCTGCGGCGGCGGCGAGCTCGTGCGCTCCCTCGGCGCATCGCCTTTGATAAGTAGAAGTTGGCGCGGACGGCGGACCCGCGATGCTAGGGTCGGCGACGCATGATCGAACGCGCTCCCCGCCTCGCCCCACTGCTGTTTCTGCTCGCGTGTAGCGCCCCTGCCGTGCCACCCGCCGAGACCCGCGCGGCGCAGGGCGTCACGGCGATCGCGAGCGACGAGCGCGGCATCCCGCGGCTCCTGCAGGCGACCACCGCTGCCGCCGCACCGGCCGCGACTCCGACCGCCTCGGCGCGCATCCACCTCGAGCGTATCGCGGGTGCGTGGGGGGTCGCCGCCGATGCGATGCCCGTGCTCGAAGGCGCCGGCGAAGTCCCGGTGCGCGGCGGTACGATCGCGCGCATCCGCCAGCTGATCGATGGCCTGCCGGTCGACGGCGGCGAGCTCCGGCTGCTCGTACGTCCGAACGGCGAGCTGGCCACCGCGAGCGGGATCCTCGTCGGCACCAACACGCCGCGCAGGTCTCCCGTGTGGGCCGACGACGACGCCGGCGCGATCGCCCGCGCGGTCCGCCACGCGTACAGGGTCGAGTTCGATCGCGCCACGCTGTCGCGCAAGCGCGGCGCGCTGCTCGGCGGCACCACCGGCGACGTCACCGTCGAGCTCGCGAGCACGCAGCAGGTCTGGCATCGCAGCGGCACCCGGCTCGTCGCCGCGTGGGTCGTCGAGGCCTACGCGAGCAAGGCCGGCTCGACGAACGGCGATGCGTTCCGCACCGTGATCTCCGATGACGGCCACGTGCTCGCACATCGCAGCCTGGTCGCCGATGCGGCGTTCAGCTACCGCGTGTTCGCGGAGTCCACCGGCGAGAAGCATCCGCTCGACGGTCCCATCGTCGATCCCTCGCCCCACCCGACCGGCTCGCCGACCGGGGTGTTCCCGGCGTACATCTCGCCTGCGCTGGTCAGCGTCGACGGGCTGAACCACCAGGGCGCCGCGCCCGATCCATGGCTCGTGGCGGGCGCCACCGAGACGCGCGGCAACAACGTCGACGCGTATGCCGACTTCAACGCACCGTCGGGACTCAGCAGCGGCGACTTCCGCGCGACCGTCACGTCCGCGGGCGTCTTCGATCGCACGTACAACACCGCCGCCAATCCGCTTGGCTCGCAGTCGCAGCAGATGGCCGGCGTCACGTCGCTGTTCTACGGGATCAACTGGCTGCACGACTTCTGGTACGACGCCGGCTTCACCGAGACGGCCGGCAATGGCCAGGCCTCGAACTTCGGGCGCGGAGGCGTCGAGGGCGACGCGGTGCTCGCCGAGGCGCAGGACAACGCGAACGGCGGCTCGCGCAACAACGCGAACATGTCGACCCCGAGCGACGGGATGCCGCCGCGCATGCAGGTGTTCCTGTGGAGCGGTGACGATGAACGCTCGATGGCGGTCGCGAACCGCACGCCGCTGGTCAACACCGCGGCGTTCGGCCCGAAGAGCTTCGACATCACCGCGGGCGTCGCGCTCGCGAACGACGGCTCGGCAACCACCACCGACGCGTGCCAGGCGCTGACCGGCAACGTCACCGGCAAGATCGTGCTCGTCGATCGCGGCACGTGCTCGTTCAAGGCCAAGGCGCTCGCCGTCCAGAACGCGGGCGGCATCGGGATGATCCTCGCCAACAACCAGGCGAGCACCTCGCCGCCGACGATGGGTGGCGACAACACCATCACCGCCACGATCACGATCGGTTCGCTCTCGGTGACGCTCGACGAGGGCGCCTCGATCAAGACGAACCTCGCCGCCGGCGCGACGAACGCGACCTTGCATCGGCTCGCGGGCGTGGAGCTCGACGGCTCGCTCGACTCGACGCTGGTCGCCCACGAGTTCGGCCACTACCTCCACCACCGTCTCCAGATCTGCGGCACGCCGATGTGCAGCGCGCTGAGCGAAGGCTGGGGTGATTTCACCGCCCTGATGCTGCTCGCACGCGCTGGTGACAACCTGACCGGCGCGTTTCCGTTCAGCGTGTACACGACGCAGAGCTTCTCCGACGACGCGGCGTACTTCGGAATCCGCCGCGTGCCGTACAGCGTGAACACCAGCATCAACGCGCTGTCGTTCCGCCACATGGCCGACGGCGAGGCGCTGCCGGCGAATCATCCGTTCAACGGCTTTGGCAACAACGCCGAGGTCCACAACGCGGGCGAGGTCTGGGCCGCCGCGATGTGGGAAGGCTACGTCGCGCTCCAGCAGGCCGGCTCCAACTTCGACGAGGTCCGCCAGAAGATGGCGGAGTACGTCGTCGCCGGCCTGTTGCTCGCGCCCGCCGATGGCTCGCCCACCGAGACGCGTGACGCGATCCTCGCCGCGGCCCACGCCGCGAGCCAGGCGGACCACGACCTCCTCGTCGCTGCGTTCGCACGGCGCGGCATGGGGAGCTGCGCGGTGTCGCCTCCGCGCGAGAGTGGCGACTTCGTCGGGATCGTCGAGAGCTCGGAGGTCCGCGGTCGCGCGCTGCCGGGCGCGGCCAGCTTCGCCGATTCGGTCGAGAGCTGCGACAACGACGGCGTCCTCGATGCCGGCGAGACCGCACGGATCAAGGTGCCGATCACGAATCCCGGCCACGCGGCCGTGACCGACGTCAGCATCTCGCTCACCTCGACGACGCCGGGCGTGACGATCGTGTCGCCGCCGGTCGCGATCGGCACGCTCGCGCCGTACACGACGATGGACATCGAGATCGACGTCAAGCTCGATGGGACCGCGACCACCGCGATCGACGGCGAGATCGCGCTCGCCGTCACCTCGACGGGCAGCTGCCTCGACACCGTGACCACGCCGATCAAGATCCGGCTCAACGTCGACGAGGTCGCGGAGAGCTCCGCGACCGACACGTTCGACACCATCGGGAGCTCGTGGTCACCGGAGACCGACGGAGAGCCGGGCTGGAGCAAGATCCAGGAGACCGGGCTCGACGGGCTGTGGCACGGCGCCGACCTCGGTGCGGTCGCCGACACCAGCCTCGTGTCGCCGATCTTGACCGGCGATGCCACCACGCCGGTCGTCATCACGTTCACGCATCGCTACTCGTTCGAGTTCTCCGACGGCACCGCGTTCGACGGTGGCGTCATCGAATTCTCGCTCGACGGCACGACCTGGGCCGACGTCGCGACGCTCGGCATCGCGCCCGGCTATAGCGACACGCCGCTCACCGATTCCGGCAACCCACTCACCACGCGCAACGCCTTCACCGGCGACAGCCCGTCGTATCCCGGTACCAATCCGGTCACGCTTGACTTCGGCACGCAGCTCGCCGGCAAGCAGTTCCAGATCCGGTTCCGGATCGGTACCGACGAGGGCGCCGGCGGCCCGGGCTGGGAGATCGACGACGTCGCGTTCGCAGGCATCGTCGGTACGCCGTTCGCCACGGTGATCCCCGACGCCGGGGCCTGCGAGATCGATCCGCCGGGCGGCGGCGATGGTGGGTGCTGCGATGCCGGCCCGCTGGGCGCCACCAACGGGCTCGCGGCGTTTGGCGTGCTCGCGATGCTGCTTCGCCGGCGGCGCGCTAGATCTTCGTAGCCGTCCTGCGTGACGTGAAATGACACCCGGGCCGAAAGTGGCAAGGTGTCGACATGGCGTTCCAAGTTCAGATCGGAGATCAGCTGTTCCTCGAGGAGGGTGGCGAGGAGATCGGGGCGGTGCGCAAGGTCGCCCCGGATCACCTCGTCGTGTACGTCGAGGCCGCCGGTGACTTCGTCGTACCGGGCCCCTGGGTCCGCGCCGCTCACGACGGCAAGGTCGTCCTCGACCCCGCAAAGGTCGAGAACGCCGAGCTGCTCGCAGCGGCCGGGCGCGCACACGAGCGCGAGACCGAGCCCGAGCCCGGGCTCGAGCTCGACTGACGCTGACCACGGCGATCGGTTTTCCTGACCCGTTGTCATCGGGTGGAAGCTGGGGTGGGTTGGACTTGCTCTACCCTGGTCCTCATGCGCAGGCGGCTCGCGGTCATGCTGGTGGTCGGCTGCGGCTCGGCTCCCGACCACGCGCCGACCGATGGCCATGACGGCCCCCATGATGGCGCGGCGGCGGATGCGCTGGTGTCGCTCGATCCGACGCCCGGTCTGTATCGCGGGACCTGCGATGGCTCGGGCGCGGCCGCGATCGACTTCCTGCACTTCCTCGGCGTCAACGACGATGACCAGGGACTGCGCGTGTATCGACGCGCGACCACCGCGGCTCCCGTACAGCAGCTCGACATCACCATCCCGCTCGGCCTCGGCGGCAACGACGAGGCCGATCTCGAAGATCTGGCGCGCGTCGGCGATCGCATCTACGCGATCACGTCGCACGGCCGCAACACGAGCGGCGAGCTCCAGCCCGCGCGCTATCGCTTCGCCGCGCTCGACGTGACCGGTGCGGTGCCGGCGCTCGGCATCACGGTCGCGGGTTCGTCGTCGACGTTGCTCGTCGATCTGCTCGCCGCCGCGAACTGGGATACGCCCGACCCCGCGCTGATCGCCGCACTCGACGCGAGCTCGCAGCTCGACCGGGCCACCCGCGCGAACCTCGCGCCGGAGAACGAGGGCACGAACATCGAGGGGCTCGCTGCATTACCGAGCGGGCCGCTCGTGATCGGCTTTCGCAATCCACGGCCGAATAGCCGCGCGATCGTCGTGACGCTGACCAATCCCGACGCGGTCGTCGCCGGTCAGCCCGCGCACTTCGGCGCCGCGGCCGAGCTCGATCTCGGTGGCCTCGGCATCCGTGGCATGGCGTGGTCGCCCGCCCACGCGGCGGTGCTGATCATCGCCGGATCGCACGCGAGCGGTGGACCGTTCCGGATCTATCGCTGGAGCGGCACGCTCGGGGACGCACCGGTCGTCGCCGCCGACGTCACCGCGCCCGCGAGCGGTGCGCCCGAGGCCATCGTGCCGTACGCGAACACGCGAGACGTGCAGATCATCTTCGACCAGGGCGATGCGTTGATCGGCGGCGTCCGATGCAAGGACGCATCCGCCAGCAGCCGTGTGTTCACCGATGTGATCGTTCGCGTCGAGTGACGCCGTTCAGTTCTGGCAGCACTCGCCGCGCGCGCGGTATCTTCGGGCGATGGCAGATCTGACGCTCTACGCCGAGTCGACCTGGATGAGCCCGTGGGTGTTCCACGCGTTGGTCGCACTCGAAGAGAAGCTGCTGCCGTACAAGCTCGAGGTCGTCCCGCTGCCGATCCCCGCCGATCAGAAGGTGACGCTGAGGGAGAAGTCGGTGCTCGGCAAGGTGCCGATCCTCGTCGATGGCGAGTTCTGGGTCAGCGAATCGCTCGCGATCTCCGAGTACCTCGCCGAGAAGTATCCGGCTCCGGCGAACCCGCGGCTGTTCCCTGCGGATCTCGCCGAGCGCGCGCGCGCACGCCAGGTGATGTCGTTCCTGCGGACGAGCCTGTTCGCCCTTCGCGAGGATCGACCGACGTCCACGGTGTTTGGCCGCCCGACGATCAGACCGATGAGCGAGAAGGCCAAGGCCGACGCCGCAGAGCTCGTGCGTGTGGCCACGGCGCTGATCGCACCCGGTCACAAGAACCTGTTCGCGGAGTGGTGCATCGCCGACACCGACCTCTCGCTCGCGCTCATGCGTCTGATCGCGAGTGAGGACTCGCTGCCACAGCACCTCATCGACTACTCGCTCGCGCAATGGGATCGGAAGAGCGTGCGTCGCTACATCGCGCACCTGCCGACCAGCCCGTAGAAGGCGGTTGACAAAGTTCGACAACCTTCGTATTGAGTGCCTGTGGCGAAGGACGACGTCGACCGCCTCGCGCGGATGTTCAAGGCGCTCTCGAACCCGAACCGCCTGCGGCTGTTCATGAACCTCCTCGAGGAGAGCAAGCTCGACCTCGCGAAGGGCCGGATCCACGACTGCTTCCTCGCGAAGCTACTCGGCGGGCTCGAGCTCGGCGCTCCGACCGTCTCGCACCACGTCAAGGAGCTGGCCGACGCCGGACTCATCCAGACGCAACGCGAGGGCAAGCAGCTCATCTGCTCGGTCGATCCGAAGGGGCTCGCGCAGCTCCGTACGGCGCTCACCGTCGCCGGCAACTGATCCGCTGGGCGCGTCGCAACCCCCGACGCGCTTCTGGTTCGCACCAATACTTCGATACTTTAGAAACTATATAGGAGAGCCATGGCACACCACGACATCGTCATCGAGAAGTACGGATCCGCTTCCACCCTCAAGCAGCGCGAGATCGCGCCACGCGCGCCCACCGACGACGAGGTCGCGATCGACGTCGCGTACTCCGGGATCAACTTCGCCGACATCCAGATGCGTCTCGGCTTCTATCCGGACGCGCCGAAGAAGCCGTTCGTGCCGGGCTACGAGGTGAGCGGCAAGGTCTCCGCCGTCGGCAAGAACGTCCTCGACCTGCGCCCCGGCGATCCGGTGGTCGCCGGCACCTACTTCGGTGGCTACTCCTCGCACGTCACGATCCCCGCGCGTCAGGTCTTTCGCCTGCCGCCATCGATCGATCTCGCCGCGGGTGCCGCCCTTCCCGTCGCGTACTTCACCGCGCAGCTCTCGGTGTTCGAGATGGCTCGCGTGCGCAAGGGTGATCGCGTGGTGATCGAGTGCGCGACCGGTGGCGTCGGTGTGCTCGCGACGCAGATGGCGCGGTTTGCCGGCGCCGAGGTCACCGGCCTGACCTCGAGCCCGCACAAGCAGGGCTTCATCGAAGACCTCGGTGCGAAGGCCTACACCGTCGACGAATTCCGCAGCGATCCGAGCCTCACCGGCTACGACTTCATCCTCAACTCCTCCGGCGGTGCCCACATCAACTGGCAACGCGCCCGCCTCGGGCTCACCGGTCGCATGGTCTGCATCGGCCTCTCCTCGGGCGTCAAGGACGGCAAGCGCAACTACTTCCGGATCGGGCTCGCCGCGCTCCGCACTCCGCGCATCAGCGTGCTGAAGCTGTTCGATACCAATAGCGGCATCTTCGCGCTCAACGCGCTCCACGTGCTGCGCGACCCGGTCTGGATCGAGCGGCTCACGAAGTCGATGACGACGATCGAGTCGATGGGCCTCTCGCCGCACATCGGCAAGGTGTTCCCCGCGACCGACGTCTCGGCGGCACACGCCTTCCTCGAGACGAAGCAAGCGACCGGCAAGGTCCTGCTCGCCTGGTGATCTCTGGTCAATTCGCGCTGTCGCCGAGGCAGGTCGCGAGCTCGGGCGTCTCGGTCCAGCCGCACTGACCGTCCGCCTGGCGCGCGCAGGTCGCCGACTCGTAGCACGCGTACTCCGGTAGGAACTCGCAGGTGGAGATCACGCCCTCTTGATCCGAGCAGATCTGGCTCGAGCAGCCACCGACGAAGCACGCCGCGTCGGTGGTCTCGAGCATGCGGCGGTACACCGCGGTCGCGGTGCGACCCTTGGCCTTGCGGCCTTCGAACGAGAAGCTGTAGCGGTCGCCGGCGATGATGACGCCCGACGGGTTGAACAGGTCGGAGCCGATCGCCTCGAGCTGGCTCTCCGTCACGTTGGCATCGGTGAAGTCGATGTCGGCGATGTGCGCCTGGCGCGACGTGTTGAGGCCCTTCTCGGTCGTGCTGGAGCACGGCGCCGCGATGCAGCGAATGCCGTTGTCCTTGACCTTCGCGAACACGCCCGACGAGATCGAGTCGCTCTGCGAGACCCACACCTCGGTGACGATGAAGCGGCCCAGGCTCGGCTGCGGCGTCGAGTTCGTCTTCGCGAACCGGCCGCGCACGATCGCGTGGACGCCCGGCGACGCCGCCGACAGGTTGGCGGCCTCGACCAGCTTGTCGAACGCGCCGGCCGACAGGCCCGACTCGGACATGTCGAGCTCGGGCGTGTAGCAGCTGCTCTGCGACTTGCCGTCGTGGCAGGTCGTCGCGGTGCGGTTCAACCGATCGAGGAAGAACCCACCGCAGAACGGCGAGGCGCACTTGCGAAAGTCGGCCGAGATCTCGAAGTACGTGTAGGCCCCGTCGACCGCGCCATCGGCCTTGCCGTCGAGCGCCTCGTCGTCAGAGGTCTCGCCCGCGAGCTCGTCCTCGATGTCGGAGGAGGTACAGGCCGGAATGAGGGCGAGCGAAAGCGCCGCCGAAGCGAGAAAACCCAGGTTCTTCATCTCGAACACTCCCTAAGCAAACGATTGATGCGGCGCGTCTGAGCAACTCGTAGGCCGATGTAGGTCTCCACGGATCCACTTGATTCAATGTGAGTTTTTCGCGACACACCCGGCTGTCGCAGTGGCGATTGGACCTGCTACTGCGCCACGATGGCGCACCGCACCGATCAGCCGGCGTAGTAAGACGGGCCGATGCCGCGTTACGAGCTGACCGGAGAGTTCTTCTGGGCGATCGAGCTGGCCGACAAGACGCTCACCACGAGCGTCGGCCGGATCGGCATGAGCGGCCACACGAGGGTGAAGGCGTACGGCTCGGCCGCCGAGGCAAAGCGCGAGTACGCCGCGCTCGTCGCCGAGAAGCTCGAGCAAGGCTACGCGCTCGCCTCCGTCCCGCCACCGCTCAAGAAGCCCACGAAGAAGCCTGCGAAGCAGTCCGCACGCAAGAAGTGATCGTCGCGCGGCTACAGATCTAGGGACCCGCGCGCGGTCCTGCAACGAACATCTTCAGAGCAGCGAAATCGTTAGATCGACGAGCCCATGCTGTCGCCGGAGCGCTCGCCGTCGAACCATGCGATCGGCATCGTCGGACCGAGCTGCAGTGCGACCCACGATCGGTCATCGATCGCGATCACGCCCGCATGGCCTCCGGTGATCCGGTGGAGCTCCTCGAGCGACACGCGCACCGCGGCATCGAGCCCCGTCGCCTGGCGCATCGAGATGGTCCGCGCGAGCGCGACCCGCAGGATCGCCTCGCCGTCGCCGGTGGCCGACACGGCGCACGTGCCATCGGCCCAGGTCCCTGCACCGGGAATCGGCGAGTCGCCGACCCGACCGGCACGCTTACCGGAGATGCCGCCGGTCGAGGTCGCCGCGGCGAATCGCCCGCTACGATCGCGCGCGACCGCACCGACGGTGCCCCCGTCGCGTCGCGCCAGCGTCTCGGCGAGCCGCGTGCGTGCACGTTCGGTCACGAGCGCACCGGGCGCGGCGGCGGCGATCCCGACCTCGGCGGCGAACTGCCACGCCGCGGGGCCGGCGAGGATCACGTGCTGTCCGGCGTCGAGCACCGCACGCGCGAGGGCGATCGGCGTTCCGAGATCCGGAACCGCCGCGACCCCGCCGACCCGCTGGCTCGCACCGTCCATCACCGCCGCGTCGGTCTCGACGGTGCCGTCTCGCGTCAGCGCCGAGCCGAGCCCCGCGTTGAATTCCGGATCGTCCTCGAGCGCGCGCACGGACGCGACCACGGCGTCGAGCGCACTGCCACCGGCCGCGAGCAGCTCGTGTCCGACCCGTGCCGCCGCTCGTACACCGGCACGCAACCGTTCGTGACGTTCGGGCGCGACGGTCCCTGCCCCGCCATGGACCAGGATCACGTGCCGTCCGCTGCGCAGCGGAACCCGACGATCACGTGCCGCGCGGTGCTCGGCCGGCCGTGTCCGGACGCGCCGCGCCCGAGGCCGGCATGGTCCTCCCAGGCCGAACCCTTCACGATCATCTTCTCGGGGGCGTGCTCCATCGGCGTCGCCGTCCATTGAAAGACGTTGCCCGCGAGGTCGAGCACGCCGAACGGGCTCGCTCCCTCGGTGTGCGTGCCGACGGGTGTCGTGTCGCCCGGACCGTTCACCGCGCTGTTGAGCTTCGTGGCCTCGTACGCGTTCCCCCACGGATACGTCAGACCCGCCTCGCCGCGCGCGGTCTTCTCGAACTCGGCGCTGGTGGGAAGCCGGCGCCCGCCGCGCCACGCGCAGTAGCGCTTGGCCTCGTCGTGCGTGACGAGCACGACGGGATGGTCCTCGCGACCACCCGGTGGACGGCCGTCGCGCCACACGAACCGGACGACCTGGGTCTCGTAGTCCTGGTGGAAGCCCTGCGCTCTCCACGCGGCCGCATCGATCGCCGGGGCCGGTGCATGCCCCTCTGCGACGAACTCCGCGTACTCGACCTGCGTCACCGGCATGAGATCGATCTGGAACGCGGGGAGCTTGCTGATGTGGCGATCGGCTTCCTTGGCGAACCACGCGTTCTCGCGTGCGAGGTCGTTGCCGGCCGTCGCCTGATAATCGTCGTACGCGGTCGTGCGCTCCTCGGGCGTGGAGCCGGCGATGTAGTTACCGGCGGGGATCGAGATCATCCGCAGATCCGCGGCGGTCGACAGCGGCGAGTGCCCCGCGTTCGGGTTCGCCGGCACCGGCGGCGTGCCGCAGCCGACCACGACGATCGCGATCACCGCGTGCCTCATCGCTCTGTCTGCTCCGCGATCTTGGCCGCCATGATCCTTGCCAGCTCGGGAAGGTACTCTGGATCTGCGTGCAACGCGGCGACGTCGAGCTGCCCCGTCGGGATCGCGGGCGTCAAGCGTGCGACGGGTCCGGCGCGATCGCCCAGGATCCGTACCCGCGGGCGCGGCTCGCGCAGATCGACGTGCACGACCGACGAGAACAGCACGGTCCTCCCATCGGCACCACGCAGCGCCGAGGTCGCGAACACGAACCGCCCGTCGGGCGACCACACCGGTCCGCTCTCGTCGGTGAGCGGCAGATCCACGAGCTGCGTCACGAGCTCCGAGTTGCGCGCCATGCGCCACAGCTCGGAGTGCGCCGTGCCGTTGTGCAGCGCGGGTCGCGCGAACACGATGGTCGCGCCATCGGGGGAGAACGCGGGCGAGCTGTCGGCCGGGCCGGAGGTGAGCGCACGGATCGTTCCATCGGGAGCGCGCTCCTCGAGGTGGCTATCGAGCGCGCGCTCGCCGATCTGGGTGACCGAGGCGTAGATGATCGTGCCGTCGGACGCGAGCGACGGCGTGACCTCGTTGCCGGGCGCGGTGGTGAGGGTCGTCGCCGCACCTGGCTTGCCGTCCGGATCGATCGCCAGCTGCCACAGATCGAAGTCGCCTCCATCGCGGGTCGACGCGAACACGATCGAGCGGCCATCGCGAGCCCAGACCGGGTGGCTGTCGATCGCCGCCGGCTCCGCCGTCAGCCGCCGCGGTGTGGCGGAGAGCTGGAGCGGCGCGATCCACAGGCTCGTGCCATCGGTGCGCTCGCGCGTCGATGCGAATACGAGCCAGCGACCATCCGGCGAGACCGCCGGGTTCTTGTCCTGAACGATCGTGGTTGCCGGGGCGACCAGCTCGAACCGGCGGTCGCCGTGCTCGTCGATCGCGACGAGCCGGATGCCGCGTGGGCCACGCTCGGAGGCGACGATCGCGATCCGCTCCGGGGCGGATGGGGTTGCCGGCGCGGGCAGCCCGCAGGCGCAGACGGCGATCAATCCAAGGCAGGCGCGCGTCACCCGCGCACCGTAGCCGATCAGTTACTTCGGCGCCGGTGCAGGCGCTTCAGGGCGGCGTTCCTCTTCCGAGCTCGGCCCAAGGAACTCAGGGCCGCGAATCCTTGCATGTCTTTAGCGCATTTTCCTTGTCGGTGATCTGCACCTCGTGTCCAGGCTTGCCCTCTTCGTATGAGTTGCGGAGCTTACGGGCCAGCTCTGTGATCCTGGGAGTCTCGTTCTCGTTGCGCACTCTGTCGAGCGCGGCTGCAAAGGAGTTCTGCACGGCGCGACGGTAGGCGATGCATTGGTCGATCGTGTAGATCGCGTCTTCGACGAGTTTCTTTCGCGCTTCGAGGTCCTTCTTGGCCTGCTCGACGCGCTTCTCTCCTTCTTCGATCTCCTTCTTGGCCTGCTCGATTTCTTTGCCGATCTTGTTCTTCTCGTCGTCGGCGCTTGCGCGTGACTGATCCCTCTCGAGGTTGTTCTTCTTCTCCTTGAGCGCCTCGACGGCCTTCGTCTCTTTCTCGAGGTTGTTCTTCAGCTGGCGCGTGATGTTCTCGCTGACGCAGGTGACGGGCCCTCGCGAGCCACCATCACACCATTCGTGGACCTTGCTCCCCTGCGATTCACAGTTACTCCGGTGGTCACCATACGGGATGGACTTGCATCCCGCTTTTCCACGTGGCTGCGAGTCGACAACGGCAGCCGCTTCCTCGAAGTCGGAGAGCTTGTCGGCGAACGCCACCGATACGCCCAGCGCGAAGGTGGCCACAATGATGATCCTCACATTCCCCATACGTCCTCCTTGGTTGTCGATTGCGTGGTTGCGGTCATGAGCCATCCGGCAGATACGCCTTCCAGTAGCGTTCGAGAGCGGTGCTCGCGGCCATCCCGGGCGATCCGCCCTCATCCGCCGCGGCAAACGCTCGCAGCACTTGGGCGATCATGGTGTGCTGCGCCTGTGTGAGCGCGTCGACGAACGCCTGAAAACGCGGCAGCTTGATTCCCGTCTTCTGGTCGCGGCCTGGCTTGGTGAGGATGATGATCACCGTCCCCGAAGCGATCGACCACGCGCCCTGCTCGATGATCGAGCGCAGATACACTGGAAGCACGGCGACGAGGTGCCGCGTCCCGAGGAAGCCGAGCGCGTCGTAGCGCTTGATCAAGTACGCGCGGTCTAGCTTCTCCCAGCTCTCGCCGTCGAGGTGATCCTGGTAAGGCTCAACATCGAGGTACGTAGTCCCCCAGTCGCTGAATGCACCATCCGCGCTGATCGGCTCGGGCGGAAACGCGGCGCGGAGCTGCTCGATGAGCTGGACGTGATCAGGGAGGGGTTCTGGCTGCATGAGCTCTCCGTTGGGCTGGGCGGCGACGCTAGCCCAGCGTGCGCCGACACCGCAACATGCAGACGTTTCATGCGCGGCCGGCAAGACAGAAGCGGGCATGTCCGAGACTTGTCCGAAGTGCCGTCCGCCCGGCGGACGCTGCACCGATGCGAACCTGATCGATCAACCCCGGTCAGGAGAGACGGTCGTGGAGGGTCGCGGACGACCTGCTCAACTGCCTGTGCGGCGGTCGTCGTACCGTCGTCGCGGTCGCGACCGACGCTGCCGGCGCGTACCCTGCTCGACGGCTTGGGATTCGCGCATCGGTCGCCGGTGTTCGCGCCGCGCGGACCACCCGAGGTGTCCGACGATCCGAGCCCGGCCTTCGAGCCAGATTCGCCGCACCCGATGAGTGATCGCTTCCATCAGGATGGCACAGCTCCATCCCTCGTTCGCGCCCCGATGTTCCCGCGTCGCCCAGCGTCGCGAACACCACGGCTGCCACGATGACCCCGATCGCGATCCGGGCGGAGGGAGCCACCGGCTCGGGCCGCCCGCAGGCGCAGACGGCGATCAATCCAATACAGGCGCGCGTCACCCGCGCACCGTAGCCGATCAGTTACTTCGGCGCCGGTGCAGGCGCTTCAGGAGCAGGCGCAGGCGCTTCAGGAGCGGGATCCGGCGTCTCGGTCTTGGGAGCAGGTGCCGGCGCGGGTGCCTTCGACTTCTTGGTCAGGTTCGACATGTTCATCGTGTCGCCGACGTTCCTGCGGTCGGGCTCGACGCCAAACCTGACACCGACGATGAACAGGAACACCGCGATCGCGGCGCCGATGCCGGCGATCATGGCACTCGAGTGCGAGCCCGAGGTGCGCTGCTCGAACGACTGAAACTGCTGCTCCTGCTGCATGGGCCACGAGCTGATCGAGGTACGTCGCCCGATGATCGCCCCGATGATCATCGAGACCGAGAGGCCGAGCAGTACGAGCCCGCCGACCAGCGCCAGGGTGGCGATGGTCGGAGCCGGCCCCCCCCACAGCGCGACACCAAACAACCCCAATCCAGCGACGATCAATACGGCCGGGAGGATGCCGAACGCATCAACCGTCATCATGAATGCCATGCCCCCCAGCGTGAGGACGGCGATGACGGCGAGTGTCATGATGATCAATCCGGCGAGCATGGGGACCTCCGAGTGCTTCGATCTTTAGATGGAAACCGTACAAACCGCAATCGCAGGACTTTTCGAGTGTCTCGTTCGTTGATGATCGAGACTCGGGCCGAAACGGGCCTCCGAACGGCGGTATGACACCAGCTCTTCCTATCGGTTCCATGTTTGTGCTCGGAGTTATCGCGCCTCTGATTACAGCAGGTTGCGGCACACGCGGCGAGGCCGAGCCGCCTGCGAGCCGAACCGCTGCACCACCACCGACCGCACACGGCGTCTCGAAGGATCCCGCCGTCGCCGGGGAGACCTGTCTCGGGGTGACGGACAAGGGAATCTGGTCCGATCTCGACGACAAGGTGCAGATCGCGTTGCCTGCAAACCTCGCGAAGGACCGGGTCACCGCCCGGCTCGACAAGCACCACCAGCTGCTCGTGCTCGCGATCGATGGCTTCCCGCGCAAGAGCTATCCGCTCACCGGTCCCGCGACGCTCGAGGTCGGCCCACACAAGCTCGCGCTGCGCGCCGGCGACAAGGCCGAGCTCGCGAAGCTGCTCACTGCAGGCGCGCTCACCGAGACCACCGCGAAGCACGATCGCGACTGGGACGGCATCCCCGATCCGCTCGACGTGTTCATCGGTGCGAAGAAGACGGTGCTCAACGCCGACGCGTACACCGAGGGCTACATGGAGATGAAGTTCCCGATGGGCGACGTGCCGCGCGAGGTCGGCGTCTGTACCGACGTCGTCATCCGCGCGGTTCGCAACGCCGGTATCGATCTGCAGAAGGAGCTGGCCGACGACCTCGCACGCGCGAGGGCCGCCTATCCGATGATCAAGGGACGTGGCAATCCGCAGATCGATCAACGCCGCGTGCTGTCGCTGTTGCCGTACTTCAGGCGTCACTGGGAAGCCCACACCATCAAGCTCGATGACCCCAAGGATCCGCTGCGTCCCGGCGACGTGATCTTCATGGATACGTTCCCGTCGAAGTCGGGGCCCGATCACATCGGCATCATCTCCGACACGGTCGGCGAGTCCGGACTGCCACTGGTGATCAACAACTGGACCAACGGCACGGTGACCGCGGAGATGGATCTGCTCACGTTCGTGCCGGTGCTCCATCGCTACCGGCTCCCGGAGTGATCTGACGGCAATCGTCTCGATCATTTGATGATACCTTCGGGCGGCAGATGAGGCCGGCCTCGTGGGTCATCGCAGCGGCCCTGCTCGTCGGCGCCGGTCCCGCACACGCCCAGGAGTCGGGCTCTCGCGCCGTGGTCGATCAGGTCACGCTCGAGCCCGCGTCGATCGGCGGACAGCGGCTGCACGTCCACCTCTCGGCGCTGTCGCTGCAGGGCCAGGTGCTCGACGTGCTCGATTCGAAGTCGGTCAAGCTCCTGGTCAACGGCAGCAGGCTCGACGCGCCGTTCGGGATCGGGCGCTACGGCGCGACGAGCTCCGATACCGCGATCGTGATCATCGTGCAGTCCTCGATCGACTACGCCGAGGTGCTCCCGGTGATCGTCGATGCCCTCGACCAGAACGTGCTCGCGGTGTCCTCCGACCGCACGCAGGTCGCGATCCTGCCGTACGGAGAGTCGCTCGGCGCCGGCAAGCTCGGCAGCCTCAAGGCGGCGCGCAAGAAGCTCGGCTCGCTGACGAGCGACGGCAGCGTGGGTGATCCGCTGTTGCTCGATACGCTCGAGCGCGCGCTCGGGATGCTCAAGAAGGCGAAGACCGATCCCGTGGGACGCCCGCTGCGCAAGATCGTCGTCGTGATCGGCGATGGCCGGGATAGCTCGGCGGACCGCGACCGAGTGATCCGCATCGGCACGCGTGCGGCGAAGGACGATGTCCGCATCCACACGTTCGCCTACTCGCCGCGCGACCTCCGTCGCCCGCTGCTGCTGCTCGGCGAGCTCTCGAAGCGCTCGCTCGGCACGTTCCGCTGGGTCCGCGGCGCACGCACCGACTCCTGGACGCCGGCGTTCCAGCAGCTGCAGGCCGAGATCGCCCGGCAACTCGTGCTGACGTTCTACCTGCCGAACGACGAAGATCTCTCGAACAAGAAGCTCAAGATCGTCACGACGGGTCGCGTGGAGGTCACCTCGAACGAGCACAAGATCCCCGAGGTCGGCTGCGCCGGCCAGCCGTGCGAGCCCGGCGCGTACTGCGTCGATCGCTGCGTCAGCCCGCGTGCCGAGAGCGGACGCGGCGTCCTGGGCTGGGTGGTGGTCGTCGGCGGGATCATCGTCGGCGCGATCGTCCTGCTCGGCGTGATCGGGTGGTTCATCACGAAGCGCCAGCAGGCCGCCGTCGCGCAACCCAGCGTCCCGCTCGCCCCCGGGTCGGTACCGCCGGCGCCCGTCGTGAAGACCAAGCCGCCGAAGAGCAAGCCACCGAAGCTCGCGCCGGCACCGCCGGCGAGCATCGCGCCACCTGCACCGATCACCGGGCCGCGGTTCTACGTGATGACCGGCCCGCGTACCGGCGAGGAGATCGCGCTCAGGCACGGGTTCCTGATCGGCAAGGCCCCTGGTTGCGATCTGCTGATCGACGACGGCTACACCTCGGGGCACCACGCGCAGATCGGCATGGACCACTTCGGTAACTGCAGGATCTACGATCGCGGCTCGACCAACGGCTCGTTCGTCAACGGCGTGCGCACCACCGAGTACGTGCTCGAGCACGGCAACACCGTCAAGATCGGGTCCACCGAGCTGCGGTTCTTGGCACAATAAGGAGCTGTATGGGGAAGTACCGAGCTTCGGGGAGACTCATCATCGGCGGTCAGGAGTTCCAGACCGACGCGCCGATCGTGAACTTCCGCGAGGGGCCGCGGTGGGACGCGACGCTCGAGACGTGCATCGCGACCGAGACCGATCCCAATCCGTTCGCCCTGTGCAAGATGCAGGCACCCGGCAAGTACAGCCCCTACGATGGCGACGGCGGGCGCACGGCCACGGTGCGCTATCAGCCGCGTCACTCGCTGCGGCAGAAGCAGTGGAACAACGGGCTCAACGCCCCCTACGACGCGGCCAAGCAGGTGATCCGGCAGTTCATGATCCACCACGACGGCTGCGCGACGGCGGACATGTGCTTCAGCGTGCTGCAGAACGAGCGCGGGCTGTCGTGTCACTTCCTGGTCGATAACGACGGCACGATCTTCCAGACGCTCGACCTCGCGCTCGAGGGCTGGCATGGGTCCGAGCTCAACGCGTCCTCGATCGGGGTCGAGCTGTGCAACCGCGGCGACGCTGCGAAGGAGCCGGTCTACTACTCGAAACGGAACATGAAGCGCGACGTCAAGCCGTGCAAGATCAACAACCACCTCATCCGGTCGTTCAACTTCACGGAGGAGCAGCGGGACGCGATGCAGCGCCTCGCGCGCGCGCTGCTCCGCCTCTTGCCGAACCTGCCCGCCGAGTATCCGCAGTCGAGCCCTGGGCAGCAGGCACTCGTCACGTTGCCGTTCGGCGATATCTCGCGGTTCTCGGGCTACATCGGCCACTACCACCTGACGAGCAACAAGTGGGATCCCGGCCCGTGGGACTTCAAGGAGTTCTGCCAGAAGATCCGCGGCGCGTTCTGCTGGCCGGCGTTCCCGCGCGGCGAGCCCGCGAAGAAGGAGCAGACGCAGCCGGTCGTGCCGGACCAGTCGAGCGCGGTCAAGGACGAGGCCGACATGCTGTACGCGCTCAACGAGGCGCGCGCCGACGGCGGGTACTTTCCCGTCGGGCCGTGGGGCGAGGCGCGGCTGTGGCATGGCGGCATTCACCTCGCGGCCGCCGAGCGATCGAAGGTGTTCGCGCCGTTTCCCGGCAGGCTCGTCGCCGCGCGCATGGCTCCGAGCTCGCCGATCGGCTCGGTGAACTTCGTCCTCTTGCGCCACGAGATGCGGCTCGCCGAGCGCAAGCTCGAGTTCTATTCGCTGTACATGCATCTCGCCGACGAGGTCGCGAACGAGCCGCTCGAGTGGCTGGGCAAGGCGCGCACGACCAAGGACGGCAAGCCGCGAGAGCTCAAGCGGGGCGAGGTCTGGCTGCTCGACGAGGCGGTCGAGGCCGGCTCGATGATCGGGCGGGTCGGGGTCGCGGGTCCAGGCGATCTCGCGAAGGCGCAGATCCACGTCGAGCTGTTCTCGAACTCGGATCTGTTCGAGGCCATGGTCGGGGTACCGTGGGAGACCGTCGACGGCACGAGCGGCGGACGGTTCTGCGATGCGCCGCGCATCAACACGGTCATCGATACCAACAGGGACGACACGCTCTCGCGCGAGGAGCTCAAGTCCTTCTACTCGGCCGGCGCAGGCGCGGCGATGCATTACCTCGTCACGCGCCACGTCTCGGAGTGGACCGCCGAGCCGAACTGGGGCGAGGCGCTTCGCTTACCGAAGGACTTCCGGAAGATGAGACCCGAAGCGATCGACACCCTGGTCTCCGAGCAGATCACGCCGGGGCTGTGGTGGGACGAGCGCGTCGCGGCGCACTGCAGGTTGCCGTCCGACGGGGTGGTCCACCACTACCACCCGATCAGCTTCGTGCGCTGGCTCAACGAGAAGCTGATCGACGCGGCTGCGCAGGCCGGCCCCTCGGACATCGACCCGAACCAGGCCGGCGAAGTGCCGCCCGGGATCACCGACGACCGTGACGGCGTCGGGATGGTGTCGACCGATGCGTTCGTCGAGGACACGTGCAACGAGAAGCTGACGCTCAAGGAGCTCGTGCTCGGGTTCGATGCGCCGGAGTGTGGGCCGTGAAGCGCAAGCCCGAGGTGGTCCCGAGCCGATCCGGCGAGACGAAGGCCTGGAGTCCACCGACGCGCCGCGCGTTCGTGCAGATGCTCGCGGCCGCGGCCGCGGCGGTCGCGCTACGCGATCACGACAAGGTGCCCGCGCAGCCGACGCTCTGGATCGGCCACCACTAGCAGCCGGATCGTCGACGTCGACGACGAGGATCAGAAGAATGCTGGAGCCCTTCAGGTGGTCAGGATCCGGCAATTTGACGCGTCCTGGTGGGTTGCCGGCCCTGCGGAGCCACCGATCGACCGGCCACCGATCTCCGGGTGGCGCGCGAGCCAAACGAGATCGTGTATCGTCCGTCCCATGACGGTGCGCCGCCTGATTTCGATGCTGAGCGTCTGCGTGGTTGCTTCGGTGACGGTCGTCGCGGCCCAACCCAAGCAACCGCCCAAGGCTGACAAGAAGGGACCGGCCGTGCCGGCCAAAGCCACCACTCCGGCGAAAGCCCCGACTCCAGCACCCCCGCCGGCCGATGCGGGCTCGGGTGCGGGCAGCGCGGTGCAGATGACCGAGGACCCGCCGCCGAAGGACGTCGAAGGACGCGACGAGAATCCGGGGGCGCCGGGCGGCTCCGGCGAGGTCGCGGTCACGATCACCGCGCCGGTGAAGAAGGCCAAGGCGGGCTATCCGATCGAGGAAGCGCTGCGGCCGATCAACTTGCCCGCGAACATGTCCGAAGTCTCCATCGGCCCCCACGCACAGCTCGGACTCGGTGGCGGTGCGGACGGCGCGCCGTACATGGGGAGCGACGCGCTTCGCGCACGGTACGGCATCACCCGCCGGGTCCAGATCGGCCTCACGTACCTGGTCGCCGGGATCTACAACGATCGCGACGTCGATCCGATGAGCATCAAGGACAAGCAGGCGTTCCATGGCGGCAAGGCGGTCGGGCTCGACGTCACCGTGCTGCTGCGGGACTGGATCGGCGTGCGCGTCGGCGTGCCCGTCTACATCAAGCCGGTCGCGGTCAGCCTCACCCTCGGCGCGCCGATCAAGTTCACGATCGGCGAGAAGTTTGCGGTCGGTGGCCTCGACGATCTGCTCAACATCAAGCTCAAGCGGTTCGCGCCGAGCTTCTATCAGGAAGCCACCAACGCGCTCGGTGCCGTGAGGGACGAGACGACCGCGCAACAGTCCGATGGCCAGCTCCGGATCTCGGCGTTTGGCGTCTACAACCACAAGCCGAAGACCGCGTTCATCGGGCGAACCGGATTTGCGGTGGAGAACTTCAAGACGGCCAAGTCGAGCGGCGGTGGCCTGTCCTACTTCATGCGGGTTGGCGCCAACTACTCGCCGCGCAAGTACCTCGACCTCGGCTTCTCGATCGGCTTCGACGACCTCGGCGAGACCGGAACTTTCGGCCCCGCCGGCTTCATCGCGTTCCGGATCTGAGACGTCAGTCGCGCGGCGCGGCATCGGCCGCGTCGGCGGGTACCGCGTCGACGACGCCGGCATCGCCCGGTGGCCGTGCAGCCTCGGTGCTCGCGCCTTCTTTCGTGAGCACCTCGAACTTGCGCACGCCGACGAGCTGACCGCCGACCGTGTACGTCGTGCATGCCCACATGCCGGTCGGATCCTGCGGCATGTCCGCGACCGGAAACACGCTGCGGAACACGGCGTCGTCGCCATCGCACGCGAGCTGCTCGGGGGTCACGCGCGCGAGCTCGCGTCCCTTGTGCGTCCACGCGTGCTCGACGCGCTCCTTGAGCCCGCCCGGCTCGCGCAGCATCGAGCCGCAACGCAGGTTGTCGAGCTGGTTCGCGCGCATCGCGTGCTTGCTCGGCGGCAGACACTCGTACGAGCTGAGCGTGCCGTGACCCACGGAGGTCTCGGGCATCGCGAGCGGTGCCGGCGGGATGAACTTGCGGCCGACGTAGACCGCGAGGAACAGCGCGACGGTCATCCCGACCGTGAGCAACGCGCCCTGCGGTGATAGCACCTGCCGGATCGAGAACGACAGCAGCGCGACCGAGGCCGGCGTCGCGAGCGCCGCGACGAACAGGCCATTCAGGTGATCGAGCCCGACGACGAGCGGCAACAGGACGTTGAGCACGCCGAACATCGCGAGCCCGTACATCGCGGCGGCGAGCAGCCGGCGCTCCATGATGAAGTTGTCGAACACCAGATCCATCGTCGAGACCACCGCGCACACGAGCAGGAGCGGCGCGATCCACCAGTTGAACGACGACAGCGACCACGTGGCGCTCGAGGCGTAGAGCGGCGTCAGGAAGAAGAACATCTGCTGGTAGAACTGCTTGATGACGTAGTTGGTGGCGACGCGGACGCCCTTGCGTGCGATGCCCTCCTGCTCCCTGCGGTTCGCCGGCCCGACGATGAAGCGCAGCGCGACGAACATCAGCAACCACGAGATGAACAAGGCCATCATGACCTTGTCGGCGTGCGCGAGGCCGGCGCGCGCGAACAGCATCACGCCGACGCCGAACGTGAGCGCGAAGAACGAGTGGAACCACCACAGCCGCTTCAGGATGCGCTTGAGCTTCCCCGGCGGCGGGGCGGCGGGATCTGCTGCGGCCTGGCCCAAGCGCGTAGTCTAGCGCGAGCCGCCACTCGCTAGGACGAGCTGGCGATCAACTCGCGAAAGCGCTCGAGCGCGAGTTCGAGGCGCGCGAGTGGTGGGCCGAACGAGAACCGCAGGTGGCGGCGGAACCGCGACGGCCGCCCGCCGCGGCGCTTGCCGGGATTGACGTCGAAGAACTCGCCCGGCACGGTGATCACGTTGCGCTCGAGCGCGGCGCGAAAGAAGCTCATGCCGTCGCTGATCGACGCCGGCAGGTGCTGCGCCGACGCCCAGATGTAGAACGTGCCCTCGGGCGGAAGATCGACGGTGAAGCCGAGATCGCGCAGCCCGTTGAGGAGCTTGCCGCGCTTCTTGCCGAACTCGGCGTGGATCGCGCGCGTCTCGGCCATCGCCGCGGTCGGAGCGAGCAGGTCGATCGCCTTGCGCTGCAACGGCCGCGAGCCACCGCCGTCGAGGAACGAGCCTGCAGACGCGCAACCCTCGATGATCTTCTTCGGCGCGACGGTCCACGTCACGCGCCACCCCGGATAGCGCCAGTTCTTGGTGAGCCCGTCGAGGATCACGACCGGATCGCGATCGACATCGTCGACGTAGCGCGCGGCGGTCTCGATCATCCCCTGGGAGACGAGATCGGGGCGCCACACGTAGTGCGAGTAGAACTCGTCGAGGATCAGCGCGCAGTCGAGCTCGCGGGCGACCGAGACCCACTCGTCGAGATCGGCGCCGCCGATCACCTTGCCGGTCGGGTTCGACGGGTTCGAGAGCAAGATCGCCGACAGCCCGCGCCCGAGGATCTCGCGCCGGAGATCGCTCGCCGAGAACGCGTAGCCACGTTCGCCCTCGAGCAGGATCGGGATCGGCGAGAACAGCCGGAAGACGTCGAGCAGCTCCTCGTAGGCGGTGTAGTCCGGCAGGAAGTGGCCGAGGTTGATGTGGCCGAGCGAGGCGGCGACGCGCGTCAGCGCCGAGCGCCCCCCGCCCGACACCGCGACGTTCTCGGCGCTGTACTTGCTGCCGCGGCCGCGCCGGAACAGCTCGTTGTAGTAGTTCGCGATCGCCTCGCGGAGCTCCCACAGCCCGGCGACCGGCGCGTACTCCTGGTCACCCTCGAGGATCGCGAGGTCGGTGATGCGCGGCGGTGCGCCTGCCAGATTCCCGCTCTCGGGCATGCCCTGCCCCAGGTTCGCCCAGTCATCCGACGACGGCGAGTAGCCGCGTTTCTGCGCCTCGGTGGTCACGTAGATGACGCCGGTGCGAGGGACTTCGCGAAACGCCGCGAACGATGGCGGCTCGACGATGGCCAGGGGGCCGGTACCGGTCTTTGCACGTGGGAACTGCGTCATGCTTGGTCTCTCGCTCCGAGCTGGGAGGAGCTCCTCTCGGGGCGAACCCTATCAGGTTTGCCCAGAGCGTCGAACACGTGCGCCGCGTCCTGCCGATGATAACCTCTCGACCATGAGAGCCGATCCGAGCCGGTTCGATCGCGTCGCGGCGCATCCCGAGTACGGCACGGCACCGAACGAGCCGGTGCTGCCGGCGGATGCCAGCGTCGGGGTCTCCGCGATCGCCGCCCCGCTCTCGCTGTCGCTGTTCGGGATCGTCTTCCTCTTGATCGCGATCACGCTGCTCGTCGAGATCCAGCCTCCGCTCGCGTTCTCGATCATCTTCATCGGTGGCGCGCTGGTGTTCATCCTCGGCGGGCTCGGGACGCTCGGCAAGATCTACCAGTTCCGGAACGCCCCGATCGCGCGCTGCATCGCGGTGATCATCAAGGAGCGCACCGAGGTGACCGGCGGCGGCGAGGATCGGTCTGCGAGCACGTCCTACTACACGACGTTGCAGATGCGTGATGGCACGCGCATCGAGTACCTCACGTACCGATCGCTCGTGGGTCGGGTCGCGGTCGGTGACATCGGGGTCGCGTACGTCAAGGCGCACTCGCTGGTCGAGTTCATTCGGTTCGACGTCGACTGATTCTGGAGACTGCACGGTGTGCTAGCGTGTCGCCGTGTCCGTCTGGCAGTCGGTGAAGGACCAGGGCCGCGTGGTCGACCAGCTCCGCCGGGCGATCGAGCGCGACCGCGTGCCCCATGCATATCTATTCTCGGGCCCGTCTGGAGCCCCGATGTACGACACCGCGATCGCGCTCGCGATGGCGCTGTCGTGTACGACGGCACGCGGTGAAGGCTGCGATCCCGACCGGCAATGTGATTCGTGCGCGAAGATCGCCACGAACATCCATCCCGATGTAGTGACGCTGCTGCGCGAGGGCGCCGCCCAGATCATTCCGATCGAGAACGTCCGCAGCCAGGTGATCGCGCGGATGGGCATGCCGCCGCACGAGGGCGAGGTGCGCGTGTTCGTCGTCGAGGAAGCCACATCGATGGCGCCACCCGCCGCGAACGCGCTGCTCAAGACGCTCGAGGAGCCGCCGGCGCGCACGCTGTTCGTGCTGTGCACCACCGCCCCCGAACAGCTGCTCCCCACGATCCGCAGTCGCTGCCAGCGCGTACGCTTCGCGGGTGGCACCGCGCTGCCGACGGATGCAGATGCCGCACGCGCGGAGCGAGTCGCCGCGCTCGGGGAAGAGCTCGCGGCAGATCGCCACGAGCCGACCCTGCCGTCCCGGATCTCCGAAGGCAAGGGCGATGCCGCACCGGTGCTCGTCGCCGCCGCGCAGCTCCTCCACGCCCGAGCCCATGCCGCCGCTACCCGTGACGACGCCGATGCCGCCCGTCGCGCCGCATCTCGTGCGCAGACGATCCTGTCGTGGCACACGGCGCTCGCGATCCACAACGCGAACCCGCAGCTCGCGATCGATGCGCTGATCGCGCAGCTCGCGCGGCTGCCACCCACCGCACCATGACCGACGACGAATCACCGAGCGAGAGCGACGACGGCCCCGACGACGCCGCCGTTGCGGGTGGTCCCGCGGGCGAGCCACGACGCAAGCGCAGGCGACGGCGCAGGCGTGGCGCTGGTGATGCGCCCGATCGACCGGACGGCGCCGCGGCACAAGCAGACCCGCGACCGGCGGGCGAGCCGGAGCAGGCGCGCCCGCCCGAGCAGGCGCGGCCGTTGGAGCAGGCGCGGCCGCAGCACGGTGGACGCGAGCGTCGGCAGTACAACGAGCGCGGCGGCGGCCAGAGCGCACCGCGCGATCCGAGTACGGGCGCGCCCGATCCCGGCGCCGAGCAGCGAGCTGCTTCCGACGGCGGCGCTGCGAACGGCGCCGATCAGGTGACCCCAGCACGTGTGGACGGCGAGCCGCCGCGGGGGGACGGCGCACCCGGAGGACAGCCACGACGCGAACGCAGCCGGCGCGGTCGCGGTCGCGATCGCGAGCCACGCGGGCCCGGCGATCCGCAAGCACGCGAGCCTCAAAGCGCGCAACCAGGTCCCGACCCGCAGACGGCGCAACAGGCCCCCGATCAACGCGCGCGCGATCAACGCGGCGGTCGAGACCAGCGCGGCCCGGATCAACGTGGGCGCAGCCAGGATCAACGTGGGCGCGGCCCGGATCAACGTGGTGGGCGCGGCCCGGATCAACGTGGTGGGCGCGATCAGCGCGGGCCAGATCAACGCGGCGGCGGTCGCGGCGGTCCGGATCAACGTGCCGACCGCGGCGGAGCGCCGCCGGATCGCGAGCCGCAGCTCCAGGCGCCCCCGATGGCGCGGCTCGAGCAGCAGCAGCGCCGGCCGTCCTCCGAAGATGCCGATGACGTCGCCCCCGAGGCGCCCGGGATCGCGTGGGGCACCGACGACGCCGGACCGCCGCCGGTGGTGGTGCTCGCACCGGACCTGCCGGAGGAGCCGCCGCACGACGACGAGGATCCGCTCACGGTTCCGCTGCTCGACGCACCGGCGACTCGCCTCGGTGACGATGTCGTGAGCGCGTGCGGTGTGCGCTTCGTTCCGAGCGGCAGGCTCACCTGGTTCGACTGCGGCGATGCCGACTACGCGGCCGGCGAGCGCGTGCTCGTCGATAGCGAGCGCGGCTCGCGGCTCGGCTGGGTAGCCGCCCCGCCCGCCCGGCGAGCCGTCGCGAGCCGGGATCGGATGCGGCGCGTGATCCGGCGCGCGAACGACAACGACCTGCGCGGCGAACGCGAAGGCGACGCCGATCGCACGCGAGCGCTGCGAGTGGCCAAGGACAAGGCCGCGGCGCTCGGGCTGCCGCTCAAGGTGTTTCGCGTCGAGCTGTCGGGCCAGCTCGGTCGCGGTGCGAAGCTGAACGTCTACTACACGAGCGACGAGCGGATCGATCTCCGAGACTTCATCCGCGACGTCGGCACCGAGATCGGCGGCGCGCGGATCGAGCTCCGTCAGCTCGGCGTGCGCGACGAGGCGAAGGCGGTCGGCGGCATCGGCTCGTGCGGGCTGACGTTGTGCTGCACGACGTGGCTGCCGGACTTCGTGCCGGTCTCGATCAAGATGGCGAAGGACCAGGGGCTCGTGCTGTCGCCGACGAAGGTGTCGGGCCAGTGCGGGCGTCTGAAGTGCTGCCTCGTCTACGAGCAGGCGGGCTACGCCGAGCTGCGCAAGGGCCTGCCGAAGCTCGGCAAGCGGGTGATCGGCGCGCGCGGTGAAGGCCGCGTCGTCGAGGTCGACGTGCTGCGGCAACGCGTGCGCGTGTCGTACGGCGCGGGAGACACCGAGGTCGTTCCCGCGGCCGAAGTGAAGCCGCTGTTCCCGTCGGGAAGTCAGCCGCCGCGTGGTGGGAGCGCTCGTCCCGAGCACGAGCCCGAGGCCGACGACAGCACCGACAACACCGACGATCCGAGTGCGCTGGCCAAGACTCCATACAATGTCGATCTGAACGCTGGTGTGTCGGGCGCGCACGAGGAGCCCACCGACGATCCCAGCGCCGCCGAGCCGACCGACGATCCCAGCGCCCACTCGGATCGCGACGCGCTCGGCGATCTCGCCGACGGGTCGGAGATGCCCGAGAGCGATCCCTCGCGCGATCCGAACATCGACGACTGACATGACCACCTCCTACATCACGACGCCGATCTACTACGTCAACGACGTGCCGCACCTCGGGCACGCGTACACGACGATCGTGTGCGATGCGCTGGCCCGGTTTCATCGCATGCGCGGCGACGACACGCGCTTCCTCACCGGGACCGACGAGCACGGCCAGAAGGTCGAGGAGGCCGCGAGCAAGCGCGGGCTGACGCCGCACCAGCTCGTCGACCAGGTCGCGCCGCGGTTCGACGAGCTGTGGAAGCTGCTCGGGATCACGGACTACCGGTTCATCCGCACGACGAGCGATCGCCACAAGCGGGTCGTCGCCGAGCTGTGGAAGCGGATCCGCCGCGAGAGCCCCGACGATCTCTACCTCGCGTCCTACCAGGGCTGGTACTGCGTCGGCTGCGAGGCGTTCTACACCGAGAGCCAGCTCGGGAAGGATGGCGAGACGTGGGTGTGCACCACCCACAAGCGCCCGGTCGCGTGGCTCGACAAGGAGCGCAGCTGGTTCTTCCGCCTCTCGAAGTATGCCGAGCCGCTGCTCGCCCACATCGAGGCGCATCCCGAGTTCATCCGCCCCGAGGCCTATCGCAACGAGATCGTCTCGTTCCTCAAGGGCGGGCTGCGCGATCTCAGCATCTCGCGCACGAGCTTTTCCTGGGGCATCCCGGTCCCGGAGCCTGATCCGGAAGGCCTGGCGCACGTCATCTACGTGTGGCTGGACGCGCTCACGAACTACCTCTCGGACCTGTGTCCCGACGACGGTTCGATCGGCGGCCCCGACGTCGCGAAGTACTGGCCGCACGCGATCCACGTCATCGGCAAGGACATCCTGCGGTTTCACACCGTCTACTGGCCCGCGTTCCTCATGGCAGCGAAGCTGCCGCTGCCGGTGGGCATCTTCGCGCACGGCTGGTGGACGGTCCGCGGCGAGAAGATCTCGAAGTCGATGCCGGCGACGCGGATCGATCCGCTCACGCTCGCCGATGCGCTCGGTGCCGGGTCGACGTTCGGCCGCGCGATCGGGGTCGACGCGATGCGGTACTACCTGCTGCGCGAGATCCCGCTCGGCAACGATGGCGACTTCACGTTCGAGTCGCTGTTCGGGCGCTTCAATGCCGACCTCGCGAATGATCTCGGCAACCTGATCAATCGCAGCCTGACGATGATCACGAAGTACTCTGCCGAGCATCCGCCGCGGCGCGACGATCAGTTCTACACGACGGGCACCGAGAATCCGTACTGGCAGCTCGAGGTGCACGCGCTCGAGACCTGCAAGCACGCGGCTGCGCACCTCGAGGCGTTCCAGCCATCGCGAGCGCTCGAGGACATCTGGAAGTTCGTCGGCGTCGCGAATCGCTTCATCGATCAGACCCAACCGTGGGCGATGGCGAAGGCGAAGCACCCCGCGCTCGGACACGCGCTGTGGTGCCTGCAGTCGAGCCTGTGGCTGATCTCGCGGCTCGTCGCGCCGGTGCTCCCCGCGACCTCGCACACGCTGCGCGGATGGATCGGCGACACCACGCAGCTGCAGTGGCCGGAGAGCGCCGATGGTCGCGTGCTCGTGCAGGCGCCGGCGAGCTTGCACTCGAGCCCGCCGCTGCCGCTGTTCCCGCGGCTCGACGACAAGGCGCAGCAAGCGATCCTCGCGGCGGTGGTCGGTGATGCGGCCGCGCCACCCGCCGCGCCCGCGCCGGCGGCAGCTGCGAAGCCCGACGCGCCCGAGGTTGCCGTCGGCTCACTTACCTACGACGACTTCGCGAAGCTCGAGCTGCGCGTCGGAACGATCGTCCAGGCCAGTGCCGTGCCGAAGGCGAAGAAGCTGCTGCAGCTCGCGGTCGAGCTCGGCGAGGCCAAGCCGCGAACGATCGTCGCCGGGATCGCCGAGGCGTACGCACCCGATCAGATCGTCGGCAAGCAGGTCATCGTCGTCACGAATCTCGCCCCGGCGACGATCCGCGGGATCCGCTCCGAGGGAATGATCCTCGCCGCCGGTGAAACAGCCATCCTCGGACTTTCCGCGCTCGACCACGACGTGCCACCCGGAACCCGAGTACGATAGGCGCGAGCATGTCGGAGCATCGTCGCGCTGCACGCCTCATGGTCAACGCCCCCGCGGTGGTCGAATCGATCGGCCAGGTCACGATGTCGTTGCACCCGAACCTCGCGTCGGTGTTTCGTCGGGTCGAGGCGGATCCCAGCACGGTCGGCCAGCGGTTCCCCGCGGTCGTTCGCGATCTGTCGACCAACGGCGCGTTCATCTCCGGGCCACCCCTACCGCTGCTCTCCCGGGTCGCCGTGAGGTTCGAGGTCCGCGGGATCGGCCCGATCGACGCGGTCGGCTGGGTCTTGTGGCAGCGGACCGACGACTGCGAGCTCCCGCTCGACAACGGTGGCGGCAAGACGACGCTGCCCAAGGGCTTCGGCGTGCTGTTCGAATCCATCCCGCTCGAGACCCGAGCGGCGATCGCGGCGCTCGTAGCGAAACAGTGAGCGGCGACCGCGTCCTTCGAGGGAATTTCCTCCCGGTGACGCAGGTCGACAGCCAAGAGCCGAACGCATGACGCGACACCGATTTCGCCCGCGCTATCGCGGTATCGCGTACACGTCGATCGGGGTCGGCGGCTCGCTCGCGATCGTGGCCTCGGCCGTCGGGTTCGTCGCACTCCCGCTGATCACCGGCGTGCTCGGCGTCGCGGCGGGCGTGGCCTACCTCGGCTCTCCGATGTGGCGGCTCGTGGTGATCGCCGATGACGACGGCCTCGAGGTCAGCTCGGCGAAGCGCAAGCGGTTCCGGGTCGCGTGGGGAGACGTCGTGAAGGTCGTCGCGTCGCCGACGACCCACTCGTGTTTCGTCGACGGTGGAGGCCCATCGAAGAGCCTGCTCGTGCCCGGTGTTGGCGCTCCGGCGCCGTACGATCTCGAGGACCGCCCCACCCTGTTCGCGGCGATCCTCGCGCACGTGGCCGCCGACAAGGTCGAGACCGTCGAGACACTCGAGCAGGCGATCGCGGAGGCCAAGACCGCGACGAAGCCAGACGCCGGAGCGACGACGCCCTCGTAGATCCTCTGGCGTCCGCACGATTGACGCTTATATTCGTCACCATGCTGGAAACTCTGGGTGTCGTCACCATGTGGGCCGGCCTGCTGCTGATGCTGGTCGGGGGGCTGTGCTTCATCATCGCGGCGTTTCGCGAGAGTCTGCTCTGGGGTCTCGGCGTGCTGTTCCTGCCGTTCGTCTCGCTGATCTTCCTCATCCTCGCGTGGCCGCGCGCCAAGGGACCGTTCTTCATCCAGCTCTACGGCCTCGTGGCCATCCTGATCGGCATCTTCGCGCTGTCGGCGACTCTGCCAACACCTTGGCGGTAGCCACTTGCGCGGACCGTGACGGTCCACGACCATCGAGCGATGTCGACGACGCGGTGCAGGGAGTGCCACGCATCGATCCCCGTGCCCGACGCGCTCGACGCGCTGGTGATGCACTGCCAGTACTGCGGCGTCAATCAGCCGGTCCCCGACGCCGAGTCGCGACGGCGATTGCTCCTCGAGGAGCAACGCGAGGCTCGCCTGCACGCGGCTCGCGAGGCCGAGCTCGCGCGCGAGAACCGGCGCGAGGTACGTGAGGAGCAGAACCGCGAGAAGGATCGCAAGGAAGCGAAGCGCGGGCGTTGGTTCACCTGGCTCGCCACGCTCATCCCGCTGCTGATCGCCCCGACGATCATCGCGATCACGGTGTTCGACGCGCCGGCCCGCCTCGGCTTCGGCGCCTCGGGATCCGATCGCCTCGAGCAGATGCAGACGCAGCTGACCAGCACCGGCTGCACGGTGGTCTCCGCGATCGGCTCCGAGTACGCGAACAGCAACGTCTCGCAGCTCGTCCAGGTCGACCCGCAATGCATCCGGGTGTTCGCCGCGGGCGGCGGTGGCCACAACACGCTCTCGCTGCGCCTGTTCTCGAGCGCCGGTAAGGAGGTCGCGCACGCCAAGGACACGACCGATCCGCAGCTGACCTACTGCGCGACCGCGGCGGACACGATGCGCTACGAGATCAAGATCGGGGTCGCGTCGAAGGGCCGGCTGAGCCACATGGTGCTCGCCTGTCCCGATCCGGCGAACCAGCCGCCCGTCGAGACCCCGCCGAAACCTGGTGGCACGACGAAGCCCGCCGAGCCGACCAAGCCTGCCGATCCGCCGAAGCCGTCGAAGCAGCGACCGCCGAAGGTGGGCTGAGCCGCGAGGCTGCTGCTCGTCTCAGACCGGCGTCCGTGGACGCCCCGCTCGCACCCACTCCTCTTCGTACTCGGCGTGCGAGACGTACCACTGCTCCATCCGCGATCGGATCTCCATGCTCGGATCGCGGCCCATCTCGGGCTCGAACCGCGCACGCTCGGCGAGGTATCGCCGCCAGTACGCGATCTGGCTGCGCTCGCTGTCCATGATCGCGGCCAGCGGGACCGGAGGCCGGATCCTGCGGGCTCGACGATCGGCGACCCGCATCGCGCGCCACTCCGCGATCGCGGCCACCTGCGAGAGTGCATGCGTGCCGACCGCCGCGACGCTCTGCATCAGCTCACCCGGCTCGAACAGCATGTGCGCGTGACAGGACATGCATTGCAGATCGAGCGCACGGAACGAGATCGGGCGCGTCCCGACCGCACCGCAGGCGTTGCACGCGAGGGCACGCCCCGCAGCCAGCGCGTGCTGGAACCGCTGCTGGGCGAGCTCGGCGTGGAGCCGAGGAGACAGCTCCTCGCGGTTGTCGTCGAGCTGATCCTGGAGGGCCCGGCCCTTCTCGAACGCGCGGTCACGCGCCGGGATGCCGAGCTCCTCGGCCGAGATCGCGTCGTCGACCTTGGCGTGCCAGGTGTCGATGATGCTGGACTCGAGCGCCTGCAGCCGCGCCTCCACGCCCATGAGCTGATGCGCCATCGGGATGTAGTCGCCGCCCGCAGCCACGCCGGCGATGAGCTCGCGCGCCGACGCCTCGGCCTCGACGATCACCTGGCGATGGCGGCCTTCGATCTGCGCGAGAAACCCGTCCCACCGAACAAGCGCGCTCATGTCAGAACGCGATGTCCAGGTCGGTCTTGACGCCCGGGTACTTGGCCGCGTACTTGGCCTCGACCCGCTCGTGGATCGCCTGGTAGTGCGGCCAGTTCCGCTGCGCATCACGGGTGAACAGGTAGCCCATGAAGGTGCCGAGGTCGGTCCAGTCGACGATCGACAGCCCGCACTCCTTCAGCGCCGCGACTGGATCCTTGCCTTGCTTGGCGGCGTAGGCCTGCTCTTGCAAGATCTCGTAGTACTGCTCGTAGGTCATCGGCGGCTGCAGCGACAGCTCGCGATTCGCGGCTCGTGCAGCCGCGGCCTCGCGCGCGTGCTCGCCGAACTTGCCCTTCGACGCGGCCTGGAACGCGTTGCCGTACACCGTGGTGATCGCGAACGTCGTGTCGCGCGCCATCCGCGCGTTCCACTCGGCCGAGACGCGGTCCCAGCGTGCCTTGTCGATGCGCGCGCCCTTGAGGAGATCCTCCCAGTGCGCGCCGCCGATGATCGACGCGTTGATCGCGGCCCATGCCTCGAGCGAGACGCCCTCGACCGGCGCGAACCCACCGCCGGCCGCCATCTTCTGCTGGGCCTGGACCTGATGCTGCTGCATCTGGCCCGACCGCCAGTTCATCTCGCGCTGGCTGACCTCGTTACCGCCATACCGCTGCGCGAGTACCGAGTAGCAGGACTCCTTGACGGTCTGCCAGTGCATGCGATCGCGGATGCCGAAGCGTTCCATGATCTCGGCGCGCGACTCGTCGGTGCCGCCGAACTGGCCCTCTGATTCCATGTGGAGGACGGCGTTGTAGAACGACTCCTCGTCGTTGTTCGGATCGAAGCCGGCGACGTCGAACTGTTCCTCGTCGTGCCCGCCGGACTCACCATCGTCGGAGTGATCGTGATCGGCGTGATCGTGATCGTGTGAATGGTCGTGCTGCGGCGGCGGAGGAGGAGGCGCGGCCTCACCCTGCATCGCACCCTTGACCTTGCTCTTGAGCTTGTCGAACAGACCCATGGTCGCTCCTCTTCCTGTTCCTGAGAATGACGGCGCACGCCTGCGGCGCACCGCCCCCGTGATGTGGGCCGACTCTAACAACGCCACTCGCGACGGTCGTCGCGCGGTGAGTACGAAAACCCACTCCCGCGCAATCTGCTAGGGTCACGCCTCGCGTGTCGTTCCTGTTTCCCAGCTCGACGATCACCTTCGACGCCGCACTACGCGATGTCGCGCGCGGGAGTCCGAAGGCACGCGTGCTCGCCGCTCACACCCTCGGCAATGCCAGCGAGCCGACCGAGCTGAGGCGCGCGGTCGATGCGTTGATCGCCGCGCTCGACGACGATCACCCGGAGGTTCGCGCCGAGGCGTGCTCGTCGCTCGGCGGGCTGGGCGAGCCGACCGCGATCCCGTCGCTCGTGAAGCGGCTCGACGACGGTGCGCCCACGGTTCGCGAGAGCGCGGCGATCGCGCTCGGCACGATCGGTCACGCCGACGGCTTCGAGCCGCTCGCGCTCGTGCTCAAGGAAGGCCCGGCGGACCTGAGGTTCCAGGCCGCGACGTCGCTCGCCGAGATCGATGCCAGGCGCGCGTTCGAGCCGCTCGCCGCTGCGCTCGACGACAGGGATCCGCAGGTCGTCGGCGCCGCCGCGCTGTCGCTCGGTGCGATCGGATCGATCAAGCCGCCGGCGACCGGCAACGAGCTGCAGACGCGCGCACGGGCCGCGCTGCTCGAGGTCCTCGATCACCCGAACGACGCCACCCGGTTCGACGTCGCCTACGCGCTGTCCGAGCTCGGCGATCCGACGGGGCGCGGGATCCTCGTGCGCGCCCTGCCCGATCCCGATCGCGCGTGGGACGCGGTGGCGGCGCTCGCGACGCTGGGTACGCCGGCGGATGTCGAGGCACTCGGCCGGGCGCTCACCGATCGCAAGGTGCCGCCCGAGGCCACGCTGCTCGCCGCCGGATCGATCCTGCGCCTCGGCGGTAACAGCGACGCCGGGGAGCCGACAGGCGACGCCAGCGAGCCGACAGGCGAGCAAGCACCCTTGGGGTGTCAAGTGCCCTTGGGGTACGCCGCGCGCCGCGTGCTGATCGCCGGGCTGGCCGCACGCAAGACGCACGTGCGCGGGCTCGCCATCGAGCAGCTCGGCGAGGTCGGCGGAGCCTGGGCGGCCGCTCCGCTCGAGAAGCTCGCGCAGACCGGCAAGGGTGGCGAGCTACTCGAGACCATCGCGGCCGCGCTGCGGGCGATCGCCGGGCGCGCGACCTCGAAGCCCGAGTGATGACCATGTTGTTCGATTCGCACGCGCACGTCGATGGCCCCGAGTTCGATCCCGATCGCGACGAGGTGCTCGCCCGCGCACGCGCCGCGGGGGTCCAGCGCATGATCGTGATCGGCGCGGTCGGTGACCCCACGAGCGCGGAGCGATCGGTCGCGCTGGCCGAGCGCGATCCGGACATCTGGGCCACGGTCGCGACCCATCCGCACGACGTCGCGAAGCTGACGCCCGCGTGGTGGGAAGTGCACGAACGGCTCGCTCGCCATCCGCGCGTCGTCGCGATCGGCGAGACCGGGCTCGACTACTTCTACGACCACTCGCCGCACGATGTGCAGCGTGCGGCGTTCGCGCGCTTCATCGAGCTCGCGCACGCGGTCGGCAAGCCGGTCGTCTGTCACATCCGCGACGCGCACGAAGAGGCACGCGAGATCCTCGTCGCCGGTCGCGCGATGGAGCTCGGCTGCGTGATCCACTGCTTCACCGGCACGCCCGACGACGCGCGCGCCTACGCGGCGCTCGGCTGTTACGTCTCGTTCTCCGGCATCGTCACCTACAAGACGGCGCAGCCGCTGCGCGACGCGGTGCCGCTGATCCCGCGCGATCGGCTCCTGATCGAGACCGATTGTCCCTACCTCGCTCCGATCCCCGAGCGCGGCAAACGCAATGAACCGGGCTTCATCGTGCACACGGCCGCGGAGGTCGCTCGATGCGCGGGCATGAGTTACGAGGAGTTAGCCGATGCGACGGCGCAGAATGCGTGCCGTGTCTTCCGACTCGAGGCATCTCCGGCGTTGCCTTGACTGTCGGGAGGTCGGCAGGTATAGATTCCGCCTTCGTTTCGGTAACTAGGGAGCTGTTTCGTCATGACGCTCAAGATCGGCCTGCTCGGAAAAAAGATCGGGATGACCCAAGTCTTCGCGGACGACGGTGAAGCCGTCGCTGTGACCGTGATCCAGACGGGCCCGTGCTACGTCGTGGGCACGCGCACCCAGGAGCGCGATGGCTACTCCGCCCTCGTGCTCGGCTTCGACGACAAGCCGCTTCGCCTCGCGAACAAGGCCGAGCTCGGCGCCTCGAAGGTGTCCGGCGCCAAGCCGCAGCGCTTCATCCGCGAGCTCCGGCTGACGGCCGAAGAGGTCGCGCAGTTCCAGGTCGGCCAGGTGCTCGGCCCCAAGGACGTGTTCACGGACAACACCGCGATCGACGTCGAGGGCTCGAGCAAGGGCAAGGGCTACCAGGGTGTCATCAAGAAGCACCACATGAAGGGCATGACCCGCGCCCACGGCACGCACGAGTACTACCGTCACGGTGGATCGATCGGCTGCCGGCTGACCCCGCAGCGCGTGCACAAGGGCAAGCGCATGGCCGGTCAGATGGGCAACGAGAAGGTCACGGTCCAGAACCTCCAGCTGTTCCGCGTGCTCGCCGACGACAACGTCATCCTCGTTCGTGGCTCGGTGCCCGGCGCGGCGAACGACTACGTCGTCGTCACCAAGGCCGCGACGCGCACGGTCTACAAGCGCAAAGGCGTCGGCAAGGAAGAGGTTCGCTCGAAGAACCCGCTCAAGGCCTCCAAGAAAGCCGCAGCCGGCAAGTAAGCCCGCGAGGTTGTTCATCCGGACGCCCGGCGTATACAACGCTCGGGCGTTTCGTTTTTCATATGGCGAAGTTAGATGTCCGCAGCACGCGACGCGATCGCTTTCATTCGAAGGCGAAACGCGAAGGATTTCTCGCGCGCTCGGTCTACAAGCTCGAGGAGATCGACGCCAAGTTCGATCTGTTCGGTCCGGGCGACCGCGTGCTCGATCTCGGCTGCTCGCCGGGTTCGTGGCTGCAGTACGCGCGGCAGAAGATCGGCGAGACCGGTGTGCTCGTCGGGCTGGATCGCGGGCCGCTCAAGCCCGTGCCGGCCGGCGCGCGAATCGTCATCGGCGACGTGCACGTGGTCCAGATCGCCGAGCTGCTGGGCGAGCTGCCGGCGTTCGACGTCGTGCTCTCGGACATGGCACCCGATACGAGCGGCATCCGCAGTCACGATCAGGCTCGCTCGGAGACCTTGTTCGAGCGCGCACTCGAGATCGCGAGGCTCGTCCTCGCCCCGGGCGGAAACTTCGTCGGCAAGCTGTTCCAGGGGCCGGACTTCAAGAAGCTCACCGAGGAGGTGCGCGCCTCGTTCGCGCTCGCCAAGACAGCGAAGCCGGTCTCGAGCCGCCAGATCTCGATCGAGCAGTACGTGATCGGCAAGGGCTTCCGAGGAGCCAAGCCGTGAGCCCACCGCTGCGCCTCGTGATCGAACGCTGGGGCGAGCCGGCGCCGCGCAAGATCGAAGCCGCGATCGAAGTGCTCCACAAGGGCGGCGTGGTGGCGTATCCGACCGACTCGATCTACGCGCTCGGCTGCGCGATCGACTCGCGCGAGGGCATCGAGCGGATCTACCGCGCGAAGGGCATGCACAAGAACCAGCGGCTCGCGCTGATCTGTCCGGATCTCTCGACCGCGTCGGAGTTCGCGATGTTCTCGCAGACCGCGTTCCGCCTCGCGCAACGGATCTTCCCGGGGCCGTACACGCTCGTCGTCCCGGCGACGCGCACGGTCCCGCGCACCTTGACCGATCACAAGCGGCGCACCGTCGGCATTCGCATCACGAGCCATCCGATCGCCCAGGCGATCGCGCAGGGCCTCGGCCGCCCGCTGCTGACCACGAGCGCGATCTCGCCGATCACCGGCGAGCCCTGTCGAGATGCCGAGGAGATCCTCGAGGCGTTCGGCAAGCACATCGATGCGGTGATCGATACCGAGCAGACGCCCGCCGAGCCGTCGACGGTGATCGAGGTCGACGGCGAGGAGATCACGCTGATCCGCCAGGGCCAGGGCTCGCTCGACGGGATCGTCGACGTCGAGATGTTGCGGATCCCCGAGCCCGAGCAGCCCGCTCGCTACGCGCGTGCGAGCTCGCGGCGCTGAGCGCGCTCAGCGCACCACGACCTGAACCGACGCATCGGCGGGCCAGGTCTCCTTCGCGAGCCACGGATCGAATCCCGCCGACTTGATCGCCGCGATCATCGGCTTGGTGACCTGCTTCGCCGCACCGAGCGACGTGTCGTAGGAGACGAAGATGCTCTCCGTCGCGACATCGAAGCCGAGCTCATAGACCGCGGGCATGTCGGCGAGCGCGTAGCGCACCTTCATCGGGCAGCTCTCCTCGCAGTACATGCCGAGCGCCTTGATCGTCACCCGCGTCAGTGCGGCGGGACGCGGTGGCGGCTTCGCTCCCGGCGCGGGCTGCGCGGAGCGAACGGCGGGCGACTCGGTGTCGCGACCACAGCCGGTCGCGAGCACCAGGACGAGCACGAACCGGATCATCAGGGCTGCAACGCCCGACCGGCGACGGATCATCCCTAGCGTCCGCGGCGCCGCTTCGGTGGCTTCGGAGCCTCGACGGCCCCCGGCTCCTCGGGCAGCGGAACGCCGAGCTCCTCGGGGAGCTTGGGATCGATCAGCGCGGCGATACGCCCGAGCTCCTCGGGGGCGACCCCCGGGCGATCCTTGAGCGAGACGAGGATCTGCTTCGCCAGGTCCTTGTCCTTCTTCGTCGCGCCCTTGCGGATGACCAGCGCCTCGGCATACGTGAGCTGCACGCTCGGGGTGACCGCCGAGTCCTCCCGCAGGATCGGCTCGAGCCGGGCGATCGCCTTCTCGGGCTCGTTGTTGCGAACCAGGATCCGCGCCTGCAACGCGAGCGTCGGGAAGTAGCCCGAGTTCACGTCGAGCGCCTGGTCGAGGATATCGCCGGCGGCCTTGATGTCCTTGGCCAGCAGCGCGATCTCGGCGAGCGCGGTGCGCGTGCGGTACTCGAACGGGTTCGGCGAGATCTCGGTGATGTCTTTGACCGCCAGCGCGAGGTGCTCCTTCGCGCTCTCGAGGTTCGGGACCTTCTTGGGGTCCTTCTCGAGCTCGACCGGTGGGGCATCCCTGAGCGCGAAATAGGCCACGCCGAGCGCGTGCCGCCCGAGCTTGCTCTTGGCCTGGCGCGCGAGGCTGAGCAACGAGTTGGCCGCGTCCCCGCGCTCCTTGTCGTTCGACAGCATGCGCGCCTGCTCGCACAGGATCTTGGCTTCGATGTTCGCGTTATCGTTTCCTTGCTCGCACGGCTTGCCCGTCGAGCCGCTGGCGGTCTTGAGGATCTCCTCGGCCTCGGCCTGCGCATCCTTCGCCTTGCCGAGATCGAGCAGCGCGTACGTTCGCAGGAGGCGCGGCCGCACGCCTTCGATCTTGGCCGCGACGTCGAGCACCTTGTCGGGCAGCCCGGACGCGAGCAGGAGGCCCGCGTCGACGAGCTGGGCGGTGGGATCGGGGTCGGGGGTCTTGCTGTACCAGACGCACTTGCCGCGAGCCGCGGCCGCGGCCGCGAGGTCGCCCTTGTCCTTCGAGCCCGCCTTCGCAGGTCGCCCGAGCTTGTAGTGCGCCCACGCGACGCGCGCCCAGAACCTCGGCTCGTTCGGTGGCTTGCCAAGCGTCGCCTTGGTCAGGGCCTCGATCGCCGCGGGGTAGTCCTCGATGCTGAGGCTCGCGATCGCGCGCGCGAGCCAGCGGTAGGCAGCGACGCGAGGCGGGAGCTTGTCGATCTGGAAATTCTGTAGCTCGCCGAGCGTATCGTTGACGTCGATCGAGGCCTCGCCCTTCGCGAGCCCGCGATTGATGATCGCGAGCGGGTGATCCTTGGACTTGTCGAGGACCTTCTTGAACAGCGCGAGCGCGTCGTCGATCTTGCCGTCGTCGACCAGCAGGTTCGCCTGATCGATGAGCGCGACGACCACGCCGTCATCGCCATCGGCGGCCGCCTTGAACGCCGCGGCGGCTCCGCGGCGATCGCCCGCGGCGAGCATCGCGCGGCCCTTGAGCCAGCGTGCCCACTTGTCGGCATCGTTCTTCGTGAGCAGACCGTCGAGCAGCTTGTTGATCTCGCCGAGCTTGCTGACCGCCGCCTGGACGATCTCCGGTTTCGAGAAGTCGACGGGCAGACGCGACAGCTCGAGCGCGGCCTGCCCGATCACCATCTCGCGCGCGCCCTCGTCGCCTGGCTGGAGCGTGTCGTCGCCTTGCGTGATGCCCTTGTACGCCGCGTCGACCTGCTCGGGTCCGACCCGGACTTCCTTCGTCGGATCTTCGCGGCTCGGAATCACGGCCTCGCCGTAGAGCAGCGACGCGATTCCGCCCGCCTCGACATACAGCGCGAAGGTCAGCTTGTTCGACTTGTCCCGGCCGAGCGCGTCCTGCAGCTTCTTGAGGCTCTCGACCACACCGTTGTAGTCACCCGCCCCGAGCGCGACCTTCGCCTCCTTTTGCAACTCCGCGACCGCCTCCGCCTTCTGTTTCTCGCTGAACCAGTACCAGGTACCGCCGCCGCCGATGCCGAGCACCAGCACGACGAACAAGAAGATGAAGGCGCGCCGGGTCGAGCGGCCCCATCGGCGGTCGGGGCGTAGATCGTAGTCCGCGTCGGGGACGCGCACGCCGGCGACATCGAGCAGTCCACCGGTGAGGAGATCGTTGAGGTAGGTCTCGCCCACCGCGGCCGACTGACGGAGCGCGGCAGAGGCTGCGTTCGTCGGCTTCGCGCTCGCGATCAGGCGCGGCTTGATGCCCTCGACGCTCATCGGAGGCGGTGCGGTCTGCTTGGGCCCGCGGGCAATCGGTGGGGGTGGCGGCGCCGAGTACCCTGCCGAGGCGTCCGCGAACGCTGAAGGCGATGGATCCCGCGCGGGCTGGAGGGCCATCGTCGGGACCATCGGTGCGGCGACCGGCACCATCGGCATCGCCTGCGATCGCGGCTTGGCCTGCGCCGTCGGACGTCCCGAGCGCTGGACGTCGCCGTGGGTGTTGGTCTCCCCGCGTGGCGGGATCGGCTGCGGGATCGGATTCGGCGCATCGAGCGGTTGGCCCGCACGCGCGCGCCGCAGCATCGACAGGATCTGCGGGCTGGTCGGATCGAGGTTCTGCGCGTGCTGCAGCACGGGGACCGCGCGCTCGAAGTCCGAACGTCGTAGCAGGACCTCGCCGAGCAGCGCGAAGCCCTGGCGGTTGGACCGGTCCACCTTGACGACCCGCAAGAGCTCGCCCTGCGCTTCCTTCCACTGATGAAGCGAGGCATATGCCCGCGCGAGCATCACGCGCCCCTCGAGGTTGTCGGGAGTCGCCTCGAGTCCGAGGTTGCCTACCTGGATCGCGTCGCGGGGACGCCCAAGAGACAGGTACGCCTCGCCGAGATCGATGAACGCGGGCGACGAGGGGTCGCGGCGAACAAGATCGATCAGCTCCTCGATTTCTTGAGCCGTGGGCCGGCGATCCGGATCGACCATCAGCGCACCGAGCGTAACCCCAAAGCCCGCGCCTCGGCAAACCTACACGGCATCCTTACGTTGCGATAATCGCTGATGTCTCGGATCAAGATCGACACTCCTCGCGCGCACTGAACCGTTGACCCGGGCAGCTCCCCGACGTCCTGAAGGTCTTCCCGTCGCAGCCGCAGTACGGACGCAGGTCCTTCGTACAGCCGCGCGCCTTCGGTGCACAGGTCCCGGGCTTGTCGGCGGTACAACCTTCCCCCTCGCAGATCCCCGAGTCGCACTCGGCCGCCGCGAGGCACGTGCTCCCGGGCGGCTTGCCTTCGGTCGGCTGGCCCGAGCCGGCAGGTGGCTCCGTGGTCACGATGGGTGGAGCCGGAGCCGGTCTGGGTCCCGAGGACGAGGTCGGGGCCGAGCAGGCGCCCAGGACAAGCGCGATCACCAGAGTCCGCATTCCCATGACCGGCATCGTACACTCCGCGCGATGGGTAGCAGCTTCGGTGCGCTGTTTCGCATCACCACCTTCGGCGAGTCGCACGGCCCCGGGATCGGGGTGGTGATCGACGGCTGTCCACCTCGGATGCCACTCGACGTCGCGCAGATCCAGGTCGAGCTCGATCGCCGGCGTCCCGGGCAGAGCCGGCTCGTCAGCCAGCGCAAGGAGTCCGATCAGGTCGAGATCCTGTCGGGGGTGCTCGATGGCATGACGCTCGGAACCCCGATCGCGATGCTGATCCGCAACCAGGACGCGCGCGGCAAGGACTACGAGGATATCGCGCGTGCCTACCGCCCGAGCCACGCCGACTACACCTACGACGCGAAGTACGGCATCCGTGCCATCGCCGGTGGAGGACGAGCGAGCGCGCGCGAGACCGCCGGGCGCGTCGCGGCCGGAGCGGTCGCGCAGCTGCTGCTCGCGGCGCGTGGCGTCTCGATCGTCGCGTGGGTCGACGAGGTCTCGGGGATCGCAGCGAGCGTGGACGATGCGACCGTCACGCGCGCGGACGTGGACGTGAATGACATCCGGTGTCCCGATGCCGCGATCGCCGAGGCCATGATCGCTCGCGTCGAGCGAGCCCGGAAGGACGGCGACTCGGTCGGTGGCGTGATCCGCGCGGTCGCACGTGGCGTGCCCGCCGGCTGGGGCGAGCCGGTGTTCGACAAGCTCGAGGCCGATCTCGCGAAGGCGATGATGTCGATCCCGGCGGTCAAGGGCGTCGAGAACGGCTCGGGCTTCGCCGGCACGCGGATGACCGGGAGCGAGCACAACGATCTGTTTCATCGCCGCGACGATGGACGGATCGGCACGCGCACGAATCGCTCGGGGGGAATCCAGGGTGGCATCTCGAACGGCGAGCCGATCACGCTTCGCATCGCGTTCAAGCCGACCGCCACGATCATGCGCCCGCAGGAGACCGTCGATCCCGCCGGCAACCCGACGACGTTGACGCCGCGCGGCCGTCATGATGCGTGCGTGTTGCCGCGCGCGGTCCCGATCGTGGAGGCCATGTTCGCGCTCGTACTCGTCGATCACTGCCTGCGGCAAGCCACCAACGTCTAACGATCCCAAGCTGGGGACGCTCTCCACTTTCACAACTTTCGCGACACGACGTCGGCTGCCGGTGCTCGCCCGTGTCAGACCCAGCGCCTAGGGTCTCGAGATGGGCCCGGTCACCGCGCAGCTCCTCGACGAGCTCGGCTACGACCCCGAGGTCCCCGATGTCGAGGAGCTCGGCTTCGTGGCCGTCGGGACGATCGTACGTGCGCGTCATGGTGCGCGTCGGGTCGCGGTCGCGCGCCTCGGGAGCGGCCGGCTGGTCGTCGTCGATGATCGATGTCCGCATGATGGTGGGAGAATCTCCGATGGGTTCGTCGAGGGAGAACGCATCGTGTGCGCGCGGCATGGCCGGGAGCTCGACCCGAGTCTCTTGGTCAACGACGCGCGATGCGATCGGCGGGCGAACTGCAAGCTGCGGGAATGAGACCAATTGTTGACCGGGTGACCACCGCACGTTAGCGTCGTCCGCAGCGTGGGAGCCGTCCTGGTCCACATCGATCTCGACGGCGAACGGCCTCATCCGTCCTCGCTGGCCGCCCTTGCTGCGGGTCGCGCGGTCGCGTCGTCGTGGGGCGCGACGCTGTATGCAGCGCTCGTCGTGCACGATCCCACCGAGCACGGCTCGGCCCACTCGACGGGACAGATCTCGACGAAGAGCATCCCGCAAGTCGAGACCGCGCGCGCCGCGCTCGCCAGAGCGGGGGCAGACAAGGTGGTCGCCGCGATCACCGACGCGCCGGTCGTGCCGCTGTGGGCCGCCATCGGCTCGGCGTGGCAAGGCGTCCTCGATCACCTTCGACCGCGGCTCGTGTTGTTCGGTGCCGACGCCCCCTCGGCCGCCGAGCTCGGTCCGCGCACCGGCGCACGGATCGGCGCGCGGCTGTTGTCCCGGGCACGCGCGGTCGGGCTCGATCACGTCGAGCTCCGCGATCGCGACGGCGGTTACGTGCGAGCGAGCGACGGTGGCGCCGCGGTCGTGATGATCGGCGCGATGCGCTCCACGATCATCGGCGACGATGATGTCGATGTCGTGGTGCTCGCGGTGCCCGGAGGCAAGGACGCGCGGATCGAGCTCGCCAGCAGCGCCCCCGCGGAGCTCGCGCACACCCGCGCGGTCATCGCGATCGACGACGAGGTCGCGAACGATCCGCAGGCGATGACGGCGGCGACGCGGCTCGCGGGCCTGCTCGGCGCGCACCTCGTCGGCGGTGCGGGGGCCGCGCGCAACGGCAAGATCGCGCCGGGCGCCATCATCGATCGCGGCACACCGCTGGCGCCCGAGCTGTGTATCGCGATCGGTTCGCCGTCGATCGATCTCGCCGGAGCCGCGAGCCTGATCCGGATCGGCAGCTCCGGCAAGGGTGCGGACGGCGCGCTCACGGGTCCCGTCGGGCCCACGCTCGTCGAGTTGGTGCGCGCGCTGGAGGACTCATGACGGTCGCGCTCTGGCTCGGCAGCGCCGCCCCTGCGCGGTCGATTCGCTGGCTCGACGGCGCGATCGCGACCGCCGCGAAGTTCGGCGCCGTGACCGTGGTCGCCGCGGGCGATCCGACGTGGCTCGATCTCGCCGCCGATCGTGCGAGCCGGCTCGGGCTCGCGAGCGCCGGCGTGCCCACGGACCTGCAGCTCGACTATCTCGGCTGGGCGCAGGTGATGGCGGCGGTCGCGCGCCAGCTCGGCGCCACCACGATCCTCGTCGACGAAGCGAGCCGGCCGGAGCGATTCCCCGAGGTGGCGGCGATCGCCGAGCTGCTCGATGCCGCCCAGCTCACGCACGTCGTCGCGGTCGCGCCCGATGGTGCGATCGTCCACGCGAGCCGGATCGCCGGTGCCGAGCTGCAGACGTGTCGCGTGCGCGGGTCCGCCGTGCTCGGGCTGCGGATCGCCGGTCCACCGATCGACGACTATCCGACGCCCACACCGTCGGCCTCGATGCGCCGGCTCGATCTCGCGGCGCTCGGGCTCGATCCCGTGGTGCTCGGTCACCGCGCGCTGCCGCCACGTGCGAACCAGCAACCGCAGCGCACCGTCGAGCGCGTCGCAGAGCACCTCGCGGTCCACGTCATTCCTCGTCCGCGCACCAGGGGAGCGTGATGGCGCACGTGCGCACGGCCGCGGCTCCGGCGGTGTCGTGCGTGAACGTCATCGCGCCGGCCCACCTCGGCGCCACCGCGATCGCCGCGCTGCGCGCCCGCGGCATCGAGGCGCGGGTCGTCGACGCCGACGCGGTCAGCATCGGTGACGATGTGCTCGCGTGGGCACTGTCCGCCGTGCCGACTGCCGCGGCCGCCGTCGAGCTCGCCGCGACGTGTGCGCGCGCCGCTTCGGCCGGTCGGCCGGTGTGCCTGCTCGCACCGTCACCGCGCGGCAGCGGACGGGTCGCGATCGAGCGTGCGGCCGCCCTCGCCTACCTGCGCGCCCACGGAGCCGCGCTCGCCCACGATGTCGACGCCTGGCTCGAAGCCGTCGTGATGCTCGTGCGGTTCGGGCTGCCGACCGGCCCGCGCACCGCGGTGATCGCACCGCCGGGATCGTGGCTCGAGGCACAGGTCACCGCGCTGGTGGCCGAAGCCGAGGTTGCCGGCGGGCGTCCGCCGCTATCACCGCCCGACGATCCGACCGACGTCGTGCTCTACGATCCGACCCTCGGTCCACCGCCGCACGACACCCCCGGGCTCCACATCCCGGTTGCCGCTCGTGGCGAGCTCGCCGACGACGCCGTGGTGCTGTACGGCGCGCGTGCGGCGCTCGGCGCGATCACGATCCTCG
>Ga0299915_10000031_pt1 | contig 100811 bp, 89 predicted proteins | sample RVTome_13_FD_200263 | JGI IMG/M metagenome (GOLD analysis project Ga0299915, IMG submission 200263) | Soil microbial communities from uranium-contaminated site in the Upper Colorado River Basin, Wyoming, United States - RVT92D227 (version 2) ...
CATCTCCACTCGACTCTGCTTCCACCACCAAAACGCACTCTCAAAATCCGTACCCTGGAAGATAATCATAATCTAACACAAATTCAAGATACAAGGGGGGAATAAAAGGGGGGTGTTACGTGTCATTGCGAGCAAAGCGAAGCAATCTCGCATAGGGGCGGATTTGTCCACCCCTTCCCCACCGTTATTGTAGGGGAAAAACACAAAAGGGGTTGAGAAAAACTTCCCCCCTGCTATTGCAGGGGGAACAAAAGGGGGTTTGCCGCTTCGGTGGGCGTTACCTCCGACTTTGTCACCCTGAGCGTTGTCCCCTTGAGGGGGGGCAGCGAAGGGTCTGCGAAAATGCGAGCCATCTCGACGATTCGAGATGGCTCTTCATATTCCCGCCTGCTATTGCAATGAGTAGGTCGGGTTCCGAAGCGAAGCGCAGAAACCCGACAGCTTGCCTGTCATTGCGAGCCAGGCTAAGCAATCTCATTTCTGCACTGCAAGCTTGGGACACCTGACAGCAGACAAATTCCCCCCTCCTATTGCAGGGGATTAACGGGGAAGCGTTCCGCGTAGGCGCCGACTTGTCGTGCGCCTCTAAGAGGTAGGTCGGGTTAGCGCCGCGTAACCCAACATTCTAAGTGCGGTCAGGTGTCCTCACCCTGCGATCTCTTCACCCCCTGCTATTGCAGGGGGGAATCAAAGGGGGGTCACCCTAAACAAGGCTGCTGCGGTACTACCTTATCACCGTCACCCGATAGTACTTCTTCTGCCAACTCAACGCCCCGCTATCCATCCAGAACGCACTGACCGTGGTGGCAGCAAGGCTGTCAATCGCGACCGGAAAATTTCCGCGGTACACATTGTACCCCAGCGCTCCGGAAACTGGCGACCATTGCAAGACGACGTTTGTGGTTCCTAACAGGCTGATGGTCAAGTCATCCACGATGTCCGTCAACCGAAACAGCTCAGTCATGGCTGACCCGGTAGCACGCTCGGTGGTGAAACCAAGCAATTCCCCGATGGTCGGGGTCACATCTCTGAGCGTCCGCGGAGTCGTGGAGACCAGATCCGGTTGTATGTCCGGTCCGATTGCCAACAATTGAATGGTCCTGCAACCAGCACAGCTATCGCCGTGCCCGGAAAAATTGGTAGTATGCCTGCCGTGGTCGTTGGTCACGAACATGGTCGCAATACCGGCGTAGAACGGATTGGTCTCCAGCAGATTCCACAGCATGCCAACAATGCTGTCGGCAATTGTTATCGCCTGCGTGTAATTGCTCCAATTGCCTGAATGCCCTTGGTGATCTACGTCCGCCAGATACAGGAGCATGAACGACGGATGATCCGCAGTCAGGATGTCTTCCGCTTGGTGCCAGACGTCGATATCGCTTGATCCGACGGTATGGTACAGGGGCCAATAGTCCGGACCGTATGCCGAGTCGAAGCTCGCCTTCCAGGAACACAGATTCTTCATGACATATACACATTCCGACTCCGGTCGCGACAGCTGCCTTCGGTAGTACTCGAATACGGTGGGCAATTCCGAGTAACTATTCTGCTGTCCTCCGCAGCTTGGATCCTGGAACGAAATCATCTCGGTCCAGGCTCCGCACCAGATCGCGGGAATAGCCCGAGCCGTATAGGTGAAGCCGTCATTTTGAAATGGCTCGATAATCGTCCCGGACTGGCTGAGCGCATGCATCTCAGGCACGAAGACATGAGTCGGGTCTCCCAATCCTTCCGTATACCTGAGCCCATCGATAATTACCAACACCACCTTCTCGGTCTGGTAGCAGAATCCGGAACCGGCGAACACCGCCCACATCATCGCGATCGCTGCAAGTCGTTTGAATCCAATCATTTGCCATCCTGACTATGGTTAGTATGATGTGCCTATTAAAATAGCAATTATTTTCCGATATTGCAACAGAAAATCCTCGTGGCCGACATTTTCCTCACCGTGGATTCGAGGCGTCAATTTCGGTTGGCTCTCGAAGTCAATAAATTGCTTGACAAAGCATCTTTTTTTAACTATATTATGCGATGCAATTGACCGATTGTTGATGTCGAGAGGTCTGGGGGAGTGTGTGGGGTGTTTCTTCTTTTCACCCCGCGGGCGAGTTGTGTGACTTGTCTTGTTAGGGCGCCGGGGTGGCGGAATTGGAAGACGCAGGGGACTTAAAATCCCCCGGATAGAAGTATCCATGCCGGTTCGATTCCGGCCCTCGGCACTCAGTATTGTAGTTGTGTTTCATTCGTGAGGTTCTATGGCGCTTTTGAACATATGGATGGATTGATGTTCGATGGCATGTCGTGGAATCTCAGGCATGCTTTTTATTTGTTTATGAAGAAGGAACCTGACCCAGACAACATGCTGGGAGAATACGATTTCTCCAGGGGTGTCAGGGGGAAATATGCAAGGAGGTACCATGAGAACTCTAATATCGTAGTACTGGAACCGGACGTGGCGGAACGTTTCCCCAATTCCGAAGCCGTGAACCAAGCGCTTCGCACGATTGTGAAGATTCAAGACCGAAAACGCACTTAAAGTCTGTAGACTGACCCCGTAGCGGAGTAAGATATTGGTGATTGGGCGATTAGCTCAGTTGGTTAGAGCGCTTGCTTGACATGCAAGAGGTCACTGGTTCGAACCCAGCATCGCCCACAATTAATCGAAACGGCAGATTTCAGCAGATACATCATTCTTCCGTGGAAGCTGTTCCAAAATCAATAGAAATCACTCTGGAGAACGGGGAAAAACTGCACCCGGAGCCCGGCGCCACCGCTCAGATGATCCTGGAAGAGCAGGGAATCAAGGGCGAAGGGGTTGTTGCCGCCACTCTGGATGACGTGCCCATCGATTTGAGCCGCCCGCTCAACTCCGGAGGCAGGCTGCGCTTCTTGACCTTCAAAGATCCGAAAGGTCGAGACGTGTATTGGCATTCAGCCTCGCACCTGATGGCGCAAGCGGTGATTGAGCTCTATCCCGGCACGAAATTAGGCTTTGGTCCTGCTGTGGATGGCGGCTTCTACTATGATTTCGACCTTCCTCAGACCTTTTCCGCCGATGATCTGCCGCGAATCGAAGAGAAAATGCGGGACATCATCCGCCAAGACTTGAAAATCGAGCGCCGCGAATTGTCCCGCGACGAAGCCGCGAAGCTGTTCCAGGAGCGGAACGAACCCCTGAAGGTCGAGCATATCCACGACATCGACCACGACCTGTCGATCTACACCCAGGGCAAATTCCTCGACCTGTGCCGGGGACCGCACGTGCCTTCGACCGGATACCTGGGCGAGGTCAAGCTCCTGTCGGTGGCTGGCGCATATTGGAAGGGCGACGAAACGCGTCCCATGCTCCAGCGCATCTATGGCACTGCCTTTCCTACGAAGAAGGAGCTTGACGCCTACCTGGAGTCGCTGGAAGAAGCCAGGAAACGCGATCACCGGAAACTCGGCAAGCAACTTGACCTGTTCAGCTTCCACCCCGAAGCGCCGGGTTTCCCGTTCTGGCATTACAAAGGCAAAATCCTCCTGGAGCAAATCATCGCCTATTGGCGGCAGGTGCACCGTCGAAATGGGTACATGGAGCTGCAGACGCCCATCATCATGAGCGAGGATCTGTGGCGGCGCAGCGGTCATTGGGATCATTACCGCGACAACATGTACTTCACTCAAATCGACGAGCGCGATTTCGCGGTCAAACCCATGAATTGTCCGGGTCATCTTCTGGTGTATAAGACCCGGCAATGGTCCTATCGCGATCTGCCGCTGAAATGGTGCGAACTGGGATTGGTGCACCGCCACGAAAAAGCCGGCACCTTGCACGGCTTGTTCCGGGTTCGGATGATGACTCAGGATGATGCTCATATCTTCTGCACTCCTGACCAGGCGGAACAGGAAGCCATTGGCTGTATCAACGTCTTGACCGAGATCTATTCCACCTTTGGATTTAGAGAATACCAAATCGAACTTTCGACTCGTCCTGCGAAGTCCATCGGCACCGACGAAGTATGGAATATGGCGGAGACCACTCTTCGGAATGCGCTGAATACTCGCGGAGTCGCTTACGACATCAATCCGGGTGAAGGCGCCTTCTACGGTCCGAAGATCGACTTCCATGTTTTGGATTGCCTGGGAAGACCCTGGCAGTGCGGCACCATCCAGATCGATTTTTCCATGCCGCAGCGGTTCGAATTGGAATACGTGGACGCCGACGGCGAACGCAAGACTCCCGTGATGATCCACCGAGCGCTGCTGGGAACCCTGGAACGGTGGGTGGGTATCTTGATCGAGCATTATGGCGGCGATTTTCCATTGTGGTTGTCGCCCGTCCAGGTAGTAGTGATGCCCATCACCGACAGCCAATCCGAATACGCTTCGAGGGTCACCGCCCAGTTGAAGGAAGCCGGCATTCGGGCGGAATGCGATTACCGAAATGAGAAGATTGGTTACAAGATCCGGGAGGCGGAGACCGGAAAGATCCCCTGCATGGTGGTCATTGGGGCTCGGGAAGCCGAACAAGAGATGGTCACTCTGCGCAGGCGCAAATTGGGTGATCAAGGGAAGTTGTCTCTATCAGATTTGATCCAATTACTTACCAAGGAGATAGAAGGAAAGAAAGCCTATAGTGAGGAGACCGCCAGATAGGAGTTCGCGAGACCGATCCAAGCAGATTCGTGTCAACCGGGAAATCACTGCGCCTCAAGTCAGAGTAATAGGTGATGACGGCAGCCAAATCGGGATTATGGCATCCGATCAGGCGTTGGCGCTTGCCGAGCAATCAAGTCTTGATTTGGTGGAGGTGGCGCCGGACGGCAAGCCGCCGGTCTGTCGGATCATGGATTTCGGCAAGTATATCTACGAACTCCGCCGAAAGGAACGATCCGCCCGTAAGAAGCAGCACGTGGTCAGGATCAAAGGCGTCCGGCTGACGCCCAACATCGACGCTCATGATTTTAACTTCAAGAACCAGGATGCGCGCCGCTTCCTTGAAGAGGGATCCAAAGTCCGCGTCTGGGTGCAATTCAAGGGCAGATCCATTACCCATCGCGAAATCGGTCAGGAGGTGCTGACCAAATTCGCAGAGCAATTGTCTGACATCGCCAAGATTGAAGCCATGCCGAAGATGGAAGGTCCTCGCAACCTCGTCATGCTTCTTACAAAGAAATAGTGACTTTAATAGGTTGGGTTAGCTTTGCGTGACCCAAATTGACCCGGAGTGCCGCGGGGTGTCCTCACCCGGCGGAATAGGTTGGAATTTGTGAAGGGTGGGGACACCCTGCACCACACTCCATCCGTGCCGTCACACGACCCGCGTGACAGTCTCTGGCCAAGGGGGTGTCGCCAGCACAACCATCGTTATCCAAGGTCAGAGTTGTAGGTTGGGTTGGGGCTCACGCCCGTAACCCAACATTTTCCCAAGATTGAAAGTATCTAATCATGCCCAAAATGAAGACAAATCGGTCGGCTGCCAAGCGTTTTCGGACGACCGGCAGTGGCAAAATACGTCGCAGCAAAGCATACAGCAGCCATCTGTTGACCGGCAAACCGCGGGCAAGGAAGAACAAACTTGCCAAGCAGGGGCTGGTCGCCAAAGTCGATACCAAGCGGGTCCGACGCCTGATCGCCAGTTGAGTGAAACCGGGTGCCAGTCCGCCGTCACACGCCCTCGTGTGACGGGATCAGTAAGTGCTGCAGGGCGTCTTCACCCTGCAGACTAATGGGATCGGCATTTCCGCAGTCACACGTCCTCGTGTGACTGGATGATAGACTGGCAGACGAGGGCGTCTGCCATCGGATTGGCCCGCCGACGCCCTTTGAATTTCGCTATGCCATATCGGCGTGCTGTCATGCGTCCCCGCTTGACAGCAACCAATGACGAATCAAGGATGTATCCATGCCCAGAGCCAAACGTACAGTCGCCTCCAGAGCCAGACGCCGCAAAGTGATGCGGCAGGCTAAAGGATATTTCGGATCGAGGCACCGCCTCCTGCGAACCGCACGAGAATCGGTTCGGACGGCATTAGTGTATGCCTATCGGGACCGCCGCAACCGGAAGCGCGATTTCCGCAGGCTGTGGATCTCGCGCATTAATGCAGCGCTACGGGCGGAGGGAGTCAGCTATTCTCAATTCATGCACCAACTGAAAACCTCCCAGGTCAGCCTCGACCGGAAGATGCTGGCGGATCTCGCCGCACGAGACCCCCGAGGTTTCCATGACCTGGTTTCGAGAGTCACCTCAGATTCAAAGAACCACGCCGCAGCGTGATGATGCCGTCACACGACCCGTGTGACGGAAAATGGTAGGTTGGGTTAGCCCTGTCCGCCTCTGGCGGACTTGCGTAACCCAACATCAGAGAAACATGACTATCAGAGCGCGAGATCACACTGCCAAATCCGTTATCGGAAGCCGATTTCGTAAGAGGGGGTAGGAAACCTACAACCCTGCCCCTTATGTCGTTAGCCCAAGAGATCGTCTTGGGCTATCTTGTATGGCAGGTTCAATCGCATTGAAATTCGCGTAGGTGCCGGCCGCTGAGGGCTGTTACCAGCTACGCCGTGCACCCTTCTGGGTGCTGTCATGCGTCCACACTTGACAGCCTCACAGAATTGACTATCGAGGTTCCTCATGCCAGAGACTCCCGAGTTAATCCATCGGAATTTCCAAAGCGACATCATCATCGCCGATTCTGCGGCGGGGCTTGAGGAAATCCGTCATCGCTATTTTGGGCGCAAGGGCAAAATAAACGAGTTGTTCGGTCAGATGCGGGACTTGCCGCCCGACCAGCGTCCTGCTATGGGGAAAGCGATCAACGATCTGCGCGCCGCGATGGAATCGGAATTCCAGCAAAGGATGCAGGAAGTGCAAGACGTCGAATTCCGGGGGATCGGGATTGACCCTACCTTGCCAGGCAGAAAATCCTATCTGGGGCATCTTCATCCTTTGACGTTGGTGGAAGCCGAGATCATCGACATTTTTGGGCACATGGGATTCGTAGTGGAATCCGGTCCGGAAGCGGAGACGGTGCATTACAACTTCGACCTGTTGAACACGCCCATCTGGCACCCGGCTCGCGACGAGACCGACACCATTTATCTGACGGAGGATGTCCTGCTTCGGACGGAAACGAGTCCCGTGCAGGTACGGGTCATGGAGTTGCAGGATCCGCCGGTCCGGATGATTGCTCCCGGTCGAGTGTATCGGAACGAGAAACCGGATGCCACCCACGGCGCCATGTTCATGCAAGTGGAGGGATTGTACGTGGATGTGGGAGTGGATATGGCGGAGCTCAAAGGAACACTGCTCGAATTCTACCGGCATCTGTTTGGTCCCGACACGCAAATCCGCTTCCGCCCGCACTATTTCCCTTTCACTGAGCCTTCGGCGGAAGTCGATGTCTCCTGTTTCCTGTGCAATTCCCGAGGGTGCCGAGTATGCAAAAACACCGGCTGGCTCGAAATGGGCGGCTCGGGCATGGTGGACCCGGCAGTGTTCCAGGGAGTGGGGTATGACGCCGAAAAGTACACCGGTTTTGCATTTGGTCTGGGCGTGGAACGGATTGCCATGCTAAAGTTCGGCATTGAAGATCTCCGAATGTTCTACGAGAACGACCTCCGACTGCTGAGGCAATTCTGATCTTGTGCGATCAAGCGGCGACCCATGACCGCTCAGTGACATCCGCCGTCACACGCCCTCGTGTGACGGAATAACAGGACGTAGGTTGGGTTAGGGCTTATCCCGTAACCCAACGAGAGCACTGTCGGGTGGGGACACCCGACAGCACCTGAAGTTGATTCCGCCGTCACACGCCCTCGTGTGACGGAATCTGCTGATTGCCGGACGCCCGCAGCGCGCTTCTATGAGGGAATCATGATCCTGATAAGCCACGATTGGCTGAAAGACTTCGTTGATCTGCCGGAATCTCCGGAAGAAGCAGCGGAGTTGCTGGTCATGCTGGGGATGGAAGTCGAGTCCACCACGTGGTACGAGGCTCCGTTGGATCGGGTGGAAGTGGTAAGGGTGATCCAGACACAGCCGCATCCAAATGCCGACCGGCTGAAGCTGTGTACGGTCCAGACCTCTCGAGGCGAGCTTCCGGTGGTGTGCGGAGCGCCCAATGTTCGGGAAGGCATCAAGGCTGCCTGGGCACCTCCGGGATTGATCTTGCCCGGCGGTCTGCAAGTGGGTGTGGTGAAAATCCGGAAGCAGGAGTCGCATGGCATGCTCTGCTCCGAAATGGAGCTTGGTTTGACCAAAGAATCCGATGGGATCATCGAGATGGATCCGAGCCATGAGGTCGGTCGTCCCGTTGGCGACTACTTGCCCGCTACCGATGCCGTGTTCGAGCTGGAGATCACCATCAACCGTCCCGACTTGATGAGTCACTATGGAATCGCCCGGGACCTGGCTGCCAAACTGAGAAGACCGTTACGTCGTCCTATCCCCCGCTTCGTTGAGTCCGACCGACCGACTTCGAAACGGATCAAAGTGTCCATCAATGACCCGGACCTGGGACCGCGATATTGTGCTCGGGTGGTGGAAGGGGTTACGATCGGCAGCACGCCGATTCGATTGAGGCAGCGGCTGGAACGGTGCGGGATTCGGGCGATTTCCAACGTGGTGGACGTCACGAACTATGTTATGTTGGAGTACGGTCATCCGCTGCACGCGTTCGATGTTCGAATCGTCACCGGGAATGAAATTGTGGTGCAGCGAGCCGGATCGGGCGAGAAATTCGTAACCCTGGACGAACAGGAGCATGCCCTGAATTCGGAAATGCTCCTCATCCGCGATGCCGCCCGAGGGGTCGCATTGGCAGGGATCATGGGCGGACTGAATTCCGAGATTCGTGACGACACCCGGGATGTCCTGATCGAATGTGCCTACTTCAATCCCATCTCTATTCGGAAAACGTCCAAGCAGCTTAACTTGACGACCGAGAGTTCTCGACGGTTCGAACGAGGCATGGATCCGGAAGCGCCGCCGTGGGTAATCGACCGGACAGCCCAATTGATGCAGGAAATCGCCGGAGGCACGATTCTCCGCGGAATCGTTGATGCTTATCCGCATCCAGCAGCTCCGCCAACAATCACGTTGCGTGCCGAACGGGTGAAGGTCATCACATCGATGGATATCCCCGAATCGGAGATGGCGGCAATCCTTCAGGGTCTTGGCGCCGTTGTCAATCACAATGAGGCAACAGGGAACGCGAGTCCTGATTTCCCCCCTACATCAGTAGGGGGGAGTAAAAAGGGGGTCTTAAGCGTCACCGTCCCCAGTTGGAGACCGGACCTGGAACGAGAGATCGATCTCATCGAGGAAGTCGCCCGCATCTGGGGCTACGATCGAATCGTCCCCACGTCGAAAAGCCAGGTCAATCTTTCCTTTGTGCCCGATCCCAAATTGCAGCTCATCGCCTCGCTAAAGACCACCTGTTCTGCACTTGGCTTCGCCGAAATCCTGACCAACGCCATGGTACCGGTACGACTGTGCACCGATCCCAGCCGGCAGCCCTGTCCGGTCAGGAATCCCGTCACCGATGAGATGACCCATTTGCGAACCGACTTGCTGGGTGGACTGCTGGAAACCGCTCGATACAATCGAAATCGAGGCGTGAAAGGTCAGAGGTTGTTCGAAATCGGCAATGTCTTCTGGATGGAGAACGGCGTCCTCCGCGAGGAGTACGAAATGGCAGGGGTGATCTGGGGGCAAAGGAACCCGCTGTTCTGGCAGGACGGGGAACTTGCCTCTGATTATTATGACATGAAGGGGGCAGTCGAATTGCTGTTAGAGAAGTTTTCCCTTGACAATTCAGAATTTTTTTATTATGATTCTACCAGGGATCATCCGTTGCAGGTGGATGTCCGCCGCAACGTATACTCGGTGGGATCGTTTGGGATCATCCCGCTGGACTTGGCGCAGAGGTTCGATCTGTCGTCGGAGTTATCCTATTTCCGTTTCGACGTAGAACGAATTCTGTCCAGTTTGACGGAACGTCAGCGCATCGGCGAGTTGCCTCGGTTCCCGTCGGCGTCTCTGGACTTGTCCTTCGTCTTGAATCGGTCGCAGTCCGCCCGTGATTTGGTGGATGCGATCTGTCAATTCGCAGGCGAATACCTCGTCGGCATCGATATATTCGATGTGTACGAAGGCGAACGGCTGCCCGCCAATCGCAAGAGCATCGCCGTGCGGCTGGAATTTCGTGCCACCGACCGGACTCTGGTCGATCAGGAGATTCGGGAATTCCAGAACACAATCGTGGCAGGCGTGGAAAAAGAGATCGGAGCCGTTCTGAGATCGTGATGACAGGATAGCCCGGGAAAATGCCCGTGAGACGGCAGCAGGAGGACGGTTGGAATACTCGAACTTGGAAGACCTGGAAGCGAAGATTACCAAGATTATGGAACGCATGAAAGCGCTGCGCTCCGAAAACGACGAGCTTCGCAAGGCGAACCAGACAATCGAGAGCAAGTGCCACGAACTGGAGAAGGCTCTGGACAAGACCAAACAAACGCTCTCGATCTTGGAGTCAGAAAAGTCGAAATGGATCGACGGTCACAAGGAACAGCAGGACCGGATCCGTGCCAAAGTGTCCTCCCTTCTCGACAAACTCGAGGAATGGGATAATTAAACGGTTTGATTTTAACATAGATCAAGTGGTGTGTTAACGCAAGGGCAGAATCTGGTGGTTCGAACCTACCACGGGCATCTTGCCCGTGGTAGGTTATGGGCTGGAAGCCCATGATACGGCGTGTGGCAACTGTACGATGAAGTCACAGCACCCTGGGGCTGATTCTTAACGTACCGCGGGCATCCTGCCCGTGGCTGGTCATGGGCTGGAAGCCCATGATACGACTTATGGGCGTAACCACGATGAGTGACGAACCCAGTCAAGTGGTCCAGGTGACGATTTACGGTCAGCAATATCCGATAAAGGGCAATGCGAATGAGGAGTACATTCGGAAAATCGCCGCGTTTGTAGATAACAAGATGCGGGAAGTCGAAACCCAAGTCCAGGTCAAGTCCTCATTGAAGATTGCCATACTCAGCGCTTTGAATATCGCTGCGGAGTTGTTCTCCGTACAGGAAGAAAAAGAGCAGCTTGTCGCTCGGTTTGAAGAAAAAGCCCAGGAACTGAACACCTTCATCGAACAAGGCTTAAAGGATAGTCCGTGAACAGCATTCCATTGGGTTCGCCTTCACACAATCTCGCGTGATGGTGCCGTCACACGCCCTCGTGTGACGGAATAGGTTGATTGCCTGGCAGACGGGTCGTCTGCCAGCACAACAAGAAAAGGCGTCTGCAAGCGGACAACCGATTTGTGAAATCCCTGCTTTAAGCTCTGCGGTACCATTAAAGAACCAACAGATAACCATTGGGAGCCCGGCTCTAAGCGTCTATTACAAGCCTCATTTCGCCCTCGAGGCGACCCTTTTCAGGGTAGTGGAAGTAAAAACCGTTTAGGAGGGCACCCACCGTGTCATACAGGTTCTTGTATGACCACCGCAGGGCTGGCAGGGATTTTCTTATCCGTCCGCCGTAACGCGCATCAAGCGACGCAGAGGTGGCGTGCCGTTACATGCCCTGGTGTGACGGAATAGGTTGATTGACTGGCAGACGAGTCGTCTGCCAGCACAACCAGAAATACTTGTGACCGTGCCGTTACACGCCCTCGTGTGACGGCACAAGAAAGTACCCTCCAAGAGAGGGGAAAGGTGGCTGTGTTGTCAAACGACTCGTTTGACAACGCCATGATTACTTGCGAAGAATACAACAGAAACAAGGATTAGCAAGGGCTTTCCCATATATACATATATACATAGATGAAGGGGAGGATCCATGAGCATTGAACAGCTCATTCTTGGGATCATTCTCGGTGCCATCTGCTTCTTTGCCGGTTGGCTGGTCAGCTCGCGCATCGGGCAGAACCGCATGGCTAACGCGAAGGAAGCCGCCTCTCGCATCGTCGCCGATGCCAAGAAGGAGGCGGAAACGATCCGCAAAGAGATGATCCTCGAAGCCAAAGACGAACAGCTTCGAATCAAACAGAAATTCGACCGCGAAACCCAGGAAAAGGACAAGGAGCTAACCAAACTCGAGCGGTCCCTCCGCGACCGAGAGCTGAATTTGAATCGCCGAAGCGATGTGCTCGATCACCGCGAGAAGGACCTCAAAGTCTTGGAACGCAACATCTTCGAGCGCGAGAAGATGCTGAAGGTGAAGGATGAGAAGCTCTCGTCTCTCATCGCCGAAGAGAATTCCAAGCTGGAAAATATCGCGCGCATGACCTCCGAGGAAGCCATCCAGCAGCTAAAAGAGAATCTGCTGGAACGCGCTAAACAGCAAGCGGCGGAATCCATCAAAGAAATCCGTGACGGTGCCTTGATGCAAGCCAACCGCGAGGCGCGGGAAATCATCGTCAACGCCATTCAACGCAGCGCCGCCGATCATTCCGTCGAAACCACCGTGTCCGTGGTCAACCTGCCCAGCGATGAAATCAAGGGCAGGATCATCGGTCGAGAAGGCAGGAATATCCGTGCCTTCGAGCAAGCCACCGGTGTGGAGATTATCGTAGATGATACTCCCGAGGCGGTGATCCTGTCCGGTTTCGATCCCTACCGCCGCGAAGTGGCACGAATGGCGCTGGAGAAGTTGACCAGCGACGGTCGCATCCACCCCGGTCGCATCGAAGAGATCGTCAAGAAATGCGAAAAGGAGCTCGAAGAGATCGTGGTGCTGGCGGGGGAGCAAGCCATGGTGGAGACTGGAGTGCTCGGTCTGCATCCTGAATTGCAGAAGCTTCTCGGCAGGCTGAAGTTCCGCACCAGCTACGGGCAAAACGTCTTGCAGCATTCCATCGAAGTTGCCAATCTGGCGGGTCTGATGGCGGCGGAATTGGGCTTGGATGCGGCGTTAGCCCGCCGAGCCGGTCTGCTCCACGACATCGGAAAAGCCATCGACCGCAATACCGAAGGCACGCATTCCAAGATCGGCAGTGACTTGCTCAAGAAGTATCGGGAGGGGAAAGTGGTGGTGAATGCTTGCGCTTCTCACCACGAAGACGAGGAATATACGTCGCTCATTTCCGTGTTGGTGCAAGCCGGAGATGCGATCTCCAGCTCCCGTCCGGGAGCTCGCCGCGAGACATTGGAAGGCTACGTGAAGCGTCTGAGCAAACTGGAAGAGATAGCCACCTCCTTCACCGGTGTATCCAAGAGCTTCGCCATCCAAGCCGGTCGCGAGATGCGCGTGATGGTCGAGCACGACAAAGTCAGCGATGCGGAAGCCGATCAATTGGCGTCTGATATCGCTGCCAAAATCCAGGCGGAAGTCGAGTACCCGGGTCAGATCAAGATCACGGTCATCCGCGAATTCCGCGCCGTGGATTACGCGAAGTAGGTTGTCCGATCGTACGCCCTCGACTGCCAGCACGAAACTGGCAAATTAGCCGATCTGCCAGCGGAGAAACATCAGGGTTGGAATGGACCTACTATTCCGAGGCGGGAAAATATGGGTGAAGTGCGGGCTGCGGGCGGAGGCTTTGGTAGTTAGGAGGCGGCATGTCCTCGCCGTCGGCACCGAAGAACAAGTCCGAGGGGTACTTACAGTGCCATATCGGACTGTCGAAATCGGCGACGGCATGGTGATGCCCGGCTTCCACGACGGGCATCTCCACTTGTTGATCGGCGGCTTCAGCCTATTCCGACTGACTCTGGACGGCATCACCGATCGAGAGCAAGCACTGGGCGCGATCCGGACTAAGGCGCGCGAGATAGAGAATCTGGGCGACGATACCTGGCTCTTGGGTATCGGCTACGACATCAACCGGATGCGTCTGTCCATCTCGGACCTGGATAACATCTGTCCGACACTGCCGATTATGATCCGCACTCGGGACTTGCATTCCGCCATCGTCAATCGAGCGGCACTGCATCGGGCTGGGATTACTGCCGAAACTCCCGATCCGATTGGGGGAACCATTGAGCGGGACGACCAGGGTCACCTGACAGGCGTATTGAAAGAAACGGCAGTCGATCTGGTCGATGCCCGTGTTCCGTTGCCGGGCAAAACCGCAAGCTTGAAAGCATTGCGCAGGGCTCAGGAAGAGGCATTTCGATTCGGAATCACCTCCGCCAGCGATTCGATTCGACTCAAGAACCTGCCCTTCTATCAAGCCTTCCATGAGTCGGGTGACCGCAAGATCCGGATCAATGGCTGGCGAGTCATCGAGAACTGGAACCTCAATGGACTTCCTGAGGCGCCTGAAGGCGATATTGGGTTCCAGGTGAGGACCTTGAAAGGCTTCGTGGACGGAGCCATGGGCTCCGACACCGCCTGGCTGCTGGAGGACTTCAGTCACCGTCCCGGATACCGGGGAATCGGCTTCGTGGACGAAGATCAATTGACCGAGGTAGTCCGAGGCGCCGTCAAGTTGGGCTACTGGGTCACCATGCACGCGATCGGCGATCGCGCCAATCGGGTGGTGCTGAATGCCTGCGAAAGAAACGGCAAAGGCAGCCCGACCCAGTATCGCATCGAACATGCCCAACTGCTGTCGGCGGAAGATATTCCCCGATTCGCAAGATTGGGCGTCATCGCCTCCATGCAGCCTATCCACTGCACCGACGATATGTCCTGGAAAATCAAGAAGGTGGGGGAAGAGCGAATCAAGAATGCTTATCCGTGGCGCAGCCTCCTGAATCTTGGAACAGTTATCATCTTCGGCACCGACTGGCCCGTAGGGGACTTGAATCCGATGCAGAGTCTCCGTGCCGCCGTCACCCGCCAGGCTGCTGACGGCACCCCACGAGACGGTTGGAACAAATCCCAGGCGGTGTCGTTAGATGAAGCGCTGGATTTGTACACCCGCACCGGCGCCTTTGGAGCAGGATGGGATTCGGAAGTCGGCACTCTGGAAGCCGGGAAACGCGCAGACTTGATCGTCCTGGATCAGAATCTGTTCGAAACCGATCCTTTGGATTTCGTCAACGTCAAGGTCAATCAAACGTGGATCGACGGAGAACTTGTGCATCAATCGTGACCGGTCGTTGACCTTAGAAGTTGGGAAGCGCAAGCAGGTTGGAATCGTATGGACGGAAAAATTATAGAATATCCTTGACTTAAAAAGGCGGCTTTCGTATATTATCAGGTTACATTTTTTGACCCAAATGCAGGGAACCGAAGTTGTGAAAACACTCATTGCGAAGAAGCAGGATCTTGCGCCTCAATGGTATTTGGTGGACGCCAGCGACCAGGTGTTGGGACGACTCTCCAGCCGAATTGCGTCCATCCTGCGTGGGAAACACCGACCGCTCTATTCCCCCCATCAGGATCTGGGCGATCATGTGGTCGTGATTAATGCGGAGAAGGTGCAGGTCACCGGTCGCAAAGAATCCCAGAAGACATACTTCCATCATACCCTGCATCCGGGTGGCGCCAAGCAGATTGGTCTGAGCCGAATGAGGGCGACCACCCCGGAACGGATCATCGAACACGCAGTCAAGGGGATGCTTCCGAGGAACAAGCTCAGTCGAAAACTGTTTCGCAAGCTACATGTGTACGCGGGAGCCGAGCACCCCCATCAGGCGCAACAACCCGAATCTGTCGATTTGAAAGCAATCTGGAAATAGGGCAGGATACCCTGAGTATGGACAAACCCAAAGAGACAAAGGTGTACGCGACCGGTCGCCGCAAGGGCGCAGTCGCCCGGGTGTGGCTGAGTTCCGGCACCGGCAATATCACAGTGAATCAGGTTTCCCTTGTGGAGTACTTCGGACGCGAGATCCTCAAGATGGTAATTGAACAACCGCTTGAGGTCACCAACATGCTCGGCAAAGTCGATGTCATGGCGACGGTCAGTGGCGGAGGGAAATCCGGACAAGCCGGCGCGATGCGGCTCGGGATCTCCCGAGCATTGGTCGAAAACGACGCCACGCTGAAAACCACGCTTCGTTCCGCCGGATTGATTACTCGCGATCCCAGAGAAAAGGAACGGAAAAAATACGGTCTGGCTGGCGCCAGGAAGCGTTACCAGTATTCCAAACGATAAGTCAGACTGGTCTTGCTGCATCATTATTTCCATTGAATCAATCACTCTCCCGGACCGGGAACCGGGTGCCGCAGGTTCGTTCCCGGGTTGAACGGAGAGGCTGCATAACCCGATGTAGGAGCAGAGTATGCCAAGAGTTTCGGTCGAACAACTACTGATGGCTGGCACGCATTTCGGTCACCTCACTCGCAGGTGGAATCCGAAAATGAAACCATATATCTTCATGGCGAAGAATGAGATATACATTATTGACCTGAAAAAGACCCAGGAATGCATCGACAAGGCTTGCGACGCCTTAGCCGGGATTGTCGCCGGCGGTGAAGAGGTCCTGTTCGTGGGCACCAAGAAGCAGGCGAAGGACAATATCCGTTCCGAAGCGCAGAGAGTGGGATGCCCATACGTTGTGGAACGATGGCTGGGCGGAATGCTCACCAATTATGCCACGATTCGAAAAGGGCTGAAGACCTTATCGACCCTGGAGAAGAAAGCCGTCGATGGCACCTATGAGAAGATCACCAAGAAGGAACGCCTGTCCGTGGAAAAACACAAGGGCAAGTTGGAAAAAGTCCTGGGTGGCGTGCGGGACATGAAGAAGCTTCCGGGCGCCCTCTATGTGGTCGATATCAAGAAGGAGCATATTGCAGTTGCCGAGGCTCACAAGCTGGGAATCCCTATCGTCGCCATCGTCGATACCAATGTGGACCCGGAGTTGATTACGTATCCGATTCCGGGCAATGATGACGCGTTCAAGTCGATTGGTTTGATTACGCGAGCCATTTCGGATACGATCCTGGAGAATCGCAAAGTCGCCAAGGACAAGGTTGAGGAAGTCGCCGAGACTCCTGAAGAGCGGGATGCTAAGCGTGCAGCCGCCAGGCGAGTCCGGAAACCCCGCCCGAGATCCGAGCGACCCGCTTCCGGAGAACCTGCAGAAAAACTCGAAGAGAAACAAGTTGAGGGATAGATTGTCAGAAAATATCAGCGCAAAAGATGTGATGAACCTCCGAGCGTTGACCGGAACCGGCATGATGGACTGCAAAGAAGCCCTGAAAGCCACCAATGGTGATGTCAGCGCCGCCGTGGACTATCTCCGCAAGAAAGGCATAGCCAAAGCGGTATCCAAATCGACTCGCACTGCAAACGAAGGCAGTGTCGTTTCCTGCATTCTGGATGACCGTTCCAGAGGCAGCTTGGTCGAAATCAACTGCGAAACCGATTTCGTCGCCAAGACCGACGACCTCCGAAACTTCGTGGATGACCTGGCACGCCAGCTCGCGCTAAACGCGTCGGATGGAGCCATGGATCGAGACGCCTTGTCCGCCTATGTCATGTCCGATGGACGGTCGGTCAAGGAACACATCGGGGAATTGGTGGCAAAGTTGGGGGAAAACATCACGCCTTCTCGGGCTGTGACCTACGCTGCAAACGAAGGATTCTTGACCAGTTATATCCACCTGGGCGGAAAATTGGGCGTATTGCTGGAGCTGAATCACCAGGGCATCCCTACCGGACCGGTTGATGCTTTTGCGAAAGACATGACGATGCAAATTGCAGCAGCCAGACCTCTGGTAGTCAATCGCTCCGAAGTCCCAAAGGAGTGGATCGAGAAGGAAAAAGAAATATACCGCGAACAAGCCCTGAACGAAGGCAAACCTGCCAACATCATCGACCGCATCGCCGAAGGGAAATTGAACAAGTACTACAGCGAAGTCTGCCTGATGGAGCAGATCTTCGTCAAAGATACCAAGACTATGGTCAAAGACGAGCTGGCGAGGGTAGTACAGGCGACCTCGACTCCGGTTGCTATCCGTCGTTTCGCTCGAATGCATGTGGGTCAAAACGGGTAATTGTTAGCGTGGTGTCGCACGCCCACGTGTGACACAGAGTCTCATTCAGAGTAGTGTCACACGCCCTCGTGCATCATTCGGCGTGGCTCACACATCCTCGTGCCTTAATTAGTGTGGTGTCACACGCCCTCGTGTGACACGGAGTGCACTTGTCCAAGATGGCTTCCCCGGCGTACCAACGAATCCTGTTGAAAGTCAGCGGCGAAGTGCTGATGGGAACGCAGCCGTATGGACTGGATCCCAGAGCGATCGACGCCATGGCGGACGAAGTGGTCGAAGTCCGAAAATCGGGCGTGGAGATCGGAATCGTCATCGGCGGTGGGAATATCTTCCGGGGCTTGAAGGCGAGCGCACAAGGCATGGATCGCGTAACTGCCGACTATATGGGCATGCTTGCCACCGTGATCAATGCGCTGGCATTCCAGGATTCTTTGGAACAGAAGGGAATACACTGCCGAGTACAGACTGCTGTCACGATGAATAAAGTGGCGGAGCCCTTCATCCGGCGCCGCGCCATGCGGCATCTGGAAAAAGGTCGCATCGTAATCTTCGCCGGCGGCACCGGTAATCCCTATTTTTCCACCGACACCGCTGCCTCACTCCGGGCGGCGGAGATCAAAGCTCAGGTCGTGCTGAAGGGCACCAAGGTGGACGGGATCTACGATAAGGATCCCATGGAGCACCGCGATGCCAAGAAATTCAATCAGATCAGCTATCTGGGCGTCGTGGATCGTGGATTAGGTGTGATCGACTCCACTGCCGTTACTCTGTGCATGGAACATAGGATTCCCATCCGGGTCTTCAATTTCAACGTCCGCGGAAATCTGAAGAAGATTGTATTCGGCGAGAATATCGGAACCTTAATCAGCACGGAAGCGGCATGATCTCGCTAATATTGGAAGATGCGGAAACGCGAATGAGCAAGACAGTGGAATCGTTGCGCCAGGAGTTGAAACATATCCGCACCGGCAAAGCCAATTCAGCCTTACTGGACAACATTCGGGTGTCTTGCTACGGGCAGGAAATGCCCCTGAGGCAGGTCGCCACTATCGCGGTGCCCGATCCCCGGCAAATTGTCGTCCAACCCTGGGATAAGTCGGTACTTTCCGACGTGGAGAAAGCGATCCAGAAGGCTGACCTTGGATTAAATCCCAACAATGACGGGAGCTTCATCAGAATCCCTATTCCGCCGTTGACCGAGGAGCGGCGCCGTGATCTGGTCAAAGGCGTCAAGAAATTGGTCGAAGAAGCCAAGATCGCTCTGCGAAATATCCGTCGGGATGCCAACGATCAACTGAAAAAAGGCGAAAAAGACGGCGAGATCTCCGAAGACGAGTCCCGCCATGGATTGGACAAAGTCCAGGATCTAATTGACAAGAAAAGCAGCGAACTGGAAGAAGTGCTCAAACGTAAAGAACAGGAAATAATGGAAGTATAGCGGGCTCTTGGTGGCGCGAAAGTCCAGTCCGTGCAAGAAACCGCTGTATTTCCGCTCCACCACACCCATAGGGAGGCTACAACATGGCACTCATGATCAACGAAGAATGCATCTCTTGCGGAGCATGTGAACCGGAATGCCCTACGAACTCTATCTCGGAAGGCGAAGAAATATACGTCATCAACCCTGAAACGTGTGTGGAATGTAAAGGGCACTTCGACCAGCCTCAATGCATCGAAGTCTGCCCGGTCGATTGTATCGTCAAGGCAGGCTAATTTCCGATCAATCGTTGACATAACTCGAAGCAATCCGGGCAGGATCCTCCTGCCCGGAGTGTTTGTATTTGTAATAAGGCAAGTTGGCGGCTATGCATCGTGGCGTGGGCATCCTGCCCATGCATGAAAAACATGGTCGAAATCACCAAAGATCGTTTCGAAGAGATCGTTCAAAGCTTCTCGGGACGGCGAGTCGCCGTGATCGGGGACTTGATGGTTGACCGTTATCTGTGGGGTACGGTTCGCCGGATTTCCCCGGAAGCCCCCGTTCCCATCGTAGATATCGAGTCCGAGACCATTGCTCTGGGCGGAGCTGCCAATGTCGGAAACAACCTGTACAACCTGAGTGTGGTGCCGGTGATGATTGGGGTGGTGGGTGCCGATTCCATTGGCAAGGTGCTGATTGATATCATGGAAAACAATCAGATGCCAACTGAGGGAGTCTTCCAGGACGTGGGTCGGCAAACCTCGGAGAAGACCCGAATCATCGCTCATGACCAACATGTCGTTCGCGCCGATCGGGAATCAAGGTTCGATATCAACGGCGATATTCAAACTGACATCCTGAAATATCTTGAATCGATTGTCGATTCGGTGGACGCTCTCATCCTTCAGGATTATAACAAGGGCGTCCTGACTAAAGATGTCATCCGCGGCAGCATCGACATCGCCAACCAGCATCACAAGATTATCGCCGTAGATCCGAAATTCGCTAATTTCTTCGAATACAATAACATCACGCTTTTCAAACCCAACACCCGCGAAATCGAACAGGCGTTGGGGATCGCACTGAACAGTGATGATTCGGTGATCGATGTCGGATCAAAACTGTGCGACCGCATCAATTGCCAGCACCTGTTGATTACCCGGGGCGAGAAGGGGATGATTCTGTTCGACCGCGAGGGGCAATGGGACATCGTACCAACCAGAGCGCGTCGAATCCATGATGTGTCCGGAGCCGGAGACACCGTCATCAGCACGATGGTCTCCGCCCTGGTGGGAGGCGCAGACATCCGCGAGGCAGCCACTCTTGCCAACCAGGCAGCGGGAGTAGTCTGTGAAGAAGTCGGCATCACTCCCATTACCCTGGCAAAGCTCCGCAAAGCGATGGCAAGGCGGGATTGACCCCAAACGTGCTGTCAATCGACTCGATTGAGAGCACGACAAGACAAACGGGGCGATTAGCTCAGTTGGTTAGAGCGCTGGTCTCACATATCAGAGGTCACTGGTTCGAATCCAGTATCGCCCACCTGAGCTTGTAGGTCGGGTTCCGAATCCGCTCCCGGCGAATGAAAAACCCGACATCACCACCATTGACGGAGTGCCGCATTGGAAAAAGTAATGAAGGACTGGGAGGAGGCGCTCCGATTTCGGGAGTCAGTGAAGCCCGGCACCGTGGTCTTCACTAATGGCGTCTTTGACGTATTGCATCGCGGGCATGTCGAATACCTTGCCGATGCGCGGAAACTTGGCGATGCCCTCATCCTTGGCTTGAATAGCGACCAGTCCGCCAGGCGGTTGAAGGGTCCCGGCAGACCCCTGGTAAATCAAGAGGATCGCGCCATAGTCTTAGCTGCCCTGGAAGCAGTTTCCGCCGTGGTGGTCTTTGATGAAGATACTCCCCGCGACTTGATCGCCTATTTGAAACCGGATCTCCTGGTCAAGGGCGGAGATTATCAAGTCAATGGAATTGCGGGCGCGACCGACATCGAATCCTGGGGTGGCGGTGTCTTGATCGTTCCCTATCGCAAAGGATATTGCACCACCGATTTCCTGAGGCGCGTCCGGGAATTGCCTCCCGATTAGCAGCGCGATGTTTGACGATCTCACGGGAAAATTAGAAGCGGTCTTTAAGAAGCTCCGGGGTCATGGCAGACTCTCGGAAGCCAATATTTCCGAAGCTCTGCGCGAAGTCCGCCGAGCTCTTCTGGAAAGCGACGTTCATTTCAAGGTCACCAAAGACTTCGTCCAGGATGTCCAGCAAAAAGCGGTAGGGCAAGAAGTCCTGAAGAGCATCACTCCCGGGCAGCAGGTCATCAAAGTGGTGCACGAAGAAATGGTACGGCTACTGGGAAGCGAAGCCAAACCGCTGGAAATGGCGTCCGTGCCTCCTACCATCGTCATGATGGTCGGACTGCAGGGATCAGGCAAGACCACCACCTGCGCCAAACTGGCGGTGCACTTGCGCCGTCGAGGTCGAAAACCTTTGCTGGTGGCTGCCGATGTGTACCGTCCCGCTGCCATTGACCAGTTGAGGCAGTTAAGCCGTCAATTGGAACTGCCGTGCTTCGCAACCGACATGTCCGATCCGGTGGACATTGCCAGGAATGGGGTGGCGTTCGCGAAAAAGGAATCGCAAGATGTCGTTGTCCTCGACACGGCTGGTCGCCTGCACATCGACGAACCGATGATGCTGGAGTTGCAGGCGATCCATTCCGCCATCGAGCCAACCGAGGTAATCCTGGTCGCCGATGCCATGACCGGTCAGGATGCAGTGAAAGCCGCCGAGGAATTCCAGCGTCGGGTGCCTTTGACCGGCGTAATACTCACGAAATTGGACGGTGATGCTCGCGGCGGTGCCGCTTTGTCGATCCGTGCCGTCACCGGAGTGCCCATCAAATTCGTGGGTGTGGGCGAAAAACCGGATGCGCTGGAAGTTTTCCATCCCGACCGCATGGCTTCCAGAATCCTGGGGATGGGCGACATTCTGACTCTGGTGGAAAAAGCTCAGGAAACGGTGGATCGGGAACAGGCGGAAAAAATCGCCGCGAAGATCCAGGAACACGAACTGACCCTGGACGATTTCCTCGATCAAATCCGCCAGATCAAGAATATGGGACCGATGGAAGACATGCTGGCGATGATCCCCGGCATCGGTCCGAAGATTAAGAGTCTTAAGATTGACGAAAGGATACTCCGTCAGGCCGAAGCCATCATGTGCTCCATGACCAGGCAGGAGCGCGCCAAACCCGAAATCATCGATGGCAGCAGACGGAAACGGATTGCCCGAGGCAGCGGCACTCGAGTGCAGGACGTCAATCAGTTGCTGAATCGATATACCCAGATGAAGAACCTGATGAAGCGTTTTTCCAAAGGACCGCTTCGCAAATCCATGTTCGGGAAATTCCCATTTCCCGGCATGTCTTGACTAAGTGTGCTGTCACACGCCCTCGTGTGACAGGAAGTTGAACGTGTTGCGCACCTCCCTGCATCTAAGTGTGCCGTCACACGCCCTCGTGTGACAGGAAGTTGAACGTGTTGCGCACCTCCCTGCATCTGAGTGTGCCGTCACACGCCCTCGTGTGACAGGAAGTTGAACGTGTTGCGCACCTCCCTGCATCTAAGTGTGCCGTCACACGCCCTCGTGTGACGGAAAAATGAACTGTCAAGCCTTGCGCATAACGCAAGTCTGGAGGTCTCGTGTCTGTCAAAATACGATTAGTCCGATTCGGACGTAAGAAACGACCCTTCTATCGCATTGTGGTGGTCGATTCCCGCAAGAAGCGCGATGGCGCTTATATCGAAAAAGTAGGTCATTATAATCCGTTGCCCGATCCTCCGGACGTAGCATTCGACGAGGAGAAGGTATTGAAATGGCTGAACAATGGCGCGATTCCAACGGACACAGTGACCAATCTTTTAACCAAAGCCGGCATCCTCCTGAAGCGGAATTTGATGCGACGCAATCTCCCACCGGAACAGATCGACATAGAAATGCAAAAGTGGGCGATGGCGCAGGAAGAAAAGCGCGCCAGAAAGAAAACCCTGAAGACTCCGGAACCTGTGCCGGAGACCCCTGCAGCTCCGCCTGCCGGAGAGACTCCGGAGCAAATCTTCGTAGCGGAAGAAACCAAAGCCGAGAAAGAGGCGGTGGTCGAGACCCCCGAGGAAATGCCTGCAGCGGCAAAGGAAGTCGAGCCTCCTGCCAAGGAAGAAGCCGCACCCGAACCTGAAGAGAAATTACCAGTAGTAGAACCTGAGCCCAAGCCGGTCAAAGAGAAGCCGGCGAAGGCTAAGAAGTCAGAGAAACCAGCAGAAGGACCTGCTGCCGAGAAACCCAAAGCAACCAAGAAAACTAAAGAGAAAGGGGAAACTGACACTCCGGCGAAGTGAAACCGGAAGAGAACGAGTAGTTTCGCAACAAATCCGCGGAAGATCGTCCAGAGATACATGGCTCTGGAAGATCAGGTCTGGGGATGAAACAGGCTGCATCTTCAATGAGCACTCGCGAGTCGCACGGAATCCCTACAATGCTGCAATGTGGAGTATCCGATGAAAGACTTCATCGTGTTCGTCGTCAAGCACCTGGTGGAAAACCCCGATCAGGTCAATGTGACTGCGGAGGAATCTCAAGGACGTCAGTTGTACAAGTTGAGTGTGGGGTCGGGAGACCTGGGGCGCGTTATCGGCAAAGAAGGTCGCACTGCCAAAGCCCTGCGCACGATTCTGATGGCTGCTTCCGCACGCAAAGGTCAACAGGTGAGCCTGGAGATCCTGGAATAAACCATGGAAAAGCCTCCTCCGGCGGAGCCGGATGATCTTTTCGTTGTCGGAAAAATCGTGTCCGCTCATGGCATCCGAGGAGGCGTCAATGTCCAGGTCTGGACCGATCGCGCCGACCGGTTTCAAGTCGGTCGGACATTATGGTCTTTGTCAGATCGGGGAAATATCCGCCTGATCGTCCAGCGCGTCAGGCAGACGCCCCGGGGTTTGATCGTCCGATTCGAGGACATCGAAGATCGATCTCAGGCAGACCGGTTGTCAGGCACCGTGCTGGCGATTTCCGCCGCCGATCGCGGTGATCCGGAAGTAGGAACCCACTACGTGTCTGACCTTCTCGGCTGCCTGGTGTGCACCGACCATGGTCGCGAATTGGGAGAAATCGCGGATGTGACCACGCTGGCGCATCATGACCTGTACGTGGTGGTCGGTCCTTACGGCGAAATCCTGATTCCGGTCGTGCCAGAGTACATCCAGAGCGTTGACATCGGCAATCGCCGGATCGTGGTCAGGCATCTGGAAGCCTTCTGGGACGGGACTCTCTAACCGCCGACCCGATGCTGTTTCGGAACCTCTGACCTCCGATCATGACCATCGACATCATTTCTATTTTTCCTGGAATGTTCGAGGGACCGTTTCGGGAAAGCATCATTCGACGCGCGCAGGAACGGAGGCTGGTGCAAATCTGGGTGCATGATCTGCGAGACTATGCCGATGGGAAGCACCAGCAGGTCGATGACTATCCGTTCGGCGGTGGACCGGGGATGATCCTGAAACCGGAACCGCTGTTTCGGGCGTTGCGCTCACTAATCGAACGCTATGGTTCCGAGTCTCCCTGGATCGTGTATCCCACACCCCAGGGGACGCCATTTCGGCAGCGTGACGCTCGAGCCCTGAGTCAGAAGCATCATCTGATCTTCTTGTGCGGTCATTACAAAGGCGTCGATCAACGAGTGCGCGACCGGTTCGTGGATCAGGAAATTTCCGTGGGGGATTACGTCTTGTCTGGTGGCGAGCTTCCGGTGATGATGATCGTAGATTCGCTGGTGCGGCTCCTCCCCGGAGCCATTGGCGACAGCGACTCTTCGGACACCGACTCCTTCGAGCACGGAATCCTTGACTGCCCATATTACACCAGACCCGAAGAGTTAGAAGAAATGAGAGTGCCGGACGTTTTGATCTCCGGTCACCATAGCAATATCGAGCGGTGGAAGCGAGAACAAGCCCTGAGGATTACCAGGGAACGCAGACCGGATCTGTTGAGTAAAACAGATTCCACCAGCGACGAATCACCCGTATGAGGCATATCATGAACGCCGTCAACCAATTCGTCACGGATCAATTGAAAACCGATCTACCGGAATTCAAAACCGGTGATACCGTGGCAGTACATTATCGCGTGATCGAAGGCGACAAGGAAAGAATCCAGGTGTTCGAAGGCATTGTGATAGACCGCCACGGCATAGGTCTGGATGCTACCTTCACCGTGCGGAAGATCTCCATGAGTATCGGAGTGGAAAGGATATTTCCCCTCCATTCCCCCAACATAGCGAAAATCGAATTTGTGCGACGCGGCAAGGTGCGCCGGGCACGATTGAATTACCTGAGACAGCGTGTCGGAAAATCGGCGCGAATCAAAGAAGATCTCAGAACCTCTGAGGTCAATGATTCCAAGAGTCAATAGACCCGTTCTTTAGCATAGTCGGAATGCGGAATAAGTAGGTGTCCCGCTTCGTCGGGATGAAAAGGGAAAGTGGTGCAAATCCACTGCTGCCCCGCAACTGTGAACGGATATTGCTGACGCAAGCCACTTAAGGGGCTTGCGCCTCAGCCACTGTTCGGCAACTGCCGGATGGGAAGGAAGAAAACGATCCGTGAGCCAGGAGACCTGCCTGCTTCGAGAGTCCTTCGAGGGAAGGTTTCTGCATATGCGTCTCCCACCCTTCCTCGCCAGGAAGGGTTTTTTTGTGTCCATACCTTCCTCGCTTTCCTTCCATACGAAAGACTCTCCTCCGAAGTGCCGTCACACGCCCCCGTGCGACGGAACCGGTGTGTTGTTGGTTGCCCTCACCTGACAGGCATCGATTCGCAGGGTAAGCACACCCTGCGGCACCCTAAGTCTTCCCCCCTGCTATTGCAGGGGGGAACAAGAGGGGGGTTACATTATTCGTGATGTCAGGTGTCCTCACCTGACAGCCATATTCAGTGCTTTCCCCCCTGCTATTGCAGGGGGGAACCAAAGGGGGGTTACATTATTCGTGATGTCAGGTGTCCTCGCCTGACAGCCATTGGGATCTTGAGCTCCGGTCATTGTTTGTGACTTGGAATTCGGTGCTTGAAATTTTGTCCTCACTATGTCTTCTCCCTCACGAATAGTCGCCCGTGCGGGCATCCTGGTTGCCGTCTCGGTAGCATTGGGGTGGTTGACCATTACCATTCCCAACGTTGAATTGATTACCGCGTCGATCTTCGTCTCCGGCTACTGGTGCGGACCAGGGTGGGGAATGGTCATCGGAATAGTGGCGGAATCGCTATTCTCGATCACCAATCCCGTTGGTATGCCTTTGCCCCCACTACTGATCGCGCAATGCATTGGAATGGGACTTGCCGGTCTGGCAGGCGGCTTGGTGGAAAGGCGTGGGCGTAACGCTGTATCCCGCAATGACCCTGAGATTTCGCCATCGCGAACGAAGTACGGCGATCTCTTCCGAACCAGGATAAGCCTCGGCGCAATTGGTCTCTTGATCACAATCATCTTCGATATCCTGACCACCTTGAGCTTTCCCCTATCCTCCGGCTTTCGTCTTTCCCAAATATGGAAGGTATTGATTATGGGAATCCCCTTCGTCGCAATCCACTGGCTAAGCAATCTGGCGATCTTTGTCATTATTGTCCCCATCATTTTGAGGAGGCTGCCCCTGCCGAATCCAGGGCTGCAGATAGCCGGCATCCTGTTCCTCCTCTTGAGCCCGAGCGGGTCCGTATTCGCCCGGGACACCAGCCCCCCACCTCCGCCAGATACTGTCAGAACCACGGTTCCCGATTCTCTGAAAGCCGACACTCTCGTCATCGACTCGTTACGATTGGATACTTTGCACATCACAGAAGTCGTTATGGATACCCTGCCTTCAGTCGAGAGAATATTCGCTCCCATGCCCGATGACGATCCTGCTGACTTCAGCAGTTATCTTGACCGGGTCGATTTCCTCGAACCGGAAGTCGAGGATATGGGAGATGTCGTCCGATACTTCCCTTCCACTTACCCCTTCGACCTGGCGACCTTCGGCGCCTTTTCCGGTATATCGATCCAGGGTCAAACGCCCCGTCGATCCAAATATGTCTTCGATGGACGCAGTCTCAATCACCGCCGGAACGGAATGGCGGATTTAAACGAGATCACCTTCGAGGAAACGGAAGGCATCTCCAATGAGCCTACGAGCTCTTGGTCAGAGCCGCCTTCCACCGGTGGCACCATCGGTTTCCGATCCTATTTGCCGATGGCTGACGTCCCCTATTCCCGGATCGACCTTCGAGCCGGGTACTATGGCTTCACCACCGTCGATTTCCACCTCGCCCAAAGAGCCTATCGGAACTGGTATGCCAACATCGTAGGTCAAGTGGGCTATTTCGATATCCGCGGCGACAACACTGCAGCCCAGTCCGTGCACTTTCGCAGTCACCTGACCTACAAACCGACTCCGCTCTGGACCGGGCGGATCTCCTATTATCATTATCGAGCGAAAAACGACACTCCATTTCCGATCAACCATCACAAAACCGTCCGGAATGACCTGGTAGCATCGATCTCCCGCCGTCTGCATCGCGAGAGTGATACCCGGGTGGAATTCCAGACCTGGGTGACTGACATCTCCCATAACGATCAGAACGTGTTCCACGAACTCGAACGCCGGGTCGGCGGTGACGTCCGTTTGACGGCTCCTATGCTCAGCCACGGATCGCTCTGGGGCGGGCTGTTCGCCGAAACCTGGGAAATCCAGAGTCAGGACGATCCTTCCAGAGCCGACACTGAATTCCGTCCGTTTGCCGGGGCAGATTTTCGTGTTGCGTCGCGATTAACCATGCAATCGTCTCTGCTGTATTCGCTGTACGAATCCGGAATCAAGGAACCAGCCGGCTCAATGTCCCTGAGTTTTCGCCCGTTGGAATGGGTCAGGCTCCGAGGGGACGGGGATTGGGCGTTTCGTGCACCGTCCTATTTCGAGCAATACGATCACGGCAGATTGGTCGTACGGGACGATGTGGTGGAGCCAATCCTGCTCTTCACTCATCTTGATACCCTGGTAGCCGCGACCACACTTGATCCGGAACGTTCCCAGACTCTTTCCGGATCGGTCGATCTGTGGTTGCCATGGTCATTGCAGTTGTCAGTCGGGGCTTACCGAAAACAATTGACAGACCCCATCGTGTTTCGCGAAATCGCCGATGGCTTCCTGCAAGCATTCAATGGCGACCGCACCACCTGGCAAGGAGGATATGTCACCGGTCGTTGGGCGATTTGGGATTCCCTGGAACTTGCAGGCTCACTCAGCGCTAACGACCCCATCGACGATCCAAATCATTACGTCCCTGACAAGAACGGCTGGGGCACCGTAACCTACCGCCACACCTACTTCCACGGCGACCTGCGGATGATAGGACGTGTGGAAGGCGTGTATTGGGGCGAACGAATCTTGTCACGATACCTGAGAACATACACCGTTCCGGAAGCATCGGTGATCAACTTCCGGATCTCAGCCACCATCAAAGACTTCACCATATTCTGGGGTTGGAACAACGTATATCCGGAACGCTATCAGCTCTTGGGCGGATTTCCCATGATCCATCGCGAAGAAATCTACGGTGTGCGTTGGAATTTCCTGGATTGACCGTGATGAAGCGTAAGCACATAGAGACTCTGATCCTGCCTCTGCTTCTGTCGAGCCTGCTGTCGATTGTGGTGACCGGACGATGCCAGGTCAATCAGTTCCCGCTTCAGCTCAGCGGTCGCGTGTCGGACAGTCGGAATGGCGAGCCGATAGCATCTGCCAATATCGAAATCGCAGGGACTGGCTGGGGCACTGCTTCCGATGCCGACGGCTACTTCGAATTCCGATCCGTTCCAACCGGCACATATCAGCTAATAATCTCCCACGTCGCCTACGCTGAGAAGTCCCTGGATGTCCGCATTCAACCGGGCATTCCCCAGTATCTGTCGGTTAGCTTAGCTGCCCTGGTCGTCGCCCTCCCTGAGGTGACCGTCGAAACGTCTCCTTCTCGACTTGACCTGACTGAGACTACCATGGTCATTGACCGCCGAACCATCGATCGATCTTATGCCCGGACCGTAGGTGATCTTCTGGCGGATGTCGGCGATGTATTCGTGAAAGAGCAAGGATCCGGCGGATCGCAATACGCCAGCATTCGAGGCAGCGCTTCCAATCAAGTCGTCGTGATGGTCGACGGGCGCCGGTTGAATGCTCCAGGATCAGGTGAGGTGGATTTGAGCACTATCCCGGTCGATGCGGTCGAACGAGTGGAAATCATCAAAGGTTCCAGTCCTGAACATGGCGGCGATGCCATCGGCGGCGTCATCCAAATCATCACCAGATCGCCGGGGAGTTCCACCGAACGAAATCTGGAAGTGGGCGGGGGCTCCTTCGGCGCCAGACACGGTCGCTTCTACCTCTCACAAGCGGGCAATCCTGGTGCGGCGTTCAGCGGTTCCGTCACCAGCAGCAACGGCAGATATGGGTACATCGATCGCTTCGGAGACCGCCAAGTTCGGGAGAACGCCGATTCCCAGAGCGACAACCTGTACTGGAAATCCCAGGGTTGGATTTCCCCTTGGCAACTCGCACTTACTGCGTCGCAGTATCATGTGACACGCGGTATCCCTGGTGATCTGGACCAATTAACGCCAAACGCGCGTCTGGAGCAGCGAATCCAGGGAATCGACCTGCGTATCGCACGCCAGCTTGAGCACGGTGACATGCAATGGATATTCTATGGTGGGCAGGATATCGCTCATCACCTGAATCCGACAGCCTTCGTGCCGTTGGATGCTCGCGACACGGAGAAAAATGTCGGCGGAAGGCTGACGTTGACATACGATGTCCTCGCGATGTTACGCTCCGAGATCGGGCATGAGACACGATGGGACAACATGTCCAGCCCTTCCATCGAGTCCGGAAATACGGAACGTTGGTCGCATGGATCCTATGTCCAGACTCGATACGATGTCACGCTTCCAGGTTGGATGGTCCTGCCTGATCTGGATTTGAAAGCCACTCTCCGTCACGACCAATTCAGCGATGTCGGTCGAGAATGGACGTATCAAACTGGCTTCTTCTGGGGACGAGAAGGTATCGTATCGTTTGACGTGAGAGGCAATGTCGGCACCGCTTTCCGCGTTCCAACCTTCACATCCCTATTCTGGAAAGAAGACGTCTTTGCCCGTGGAAATCCCAACCTGAAACCCGAACACAGTCGCAACCGGGAACTCGGCGCCGGCATCAGCACCAGTCATTTGGCTAATCTTGAATTGAGCGTCACGCGCTTCTGGCAGGATATCGACGACATCATCCTCTGGCGCCGTGGATTCGACGGTCGCTGGGCGCCCTATAACGTGTCGCACGCGCAAATTGACGGAGTGGAAGTATCAACGAAACTGTCGCCGCGGAAGGACTGGATCTGGGTGGAATACTCCGGTACTTTCTTGAGACCTATCAACCGGAGCGGCGAACCGAATTACGACGGCAAGGATTTGACCTACCGCCCTCGGTATGTGTCGAAACTGTCTTCCGGAGTCAAATGGAAAGGATGGTGGCTGGACTACAGCGTGCAATGGGTGGCACGCCGTCACGTTCGGGAATCCAATTCTATCCCATTAGCGGCTGAGGGCATGGGTCCGTATCGTCTGATGAATGTCGGTGCGGGAAAGCAAGTATCTTTCCTGCATTTCCAGTGGCAAGTCAAAGGCGAAATCAGGAATCTTGAAAACCGCCACTATCGCGTGGTGGAGCGTTCTCCGATGCCCGGACGCGAATGGCGGGCGTCGCTTGCCATCGAAGTACCTTGATTTGCGTAGGGTGGCATGGGCGTCCCGCCCATGTCATCCTGAACCATGCCCCGGGCTTGACCCGGGGGCAGTGAAGGATCTCACGGCACTATGGAGGAACAATGAGACTGCTTCTGGTTGCCATAGCAACCCTGTCACTCTTATCATTGCCAGTTTTCGGGCAGATACACCAGGAAGCCTACGTCATGAATGGCTTGGCAGAAACACTGGATGTGATCGAACTCGAATCCGGCTCCGTCTTGTCCAACGTGGAACCTCTGGGCTTGTGGCCCAACCAGATCCTGTATCATCAGGATCGACTACTGGTCATCAACTCCGGCTACAACAACCTCCAGATCATAGACCCGGTGTCGCGAAACACCATCGGCACCGTGGAATTCGGCGCCGACCACAATCCGTACTACATGTGCCCATTGAGTGACGGTCGCGTCGCGGTGTCTCAACTGCTGAGCAACTCCATGTCAATTGTGAATGTGATCACTCAGCATGAAGACACTTCCGTCACGGTGGGATCGGGTCCGGAAGGTCTGATCCAGGATGGCAATGAGCTGTTCGTCGCCATGACCAACTATGTCGGTGGTTACCTTCCCGGACAAGTGTACGTCATCAACTTGTCGAGTTACCAGGTTACCGACTCCATCACAGTCGGCATCAATCCCCAATGGATTGGCAGAGGACATGACGGAAATCTGCACGTGGTGTGCACCGGCGACTACGCCACGGTATTCGGGCAAATCTACGTGGTCAATCCGGGAACTCATCAGGTCGTTACTACTGTCACACTGGGCTCTTCTCCAGGCACCTGGGCGGTCATGCAGTCCGGAGTCGCTTACCTGGGCGTCAATCTGTGGGGCGGTGGAGGACATCTCCTGGCGTATAACACGCAGACCTATCAGGTACTCCACTCCGAAGCCAATCCGCTGCAAGTGGGAGGTGGTGTGATGGGCGTGACGGCTGGCGAGGACGGAAAGTTGTACATCTGCACGACCGAGACCGATCAGGTCAAGGTGATGGACAGCAACGAATCAATAGTGGCTACTTACAATGTGGGCGACGGACCTCAGAGCTTAGCCTTGTCTCCTGCCGTGTCATCCGTTCCCGGAAACCAGCCGACGGTTGCGCCGGATCACTTCCGCCTGGGGCAGAACTACCCCAATCCGTTCAATGGAGCGACTACTATCCCTTACGATGTGTCCGCCAGCCTCCAGGGCGCATCGATAGAAATCGTGAACATCACCGGTCAGGTGGTTCGACGGTTCCATGTATCGGGAGCAGGAAACATCGCGTGGGACGGCACCGATGACTCTGGGATTCCGATTGCTGCCGGAATGTACTGGGCAAGGACAGCCAGCCCGTTGTCTGCAATGGTGATTCCGATAGTACATCTTCCATAGCAAAAATTGCGAATTTGGAAGGGGCTGAGTCAGCAATGCAATACGATTCGAGTGCAGGTCGACATGAGTGCTATTTCGTTGAAAAATAAGACGAAATAGGCGAGAAAAATGGGGCAATTAGTTGAAAAATGCCTTGCTTAGACAAGGTTTTTTTTGTATCTTAATATGTTTAATGTTTCTTGCGGTGGTTGCGCATACTGATTTGCTGATTTTTCGTTGATATGCGCAAGCCGGTATTATACCCATTTTGACAGATTTTTTCGATGGCATGATATTCGGCGATGGTCTTCGCCTTGAGGAACTGACCGGATGGCACCAGAGCAACAAAGGAAAGAGAGAATATTGAGCGGCATGCGCCCGACCGGAAAATGCCATATCGGTCATCTGGTCGGCGCTCTGGAAAATTGGGTAGAACTCCAGCAGGAATACCAGAATTTCCACCTGGTGGCGGATTGGCACGTCCTGACCACCGATTACCAGAACACTGAGACCATCTGGGACAACACGGTCGAAATGGTCATGGACTGGCTCGCAGCTGGAATCGATCCCAAGTTGTCGCCGATTTTCGTCCAGTCTCAGATCAAAGAGCATGCCGAATTGCACTTGATTCTCTCCATGCTGGTGACGCTCTCCCGACTGGAACGCAATCCAGCAGTCAAGGAACAAGCCAGGGCGCTGGGATTGGAAAAAGTCATCTCCTACGGTCATGTAGGCTATCCGGTGCTGCAAGCCGCCGATATCTTGCTCTACAAAGCCAACTTAGTACCGGTAGGGGAAGACCAGGTCCCACATTTGGAAATTGCCCGCGAGATTGCCCGCAAATTCAATTCCATCTTCGGAGGAGTATTTCCGGAGCCAGAGGCAAAATTGTCGAAATTCGCAAGACTTCCGGGATTGGACCGCCAAAGGATGTCGAAATCGCTTGGGAACACGATTCTGATGAGTGATCCGCCGGATACGATTTGGAAGAAGCTCCGCCCAGCTATCACAGATGAGCTAAAGGTCCGCAGAGGTGATCCGGGACGTCCCGAAGTCTGCCTGATCTTCACCTATCACAAGAAATTCAATCCCGGCGAGATCGAACGCATCGACCGGCAATGCCGCAGCGGCGAACTAGGCTGCCTGGATGATAAACAGCGGCTTCTGGAGCGCATGACGGAGTACCTGGCGCCCATCCACGAGAAGCGACGCTATTACGAAGCGCACCGCGACGAAGTAATCGACATCATCCAGGACGGCAACCGTCGCGCGCGCGAAATCGCCCAAGCCACTATGGCGGAAGTCCATGAGGCGATGAAATTCGGGTAGCGAAGGCACTGCGTCAAGCCTGGGAGCGCACCAAATCCCGATGACCGCAACCAAGACATGATCTGCCGCTTCACAATTTCGCAGTTTGAGGGTCCCCTGGATCTCCTGCTCTTCTTGATACGGAAGAACGAGGTGGAGATTTCGGATATTCCCATTGCCTCTATCACGAGACAGTACCTGGAATATCTGGAGGTTATCCAGCAGCTCGATCTGGACGATGCCGGCAACTATCTGGTGATGGCGTCCACGCTCATGCATATCAAATCTCAGATGCTGCTGCCGGTCGAGGAAGCGCTGCCCCTGGAGGAATATGAAGACCCTCGAATGGATCTGGTGCGGCGTCTGAGAGCCTATCAGATCGTGAAAGACGTGGCGATGGATCTGCGAGGCATGGAGGCAGATGCCCGGCGCTTCTTCTCCAGGGCTTACTTCCCGGAATTCTCAGACGTAGGGGTTCAACCTGTTGAACCCCTACAAGAAATGTCGTCGGTGGGAATTCAACCTATCGAATCTGTCCCAGAGGCGTCGTTTCTGGATTTCCTTGAGGCTTTCCTCCGCGTGGTGAGCCGATGCGAAAACGTGGTACACAGCGTGCAGGCGCAGCCCATCAACCTGGAGGACGTGATTGCCAGAATCGTGGGGCTGCTTGGTAGTTCGGAAAAAATCAGCTGGCGTGAATTGACTGCCGAGACCGCCGACCGGATCGAACGCATTCTTGTGTTGCTGGCGCTTCTGGAACTGTCCCGCCAAAAGCAAATCGCCTTGAGGCAAGCCCGACCCTACGGTAACCTGTGGGTGATACCATCGCGGAACTATGAATCCCAAAGAGATTCGTGAAACCATAGAAGTCCTGCTCTTTGCCAGCGACACTCCATTGACGCTTAATAACATGCGGCCGTTCGTCGATGGCGTGCCTTCGGAAGACTTGACTGCCGCCATCCAGGATCTGAATGACGAGTATCACAAGTCCGGAAGGTCGTTTGAAATCAAGCGATTGGCTGGCGGATACCAATTAGTGACCCGTGTGGAATTCTCCGACCTGGTGAGGACGTTCCAACATCATCGGCTGTCGAGTCGGTTGTCCCCTGCCGCTTTGGAAACACTTGCGATTGTTGCGTATCGTCAGCCTATAACACGATTGGCAATCGAGGACATCCGCGGAGTGGACGTGTCTGGCGTATTGCACACGCTCCTGGAACGCAGAGTAATCCGCATTACCGGTCGCGATAAGGGCTTAGGGCGTCCGTTGTTATACAGCACGACCGACGAATTCTTGAGATACTTCGGGCTGAACGACCTGTCTGACCTGCCCGACAAGAAGGAAATCATGGAACTGCTGCACCAAAGATCATGACACACTGGACATGGGAAATGCGGTTCCTTCGGAGGCTTTGAATGGAGATATCCGACAAGACGGTATTGGTATTAGGCGGATGGGGATTGGTCGGCATGGCGATCTGCCGAAAACTCCTGGAAGACCACCCTCGAGAAATCATCGCCTGCTCTCTGGAGAAATGGCAGGCGGACGAAGCCTGCCAGATATTAGCAAAAGAATCGAACGAGGTCAAATTGACCGCAGTGTGGGGAAACCTCTTCGTCCGAAAGGATTTGAAGGACAAGACCAGAGACGAAATCCTGAACAACGCTGCCAATCGCAGCATATTGATCCATGATGTCTTTTCTCAGTTGGACGACGAGATACTGCAGCACTCGTTCCTGTATCAGACCATAGACAAATATCGTCCAACCATCATTATCGATTGCGTGAATTCCGCGACGGCTCTGGCTTATCAGGACATCTACTCCGCGTACGTGAAGGTCAATAATGAATTGACCGAAGCCAAGCAAAGCGGCAAAGCCACCGAGAACCTGGTCTCGGAGACCGAGAAGTTGATCGCAACTTGCTATACGCCGCAGTTGATCCGCCATGTGCAGATCTTGTACGAAGCGATGCGACGCGCGAAGACCAAGTCATATATCAAGATCGGGACGAGCGGGACCGGAGGCATGGGACTGAATATCCCCTACACACATTCCGAGGAGCGCCCGTCCAGAGTCCTCTTGTCCAAGTCTGCCATTGCCGGCGCCCATTCCATGCTGTTGTTCCTGATGGGTCGGACACCGGACGCCCCCTTCACAAAAGAGATCAAACCGGCAGCCGCCATCGCCTGGAAGAGAATTGCCTACGGTGAGATTACCAAAGGAGGAAAGCCTATCCAGTTGTACGACTGTCCTCCGGACAAAGCGGAAAAGCTCTCTGATACACTGAATCGAGTGTCGGATGGTCATTGCACACCTCTGGGCGAGACGTTGAAATCCGTGTACGTGGACACCGGCGAGAATGGCATCTTCTCGTTGGGAGAATTCTACACTATTTCCGCTCTGGGACAAATGGAGTATGTGACTCCCGAGGAAATCGCCCAGTGTGCCATCTGGGAAATCAAAGGCGGGAACACCGGCACCGACATTATCAGCTCCCTGGACAACGCCATCATGGGTCCGACGTATCGAGCCGGCTATTTGCGCGAATCAGTCCTCCGGAAGATGAAAGCCCTGGAACAGAAGCACGGCGTCGAGAGTGTTGCATTCGAACTGCTGGGACCGCCGCGGCTCTCGAAATTGCTCTACGAAGCCAATTTGCTCCGACTGACCTTCGGCTCGATGGAGAAGGTGCTCGAAACCAATCCCCAGAAGCTAAGCGAGGCGACGGAAGCCCTGATTATCAAAGACCAATCTGCCCGGGTGAGAATCATCTCCATCGGCATCCCGATTCTGCTGAAGAACGGCAAGACCTTGCTGCGAGGTCCCAATATCAAGATCCCGCCTTACCGGGGATCGAACGAATTCAAAATCACCGACAAAGCTATCGAGGACTGGACCTCCAATGGCTGGGTGGATTTGAGACCGTCGAATATGATGAGATGGCAAGAACGATTCAAAGCCATCAAGAAGGAAATCGACGCCATCCCACCTGACGACACATCTTCCCGATATCACCGAGATAGGACCTATTGGCTGGAGGACGAGGAAATCCATATCGGCAAGGTCGTGAGCTGGATCTTCATCACTGAAGAGCAAGGGCTGCGGATCAAGAGTTGACAAGTCGAAGACATCTGTCGGGAAAAAAGAATCAGACTCGTCCGACGCGTCGGATCATCATCGCCATCGACGGACCGTCCGCCTCAGGGAAAAGCACGACGGCTCGCGGAGTGGCACCGAGGCTTGGATACAAGTACATTGACACCGGCGCGATGTATCGAGCGATCACTCTGAAGGTCCTGGAGAACGGCATTGATCCAGATGATTCCGTTGCGATTGCCGAATTGGTGAAACGTACGACGGTGCAACAGTCGGAGGGAAACGGACAAACCCGGTGCTTGCTGGACGGAATTGACGTGACGGACCGTGTTCGCAGCCCGGAAGTGGATCGAGCCATTGGTCCCGTCTGTGAAGCGCCCGAGGTCAGGGCGCGAATGGTAACGCTGCAACGTCGATTGGCGCGGGGCAAAGGGGTGGTGCTGGAAGGGCGGGATATTGGCACGGTCGTATTCCCGAATGCCGAGTTGAAAGTGTACCTGGTGGCTGACTTGAAGGAGCGGGCTCGACGCAGAATGCGGCAGGCGGCTGAAAGCGCAATGGATTCGCGTCGGGCATCTTCCCGCGAATCAGACGGGAGCAAGAGGGGTAACACCGGCATCAGCCTTGAATTCTTTGAAAATTCTCTGAGATCCAGGGATGTGCGGGATAGTCATCGACAGATTTCCCCATTGGCAAGAGCAGACGATGCTCGAGTGCTGGATACTACCAATCTGACTATCGAGGAGCAGATCGACATCATTGTTGATTGGGCACGGGCTATCATTGACCGGAAGAATGAAATCCCGTAAGCACTGGAGCTACCACGTCCCGCAATTCTTGATGCTGTGGGGCTTTCGAATCGTCTTCGGACTCAGGATCAAAGGGATTGATCGCGTTCCAGGCGATGGACGCATCCTTCTGGCGCCCAATCACCGGTCGTACCTGGATCCGCCCCTGGCAGGAATTGGGCTGAAGCGTGAGGTGCACTATCTGGCGAAGATCGAGCTGTTCAAGAACCCAATCCTGGCGGCGATCTTTCGGGCGTGGAACGGTTTCCCGGTTCGCAGAACCGGCGTCGACAAAGAAGCCATCCGGACTATCGGGACTCTTCTGGGTCAAGGAGAAGGTGTAGTCATCTTCCCGGAAGGAGGACGATGCCGCAGCGGAGATTTCCTGCCCGCCCAACGAGGCATCGCCCTGGTCGCGCTCAAGTATCAAACTGACATCATCCCGGTATATATCCACGGCAGCTTTCCCTGGAAAAAATCGCTGTTCCGCCGGGGCTTGATGACTGTCACCTACGGCAGTCCGATCCGATGGGAAGACGCGACTTGCCACGGCGAATCGCGCGACCAGTTGAAGTGGATTACCGATAATATCGAAGCTCAGTGGCGCGCGATGGCAGCCTCCTTTGTCCAGAGACGTCGAAACGAAGAGGGAACCGCGAACCTTATCACAGGTTGAAGAGTAAAACAAAAAGCCAGGTCCAGTATTACGTTTCGCGAAGGCTGTACTGTATTACTTCCAAATGTATGGCAACGATGATAGTCGATAGCATCATGACGATAGAAATTGATGAGAAAGCCGGATTCTGCGGTGGAGTCCGTCGGGCGATATCCCTGGTGGAGAAAGCGTTGCGGGAAGGCGAGGAGATCTATACCCGCGGCGAACTGCTCCATAACCGCCAGGAGATGGAGCGACTCCGTGCCATGGGACTCTGCGTCGCTGACAGTCTGGAGGCGGTGAAAAACAAGCGCCTCTTCATAAGAACACATGGCGAAGGGAAGCACGTGTTGGCGGAGGCGCAAAATCTGGGTGTGGAACTCGTTGACGCCACCTGCCCTAAGGTCAGGGCGTCCCAGAAGATCATCGATAAGGCTCACCAGGACGGTTTCCAAATTGTGATCGTTGGGAAGGAGCATCACCCGGAAGTTGCTGCGTTGATGGGTTTCTGCAACGGTCAGGGGATCGTCGTATATCACGAAAAGGATCTCGCAAAAGTGATTCCCGAGAAGAAGACGATACTGATTGCTCAAACCACGGTGCCGCCCGAAATCTTCCGGCGGCTTCGAGACCTGTTGGTATCCCTGGTTCCCAATCTGACCATCTACGATACCATGTGCAGCTTCGTGACTAATCGGGAACGGGAACTCGAGGAATTCGCCCAACGCTACGACGTGGTGATCTTCGTGGGCGGAAAACACAGTTCCAACAGCAGAATGCTCTACACGGTGTGCCGAAGAATCAACGAACGATCCCATTTCGTGGAAAGCGAAGCCGAAATCGATCTGTACTGGTTCGAGCACGCCCGGTCGGTGGGCATCACCGGCAGTGCCTCCACGCCGTTGTGGCAAATCGAAAACATTAAGAATGCGTTAAGTGGACTACTATCTTAGAATCATCATCCACCATTAACCCCCATCCGGGGCGCGACATGTCGCTCGGAGGAAAAAACAACATGACACCCGAAGAAAAACTTAACCAACCCCAACCGGAATCCCAGAATTCCGACTTATCGGACGAGTCCAAGACCGCGAAAGAAGGAAGTGACTCCGCCAGGAAATCAGCCGACTCAACGATTGCAAAACCACCAGATGCCGTGCCTGGAATGCCTGAAGCTGCCTCCGGACCCGATCCTGCAGCCAGGGAATCAACGTCTGAGGCGACGAAATCTGAACCGGAAGCGAAGGATCAGTTGCTGAAAGTCCGTGTGAGTCCTGAAGGGGACAAACTAATCGACCGAGCCGACTTGCCACCTGATTCGGAGTATGATCCCGAGGAGTACCAGAAACTCTCGACCCTATACGAGAAGACGTTGACCGAAATCAAGGAAGGCGAAATCGTCAGCGGTCGGATAGTGGCGATCTCCGACAAGGACATTGCGGTTGACATCGGATTCAAGTCCGAAGGCACCGTACCAATCGAAGAATTCTCCGATCCGGCTGAATTGAAAATCGGTCACGAAATCGAAGTATATCTTGACCGGGTGGAAAACCAGGAAGGGCAATTGATTCTGTCCAAGAAAAAAGCCGAATTCATGAAAGTCTGGGCACGGATCAAAGCGGTATATGAAAACAACGAGACCATCGAAGGCAAGATTATCCGCCGCATCAAAGGCGGCATGGTTGTGGACTTGATGGGCGTGGACTCATTCCTCCCAGGGTCTCAGGTCGATGTGCATCCGGTCAGAGATTTCGACGCTCTGGTCGGCAAGATGATGGACTTCCGGATCGTCAAGATCAATGATATCCGCAAGAACGTTGTCTTGTCTCACAAAATCTTGGTGGAAGAAAGCCTGGCGGAAATCCGCCAGAAAATCCTGGGGGAGATGAAGGTTGGGAATGTCCTGGACGGAGTTGTCAAGAACATTACGGACTTCGGCGTATTCGTGGACCTGGGTGGCGTGGACGGACTCTTGCATATCACCGATTTGTCCTGGGGTCGTGTCACGCATCCCTCCGAAATCGTGAATTTGGATCAGAAGATTCGGGTCAAGGTCCTGGACTACGACCAAGAACGACAGCGGATCTCCCTTGGGCTCAAGCAATTGACACCCCATCCATGGGAAGGGGTCGAAGAACGTTATCCGGTGGGTTCAAGAATCATGGGAAAAGTCGTCTCCATTGCCCGTTACGGAGCTTTCGTGGAATTGGAGAAGGGCGTCGAGGGCTTGGTGCACATCTCTGAAATGAGCTGGACTCAAAACATCAAACATCCCTCTATGATGGTCAGCGTTGGAAACGAAGTCGAAGTGGTCGTACTGGGTGTCGATGTGGAAAATCGCAAGATCTCACTCGGTATGAAACAGATCGAACCTGACCCGTGGGAAAACCTGGAAGCAAAATACCGGGCGGGAACCATCCATAAGGGCATCGTCCGCGACCTTGTCCCGTTCGGCGCCTTCGTCGAACTTGAGGAAGGCATCGAAGGACTGGTACATATCTCCGACCTGTCATGGACTCGGAAAGTCCGCCATCCTGGGGAAATCGTGAAGAAGGGTGAGGAGATCGACGTCCAGGTGCTGGGATTCGACCGCAACGAGCGCCGAATATCGCTTGGATACAAGCAGACCCAGGAAAATCCTTGGGACCGCCTTGAGACAGAGCTCACCATTCGGACTCCGGTCAAAGCCAAAGTCGTTCGAATCCTGGAAAAAGGCGTGGTGGTGATGCTGCCTCAGGATGTGGAAGGCTTCGTGCCTAACTCGCACCTTCGACGCTATGAGAAGGGCGCGGAGAAGCGCACCATTAACGTCAATGACGAATTGGATCTGGTCGTGATCGAATTCGACAAGGAAGCCAAGAAGATCATCCTGTCCGCCTATGAAGCGGAAAAGACCGTGGAAGATCAAGAATATCAGGAATATCTGAAGCAGCAAGCCGAGGCGCCTCAGGTGGCGGAAGCGCCTGCGGAGACGCCTGTGACGGAGGAAAAACCCGAGCTGCTGCCTCCTGCCGAAGCGCCGCAAGAGGAGGAAGTCGTTCCGACGCCTGAGCCGATGATGCCAGTCGAGACAGTGCTGGAAGCACCGGCGGAAGAGGTCCTTCCACAGGAAACTGCCGAGGCTGAACCGAAAGTCGAGGAGGTCGCGGCAGAGTTGAAGGAGGAACCCGCCCCGGAAGTGCCGAAGAAAAAAGCAGCACCTCGAAAGACCGCCAAGGCGAAAAAAGTGGCACCCAAGAAGGCGGAAAAAGCGGCTAAGAAGGTAACCGCTAAGAAGAAGCCTGCCAAGCGAACCGCCGATAAAGCCGAATCAGACGAGGACAAGACCAAAGAGGCGAGTCCAAGCGATGAGCCTTCAGCGGAGAAGCCTGATTGATGCGGCGCGGGCTGTCTTGCCCGCTCAAGGCTGCGGATGGATTCGGTGACTTGCGGTTGGTCACAATCACGACAACCGTAACCAATGAATGACCCGAAAATGATGGGGGGAGACAGACGAAGCGTCGTCGGAGAATTCGAGGCGCACTGTGAAAAGTCTGTGTATTTTCTCACGTTGGGGTGCAAGTTAAATCAGTGCGAGAGCGCGGAGCTTCGGCGGCGGTTTGAACAAAAAGGGTATCGGTTGGCGGAAGATCTTTCCCTTGCCGATACCGTTTTTGTAAGCACGTGTGGCGTGACTGCCCGAGCGGAACAGAAAAGCCGTCAGGCAATAAGGCATATATTGTCTGCCAATCCTCATGCCAGAGTGGTGGTGGCGGGATGTGCAGTACAACGGGCTCCGGAGTCCTTTGTCCGCATCCCCGGAGTGGTGACGGCGCTGGGATCCCAGGAGCGTCTGGATCCCTTCCCCTTCCTGGATAGCCAGGTTCGCCTGGCAGTCGCTGACATAACTCCCAACCGAATCGAGATCGCAGCAGGCGCTCCGCACGGGCGAACCCGCACGCTCCTCAAGATCCAGGACGGATGCTCGGTGGGCTGCACTTACTGCGTGGTGCCCCAATGCCGCGGTCCCAGCCGTTGCGTTCCACCAGATGAGGCACTCACCGTCGCACAACATCTTGTCGAGCAAGGCTTCCACGAAATCGTCCTGTCCGGTGTCAATATCGGTGACTACGGCAGAGGAATTTCCGGCTGGAATCTGTCCAGATTGGTCGATGGACTGGTATCACTGAGCGGCGACTTCCGAATTCGCCTGAGTTCCCTGGAACCGTGGACCGTGACTCCTGATCTGCTGCAACGGATTACCGACAGCGACGGCGTTTGCCCCCACCTGCATATCCCATTGCAAAGTGGCAGCTCCGACGTCCTGAGACGCATGGGGCGTCCTTATGACCGCTCGAATCTGGAAAAGCTCCTGGGTTCGATCGCCGCAATCGATGGCATTGGTCTGGGCGCGGACGTCATCGCCGGATTTCCAGGGGAGTCCCCTGACGACTTCCTGCAGACCCTGGATGTGATCGAAAAATATCCGTTCAGTTATCTCCATATTTTCCCGTTCTCGCCTCGTCCCGGCACCCCGGCGTATGATTTCCCAAACCAGTTGACTACCGCAGAGATCACTCGCCGAGCCAGAATACTCAGGGAGAAGGCAGCAGATAAGAAAAGGCGATTCTTATCCTCGATGGTAGGCACCACGCAATCAGTCCTATTTGAGCATAAGTACGAGAACCCCTATCGTCACGGCACCGCGGCAAACTACGTCAAAGTGCGAGTCAAGAACAAAGGGATTAAATCGGGTGACGTCATTCGCATCAAGATCACGGAATCTACGGACAATCTGGTCACCGGAATATCAACCATTTGAAGGGGAAATCATGGTCAACCGAGAGCGCCTGGTCAACGAATTCTTGAGCCTGGTCAAGATCGAAAGCCTATCCAAACAGGAGGGCAAAGTCGCACAGTATCTGTCGAAAGTGCTGGAATCATTGGGAATCGACTATCACACCGACAACGCGGGAGAGGAAATCGGCGGCGAAACGGGGAACTTGATTGCAGGAATCCCGGCAACCGACCCCGAGTATCCAACGCTGCTATTTTCCTCTCACATGGACACGGTAGGACCGGTCAAAGGTATCAAACCAATCGTCGACGGCGATACTATCCGATCCGACGGCACTACTATCCTGGGCTCGGACGACAAATCGGGAATTGCAGCCATCCTGGAATGCCTGAGGATCCTTGCGGAAAAGCGGATTCCCCACGGACGGATTGAGATCGTGTTCGATGTGGCGGAAGAAATCGGACTCTTGGGCGCGAAATATCTGGACTCCTCGAAGTTGACGGCAAAGATGGCGTATGTGCTGGATGATTCCGACCTGGGCAAGATCACCAATCGGGCTCCGACCGCCAACCGGATGGTGTACGAAATCCGAGGGATCGAAAAACATGCCGGGATGGAGCCGGAAAAGGGGATCAGCGCCATTGAAGTTGCAAGCCATGCGATCGCGGCAATGAAGTTGGGACGGCTGGATGACGAGACCACGGCCAATATCGGAACCATCGAAGGCGGAAGCGCTACCAACATCGTCGCCAACTATGTCAAGATCACGGCTGAGGCACGCAGCCATTCCGAGGCAAAATTGAAAGCCCAGAGCGAACACATGAAACAAGCCTTCCTCGACCAGATCGGCAAATTCTCAAAGGTCGTGGACGGACAAAAAATAGCGCCGACCTTCCTGGAAGATCGGCATCTGGATTTTTCCATCATGAACGTGCCGGAATCATCCCCCACTTTCCAACTGGCTAAACGCGCCGGCAAACGCATTAGGATTGATCTCGCGGCCAAGACTGCCGGGGGTGGTACCGACGGCAATATCTATAACCTCCATGGGATCGAAACCGTGGTGATCGGAACCGGCATGACTAATGTCCATACGGTCAAAGAATGCATCAGAATCCAGGACATGGTGGATTGCACGCGGCTCCTGCTTGCCATCATCGAGGAAAGCGTTGCTTTCGGATCCAAATAGACCATCGGATTTTTCCGGGAGTCACCAATGAACTGTGAGCGCTACCAGGAGAATTTGAACCGCTGTAACTGCACCTATGATCCATGCGACAGAAAAGGTCACTGTTGTCAGTGCATTCTGTACCATCGCAAACTGAATCAAATCCCGGCGTGCTACTTTTCGGCGGAACTCGAAAGAACCTACGATCGGTCAATTTCGACCTTCGTGCGATTTCGCAGCAAATAGAGACGGCGGGAGCTGAGGAGTGGCGGGGTGTGAATGTGAAGCGAAAAGGCAAAAAGGATTTGATTTTGCTGCAGGAATTGCATATATTGCAAGATACCCAAAATTGCGGTGATCTCGCGGCTGGTCAAACCAGACGGTCAGTTTCCAGATTGCTAACGAGGCGATGATGACAGGTCGGATAAGAGGCGAAGCGCTCACGTTCGATGACGTGCTGTTGGTTCCGGCATTGTCCACGGTACTACCTGGTGAGGTGGATCTTTCCACCCATTTGACGCGAAAACTGATGCTGAATATCCCGTTGATCAGCGCTGCCATGGACACGGTCACTGAATGGGAACTTGCGGTTGCGCTGGCGCGAGAAGGCGGCATCGGCTTCATCCACAAGAATCTGACGATCCCGGAACAGTCTGCTCAAGTGGCGAAGGTCAAGCGCTCCGAGAGCGCAGTGATCCAGCAGCCCATCACAATGCCTCCCGACCGTACAGTCAAAGAAGCCAAAGAATTGATGCACACCCACGGTATCACCGGTATCCCGGTCGTCGAGAACAACAAACCAGTCGGAATTCTCACCCATCGCGACCTCCGTTTCGAGACCAACGACAGCCAACTTATCTCCGAGGTCATGACCTCTAAGGATCGGTTGGTGACCGCGCCGGAAGGGATCACGTTGGTTGAAGCTCAGAAAATTCTGCATCGCCATCGCATCGAGAAACTGCTGCTGGTGGATTCCAAAGGATACTTGACGGGGCTAATCACTGCGAAAGACATCCAGAAACGGATGTTGTTCCCGAACGCTTGCAAGGATGAGAAAGGCAGACTGCGAGTGGGCGCCGCGGTGGGAGTACGGAAAGATGCACTGGACCGGGTTGCGGCGTTGAACGAAGCGGAAGTCGATGTAATTGTGGTCGATTCCGCCCATGGACATTCCCAGGGGGTTTTGAACACAGTGAGGGAAATCCGAAAGCACTCGCCCGATTTGAATGTTGTGGCTGGCAATGTAGTAACGAAGGAAGGCGCTCTGGATCTGGCAGAAGCCGGTGCGGATGCGGTGAAGGTGGGGGTCGGTCCTGGCGCCATCTGCACCACCCGGGTCGTCACCGGTGTGGGAGTGCCCCAGATCACTGCGATCCTGGACGTGGCGGAAGCATTGAAAAACAGCGACATTCCCGTCATCGCCGACGGCGGAATCCGGTACTCCGGCGATATGGCGAAAGCACTGGCGGCAGGCGCTCATTGCGTCATGGTCGGATCGCTCTTGGCTGGCACCGAAGAAAGTCCTGGAGACACGATCTTGCTTGAAGGTCGTAGCTATAAGGTCTTCCGGGGAATGGGATCAATAGGCGCTATGAAAGGCGGCAAGGGAGATCGCTATTTCCAGGATGGTGTGTCGGAAGTCGAGAAACTGGTACCAGAAGGGATTGAAGGGCGGGTGCCGTACAAGGGGAAGCTATCCGGCGTGGTGTACCAATTCACGGGTGGACTGCGTTCCGCGATGGGCTATTGCGGCGCCGCCAATATAGAGGATCTGCGCAAGAAAACGACCTTCGTGCGTACGACTCATGCCGGAACGCTGGAGAGTCATCCCCACGACGTCTTGATTACCCAGGAAGCGCCCAATTACGAAAAGCCCTGGTGGGGGCACTTATAAGGATCAGCGCACCGGAGTTGAGGGACAAAAAAAGAGCCGATGTTGATTACCGGACAGGAGGGAGGGTATTGCCCGATAATACACCGGCTCGGCGGGGATGTCAAAAACCTATGTGTGCAACGCGCTTACGTGACGAGACAGCTTTGCCTTATGGTTCGCCGCCTGATTGCGATGGATAATGCCCTTGTTCGCAAGCCGATCCAACAGCGCAACAGCCGATTTCAATTCCTGCTGTGCCTTCTGAGGATCCGTCAAGGACAGTACTTTCTTCTCCAGTCGCCGCGCTCGGGACTTGTACGCTCGATTCCGTGCCCGAGCTTTCTCGTTCGTCTTTAACCGTTTCTTGGCTGACTTATGTTGAGGCATTGCACCTTCTTTCATTGAATTCCAAATGTTAAATATATACAAAAAAAGCCCCATTGTCAACAAAAAAATCGCCGATTTGCGACTTGCTGAACTGTGCGCTCCTGGTCACCGGAAACTGTCAATGCCGAATCTTTCTGCCGGGATGGTTCAAGCTCAACGCGAGGCGTAGATTTTGATGGCATGTCGAAGAACACAAATAGCTGCTGCGCTTCTGGCGGCGGTCGTTCTCATAGTGCTGGGCGGGTGGGGTTGCGCCTACTTCAACGCCTTCTATAACGCTCGAAAACAATTCCGCGAAGCGGAGAAAGAAAACCGCCAGGTGATCGAAAGTCAGTCCGGTCGCCCTCAAACCCAGAAATACAACAACGCTATCGATTCCGCTGCCAAGCTGCTTCAGAATTATCCCAACAGCAAGTGGGCGGACGACGCCCTTCTGCTGATGGGCAAAGCGTATTATCGTATTCAACAGTACAATGGAGCCGAGCGCAAATTCCAGGAGCTGTTTTCCAACTATCCTGATAGTCCGTTGATTCCGGAAGGTAAGTATTGGTGGGCGTTGACTTTGAAACGGACCGGAAAATCCACCGAAGCCATATCACAACTCAGGGCACTTTCGGGCACCGAACTTCCACGCGAATTGATGACGAGGGTGCAATTCTCCCTGGCTGACATCCTGTTTGACGACAAGTTCTATGACAAGGCTCGAGTCGAATACGAAAAAATAGTGGAGAAGGCGCAAGACGACGACGATCGCGCCAATGCACAATTCCGAGTGGCGCAATGCTTCGCCGAGGAAGATAAAGACTCCCTGGCGGCTCAGGCATTTGCGGCTGTGCTGCCATTCCATCCCAGGCGAAGTCTGGAATTCGAAGCGCAATTCAATTATGCAACCGCCCAGAAAGAACTGGAACGTTACGATGAAGTCAGGGAGATCTTCGAAAAACTGCTGTCGAAAGAAGTGTACTTCGACTACTTCCCCCGGGTGGAGCTGGAGCTGGCGGATTTGCTTGCCAGAACGGGTCAAGTCGAAGAAGCCAAGACCAAATACCAGCGTCTGATCGAAGTCAATCCCAGAACTGAGATATCCGCACGAGCCTGCTACGAACTGGGGATGATAGCCTTGAACCACGACCGGGATCTGAATCAGGCTGGGGAGAACTTCCGAAAGGTGCGCGGCGAGTCATCCACCTCCAAATACGTTCCTCTGGCACAAGCGGAAATAACCGCATTGGAGAATTATGCCAGGATCTCCGATGCTCGCCAGCAGGTCGCATCGCAAATCGTCGCGCTCGAGGACGCTTTGAACTCACTCAGATCTGGATCCGAGCCTGCCGACAGCACCCAGGAAACCCCGACTGATCGCGATGCGGACTCGGTCCAGATCAAGAGCAGGGTCAAGAGCCTCTATCTTGATCTCGATGCCCACGACTATCGGTTAGCCGAATATTATCGCTATGACTTGAATGACATCGACTCGACGATTTCAATTCTGAGATTCCTCGTCAGACCTGGCGTATCGGACACCGTTCGCGCCAAAGCCTTGATTTCGATGGGCGAGATCTACCGGGATTCGCTGGATAGTCCGACGGTAAGCGACTCATTCTACCAGGTGCTGATCACCGATTATGCCGGCACCGACTTTGAGAAAATAGGGCAGCAAGCGCTGGGACTTCCTCAGACTCATACTCATCGGGATTCCGTGAAAACGGAATACGATCTCGCCGACTCCCTGCTGTGGGTCGTTGGTGACACTTTGCGGGCGCTGGACTTATTCAAGGAATTGGCTCAGGGGGACACATCGCTGTCCACGACACTATACGCTCAGTACACCGTCGGCTGGATCTACGAAAACATCTATGACAACAAAGATAGCGCTCGAGTCGCCTACAGGCAACTGACCGAACGATTCGCAACCTCCGATTTGGGGCAGGAAGTGAAGAAACGGATCGAAGCCGTAGCGGAAGAGCCCACTGCATCGGACTCGGCGGTTCCCGTGACTGATTCCACCATGATTGGACCGGAAAGACCGACCCCGGAACAGACAGCCTCCGAAACCGAAGGCGCGCCGGAAGAACTCGAAACTACACGTCGTATTTTGAAACGATGAGCCGTCATGCCTCCCGAGCTTGAGTCAGGCGAAATTATCTATCGCGAACAAGTCAAGGACAATCTGGTCTTTCTGCGTTGCCTTGCCCCTCGGATTGCAGAGAATGCCCTCCCTGGTCAATTCGTGCACGTCCGCGCTGGATCCGGAAGTCTGCCGATATTGAGACGCCCGTACAGCCTATTCGACGTCGATGGCGATGCAGTTGATCTTCTCGTCGCCATCGTAGGCAGAGGATCCGCCATAATCGCCGCGTCTCAGGTGGGCGACAAAGTGGATTTGATTGGACCTCTGGGCAATGGATTTCCGCCGCATCCGCCGGAAACCCCTGTCATGATGATCACCGGTGGCGTCGGAGTGGCGCCGATGCACTTCCTGTGGCATCGATGGCAGCCATCGGAATTCCACGGCAAGTTCCTCCTGGGCGCCTCCACCAAAACCGCCATTCCACTGCCCAAGACATCGCCCTTGCGGGAAATTGCAGTGATCTCCACCGACGACGGCACCTTGGGCTATCATGGCACGGTAGTCGAGTTGCTGCAAGAGATGATAGAGAAAAGCACAGTGACCGAAGACGAAGGCGCTCTGATCTACGCTTGCGGACCGGTGCCCATGATACGAGCCTTGATGCCAGTATTGATTCGACACAACTTTCGCGGATTAGTCTCCATTGAGCAAACCATGGGGTGCGGGATCGGCGCCTGCCAGGGTTGTGCCGTCGCAACGGCTAAGGATAAGCCGTCCCCATATCTTTTGACGTGCCTGGACGGTCCGGTTTTCCGCTTCGAAGATCTGGACCTGGAACGGCTTCCAGAGCATAATCATGAGTCATGACCGATGAGCCATCTGGTTGACTTGACAGCGCGCCTCGGAACGCTCGAATTCAAAAATCCGCTGCTGGCGGCATCGGGCACCTATGGATACGCCCAAGAATATCACCACCTGGTCAATCTCGATCACTGGGGCGGATTGGTCACCAAGTCAGTTACCTTGCACCAGCGGGACGGGAATCCGCCGCCCCGCCTCGTCGAAACCGAATATGGATTGCTGAATTCGATCGGGTTGGCGAATGTCGGCGTGCACCGCTTCATCGAAGAGAAACTGCCTTTCCTCAAGACGGTCGATACCACGGTTATAGTCAATGTTGCAGGCTTCAACCTCACAGAATATGTGGAAATCGTCAGCCTGCTTGACAAAGAGGATGGGATCGACGCCTATGAGATTAACGTATCCTGCCCCAATGTGGACGATGGCTGTATCATCGGCAGCGACGCCACATTGGTGCATGAGCTGATTTCCGAGCTCAGGAAAATCACCGACCGCCCCTTGATCCTGAAGCTGACTCCCAACGTCACCGACATCGGCGTTATTGCCAAAGCAGCCGAGCGTGCCGGAATCAATGGCTTCAGCCTCATCAACACCATCTACGGCATGGCGGTGAATCTGGAAGACAAGAAGCCGATGCTGAAACGAGTGATCGGCGGCTATTCGGGACCGGCGATCAAACCCATTGCCCTGGCGAAATTATGGGAAGTGCGCCAGGTGTCCTCTTTGCCCGTCATCGGGATCGGCGGCATCAGCAATGCTCACGACGTGCTCGAATTCCTTGTCGTCGGGGCATCCGCCGTCCAGGTCGGCACTGCCTCCATGCGCGACCCCAATATTGTTGACACCATTCTTCAAGAATTGATCGATTACGCCAGCTCCCGCAATATCGCAAGGCTGGCAGACCTAATTGGAACACTGCAGGTTTCCGAGAGCGTTTTGATTTGAAATCACCTTGGGAACAAATCGCACTTAGCCTGGCAATCGGTACGGTCGTTATTAGCCTGGTAGGCTGTACTGCCAGCCCCAAATTCCGCCGGGACGGGACAGGCACGACCCCTGCCCCATACGGCGAACCCTATCAGATTGGATTCGCATCCTACTATGGATCGGAATTCCACGGTCGCCGCACCTCGTCGGGCGAAATATATGATATGAATGCTCTGACCGCCGCCCATAATACGCTGCCTCTTGGGACTATTATTCGCGTGACGAATCTGAGCAACCATAGGTCGGTGATGGTCAAGGTCAACGACCGGGGACCGTTCAAGCCAGGGCGCATTCTCGATCTGTCACTGGGAGCGGCACGACAACTGGGCATGATCCGGAAAGGCACAGCTCGAGTGCGCATCGAAATATTGGAACTCGGTGAGGATGATGGGCGGTGATCACTCGCTGACGAAGCGCATGACAGTGGCACTCTGGGGGATACCGTTGCTGGTCGTCTGCACGTTGGTCGGCGGACTGCTCTTCCTGCTACTCATCTTGGTTGCCAATTGGCTTATCGTGCGGGAATTGGTTGCGCTCGCTCAGAAGAGAGAACTTCCCGTCGACCAGGCAATTCCGTTGGCATCCGGGTCGCTTCTAATCGTCGCACTCTACTTTGAGCTGTGGTGGGCGATCCCGCTGCTGGCGGCGTTGCTGCTTCTAACCGAGGTTGTGCGAAAAGACAATCAGCCCTTCCACCGGCTGGGTCTGTATGCCCTGAGTTGGCTCTACATTTCGTTATTCTTAGGCTGCTTCGTTCTGATTCGTCAACATGGCGGACCCGAGCGCCTGGATGGTGCGGTCTGGATTTTGTTGATGTTGACCACGACCTGGATCTGCGATACTGCAGCCTACTGGGGTGGCTCGAAATGGGGCAAGTCGCCGTTGCACAGCAAAGCCAGCCCGAACAAGACGGTGGCAGGCTTCGTCATCGGCGCCGCGGCAGGACTAATCTGGGCGGTGGCTTGGACACAACTGCCCGGGATTAAGTACACCATTATCGACGGCACTGTCCTCGGTCTCATCGTGGGCTTCGTTGGTCAAGCCGGCGACCTGGTGGAATCGATGTACAAACGTGCCGCTGATGTCAAGGACTCCTCTGACTTCCTGAAAGGTCACGGCGGCGTCCTGGACCGATTCGACAGCCTCTTGTTCGCTGCGCCGGTGCTATTGGCATACATCATTGCTTCGGGGGCATGGTCGTAACCGCACAGCAACCTGATCAACGTTTCGGCATCTAACTGAGATCGACATGAGCAAACTCCTGGAAGTCAAGAATCTGCAGACATATTTCTACATGGACGACGGCGTATCGAAAGCCGTGGATGACGTCAGTTTTGAGGTGGAAGAAGGTCACACCTTGGGCATCGTCGGTGAATCCGGCTGCGGCAAAAGCGTTTCCTGCCTGTCCGTGATGCGCTTGATCCAGACCCCTCCGGGCAAAATCGTCGGCGGTGAAGTCCTGTTCAAAGGCGAGAATCTGCTGCAGTTGGAAGAAAACAAGATGCGGCACATCCGCGGCAATGCGATCTCCATGATTTTCCAGGAGCCCATGACATCGCTAAATCCGGTCTTCACTTGCGGCGATCAGATCATGGAAGCGTCGATCCTTCATCAGCACCTGCCCAAAGCTCAGGCAAGGGAGCGTGCCATCGACATGCTGCATCAGGTGGGAATACCGGCGCCGGAACAACGAGTGGACGAATACCCTCACCAGCTTTCCGGCGGGATGCGTCAGCGTGTCATGATCGCGATGGCGCTGTCATGCAATCCGGCGCTCCTGTTTGCGGATGAGCCGACTACTGCCCTCGACGTCACCGTCCAGGCGCAAATCCTTGACCTGCTTCGGGAACTGCAGAAGCAATTCAGCATGGCAATTGTAGTCATCACGCACGATCTGGGGGTCGTCGCAGAAATGGCGGAACGAGTGGTGGTGATGTACGCCGGTAAAGTCCAGGAAGACGCCGACGTCCGAACGATCTACAAAAATCCGTCCCACCCCTACACCCGGGGGCTCCAGAAAGCCATCCCTCGTGTACACGAAAAAACGGGGCGCCTCTACGTCATAGAAGGGGTCGTTCCCAACCCGCTGGAGTTTCCGCCCGGATGCAAATTCCATCCTCGGTGTCCGGAAGTGATGGCTAAGTGCCGAATCCACGAACCTGCATTGCTGCCCATTGAGCCCGCACACAAAGTCCGGTGTTGGCTGTATCAATAGTTGATTGCACGCCATTTGTCTTCCCCCCTGCGCAGTAGGGGGGAAAAGAAGAGGGTTGAAAGTGCCGTCAAACGGCCCGTTTGACGGCGAGGTTGACGCGGAGTATGGTGTCAAACGAGTCGTTTGACACCACAGCAAGTGGGTTGGGTTCCGAAGAAACCCGACAAGCTTCTGGCGTGGTGTGGACCATGCCAGCTCAGATAAGCGTCATTGCGACCGCAGCCAGGATGTCAAATTCTAATGTGTCATTCCCGCGACCTGTCCGCCTCAGGCGGAAAGCGGAAATCCAGTTGCATGTCGGGTTTTCTTGCCATCAGGGTCCCACACCCGACGGTCCAATCATATCCAAGAAACAAGGAACGAGCGGAATAATGAACGCCAAAGTAATCATCGCATCACTTAGAGCCCCTTTCTTCACCGGCGTGATTGTGCCGGTCGCCTTGGGCTCAATCTTAGCCTGGTATCACACCGGCAACTTCTATTGGGGCTACTTCGCACTGACCATGATCGGCGTACTTGCCCTCCATGCCGGAGCCAACACCATCAACGACTATTTTGACCATCTGAGCGGCAACGATCCGGTCAATACAGAATTCGTGCGCCCCTTCACGGGCGGCAGCCGCCTGATCCAGAACCAAGTCCTGACATCCAAGAACATGCTGACCATCAGCCTGACATGCTATGGCATCGCGATCGCCATCGGCTTGTTCCTGGTTGGAACCAGAGGCTTGCCCATTTTGATCATGGGCATCATCGGCGTCGCCTCCGGCATCTTGTACGTCGCTCCCAAGGTCAATCTGGCGGCGCATGGCGTGGGCGAAATCGCGGTCGCTATGAATTTCGGCGTCTTGAGCGTTCTGGGCTCCTACTACGTGCAGGCTCAGAAGCTGTCATGGGAAGCGCTTTTGGCGTCGATCCCGGTCGCGCTGCTGATCACCGCGATCCTTTGGATCAACGAATTCCCCGACTTCAACGCCGATGTGGCAGTGCGCAAAACACACTGGGTGGTCAGGCTGGGCAGGAAGAAAAGCGCGGTGGTCTTCACAGTCATGATGGCGCTGGTGTACTGCTCCATTCTCCTGCTTGGAATCCTGTATCCGGGTCGGTGGGTCTTGCTGGGGCTGTTGACGCTGCCTCTTTCCGTTAAAGTAGTCGCCAACGCGCTGAAGCATTATGATCAGATTCCCCAATTGGTTCCATCGAACGCTGGTACGATCATGGCTCATATGCTGACCGGTGTTCTGCTTTGCCTCGGGTATCTGTTGAATGTCTGGATCTAAGCCTCACGATAACACCGTCGCCGGCTTCACTCAGCATGATGTCATCCGAATGTTCGACCGAATTTCTCCGGTGTACGATAGGATGAATCGCCTGATGAGTCTGGGCATGGATTTGAAATGGCGGCGTAGAGCGGTGGCTTCTCTGGGTATCCTTCCGGACTCCAGAGTCCTCGATCTGGCATGCGGCACCGGCGACATGACTGCGATTGCCTTGAAGCTGCATCCTGGAATTACCGTGATCGGAGCCGATCCCTCGGCAGCCATGATGGCTGTCGGGCACCCCAAATATTCTCGAAATAGCGTGGCATTGGTTAAGAGTTGGGCGGAGTATCTTCCGTTTGCGACTGACTCGTTTGACAGAGCCATGATGGCGTTCGGAATCCGGTCCTTCCCGGATCGGAAGATAGCTTTGATGGAGCTCCGGCGAGTGGTCATGTCCGGTGGAAGACTGGCGATTCTGGAAATGACCTCACGCAAGAAATCGATCCGGGAGACACTCTTCGGTTGGTTTTTCCGTCGGCTGGTTCCGTTGATCGGCGCCTTGATTTCGCGAGACCAACGTGCCTACCACTATTTGCCAGACTCGGTTGACGCATTCCCAGAGCCTGATGATTTCCTTCGAGAGATCATCGAATCCGGCTGGAAATCTGTCTGTTGGACGCCGATAGCGGGCGGTGTCGTCTCACTGTTCCTGGCGGAAAAATGACCCCAAGAGTTTCGGACAAGGAATTGGATCCGGAGCAGGTAGTACACGCCGGAATCCCCGCGGTGCATGAAGTCCGTGCCGAGCTAAGAAAATACAGATCAAACGCAGACGACTCCCATTGGGGTCTGCGAAGCCTGCGAGCGGGGGACTATATGGTCGCAGTGCTCTTGCTTGCAGTCACAGTCGGCTGGATTGCCTTCGGGATCAATCCGTCCAAAGTGGGATCAGTTGCGGACGTGCAGGTTGCGGGGAAGCAAGTCGCCCAGATCAAACTCGATCACGAAACCTACCTCACGATAAGCGGCGCCCTTGGTCCTGTGCTCATTGCCGTCGATGGATCAGGCATTAGAATCCTGGACGCTCGATGCCCTGACAAGCTCTGCGTGAGAACAGGCGCCATCAGTCATGCCGGCGAATGGATTGCCTGCGTCCCGAATCGGCTTGTCATAAGGATAGCAGGCGATACCGGCGTCGATGCCATTTCCCCCGGAGACGCCATGCCCCGAGATGCAAGATGACCGAGGTGGTGTCAGGTGCCCTCACCTGACACATACCCACTTCTCCCCTACATCGTAGGGGGATCAAAAGCGGGATCTATGCTTGATAAGGTGGTGTCAGGCGTCCTCGCCTGACACATGGTGGTTCTTGACCCATGAGTCATTATCCCACTGGTCCCGACGAACACACGAAACCCATGCCAACACGCGCCCGCAACAATACCTTAGCCAGAAAAATCACCCGTTTGGGCGTATTCGGCGGGCTTGCAGTGGCAGTGTCGGTTCTCGAATCGCTAGTACCCCAACCTCTGCCTTGGTCTCGGATCGGCTTCGCCAATATCGTAATACTGGTGGCGCTCTACTTGGACGGACCGTTGGCAGCCGTAGTGGTGGGAGCCTTGAAAATCTTCGGAGGCGGATTGATCATGGGCTCCGGCTTCTCTCCGGCATTCTGGCTGGCTCTTGCCGGCACCGGGGCATCGCTTCTCGTGATGATCCCGCTGTGGCACTTTCCTCGTGTCTTCAGTCCGGTCGGGCTGGCGCTGGCTGGATCAGCCGCCTTCAATATCGCGCAACTTCTCGTCGCTGGGCTGATTCTGGTCGGTATCCACAGCCTGCTACGGTTGGTGCCCTTCATGATGATAGCTTCCATCGTGACCGGCGGAATCATCGGCTGGGTCACCGGCTGGCTGCTGGCGCGACTGAGTCCAAATCTTGTCCGACTGAGTTGAGAAAATGCCAATCTACGAATTCGCATGCGAACAGTGTGGGGAAAAGTTCGAGGAGCTCGTGCCTCTTGGCGCCGACGGCAACGGACTGTCCTGCCCTGCCTGCCAGAGCTCCGATATCCGCAAAATGATGTCCGCCTTCGGGATTTCCGGCAGCGCCCTGACCAAGCCGTCGTCAGGTGCCTCGTGTAGTACTTGCGCCTCCTCCAACTGCAGCCACTGCCATTGACTTCTTGATGAATGTCGAATCCAGCCGATCCAATCCGCGACAGAGTGCTCAAGACGATCTTGCGCCGCCCCGCCGTATTCGCTCTGTTGTTCCTGGTTGCCGGGATATTGATACATAGCTGGTTTCCCGGCTTTTTCTTGCCCATCTTGACACTAACGGTTGGCGCCGTGGCTCTAACGTGTCACTTCCTGCCCATCCATCCAGGTCTGCGCTGGCTTCCCATCGCACTGCTGCTCCTATTGATCGGAGCCTGGCGGGCAGACCAGGATAGTACCTCGCGACAAGGCACGCTGGAGGACTGGATACCAGCTCAGTCCCTGCCGATGACTTTCCGCGGCACCGTCTCCCGTGATCCCACGGATTCCCCCGGGGGCACTGTCGTCGTCCTCGATAAGACCAGTGTCGAGATTGATCGCGCCGACCTTCCGCTCGCCGGACTGCTTTCCATGAGACTGGACAGCTCCGCGGCACGTCCAGAATATGGCGACCGTGTCCAGATCTGGGGGCATCTGTCACTTCCCGAGCCGAAACGTAATCCGGGTGGGATAGATTGGGAATCGGTGTATCGCCGCCAGGGTATCGTTGCGAGATTATATCCGCAATCTCCATCCGATGTAACGGCTATCGGATTGGGGAATAAGTCACCGGTACTGACCGAATTCGCCTATCCACTTCGTCATCGTATCCTGGATCAAATCCACTACTGGTTCCCGCAAGCGTCACAACCTCTGGTGGCAGCCGCACTTCTCGGAGAGACGGAAGAACTCGATCCGGACTTGATGCAAGCCACTCGCCGATCGGGAGTTGCTCACCTCCTGGTCGTGTCCGGATTCAATGTTGGGATCATCGCCGTCTTTCTTATTGGCGTGCTTGCTATTCTGCGCCTGCCCTTCTCTGTGCGCTTGACAATGGGGCTGATCGCGGTCGCAGTATTCGCACTGATCACGGAATGGCGCCCGCCGGTGCTGCGTGCCGCAATCATGGCAGCAATCTTGGGCGGAAGCTATCTCGTTAACCGTCGATGGGACTCCTGGAACACCTTAGCCGCAGCCGCTTTCCTTCTCCTGCTCTTCCGACCCGGGGACTTGTCAGATGTCGGATGTCAACTATCCTTCGCGGCTGTGGCGTCCATGTTATTCTTCTATCCCAATTTCCACCGGCTTCTGATGCGGTTTCGATTCTCCGCCCGCATCCGGAGAATCCCCGCAGTTGGTCCCTGGATATACGACGGACTCTTGATTGCCATCTGCGCTCAGATTGGCACTCTGCCAATAGTCGCCGCCCAATTCGGTCGGATCCCGACTTTGGGGGTTGTTGCCACTGTCTTGAGCGCGCCTCTGATCATACTGATAATTCCGTTGAGCTTGGTCGTTGTTGTATTAGGTGCGGTGGGAATCCCGCAAACCGCCTGGATAGCGGAATTCGTCGCGCTCCTCGTCTCCCTTTTCGAAAAATTGACGTATTATGTGTCCGCGATCTCGTATTCCTCAGTCAAGATTGGAGGCTTGAATTATCTGGTCATAGTCGCGCTGTTCTTGGTAATCTACCTGTCCTGGCAATGCAGACGCCTCTGGGCGCGATGGGCGGTGGCAGTATGTCTGGTCTTTGTGCTGAATGTCGCGGTCTGGAGTCATGGCGAATCGGAATCGTTCGATAAGTCGGACCTGCCCATTGCTATGGAGGTGACGTATCTGGATGTCGGGCAAGGCTCTGCCGCCATTATTCGCCTGGCTGGCGGTCGATCCTTACTGCTGGACGGGGGTCCACTGAAGCCCGTATTTCCCGCAGGCGGTTCCGAATGGGATGCCGGCGAACACGCCGTCATTCCCTGCCTGCAAGAATATGGGATCGACACTTTGGACGCAGTCATCGTTTCCCATGACGATGGAGATCACCTGGGCGGCTTGCTGTCGGTCATTGAGAAAATAGCAGTGCGGCGTGTGTACTGGAGCGGGATTGGAGGCGGCTCGGAGATATTCCACAGATTTGAGGAGGTCCTCGAAAAGCATCATATTGCGCCAATCCAGATTACCGCCGGTCAATTGATCCCCGATTTCGGCTCCGTCTCAATCCGGGTTCTGCATCCCGACAGCGCCGCTTCTGCCTATTCGGATGCTTCGAATGACGTTTCCTTAGTCCTGCAAATCCAACTGGGTCAGGTCAAATTCCTGTTTCCGGGCGATGTGGAGTCGCAAACGGAGAATAGCTTGCTAAGGTACTCCGATCTCTTGAAATCAGACGTCCTCTTGATTCCCCATCACGGATCAGCCTCTTCCAATAGTGAGGCGTTTCTGAAGGCGGTCAGTCCGCACACAGCCGTGATCTCGGTAGGACAGCGCAATATGTATAATCATCCGTCACCCGTGACCCTGAGTCGGCTGCATGCCTTAGATTGCCAGATCGAACGCACCGACCTCACGGGTGCGGTGGTACTGCGAACCGACGGTCAACGAATCTGGAAATATGATGGCTGGAGATAGATGAGAATGCGACGAATCTCCTTAGCAGAAGGCTGCGCCTTGAGGGAGAGATGAGTTCCGCATCACCCATCCGCCAGGTTGCACTCAAGTTAGAGACTCCCGTTCGAACCATGATCGAAATCGAAGAGCGACTGTGGAATCGAGGATACCGATTGGTGTGCGGCGTGGACGAAGTGGGTCGCGGTCCACTGGCGGGTCCTGTCGTAGCGGCGGCGGTCATCCTGCCCATCGGTCTCCGAATCGATGGGATCGCGGATTCCAAGACTTTGACTCCAGCCAGGCGATTGGAACTTAGCGAGATTATCTGGAATTCTGCAGTGGATGTTGGGATGGGAGCTGCCTCTCACGTGGTGATTGATCGAATCGGCATTTTGAATGCCGCCCATCTGGCGTTCCACCGAGCACTGCGCCATCTGACGATGACGCCCGATCACCTCTTGGTGGACGGATATCCCATTCCGTATGCCGGCGAACAGACAGCTTTGATCAAAGGCGACAGCCGCAGCCAATCCATCGCCGCCGCCTCTATCATCGCGAAAGTGACCAGAGATCGGCTGATGGAAATCCTGGACCCCAGATACCCGTGCTATGGATTTGCCCAACACAAAGGTTATGGCACCATCTTCCATCGCGAAGCACTGATCGAACATGGTCCGTGCCCATTCCACCGTCGGAGTTTCCGAGGCGTACTTGATGAATGAGAGGGCACTATGATCTTGTCCCGCAAGAAGCCTTACTCGAAACGTGGTTTGTTCAATAGGAGCATTGGCAAATGGGGAGAGAACGAGGCGTACAAGTTTCTGAAGCAGCAAGGCTATAAGATTCTGCGGAGGAACTATCGCGTCATGGGCGGCGAAATCGATTTGATCGTTTCGAAGGGCGACACCTTGGTATTCGTGGAGGTCAAAGCCCAAGAAGGAGTGGGTCCTATCAGCCCGGAGATGCGTGTCGGACCCGTGAAACAGCGGCAAATCATCAAGAAGGCGAAATATTACTTGTCCAGGACAAGGAAGACCTACGGTGAGATTCGATTGGACGTGATTTCCGTCTGTAGAACTAATTCCGGTCCCGAAATCAGTCACATCGAAGGCGCGTTTGACGCAGGTCAATAATGGGGAATGGAGTACACATGCACCAGAAGAGTGGGCTCTGGTTGATGCTTTGCACTACAGTAATCCTCGTGGCGGGGGTCGCGTCGAGTCTCGCCAACGTCGTCCTCTCCGAGATCATGTTTGATGCCGCCGGCAACGAGAATTACGACGAATTCGTCGAAGTCGTCAATCTCGGACCCTGGCCCGTGGATATGGCAAGATGGCGGCTGTCCGACGGTATCGGAATTGACACCGTTGTCGCCCTGGACGAAGGAACGCTGTTGCAAGTCGGACAGTTCGGCATCATCTTAGATGGCGGCTATTTGGAAAACTCAACCTATTACGACTCCTTGATCCCGGATGAAGCCCTGAAACTTACCATCGACAATGCCACCTTCGGCAACTCCGGACTATCCAATTCGACTGCGGAAACCGTGTCGCTGATTAATCCCTTCGGAACCGTGACTTCTTCGTACACATATACTCTGGGGAACGAGTCCGGCTATTCCGATGAGAAAATCCGGCTCGAATTGGGGGACGACCTTTCCAATTGGCAGAACAGCATCCGTTGGAACGGTACCCCTGGCGCCCCAAACAGTGTGCAACCAGACAGCCTCGATCTGGCATTGACCGTCATGGAATTCGACCCCTCGAATCCGCAAGCAAACGAGCAGGTGATGCTCAATGTGAAAGCCCAAAACATCGGCATCCAATCCGTGAGTCTCGTCGTCGTGTACTTTGGGATTGACGAAAACCATGACCTGATTCTCGATCCAGCAGAGAGATTCGGAGAAATCACCCTCGGGACTTTGGAATCATTGGACACGACCTGGATGGCTTATCCAATGCCGGATCTGCTCCCGAGACTGTACTCCGTGATGGCGTGGGCGGATATCCAGGACGACAATATGGATAACAATCGGATTATCAGGCAATTGGGTGTCGGATCGCAGGCAGGATCCGTCGTCATCAACGAGATCTTCTTCAAGCCGCTTACTGGACAAGGTGAGTGGGTGGAACTCTTCAATCCTGGTGATGGTCCGGTCAATATCGGCGGTTGGCGCTTCAGCGACAGCCATGGTATCGCCGATACGTCCCTCCACCTGGTGCTTCCCGAGACTTCGCTCTGGATCGATCCCATGGGATTTGCCGCACTGGCTCATGATTCTTCCGTCCTGAATTTCGACCCCCCTGCCGGGACGCCTGTATTCGTGGGGGGAAGCCACTTCCCCACTCTCAACAATACCGGCGATTCCTTGGTGCTGTACGATCTGGCGCTGAATCCAATCGATTCCGTGTGCTACCAGGATGATTGGTCGAGCGCGGGCAATGGCGTGTCGCTGGAACGGGTTAGCCCGTCGCATGCTTCCAATGACCCCTTGAACTGGGCGGACTGCGTCGATCCCCGCCATGGCACTCCAGGCAGCGAAAACAGCGTGGTCTTTCAACCCTCTGCCGGTGAAGAAATCCTGTCCTGCCAGCCCAATCCGTTTTCTCCGGACAGCGATGGACACAACGATGTCCTATTCATCCATTTCCGGATTCCAGTCCCAACCGCCCGAGCCAATGTGAAAATATTCGATGTCCGAGGTAGATTGGTGCGCTGGCTGTGGAATAGTCAAACAATTGGCAGCTCCGGCGAAGTCATCTGGGATGGCGCTCACGGCAACGGCGTGAAAGCCACCATCGGGATGTACATCGTGTACTTTGAAGCCTTGAATGCCGTGTCAGGCGTCATCAAATCCGCCAAACGAACCGTGGTGCTGGCTGGCAAACTGTAATGATCCAACTGACCGAAGTCGGAATCTCCTTCAGCGGAAAATGGCTGTTCCGCAGCCTCGATTGGCACATTGCGCCCGATGCCCGAATTGGCTTGGTCGGACCCAATGGAGCCGGAAAAACCACCCTGCTCAAGATTATTGCCGGGCTGGTGCTTCCCGAATCGGGAAAGGTAGCTTACCCTAAAAAAACCACTTTCGGTTACTTGCCTCAAGAAGGCGTCGTCCACCGCGGGCGCACTCTGTTCGAGGAAGCCTATTCCGCCTTGGAGGACATCATCACGTTGAAAGAACAGATGGAAAGCGTCCAGCGTGAGCTGGAGACCACCTCGGAGGACAGTCCCGAGCTTGACGACCTGCTGAAACACATGGGGAATCTGGAACATCGGATGCAGGCGCTGGAAGCATATACCGCCGAAAGCCGTGTGCACAAAATCCTTGATGGTCTTGGCTTTTCGCTATCCGATGCCACTAATCCAGTCGAGTCGTTCTCGGGCGGCTGGCAAATGCGAATTGCCCTGGCGAAATTGCTCTTAAGCCAGCCAAACGTGCTGCTCTTGGACGAGCCCACCAACCACCTGGACATCCCCAGCCTGGAATGGTTGGAGACCTATCTCGGAGAATATAATGGCACGGTCATTCTGGTATCGCATGACCGCTATTTCCTTGATGAGGCAACCACGATTACTGCGGAGATCGAGCGAGGAGTGCTCTCGGTCTACCACGGAAACTATTCCGCCTATGAGCAAGAGAAAGAGGAACGTCAAGCGCGGCTCGAATCGGAACAGTTCCGGTTGAGCAAGGAGAAAGAACGCATCGAGCGCTTCGTGGAACGCTTCCGGTACAAAGCCACTAAGGCGAAAGCCGTCCAGAGCCGGATCAAAATGCTCGAGAAGATGAAAACGGTGGAAGTACAGAAGCGGACCCGGACCATCCATTTCCGCTTTCCGGAGGCGCCACGATCCGGTCGAATCGTGTTCGAGGCAGCAGAACTAGGGAAATCCTATGCGGAGAAACAAGTGTTCCAGGGATTGGATCTCATACTGGAACGAGGTCGTCGCGTGGCTCTGGTCGGTCCCAACGGTGCAGGAAAAAGTACCTTGTGCCGGATCGTTACGGGATCCGAATCCGCGACCAATGGAACGTTGCGGCTGGGACACAACGTGTTGCTGGGCAGCTTCAGTCAGGACATCCACCATGAGTTAGATCCAAACCACACCGTACTGGAGGAAGTGGAAACTAACGCAACTATCGACCAGCTTCCGCATCTTAGAAGCCTGCTGGGGGCTTTCCTCTTCAGCGGTGATGACGTGGACAAGAAAGTCCAGGTATTAAGCGGCGGCGAGAAAAGCCGCCTGGCATTGGCGAAAATTCTGTTGCGACCATCCAATTTCCTGGTCCTGGACGAGCCCACCAATCACCTGGATCGAGGGGGGCGACAAGTGCTATTAAGTGCGCTGAAAACGTACCACGGCACTATCCTGGTTGTGTCTCACGATCGCCACTTCCTGGACGGCTTGGTCACCGAAATCTGGGAAATGAATCACGGGGTGCTTCGCGTCTTCCCGGGGAACTATTCCGACTACCATCGCACACGCACGGAAAAAGAGGCTGAAGCACCGTCAGAGGAATCCGCTGCGCTCGGAAAAGATGAAAGCACTACTCTCAACCAGCCTTCCGGCAGGAAAACCAAGGAGCAGAAACGGTTGGAAGCCGAGGAGCGCCAGCGAATGTATCAGCATAAGCAGAAATTCCAGGCTCAACTGAAGAAAGTAATGTCCGATATCGAAAAACGCGAAGCCCGGAAATCGGAACTGGAGAGTCTGCTGTCGGATTCCGAGGTGTATCGCGATGGCGATAGGGCGCGGAAAATCCTGAAGGAGTATGAGAAATTGCAGAAAGTGCTGCCGAGATTGTACGAGGAGTGGGAGAAGATTGAGAAAAAAAGTGCAATAGAAATGCCCAAAATGATTGACAAAAACGTTGACAAAAACAGGCAGGAATAGTATATTATTAGATTGACTTTTTCCAGCATCGCCAGCACCCGGAAGGGCACTGGATTTCCGGATGTGCGCAGCAGGTCTGACTCGTCAGGAGTGCCAAATGTCGAAAACCAAAATAATCATCATGGGCGCCGCAGGAAGGGACTTCCACAACTTCAACACCGTCTTCCGAGATGATCCTGATGTCCAGGTGGTGGCATTCACCGCCACCCAAATTCCTGATATTGAAGGACGTAAGTATCCGAAAGAACTTGCCGGACCCAACTATCCCAGAGGAATCGATATATTTCCAGAAGCCGACCTTGTCCGTTTGATCGCCAAACACAAAATCGATCAAGTCGTATTTGCCTACAGCGATGTGCCTTATGAGTACGTAATGCACAAGGCGGCTCAGATCAACGCAGCAGGTGCAGACTTTCGATTGATTGGCACTATGAGGACCATGATCGAATCGAAGCGACCGGTCATCGCGATCTGTGCCGTTCGCACTGGCGCCGGAAAAAGCCAGACCACCCGCCGGGTGGCGCAAATCCTGACCCAGGCGGGAAAGAAAGTCGTGATCGTCCGCCATCCCATGCCCTATGGCGACCTGGCGGCGCAAAAAGTCCAGCGCTTCGCGACTCTGAAGGATTTGAAGAAATACGAATGCACCATCGAAGAGATGGAAGAGTACGAGCCTCATATCAACCGCGGCAATATTGTGTACGCCGGCGTGGATTACGAAGCGATTCTCAGAAAAGCCGAAAAGGAAGCGGACATCGTGCTGTGGGACGGCGGAAACAACGACACTCCGTTCTACCGCCCCAATCTGATGATTACGGTGGCGGATCCTCTGCGTTCCGGCGACGAAATCTCCTACTATCCGGGTGAGACCAATCTCCGGATGGCAGACGTGGTGATCATTAACAAGATTGATTCCGCCGATCCTGAAGACGTGGACGATGTCCGTGCCAATGTCCGGGATGTCAATCCTAAAGCCACGATCATCGACGCTGCATCGCCGATTGCTGTGGAAAATGGCGATGCCATCCGCGGCAAGCGGGTACTGGTCGTCGAAGACGGTCCCACCTTGACTCACGGCGAGATGGACTTCGGAGCCGGCGTGGTTGCCGCCGAGAAATTCGGCGCGGAAGAACTGGTCGATCCCCGCGAATGGGCGGTCGGAACTATCGCGAAGACCTTCGAGAAATATCCTGATATCGGAATCTTGCTGCCCGCTATGGGCTATGGCTCCAAGCAGGTCAAGGACCTGGAAAAGACTATCAACGCCTGCGATGCAGACCTGGTCATCATCGGCACGCCCATTGACCTCAGGCGAATCATCAAAATCAACAAGCCCAGCGTCCGGGTGTCCTATGACCTCCAGGAAATCGGGCATCCCGACCTGAACGATGTCCTGAAGTCGTTCCTGTCGTGACATCGATCAGGAATCCCATGTCAGACCAACGTAAGAAAACAGCAGTGGTCGCCCTGGGCGGAAACGCTATCACCCGTCCCGACATCCCGGATACCATCGCCAATCAATTCGCCCACACCAGACAATCCCTGGTCGGCATTATCGAATTGATACGGGACGGCTACAACCTGGCAATCACCCACGGCAACGGTCCCCAGGTCGGAAATGCGTTACTGCGTGTCGAATTAGCCCGGGGCAAAGCCCCTATCCTGCCGCTGGGTATCTGCGTCGCCGACACTGAAGGCGGCATGGGGTATATGATCGAACAATCGTTGCAGAACGGCTTGATCCGCCAGGGAATCGACCGCGACGTGGTCACTATCGTCACCCAGGTCATCGTCAACCGCGATGACCCGTCATTGAAAAATCCGTCCAAATTCGTCGGTCAATGGTACTCTGAAGAAGTTGCGAATCGGATGCGTACCGAGTCGGGGTGGATCGTCAGGAGAGACGGAGATCGCGGCTGGCGGCGAATCGTTGGATCTCCCAAACCTCTGACCATTATCAACAGCAAAGCGATCAGAAAAATGGTGGAAAGCGGCGTGATCGTGATCGCCGCCGGAGGCGGTGGGATTCCGGTGTACGTCGAGGATAACGGCACCTACGAGGGTGTCGATGCCGTGGTGGACAAGGACTGGGCATCGACAGTCCTGGCGAAAGACATCGGTGCCGACCAATTGATATTCCTGACCGACACGCCCAAAGTGTACTTGAACTTCGGCAAATCGGACCAAGCGCCTCTGGATCATCTGACCCTGGCGGAGGCAAGACGGTATCTGCGGGAAGGTCATTTCCCACCCGGCAGCATGGGTCCCAAGATCGAAGGCGCCATCCATTTCCTGGAGCAGGGTGGAAAAAGAGTGCTGGTAGCTGCCATCGCTGACGTGCAGAAGGCAATGCGTGGTCGCGCCGGCACCGAGATCGTCCCAGATTAATCGTGCTGTCAGGTGTCCCCACCTGACAGCCACATATCTTCCCCCCGGTTCCCGGGGGGAAGTGAGAAGGCGGGCGAGGTAGGTCGGGTTCTGACGTAAGCCATGACTGCGTCACGAAGCGCAGCGTAGAAACCCGACTTAGGCGCCGTTGAAGTGGTGTCAAACGTCCCGTTTGACACAAAGGGCGATTGAGGTTGCTGTCAAACGAGTCGTTTGACAGCACATTGGAATAGGTTGTGTTACGTAAAGCTAACCCAACCTACACTGCGTTGAATGTGCCGTCACACGCCCTCGTGTGACGGAAATAGACATTCTGAATGTGCAGTCAGGTGTCCTCACCTGACTGCCATTAGATAATCATATCCCACATAAGGAGTGTTAATGAAAATCCACGAGTACCAGGCGAAGGAAGTCCTCCGGGAATTCGGAGTGCGCGTCCCTCGAGGGGGCGTGGCTTTTTCCGTGGACGAAGCCTACAAAATTGCCAGAGACCTGGGCGGCACGGTGGTCGTCAAAGCCCAGATCCACGCCGGAGGTCGAGGCAAGGGCGGCGGTGTGAAGTTAGCGAAAAATCCGGATGAAGCCAAAGCCCTTGCCGAAAAAATGCTGGGAATGACCCTGATCACACACCAGACCGGACCGGCGGGCAAGGTGGTCAAACGCTTGCTAATCGAAGAAGGCATGGATATCGCCCGAGAACTGTATGCCGGCATCGTCCTGGATCGCCAGCAGGGTCGGGACGTCTTCATGGTTTCCACCGCAGGAGGCGTCGAGATCGAAAAAGTCGCCGCCGAAACTCCGGAGAAGATCATCAAGGAAACCATCGATCCCGCTATCGGCTTGCAGCAGTACCAGGCTCGAAAAATGGCTTTCGCTCTGGGATTGGAAGGCGACCAGATCAAGAACGGCGTCAAATTCTTGCTGGGGCTGTACAAAGCCTATCAAAGCAAAGACGCCTCGTTAGCCGAAATCAATCCGTTGGTCGTCACTAAATCGGGCGAAGTGGTAGCTCTGGACGCCAAGATCAATTTCGACGACAACGCATTATATCGTCACAAAGACATTGTCGAAATGCGGGACCTGAACGAGGAAGACCCCGCCGAAATCGAAGCCTCCAAATACAATCTGAACTACATCAAGTTGGACGGAAACGTCGGCTGCATGGTCAATGGCGCCGGACTGGCGATGGCAACCATGGACATCATCAAGCTTGCCGGAGGCGAACCTGCCAATTTCCTGGATGTCGGAGGTGCCGCATCAGCTGAAACTGTCGCCAATGGCTTTCGAATCATCATGTCGGACCCCAATGTTAAGTCAGTGTTAATAAATATCTTCGGCGGCATTGTCCGTTGCGACCGCATCGCTCAGGGCGTGATCGATGCCATTACGAATTCCAGGATTGAAGTCCCGGTGGTAGTGCGGTTGGAAGGTACCAACGCCGATATCGCTGCCAAATTGCTGGCGGACTCGCCATTGGAATTCAAAGTCGCCTCCAATTTCAAACAAGCGGCGGAAATGGCAGTCGCGGCTACACGATGACGTGCACGTGCTGTCAGGTGTCCCCACCTGACAGCAGCGGATGTTGGGTTAGGCAAGCCCTCAAGGGTAATGCTAACCCAACCTACATTGTCGGAATCTAACCGAGGGAAACATAAGCATTGCACGTGCGGTCAGGTGCCCTCACCTGACGGCACGTGGGTCGGGTTGTTGTGCTGCGGGGTGTCCTCACCCGGCAGCTATCCTAACCGATTTTCGAATCGAAATCTCATAGAGGGAAACATGAGCATACTGGTTGACAAGAGCACAAAGGTAGTCATACAAGGAATCACCGGCGGAGAAGGCACTTTCCACACCGAGAAAATGCTGGAATACGGCACCAAGGTGGTCGCAGGCGTGACGCCGGGGAAAGGCGGTCAGACGCACCTGGGCCTGCCGGTATTCAACACCGTGGAAGATGCGGTCAAGCAGGCAGGCGCCAACACATCCTGCATTTTCGTGCCCCCCGCTTTTGCTGGCGATGCCGTCCTGGAATCGATCTCCGCTGGCATTAGAGTAATCGTCTGCATCACCGAAGGTATCCCCACCAAGGACATGGTAACGGTGTACGACCAGCTGCGAGCGTCGGGAAGCCGATTGGTTGGTCCGAATTGCCCCGGCGTCATATCGCCCGGATTGTGTAAAGTTGGCATCATGCCTCCATTCAAACAGAAGGGACCGGTCGGAGTGATTTCCCGATCCGGCACCTTGACCTATGAAGCCGTCAAACAAATCAATGACGCCGGATACGGCACTTCGACCTGTATTGGTATCGGAGGCGACCCCGTCGTTGGTTCCACGTTCCTCGATTTGCTCAAGCTCTTCAAAGACGACGCCGAGACCAAGGCAGTAGTGCTAATCGGCGAAATCGGAGGCACCGCCGAGGAAACAGCAGCGAAATACATCGCGCAGGATTTCGGAAAGCCGGTGGTAGCCTTCATAGCCGGTCGGACTGCGCCTCCCGGACGGCGTATGGGACATGCCGGCGCCATTATCGCCGGAGGCAAAGGCACCGCCGCCGAAAAAATGGCAGCCCTGCGAGATGCAGGGGTCATCGTCTGCGAAAGCCCTGCCGTCATAGGCACCAACGTCGCCAAAGCCTTAGCCTGATGTGCTGTCAGGTGTCCTCACCTGACAGAGCGTTGAAAACCCCGAAGGGGCGAAATGTTCCAGCCCAGGGCAGCGCCCTGGGTATAGAAGCTAAAATGAAGTGCTGTCAGGTGTCCTCACCTGACAGCCATGTAATCCGATTGGACGACCTATGCAAGAACGCACCTTAATGATCATCAAACCGGAAATCATCCAGAAACGGAACGCCGGAAATATCATCACCCGTGTCGAGAAGGAAGGATTCGTCATCACAACCATGAGAATGCTGCAGCTGACGCGCACGCAAGCGGCTGACTTCTACGCTATCCATAAGGACAAACCGTTCTTCAACGGATTGTTGGACTATATTACCTCAGGACCGGTCATCGTGGCGCGTCTGGAACGCGATAACGCCGTGGAAAAATGGCGGGAAGTCATCGGCGCCACCGATCCCAAGAAAGCTGCCCCGGGCACGATTCGTGCGTTGTACGGCGAATCTATCGAACGCAACGCCGTCCACGGTTCCGATTCCGTGGAGAATGGGCGCATCGAAACCGACTTCTTCTTCCGCGTGCTTGAGTCATACTCCTTTTGAAATGTAAGCCAGGGAAATGCGATATGGTCGAAGAACCCGAACGCGTCGAAGACGTGCTTCCTAAACCCGCGGGAATCGACGATGCAGGTTCCGGCGGAGTCCAAACCGTAGCAGTGGTTGGCTTGGGAACCATGGGGCAAGGAATCGCGCAGATCATCGCTCAACAAGGAATCCAGGTCCTGTTGTACGACAAGGATCGCGAGTCGTTAGACAAGGCTCTCCGTGAGATCGAAGAGATCCTCGACCACGAAATCGAACGGTGGGGAATCACCAAGTCAGACAAACGCGCGATCCTCTCTCGGATGCAGCCGACACAGGACAAACACCAATTGAAGAACGCCGATCTGGTGATCGAAGCCGTTCCCGACACGCTGAGCCTGAAGAAGGACCTCTTCGTAGAATTCGACGACATCTGCCGCCCTGAGACTATCTTCGTGTCGAACACTTCGACCCTATCCTTGACCGAAATCGCCGAAGCTACCGGTCGCCAGGACAAGGTAATCGGTATGCACTTCTTGAATCCTGTTCCCAAGACGCAATTAGTGGAAATCGTCCGAGCCTTGAAAACATCGGACGCTACGTTCCAGTACGTCAAAGCATTCGGCGAACGGCTGGGCAAGACGGTCGTGGAAGTGTACGAATATCCTGGCTACGTCACTACCCGCGTGATACTTCCCATGCTGAATGAAGCGATGTACGTGTTGATGGAGGGTGTTGCCACCGCGGATGGCATCGACACTGCCATGAAGCTCGGATACGGGTTCAACACGGGACCGCTGGCACTGGCGGACTTAATAGGGCTTGACGTCGTGATGAGCTGGATGGAATCTCTCTTCAAAGAATTGGGCGACTTGAAATATCGCCCGTGCCCGTTGCTTCGAAAAATGGTGCGCGCCGGACATCTTGGGCATAAGACCGGCGAGGGTTTCTTCAAATACGATGATTCCGGAAAGGTCACAACAGCTTGAGGATTGGTAGTCGGTAGGTTGGGTTAGCGCAGAGTAACCCAACACGATGCCTTCGTGTGCTGTCAAACGACTCGTTTGACAGCAACTTCAACTGTCCTGGGTGTCAAACGGACTGAGGGTTGGTAGGTTGGGTTAGAGCAGCGTAACCCAACATCATAGCCCTCCGCCAAGTTACGCGACAGCTTGAAACCTGGCGGGAACTGACATCGTCATTGCGAGCGCAGCGAAGCAATCCCACACCTAAGATGATAATACCTTGAAAATACTTGTCCTAAATTCCGGAAGCTCTTCCGTCAAATATCAGCTTATCGATTCCGAGACCCACGTCGCCCTGGCAAAGGGGCAGGTGGAACGAATCGGCATGACCGGCGCCATACTGACCCACACCCGCGCCGATGGGGATCGAGCCAAGCTGGTTGGGGAGATTTCCGATCATCGGCTGGCAATAGAATACATCCTCGCCATATTGCTGTCGGCGAATCATGGCGTTATTAAGGATCGATCGGAAATCAGCGCCGTGGGTCATCGAGTGGTCCACGGCGGCGAGCACTTCAAAGATTCCGTGATTATCACTCCGGAAGTCATGGCGCGGGTGGAAGAGTACATTGAATTGGCGCCGCTGCACAACCCCCACAATATCCGTGGAATCAAAGCCTGCCAATCACAATTGCCTGATATTCCTCAAGTCGCCGTGTTCGACACTGCTTTCCACAGCAAGATGCCTCCGCATGCTTACATCTACGGACTGCCGTATGTGCTGTACACTCGTTACGGCATCCGCCGATACGGATTCCACGGAACCAGTCACCTCTACGTGTCCCGAAGAGCCGCTGAATTGATAAAGAAGCCCCTGGAGAAGCTCAAGATCATCACGTGCCATCTGGGGAACGGTTGCAGTATTGCCGCAGTGAAATATGGAGTATCAGTCGATACTTCGATGGGCTTCACTCCGGTGGAAGGATTGTTGATGGGCACACGATCCGGCGACCTGGATCCTGCAATCCTTCTGCATATCATGGGTCGCGAGGAGCTGACACTTGCCGAAACCAACGCCATGATGAACAAGCACAGCGGGTTATTGGGGATTTCCGGGGTCTCGAGCGACCTGCGAGACATCCAGGCGGAAGTTGAAAAGGGAAACGATCGAGCGAAATTGGCGCTCGACGTGTTCTGTTACCGACTGAAGAAGTACATCTGCGCTTATGCCGGCGCCATGGGAGGAATCGACGTCCTGGTCTTCACAGGCGGCATCGGCGAGCATTCGGCGGAAGTGCGGGAATTATCCTGCCGTGATTTGGACTTCCTGGGAATCAAAATCGATCCTACGAAAAATCGCGACGCCAATTCTCTGGAACGGCAGATCGGCGAAGGCAACGTCAGCATCTTCGTTATTCCCACAAATGAGGAGTTGGTGATCGCCGAAGACACTGCTCGTTTGGTAGAGCACACGTAGTATAGCCCCTTGTGGGCGCCAGGATCAGGACAGTGGAGGTCGCTGTCAAACGAGTCGTTTGACAGCACATTGGCGTGTCTCCCCGCGTAGAGGCAGATCCCCTTGGGGATCGTGCCCTTCTTGTAGGTTGGGTTAGGGCTTCCGCCCGTGACCCAACAAGATTGACGATACCTTGAAAGGCAACCGGATGCATCGGATTCTTGCAAGATACGTGTTAACGGAAGGTGTAACTGAGCTGGTCATTGACGAACCGCGCATCGCTCGAAAACGAATGGCGGGTCAATTCGTCATTGTCAAGATGACCGAAATGGGCGAACGAATTCCATTGACTGTCGCGGATGCCGATCCCGACAGAGGCACCATCACATTGATTTTCCAAACCGTTGGCAAATCGACCGATGAGATGAGCAAACTGCCTGTCGGATTCGAATTGTTGGATGTGGTCGGTCCCTTAGGAAAACCCACCCATGTGGACAAATTCGGAACCGTGGTCTGCGTCGGGGGCGGAATCGGAGTCGCGCCGGTGCACCCCATCGCTCGCGCCATGAAAGACGGCGGCAATCACGTGATCGGCATCATCGGTTCCCGAACCAAGGATTTGCTCATAATGGAAGACCGCATGAGAGCCGCCTGCAGCGAATTGCTGATTTCGACCGACGATGGCAGCTACGGTTACCACGGCTTCGTGACCGGCGTCCTGCAGCAAGTTGTTGACCGCGGTACTAAGATCGATCTGGTGGTCGCCATTGGTCCGGTGCCCATGATGAGTAACTTGTGTAAACTGACCAAGACACTGAACTTAAAAACCCTGGTGTCGTTGAATCCCATCATGGTGGATGGCACGGGAATGTGCGGCGCATGCCGGGTCACGGTGGGCGGAAAAACCAAATTCGTATGCGTGGATGGTCCTGAATTCGACGGTCATGAGGTCGATTTCGTGGAATTGATGAAACGGCAAAGAGCGTATCTGCCGCAAGAGAGGACTGCGTGGGATCGATTCAAAGCCGGGCACGCGGACGCCAAGAAGGAGGTAGCTGCACATGGCGCGTGAGAAGATCCCCCGACAGGCAATGCCTGAACAGAAGCCGGAAATACGCAGGCACAACTTCAACGAGGTTCCGTTCGGATACTCCCCTGAACTGGCGAAAATCGAAGCCAGTCGCTGTATTACGTGCAAGAAGCCGAAATGCGTTGAGGGCTGTCCCGTCGAGATAGATATCCCGGGCTTCATCGGTTTGATCAAAGAAGGTCAATTCGAAGCCGCAGCGCGAAAGATCAAGGAAACCAATGCGTTGCCCGCTGTCTGTGGTCGGGTGTGTCCCCAGGAAGAGCAGTGCGAAGCCCTCTGTGTGATTGGTGTCAAGGATCAACCCGTTGCCATTGGTCGCCTGGAACGGTTCGCAGCCGATTGGGAGCGCGAAAAAGGCACCGTCGAAATCCCTGAAATCCCGCCTGCCACGGGCAAAAGGGTGGCGGTAGTGGGCTCCGGTCCCGCCGGATTGGTGGTTGCCGGCGACCTGGCGTTGATGGGACACAAAGTCACTATCTTCGAAGCATTGCACAAACCCGGCGGCGTGCTGGTGTACGGCATCCCGGAATTCCGATTGCCCAAAGCCATCGTCCTGTCCGAAGTGGAATACGTCAAATCTCTGGGCGTCGAGTTGCTGTGCGATATGGTGATCGGGCGGGTCATCACGGTGGACGAGCTCCTGGAGGAAGAAGGCTTTGATGCCGTGTTCTTGGGCACCGGCGCGGGATTGCCTTACTTCATGAATATCCCCGGCGAAAACCTGAACGGCGTGTACTCCGCCAACGAATACTTGACTCGTTCCAATCTGATGAAAGCTTACAGCTTCCCGGAAGCGGACACTCCGATGATCGAGAGTAAACGAGTCGCAGTATTGGGCGGCGGTAATGTCGCCATGGACTCGGCTCGAACCGCCTTGCGATTGGGCGCAGAGGAAGTCAATATCGTATATCGCAGGTCCCGAAATGAAATGCCTGCCAGGATCGAAGAAGTCCACCACGCCGAAGAAGAAGGCGTCATTTTCAACCTGCTGACCAATCCCGTCCGCTTCATCGGTGATGAGGAAGGCTGGGTCAAAGGGACGGAGCTCTTGAAAATGGAGCTGGGCGAACCGGATGCCTCGGGTCGCCGCCGCCCTGTTCCCATCTCAGGTTCCGAATATATCATGGATGTCGATACCGTAGTGGTTGCCATCGGCAACGGCGCCAATCCACTCGTCCCACAGACCACGGAAGGACTGGACACCAACAAGTGGGGCAATATCCTGGCGCATCCCGTCACTGGTATGACCTCCAAACCTCGGGTCTGGGCAGGCGGTGACATCGTGATCGGAGCCGCCACTGTAATTCTGGCTATGGGCGCCGGAAAAGGTGCCGCCCGCTCTATCCACAATTACCTGATCAACGGCGGACCCTGGAACTGGAAAGAGGAGCCCAGGACCGAGAAGGCAGAAGCCTGACCGTTGACCGCGGCACGACCGTGTCATTCCCGCGAAAGCGGGAATCCAGTTCGTAGGTCGGGTTCTGGCGTAAGCCATGACTGCGTCACGAAGCGAAGCGTAGAAACCCGACATCTTGCTGTCATTGCGAGCGAAGCGAAGCAATCTCACCATAATGCCGCCCCAACGGGGCGAAATATGATAGCCCAGGGCAGCGCCCTGGGTAAATAGGGCAATTCTGTCCCAAGCCGTGTAAGGGCACCGCAATATTCCATGTCCACCGACCACCCCCATACCGACACCCTTGAAATCACCTGGGATCGCTTCGGCGAACTCTGTCGTGACCTCGCAGTCGCGGTTGAGAAGCGATTCCAGCCCCAATGCGTCGTAGGTGTCTCCAAGGGCGGATTGCCGTTGGCGACCGTCCTGGCAAGCATGTTTCGGGTCGATCTATATCCCATACGACTATCTTATCGTGAGCGTGACCGCGTAATCCACAAGCATCCCATCTGGATTGTGCCGGTGACCTCCCGAGTGGTCGGGCAGGACGTGCTTCTGGTTGACGAGATATCCGTGTCTGGATCCACTCTGAAGATAGCGAAAGACGAAATCCTACGCCAGGGAGCCTCGCAGGTATTGACGGTAACCTTGGCAGTCCACAGCCACAGCGCCAAACCCGACCTATTCGCCTTCGAATCCGATGCGCTTATCATCTTGCCCTGGGACAAATGGATTATCAAAGACGGTGACTTCTCCCTGCATCCGGAGTATGTCCGACAGAATTCCGCGTAGGGGCGGATCCCGCAGGGATCCTGCCCTTGGTGTCAAATTTCGTTCCCGCGCGAGCGGGAATCCGACCAGAGTAGGTTGGGTTAGCCTTGCGTAGCCCAACACTGAGACCGTGCTGTCAGGTGCCCTCACCTGACAGCCGTCAATCCCGCAGGGTGAGGACACGACTTATGCGCTTGGGGCGACCTGCGGCATTTTCGAGGTAGGTTGGGTTAGCCTTGCGTAACCCAACACTGAGACCGTGCTGTCAGCTGCCCTCACCCGGCAGCCATGTAGGTTGGGTTCTGGCCTAAGCCATGACTGCGTCACGAAGCGATGCGCAGAAACCCGACAACTTGCTAAGTTCGACCATCTGCCATGATCCAGATTATTATCGGCAGCCTGCTGCTCAGCATTGTCCACCCGATGATCCCCAGCCACTGGATTCCTTTGGTGGCTATCAGCCGAGCCGAAAAGTGGTCAAGAGCTGAGACATTTGGGGTGACAATCCTTGCCGGTGGATCGCACACTCTCAGCACTGTCCTGATCGGATCCATCATCGGACTGGTCGGCTACAACCTGTCAGCCTCCGGTGAATTCGTCACACGAATAGCCGCGCCCTTGATTCTGGCGGCGTTAGGAGTCACCTATCTCATTTGGGACTTCAGAAAATCGCATCATCATGACCACTTGAACATCGCTTCCGTTGCTAAGAAATCCAAGACCATGATTATCATACCGTTGTGCGTCGAAATGTTCTTCTCGCCGTGCCTGGAAATCGAGGCGTTCTACTTCACGGCAGGCATGCAGGGATTTGTCGGTGTGCTTATCGTATCAGTCATTTACGTAATTGTCACTCTCTGTGGCATGGTCGCCCTGGTGCATTTTGGACTCAAAGGCGTCGAGAAATTGAAATGGCATTACCTGGAACACCATCCGAGACAGGTGACCGGTCTTGTGCTAATCGTCCTCGGGGCATTTACATACTTCGTCAGGATTTGACACATCTCATCCCACGGGCATCCTGCCCGTGGCAGGTCATGGGCAAGATGCCCATGATACAGACGACCGTCGGTACGTTGGATTAGCCCTGCGTAACCCAACACTGTCATTGCGAGCGCAGCGACGCAATCTCATATTTCTGCTGTCAGGTGTTCCCACCTGACAGCCATCGAATAGGTCAGTGTCCCGGGGATGCTGATCATGTTGTCCAGTCACAAGATATCTGATGATTATCATGCCTCGTTGGCTTCTCGGCTGCATTCTTGGCATCATCACTGCGGCGCTTGATATCGCCGGCATCCTTCACCAAGACCTCTCAACCGGTAATATAGTCCTTCTGGCTGGATTTCGCCTCTTGATCGGCATCCTGATCGGGTCGCCTTCCCTGTATCGAATCCCCCGTCACCTCCGCTGGGTGCGAGGGTTGGTGATTTCGGCAAGCCTTTCCATTCCGATGGCAATCCTGATTCCTTCGCACTGGCAGCACCTAATGGGCTTCGGAATCGCCTACGGCATCATAATCGGCTATCTGATCGATCGGATTCTCCCGCTGTCGTCGGAAGTGGACAGAGAATGACCTTTTTCGCGAAGAGGGAGGGAGTGCATATCTTGTCTGTTCGTAGTATATGCGAAACTTTTGCTTGACATTTACGGGAAAATACTGTAAATTTGATTTCTTGAGAATCCTCTGTCCAACCGGCGTCTCCATGGCATAGAATTCTGCGCAAATTGCATGCAATCCCCAGGATACGGAGAAGCAACCCTTGCCGTCAGTCGCCATCGTGATTCCGCACTGCAATGGAAAGGAAATCCTTCTCCGATGCCTCCAGAGTCTGCAATTGGACGGATACGATGGCAAAAAAGTCATCCTGGTGGATAACGCTTCCACCGATGACAGTGTCATCGAGGCTCGAAAGGCTTTCTCCTGGTTGGAAGTGCTCGCATTGGACAAGAATTTGGGATTCTCAGGAGGCGTCAACGCCGGAATCCGGCATGCCGCTGCCGACATCGTAGTCCTGCTGAACAACGATACCGTCGTGTCACCGGGGTGGCTGCATCCATTGGTGGACGCGCTGGAACACGATGACCGCCTCGCAGCCGTGCAGCCCAAACTGCGATCATGGTATCAAAAAGATCTGTTCGACTACGCAGGCGGCGCCGGAGGTGAAATCGATCGATGGGGATACCCCTTCTGTTGGGGGCGTATCTTTACCACAAGGGAACGGGACACCGGTCAATACGACCAGCCGCGAAATATCTTCTGGGCGAGCGGTTCCGCGTCAGTCTGGCGAAAATCTGCGGTCATGGAAGCCGGACTGCTTGATGAGAATTTCTTCGCTCACATGGAAGAAATTGACCTGTGCTGGCGGCTGCACCTGATGGGTTACCACGTCCGATACCAGCCCGGTCCTGAGGTATATCACTGTTCCGGCGCGACCCTGGGCGAGGAAGCCCTTCGCAAGAAATTCCTGAATCATCGGAATTCCTGGCTCGTTCTCATCAAGAACTATAGGTGGGGCAATGTCCTGAAAGCCCTGCCGCTCCGGCTGATCCTCGACCTGATCACCATTCCGTACGCCCTAATCTTGTGGGGCGACTTCAAGAGGGTGCTTGCCGTCATTGGATCCTGGATTGACGTCTTGATTGGTCTGCCGCGATCCCTGAAATCCCGCAGGGAAGTCCAATTGCGACGACGAGTCTCCGACCAGGAGATCCTGAAAAAAATATATCCGAGCAGCGTCGCCTGGCAGTATTTCTTTCGCAAGATCAAATCCACCAAAGAGCTGCCCTGGTAGATAATTGCCGGGTTGTGTTGCAGGTACCATGGGCATCTTGCCCATGGCTGCTCATGGGCGTGAGCCCCGTAGCGGCGGGACGCCCGTGATATGAACGAATCGCGGTGGTGCGGGGTGTCCTCACCCGGCACTACGACAATGTGTCATTCCCGCGTACGCGGGAATCCAGAGTTTGGAGTGCGGTAGCTCTTGCTACCGCATCGAGGGTGCTGTCAAACGTCCCGTCTAAGTGCTGTCAGGTGCCCTCACCTGACAGCCAGGACACACCGCTCATGCAGCGGGCGGGAAAAGAAAGGGCAATTCGATTTGCCGGCGTATCACTTGAGATAATCGCATATTAAGTGCTGTCAGGTGCCCTCGCCTGACAGCCAGGACACACCGCTCATGCAGTGGGCGGGAAAAGAAAGGGCAATTCGATTTGCCGGCGTATCACTTGAGATAATCGCATATTAAGTGCTGTCAGGTGCCCTCACCTGACAGCCAGGACACACCGCTCATGCAGCGGGCGGGAAAAGAAAGGGCAATTCGATTTGCCGGCGTATCACTTGAGATAATCGCATGATCCCAGTCCCAAACACCAACCGAATCATCGCTCTTGCCGTATTTCTGATCACCCTGGTCATCTACGTCGCGACCATGGCTCCGACCACTTCGTTTTGGGACTGTGGCGAATTCATCGCCTGCTCCTATACCTTGTCTGTACCTCATCCCCCGGGAGCCCCATTCTATTTGTTGGTGGGACGCATATTCTCCATGCTCCCTCTTTTCGACGATATCGGCTTTCGTGTCAACCTGATTTCGCCCATCACCGGCGCATTCACGATCTTGTTCCTCTATCTGATCATCGTCAGGCTGATTCGGCAGTGGCGGGGGGACGAAAAGACCGCCCAGGACAAATGGATCGCCTACGTTGGCGGCATAGTGGGAGCTTTTGCCTGTGCCTTCGGTCACAGTGTGTGGTTCAATGCCGTGGAAGCCGAGGTGTACGCTTTCAGCCTTTTCTTTACCGCGGCGGTCGTCTGGCTGATTCTCGTCTGGCTGGAAAAAGCCGATCAGCCCGGCAACGAACGCATACTCCTGCTCATCGCATACTTCTATGGCTTGGCGATTGGTGTCCACCTATTGAACTTGTTGACCATCCCATTCGTCGGGCTGATTTTCTTCTATCGTAAGATCAACTTGCCCGCCATGACCGCCCATCTGGCTTTGCAGTTCGGCGCCGCTATTGCGCTGTTTCTTGCCATCATGGCAAAGGGATCACCCGCCATGATGGCGCTTTTCATCTTCGTCTTGCTGGGCATCGTGATCTGGGAAATCGTGCTGATCAACCGCCACGGATTCGGATCATTCATCCGATGTCTTGCCTTCTGGTTCGCAGTGGGACTTATGATCCTGGTCATCAATCCCGGATTGATCCAGGGGATTCCGCAGCTTGCGGAGAAAATTGGACCCGCTGCCCCCATCCTCCTGTTCTTGATCTTGGTCGGGATTGCATGGTGGGCGATCAAGAAGAGAATGCACCTCGCCTCCCTGTTGATCACTTCCATCTTGCTCATCGTGCTTGGTTACGCCACCTATAGCATGGTCTTCATCCGGTCCTCGTTGCAGCCCGCCATCGACGAAAACAATCCGGACAACCTGCCCCGAATTCTATCCTATTTGAAACGCGAGCAGTATGGCGAGCGGTCGATCCTGGACCGCCAGTGGGATAATAACCCTAACTACACCAGCGAATGGGACTTCTTCTGGCGCTATCAAGTTAACTACATGTATAACAGATACTTCCTTTGGGAATTCGTCGGGATGGACGATGAGTATCAAGGCGCCAAACCCGATATCAGCAAATTCTTCGCGATTCCATTCTTGGTTGGGCTCCTGGGATTGGGCTACCATTTCCAGAAGGACGACAAGCGCGCGCTGGCAGTGATGGCGCTGTTCTTTCTGACAGGTTATGCCATCGTCTTCTACTTAAACGAACCCGATCCGGAACCTCGAGAACGGGACTACACTCACGTCGGCTCGTTTCTGGCGTTCTCCATATGGATCGGCATTGGTGCCGCTGCCATCCTGGAGATATTAGCCGAGAAATTCAAACAGAAAGGTGGACTCCGCGCCTCCGCGATGGGAGCTGCCACCGTGTTGCTGGTGGGATTGATCCCCCTGAATATGGTGGTCAAAAACTATAAGATGCAGAGTCGGGGCGGGAATTACGTCGCCTGGGATTACTCTTACAATATTCTCCAAACCTGCGAGCCCGATGCCATCATCTTCACCAACGGCGACAACGACACCTTCCCGGTCTGGTACCTCCAGGAAGTAGCCGGCGTCCGAAAAGACATCCGCGTCGTCAATCTGTCGCTGTTGAACACCGGATGGTACATCAAGCAGCTCAAACACAAGGATCCAAAAGTCCCCATCAGCTTCACCGACGAATACATCGATACGTATCTGGATCAGCATGACGTTAACGCCTTGATGAAACGGTATTGGCCCCGAGACAAGTGGCATATCAAACTGGACAGCCCGAGCGGACCGATATCCTGGGAATGCCCTGCCACTATGTATGTGCCCGTCAGAGGCTCGCCGTCGCGGGAAAACAACTTCCTGCGGGTCCAGGATATTATGATCCTTGACATTATCCGCACCAACAACTGGAAGCGCCCGGTGTACTTCGCAGTCACAGTCTCCATCAACAATATGTTAGGGCTGCGCGACTACCTTCGAATGGACGGTCTGGCGCTCCGGCTGGTCCAGAACAAGGACCAGATCGTAGAACCGGACATCATGTGGAAAAACCTGACTCAATCCTTCCAGGGGCATTATCGTAACCTGAACAATCCCAAAATCTACTTCAACGATAATATCCAGAAGTTGGTGCAGAACTACCGATCTGCTTTCCTGCAGTTGGCGTATCACTACTCCAGCATGATGCCAGGTGGAAGTGTCCCGCCGATTCCTTACGAAAGCCTGGCGGATAGGGTCGCCCATTTCGATGAACTCCAGCCGGGTCAGAAAATCCAGGTCATTCTTGACCAGATGGAGGCGGAAATCCCGGAGGAAATAATCCCGATTACCAGCAACGAACTGGTGATCCAGCTCGGTCTGATGTACCACAATGTCGGACGGGACGAGGAACTGCGCCAGCGGATGGACGGTCTCAGGCAGCGAACCGATCTGTCTTTCCTTGACGGATTGCGCGTGGGATCGGTATATTTGCAGTATCTAAGAGATGACAGCGCTGCCGAGCATATATTCGACAGGGTACTCCAGGAATATCCCGAGAGCAATTCGTATCTGAGGGTCGGGACTCTATATTTCCAAACCGGTTCTGCCGCCAGGGCTGAGAAATACTTCGACCAGGCTCTGGCGTTGGATCCTCAAAATGGGCAAGCCGTGGGAGGTCTGCTCAGAGTATATGACGAGACCCAGAACTGGGGGAAAGCCGTTCAGATGCTGGAAGATTGGCTGAAGAACCATCCTCAGGACGCTTCCGCCAGGAGCGAATTGCAGAACTATCGTCAGAAACTCCAAGATGTCCACAAGATAGAACAACCTTGAAAACCGGAGGAAAAGCCATGCGTAACTTTGCCGTGATTACTCTGACCCTGTGTGTGGCAGCACTGATGATCCAGACGTCTGGTGCGTTGGCTGACCGCATTCCCAACCAACGAGGTCTGGAATTCCGAGCCGGATTCAGCCATTACTTCATGGATGATCCAAGAAACGACGTGGAATCATACCAGACTGCGACCACCACCCCCGGCGCTCCTATGCTGGGACTCAGTCTGCTGTACAAGACCCATCCCAATTTCGGCTGGAACATCGGATACAACTATATCATGAGTTCCTCGCTGAAAGGGGAAAGTTCCACCGGGACCGTCGAGTACAAACTTCGCGGTCACGAATTGTTCGCGATGGGATGCTATTACATGAGGTTCTGGACTGATTGGTCGCTCCAATTTGGTCTGGGCGTGAATGGCTTCATGGGCTCCACTGACCGCGATCAAGTCAGCGGCGGTTATCGAGACGCTTCCGGCCGATCCCTTGGTTTCCTGGCAAACATCGCACTGGAAGTGCCTTTGAAGGAGCATCTGGGATTGAAACTGGGAGCTGGATATCGCAGAGCCCTGATCGACGAAATAGCCTACCGGGATGCCAGCGACCAGCAACACACCGTGTTCTATGGGAACCGTCCCCTGGAGCTGGATTTCTCAGGCTTCTACGGTCAACTGGGTCTTGCGGTGTATTTCCAACCCGCTACCCATTTTAAGACTTACGAAGACTGATACTCCGCGAATACTCCTTGAGTGAGGTCAGTGCCGCAGGGTGTCCTCACCCTGCGGCACTGATGACTGTCAGGCGGGGACGTCTGACAGCGCCCAATTCGATCGTTGCGAGGCTGTCCCTGACATTCAGCGGATAGCCTCGCTCGCTATTCCGTCCTTGCTGCAGGCTTGCCGGGTCACCGATCCATATCCTCGGGAAGGTAGAATGATCCAAGTTGCAGTCATCATGGGATCCGCTTCCGATCAGGAGATCATGTCGCACACCCTGAGATTGCTGGACTACTTCGCCATCCCCTACGAATCCACCATCCTGTCCGCTCACCGCAATCCTGATCGCCTGGACTCCTACCTTGCTGAAACCCAACGAAACGGAGCGCGTGTGTACATCGCCGCCGCCGGAATGGCTGCTCATCTGGCAGGAGCCATCGCCTCCCGGACAACTCTGCCGGTCATCGGCGTGCCTCTGGTTTCCGGCGATCTGAAGGGCATGGATGCTCTGCTCTCCACCGTTCAAATGCCCTCCGGAATTCCGGTAGCGACCATGGCGATTGGCAAAGCCGGCGCGGAAAATGCTGCCGTCATGGCAGCCAGAATCCTGGCACTATCCGATCCGGAACTTGGGAATAGGTTGCACGAGTATATGAAACATGGGTCTCGAATCGTGTCTTAAACGTCGCACGGGCTTCCAGCCCGTGATTGACCATGGGCATTATGTCAATGGCACAATTGATGGCGAGAGCAGACTATGAGAACCCTGGTGGTCATTCCCACCTATAACGAGCGCGAAAACATCGAAAAGGTCATCAGCCTGATATTCGGATTGGGTCTGGATATCGACGTCCTGGTGGTGGATGACGGGTCACCGGACGGTACCGGCGATATCGTGGAGGCTGTGCAAGAAAACGATTCGCGGGTCCATCTGATCCGCCGTGAAGCGAAAATGGGATTGGGGACCGCTTACGTCCGCGGCTTCAAATTCGCGATTGCCAATAATTATGACCTGGTGTTCGAAATGGACGCCGACCTGTCCCACGATCCCAACGATATTCCCCGATTCTTGAAAGAGATTCCCGATCATGATCTGGTGATCGGATCGCGCTATGTCAATGGCGTGTCGGTGGTCAATTGGCCTCTGACGCGGCTGATTCTCAGCTACTGTGCCTCCCTCTACACGCGCACCATCACCGGTATTCCGGTCAAAGATCCGACCGGCGGATTCAAATGCTTCCGCATCGAGGTGTTGAAAGCCATTGACCTTGACCAGATTCGATCCGGTGGCTATTCTTTCCAGATTGAGATGAATTACAAAGCCTGGAAAAAAGGATTTCGAATCAAGGAAATCCCCATCATCTTCACCGACCGGACCGGCGGCAGCTCGAAAATGTCCAAGAAGATCGTCCGGGAAGCCATCGTCATGGTCTGGAAACTGCCGATTAAGAACTTGTTCGGCAAGTGAGGAGGTCGTCGTGCTGTCAACTCTCCGCAGTTGACGCCACTTACTGCCACCTACGGAGAGGCGGCAGCCTAATGATGCAATGTGTTTCGTGGTGCGGGGTGTCCTCACCCGGCACCACACTCGACATGGTTCCACCGCAGGGTGGGGACACCCTGCAGCACATTGGAGCGCAAGTGTCAGGTGCGGACACCTGACCCTACCTGGGGCTTCTCTATCATGGATGTCAGTGTCATCATCGTCAACTACAACGTCAAGTACTTTCTTGAGCAGGCGCTGTACTCCGTCCAAAAAGCCTCCGCCAACCTCCAGGTCGAGATTATCGTCGTGGACAACAATTCCCCGGACGATTCTGTTTCCTGGGTCCGGAACCTCTTTCCAGACGTCACCATCATCGCCAACCAGGAAAATGTCGGCTTCGCCAGAGCCAATAATCAGGCGATGAGAATCGCCGCCGGTCGCTATTTCTTGATCCTGAATCCCGATACTATCCTTCAAGAGGACACTCTCAACGTCCTCGTTGGATTTCTGGATCCGCATCCCGAAGTAGGAGCGGTCGGACCGAAGATCATCTTCCCCAACGGTGTCTTCGACCATACTTGCCGCCGCGGGTTTCCGACCCCGTGGGTGTCGTTCGCCAAGTTGTCCGGGCTATCGAAGGTTTTCCCGAAAAGCCCTTCTTTCTCGAAATATAATCTGACCTATATCGACCCGGATGTCCCCATCGAAGTCGACGCATTGATGGGCGCCTGCATGATGATACGGCGGCAAGCCTATGATGCGGTCGGCGGATTCGACGAGGACTACTTCATGTATGGCGAAGACATCGATTGGTGCTTCCGGATCAAGAAAGCAGGCTGGCACGTCCATTACTACCCCAGGACACAGATCATACACTACAAGGGCGAGAGCACCAAGAGATCGGGAACGAAACGGGAGAAGCACTTCTACGGCGCCATGCACCTCTTCGTTCGCAAGCACTTCCACCACAAATGGGAATGGCTATTCCATCCCATCCTGGATGCGGCAATCGTTTTCCGATCCTTGATCGCCGGCGCCGGAAAATTGGGCATTGCCATGGCGGCGCCTGCGACGGACTTGTGCTTGATTGTGCTTTCCATGATGTTGTCCCGATACCTGCGGTTCCAGGAATGGCGATTGTTCGGCGGCTCCCTGATTATCACCATGATCTACGGCGCAATTTGGCTGACCACCTTCGCCTACCTGGGTATCTACGGACGTCACAAGCAGAACATGTCGCGCATCGTGGGAGCCACCGTGCTCGGATTCGTCATCAATTCCACCTTCACTTACTTCGTCAATATATTCGCCTATTCCCGCCTGGTGATCTTGATGTCCAGCCTGATGCTTACCACCGCGCTTCCTGGGTGGCGATGGATGCTGTTGCACATTAGGGCAAGCGGATTGGGGGCAGCTTTTCGCAGGCGCCGAACTATCGTGGTGGGTTTGGGTCATTTGGGAGGGACCATCGTGGAGAAGCTCAGCGCTCTTCCCAACACCCCCTATGAGATCATCGGTATGGTTTCCTATGGGGACGAAGGCTGGAGACCGGTCGAACACAGCCTCCCGATTCTCGGTCATGTCAACGATCTTGATCTCATCATTGCGGAGACCCGCCCGGAAGAGGTGATCTTCTCCACCGAATCCGTCCCATTCGAAGAAATCTTCAAGACCATATCTGCACTATCCCATCGTCATGTCAACTTCAAAGTCGTCTCCGGCGATCTGATGCGGCAATCGAATGGTCGCCTGCCCCTATTGGACCTGGAATACCGTCAGAAGCGCGGCTGGAAGCAATCGGTGAGCCGCGCGGTCAAAGTGGTATTCCGTTGACCCTGGATTCTTCACTCCGTTCAAAATGACGCAGTGATATGGAAGCCTTCGTATTGGACTTCGAAAAACCCATCGCAGAATTAGAACGGCAGATCCGCGACATGAGAAGCTTATCCGACAGCGGCTCCGTGGATCTGTCCGATGATATCGCGCGGCTGGAACGGAAGGTGGAAAAGCTGCGCGAAGAAGTGTATTCCAAGTTGACGCGCTGGCAGAAAGTGCAATTGGCACGGCATCCCAGCCGCCCTTATACCCTGGACTATATCAAGCGCATCTTAACGCAATTTGTCGAATTACACGGGGATCGTCTGTTCCGGGACGATCCTTCGATTATCACCGGACTGGGCGTCATCGATTCGCGGTCGGTGGCGATTGTCGGTCATCAGAAGGGTCGGGGCACCAAGGACAACCTGCATCGAAACTTCGGAATGCCTCATCCGGAAGGGTATCGCAAAGCCCTTCGAGTCATGAAACTGGCTGCCAAGTTCCAGATTCCGATCGTAACGTTGATTGACACCCCTGGTGCCTACCCCGGTCTGGGCGCCGAAGAGCGGGGACAAGCCGAAGCCATTGCCCGAAATCTGTTCGAGATGGCAACTCTCCCCGTCCCCATCTTGACCATCGTGATCGGAGAGGGCGGCAGTGGGGGGGCTTTAGCTATCAGCCTGGCAGATCGAATCGTGATGCTGGAATATGCGATCTACTCGGTGATCTCTCCGGAAGGCTGTGCCTCGATTTTGTACCGCGATGCTCAACAGGCTTCCAAAGCCGCCGAAGCGCTTAAACTCACCGCCCACGACTTGATGGATCTGGGCGTTATCGACGGCATTATTTCCGAGCCCCTCGGAGGAGCCCACCACAACGCCGATGCGATAGCGGAATCCGTGAAGCAGGAAATCCTCAGTCAACTTGAGACCCTGACCACTCAACCGATCGAAGAACTCCTGGCACGCCGCGTTGAGAAGTACCAGAAAATAGGAGTGTGGAAAGAGTGACGATGGTCGCCGATTAGCATGGACATCGTACCCGATGAGTGTGCTGTCAAACGTCCCGTTTGACAGCAATAAGAGTGCCCAGCAGAGCTGGCACCTACGCGAAGTGCGTTGAACCGCGTAGGCGCCGACTTGTCGTGCGCAATCAGGTATTTGGGTGCCGTCGGGTGTCCCCACCCAACAGACGTCCGTCCGCAGAGTGAGGACACTCTGCGGCACCAGGTAGTTGCCCTTCCAGTTCTTCCCTTGATGACTCATGCTGACTTCCACAGTCGATATCCGCGCACGATATAGCGAAACCGATCAAATGGGTCGTGTGTACTATTCCAACTATCTTGTGTACTTCGAGGTAGGTCGAACCCACTTGATCCGCCAGTATTGGAAATCCTACTCCGACCTCGAAAAGGACGGATACTTCCTGCCGGTTCTGGAAACCCACTGCCGCTATCACAATCCGGTGGGTTACGATGATCTGATCCGAATCGAATCCAGGCTGACCTTCACCAGACCCACCATCCTCCACTTTGACTACGTTCTCACAAATCCCGAAAAGTCGTTCTTGATCGCCGAAGGGTATACCGAGCATTGCTTCATGACTCGCGACGGCAAACCCCGCCGAGCTCCTGCCGAACTGCACCGATTGGTACGAGAAGGCAGGTGACATAATGGCTTCGCCCTCTAAGACTATCTTGATCACGGGAGGCACCGGACTTATTGGCAGCCATCTGGCGGAACGCCTGCTCTCCCTGGGATATAAGGTCCGATGCCTGCTGAGGTATCCGGATAAGCGGCGTTGGCTGGGCGATTTGCCCGTTGAGGTTGCCCCGGGCGATATCACGATCCCAAGCACCCTTCCCGACGCCGTGCGTGGAGTGGATGCCGTCGTGCATGCCGCCGCTCTGTTGAATGCCCGATCCGCCGACGACTTCGTTCGATTCAACGTGCAGGGAACCAAAAATCTCCTGGATGCTTGCGTTAACGCGTCACCCTCGCCTGCACGTTTCGTGTATTGTTCTTCGCAAGCAGCCGCCGGTCCGTCGCCGCTGGATCGACCAATGACTGTCGATGATCCCGCAAATCCCTTAACCGAATACGGCAAATCGAAGCTGGAAAGCGAACGGTTAATCGCCGGCTTCCGAAACGCCATCGAGACCGTGATCATTCGCCCTTCTGCAGTCTTTGGTCCCCGCGACCGACAAGTTCTCCTGTACTTCAAAGCCATCGCCACCTGGCGGATCAAGCCCTTTTTCGGCAGTCCCGCAAACCGGGTGTCAGTTATCTACGTGGCGGACTTGGTTGAAGCCCTGATCTGCGCCTTGGTTGCTCCCGCAGATCATCTGCCCGCCTATCCTGTGTTTGTCGCTGATCCCCAGCCCCACACCTGGGCACATATCGCGGAAACCATGGAAAAAGCGCTGGGGCGCAGGGCATTGCCCCTCGTGATCCCGAGACGAGTCATTGCAGCCGCAGCCACGATCTCGGAGCTGTTTTCCGGTCGAAAAGTGAGCGTGTTCAACCGAGAGAAAGCCAGAGAAATGCTCGCGTCATCCTGGTGGTGCGACCCGAAACCCGCTATCGACCATCTGGGCTGGAAGACCGTGACGCCCCTCAAGACGGCAATACAACAGACGGTGGATTGGTATCGTTCCCAGGGTTGGATCAAGACATGACATCGGTGTCCGTGCCTGGCACCTCTCTTGGCTCAGGGGTTGTCATGTGAGGGCGCCTGGCAGCACTGCAAATCTTCCTCCGTGCTATTGACGTGCTGTCAGGTGTCCTCACCTGACAGCACAATTTCCCCCCACTATTGTAGGGGGGAATAAAAGGGGGGTCGGAGTTCAACGCATTCAGTTGTCCTCACCTGACAACAAGCGCGCCATTCAAAATCCGGATTATTGGCTTGACCTTTTAAAAAAAACGCCCTATATTATCGCATCGAACCAGTTTGTCGCGGGCAATCCAAGGAGGTTGTGTTGAGCTGGCACAAAGTTGCTTCCGTGATATGGTTGGCGGTGCTCCTGTCGATCGGGAACGGTCAGGCTCTGGACAAGATGTCGATCGCGGTGATGGATCTTGAGCCCCAGGGCGTGGATCGCACCATCGCCCAGACCCTGTCGGAAATAATGCGCACCGAGTTGTTGAATACTGGACGTTTTGAAGTCCTGGAACGCGCCCAGATGGACCGGCTTATCGAGGAAATGAAGCTCCAGCAGACCGGACTCACCGACGCTCAAGATGCCGCTGAACTGGGCAAAATGCTGAACGTGGAAAAGTTGATCATCGGCAGCGTCGGGCAGATGGGCAACACGTACCAGGTCAATGTGCGTCTGGTGGATGTCGGTAGAGCTGTCACCGAAGTGGCGGAACGCTCGGAATGCCCCGCTCGAGAAGAGAATCTGCCCCAGGTGATCACCGATCTGATCCACAAGATCGCCCTCAAAATACCTATCCGAGGCGCTATCGTCAAAGTCGAGGGGGATCAAATCTACATCAATATCGGGGAAACGCACGGTATCCATAGCGGACTGACTTTGCGAGTCGTTCGAAAAGGGGAGCAGGTCACGGATCTGGAAGGAAACGTGCTCGGAACTACCGAGACCAACATCGGCGTCATCTTGATCGAGCAAGTCCATCCGCTATGGTCCATTGCCACCGTATATGGCGAAGCAGCCGGAGAAATGGCGCCCGGCGACTGGGTGCTCCTTGACCTGAGCGAATCCCGCACCATGGAGACCCCCAGCAAAGAATCTTCGAAGAAACCAGAAACCGAGCCCAAGAAGAAACCGGATGAGGGGACACCCACTGACTTCGAACCCCCGCCGGCTTTCTAATTGAATGCGATTAACAGGTATTACCCATTTCGATCAAGAGTCTTAAGGGAGGAGTGATGTTGAAATCCACTATCATTGCAAGCCTTATGGCATTGGGGTTGCTGACAGCGACTGCCTATGCTCAAAGCGATCTGCATTTTTCCGCAGGACTGCGTTACCAGCTATCCTCTTGGCAAGTCCAAGATGTGTACTACTATAATTCGCAAGAAGCCGCCCAAAACTACGATAGTACAGAATTGGGTTCAGAATTTGGGCACCTTTACGGTCCGATTGTCTCTCTTAGCATTCAGAAGTTTTCTTTCTCGGTCAACTACATGATGGGGTCCTGGGAATTCCCAAAGCAATTTGTAGATCTGGTATTTGACACTGATGACGGCACGCTGACAGCGAAACGCTCCGAACTGATCATTACCGCATCTTATCAGATCATTCCCAGGCTGATGCTCTTCTTGGGTTTCAAGAATTTGACTCTTAAAGAAGAATTTGAATTTGCGAATTACCCCGAATACAATTACGACACCGAGAACAAAGGAAGCGGCTATGGTGGCGGTATATCTGGTTCCTATCCGTTCTCACCTGCTATTCATGGCTACGGGACCTTAGGCTATCTCAGTATCGGCGGTGACTTTGATGGGTGGGGGAACTTGATCTTCGAGGGCGGAGTTCGCTTATTCATCAAGAATGTTCCGGTTTTTGGAGCAGTGGGCTATCGCTACGAATCCTTTACGGGTTCGGGCACGATGAATGACGCTGTCCTGCACGGTCCCATCCTGACCGTCGCCTTCTATAAGTAACTGTGTGCTGGCAGACGCCCTCGTCTGCCAGCCAGTAGGTCAGGATCCCTGCGATCCTGACACTGTCAATGTGCTGTCAGGCGTCCCATCTGACAGCCCCTGTCATTGCGAGCCTTGCCCGCCTTGGTGGGGCAGCGAAGCAATCCCAGACCTAATCGTGCGCATCAAACGTGCTGCAGGGTGTCCTCACCCTGCAGCACTCTTAATGGTGCCCTATGGCGATTCCTCTTCAGAAATTCCTGAGCGAAATACAGAGCCTGGATGATTTCCAGGGTCAATGGTTGCACCATGAGGTCATTCCCGCATCCAGCGCCGCCTACGATTCCATATTGGATCTGGATCCGAGAATTATTTCCGCCCTGGGGTCGATGGGAATCGCCCGATTGTATTCGCACCAATCAGATGCCATCCGCCGCATCAAATCCGGCAAGAACATCGTCGTCGTGACGCCAACCGCCAGCGGCAAGACCGAAATCTTCAATATCCCCATCATCGACGCAATTCTGTCGGAGCCGCGCGCCAGAGCTCTGTGCCTATTTCCACTGAAGGCTCTGGAGCAGGATCAATTGCAGCGGTTCCAGTCGCTCGCAAGCTTTGTTGAGGGTGGTGAGGGTATCTCCGCTGCCATCTACGACGGCGACACCACCCCGTATAAACGCAACAAGATCAAGAAGAACTTTCCGAACGTCATCTTCACCAATCCCGATATGCTGCACCAGGGCATCATGGCGTACCATGCTTCCTGGGAAAGCTTCTTTGCTGACCTTCGATACGTCGTAGTGGACGAGCTGCATACCTACAAAGGCATTTTTGGCAGCCATGTCGTCCAGTTGTTCCGCCGGTTGAACCGCATTTGCCGCTACTATGGGCGCGACCCGCAGTACATCTGCCTGTCGGCTACCATCCACAATCCGGCGCAATTGGCAGAGGATCTGACCGGCAAACCTTTCGAATTGATAGACAAGAGCGGCGCCCCCAGACCGGAACGCCATTTCCTGTTCTTGAATCCGGACATCAGCCCCAACACGGTCGCTGCCAGACTATTCTCCACGGCGCTGGATCACGGTCTCCGCACTATTGTATTCACTAAAGCCCGTGTCGTCACCGAACTGATTCACCGTTATGTCCTCTACAATCGACCAGACTTGAGCTCGGTTATTAGCAGCTACCGAGCAGGCTTCCTGCCTGAAGAGCGCCGCGAAATCGAAGGCAAATTGCAGTCCGGCGAGATCTTGGGAGTCATCTCCACTTCCGCCCTGGAACTTGGAATCGACATCGGCGGGTTGGATCTGTGCCTCCTGGTTGGCTATCCCGGCACTATTGCCACTACCTGGCAGCGAGGCGGTCGGGTCGGTCGCAAAGATCAACCATCGGCAGTGATCCTGATCGCCCATCAAAACGCCCTCGACCAGTACTTCATGCGCCACCCCGAAGACTTCTTCGGACGAACCTTCGAATCCGCCATCGTCAACCGCGACAACGAGGAAATCCTGAAAGCCCATCTGGAATCGGCTGCCGCCGAGATCCCTTTGATGGAAGGCGATCCCCAGTTCGACATTCGAGCGCACAGGAAGGTGATCGACGAACTGGTCGGCGATGGTCGTCTGCTGCTTAGCGCCACTGGTAAACACTATTTCGCATCACGGAAAAATCCCAGCCGTCTTGTCAGTATCCGATCTATCGGCGAGACTTACGCCATTTTCGAACGGGACACCGGCACCAGAATCGGTGAAGTCAGCGGATCGCAAGTGTTCCGGGAATGCCATCAGGGCGCCATATACCTGCACCGTGCCCGTCAATACGAGGTCGCAACTCTGGACATCGACAAGCGAAATGTCTGGGTGCGTCAGGTCGATGTCCCTTATTATTCGCAACCCCAATCCGAAAAACAGACAGACATCATCGAGAAAAGGGAAACCGTGACGGATGGCTTGATCACAGCCAATCGCGGCATCTTGAAAGTCACCGAGCAGGTCATCGGCTACGAAAAGCGCAAGGTCTTCTCCGGCGAACGTATATCCGTCCATGCTCTGGAACTGCCCCCGCAGTCCTTTGTCGGACAAGGGATCTGGCTGGAAGTCCCTCGGCAGATGATCGATGAATTGATGCTGCGCGGACGTCATGCCATGGGTTCCATCCACGCCGCTGAGCATGCCGTCTTGTCGTTAATTCCGCTGTTCGCCATGTGCGATCGGAATGATGTCGGCGGCATCTCCTTCGAATCCAATCCGCAGGTCGGCGCAGGTGCTATCTTCTTCTATGACGGCTATCCGGGCGGAGCCGGGCTCACCTGGCGTGCCTTCGAGATCTTGCGCCCCCTGCTGCAAAAAACCGCCGCTTTGATCGGCGAATGTCCCTGCGAACAGGGTTGTCCGTCTTGCATCCATTCGCCAAAATGCGGTTCGGGCAACCGTCCCCTCGACAAGCTTGGAGCCATCGATCTGCTGACCTGGCTTCTCGCGGACACTTTCCAGCCCTCCGAAACCACTGCAAAACCCGATGTCGCCGAAGAAGTAGAGGTTGGAATCACAGTACAGTCCGTCGAAATGACAATCGAACACCCGACAATCGAGCAATTACCCTCGCCGTTCCCCGACGATTTCCGCATCCTCACTTTTGACCTGGAAACCCAGCTTTCTGCCGAAGAGGTTGGCGGTTGGAACATGGCTCGGCTGATGCGGTTGGCAGTGGGTGTCACCCATGATACTGGGGACGGCGAGTATCATTGCTACGGCGAGGACAAGGTAGAAGAACTGATTGCACATCTGCACCAAGCAGACCTTGTCGTGGGCTTCAACCTGTTCCGGTTCGACTACCAAGTGCTCCGTGGGTACACCATGGACGACTTCCGTTCCCTGCCCACATTGGACATATTCAAAGACGTATTCGAGGCGCTTGGAGGCTATCGGCTGCCTCTGAGTGCGCTATCAACCGTGACGTTGGGAGTTCCAAAAACGGCTGACGGCTTGCAGTCGCTGGAATGGTTCCGCCAGGGACGTCTTGACCTGGTTACCGAATACTGCCAGAAAGATGTGGAAATCACCAGGAACCTCTTCCTGTTCGGCGTGCAGAACGGGTATCTTCTGTACAACAGGAGAGGCATGGGTGACGTCCGGGTGCCAGTCAACTGGAGCTGGGAACGCATCAGGAATATACGGGAAAAGGGTTGATTTCCATTGATTTTTGACTTTGATGGTTGTATATTTAAGGATGAGGCTCTTCCCCTCTACGAAGTAGGGGGGAACACAAGGGGGGTTGCATTAGAGTGCTTTAAGGTGTCCGCACCTTCAATCGGGAAGCCTGCTTATCTTACCATGTCATCCTGAACGAAGTGAAGGATCTGCAATTCCATCGCCATGCCCAAGCGCATCAAGAAAGTACTGGTCGCCAATCGCGCCGAAATCGCAGTCCGGGTGATCCGAGCGCTCCGCGAATTGGGGATCACCAGTGTCGCCGTGTATTCGGATGTCGACCGTGTTGCGTTGCATACCCGCCTGGCGGATGAGGCGTACCATATCGGTCCCCCTCCAGCCATCGAAAGCTATCTCCGCATCGACAAAATCCTTGAGGTCGCCCGCAAGTCCAGGGTGGACGCCATCCATCCGGGTTACGGTTTCCTCGCCGAGAATCCGGAATTCGCCAGGCAAGTCGAAGATGCCGGGCTGATCTTCATAGGACCTCCGGCGGATGCCATCGAAGCCATGGGTTCCAAGACCCGCGCCCGTCAAATGATGAAGGCAGCCGGCCTGCAGGTGATTCCCGGCGCCATGGAAGGTATCACCGATGACAAGACCGCGCTGGACATGGCGAAACAAATCGGCTATCCCGTGTTGATCAAAGCCGCCCTGGGCGGAGGCGGAAAAGGCATGCGTGTCGTTACCGAGCCGAAAGACCTGATCCATGACATGGACGCCTCACGCCGAGAGTCGAAATCAGCTTTCGGCGACGAGACCGTGTACCTCGAAAAATATCTGGAACATCCCCGCCATATCGAATTCCAGATCCTCGCCGACAACCACGGAAACGTCATCCACCTGAACGAACGCGAATGCTCGATCCAGCGCCGTCATCAGAAAGTCATCGAAGAAGCCCCCTCGGTCATCGTCACCCCTGAAATTCGACAGAAAATGGGGGAAGCCGCCAAACAAGCTGCGCAAGCCTGCGGCTACCGAAACGCCGGCACCGTCGAATTCCTGGTGGACAAGCACCGCAATTACTACTTCCTCGAAATGAACACTCGGCTCCAGGTGGAACATCCCGTGACCGAACTCACTACTGGCATAGACCTGGTCAAAGAACAAATCGCCATTGCCGAAGGGCGGCGCCTGCGTTTCAAACAAGACGAAATTCCTCTGCGGGGTCACGCCATCGAATGCCGCATCTATGCCGAAGACGTCCTGGCGGGCTTCCTGCCCTCCACCGGCAGAATCACTTACTTGAATCCGCCCGATGGACCTGGCATTCGCGAAGACACCGGCATCAATGAAGGCGGAGAAATCACCATCCACTACGATCCCATGATATCAAAATTACTCGTGTGGGGTTCCGACCGCCATGAGGCGATTGATCGCATGATCCGAGCCCTGAAAGAATATCATCTGACCGGCGTCAAAACTACGATCCCATTCTGTCTGGCGGTCATGGAGAACGAGCAATTCCAAAAGGGAGAATTCGACACCCGCTTTGTTGATCAAGAATTCCATGGCACTTACCTGGAGGAAACGGGCAGACAGTTGGAACCAACCATTGCGGTGGGCGCCTTGCTGTACCATCTCCGAATGTCGCAGCACGGAAAGCTGACACCGCACCCCGAGAGCGGCGCACCGATCAGCCCCTGGAAAATCCACGGTCGCCGACTGAACCTGGATCGCCTTTCTACCTGACGGTGCTGTCAGGCGTCCTTGCCTGACAGAATTTAATATCTGTGCCGTCGGGTGTCCCCACCTGACAGCATCAGGTGCTGCGGGGTGTCCTCAGCCGGCAGCACGACGAAATCATGAAATACACTATCACCATCAACGGTCGCGACTACGACGTGGAATACGACGAATCTTCGCCCTCGAAAATCCTCTTGAGCGGCAAGGAAATGACGTTCGACATACGACAGGGCATCCATCCCCAGAATGTCTCCTTGCTCCTCGACAATCAGTCACTAATGTTCTGGATCGAGAAAAACGAGGAAGGATATCATGCCCACTGCCAAGGACGAGACTTCAATATCGCGGTGGAAGATGCGAGGACGCGTCAGCTTAGATCGTTGCTGAAGGCTGGCGGCGACAAAAACGTGGCAGGCTCGATCCGAGCCTCCATGCCTGGCATGGTAGTCAGAATCCTTGTCCAACCCGGAGACCAAGTACGCAAAGGGCAGGGACTGTTGATTGTCGAAGCGATGAAGATGGAAAACGAGATTAAGTCGCCGATGAATGGCATGGTCAAGCAGATCCGTATCACTCCGCAGAAAGCGGTGGAAAAAGGGGAAATGCTGCTGATTCTTGAGCCGGAAGCCTCTGGTGAGAGAGAATGATTGACCAGGACAAAATCAAACGAGAAAAAGCGCGGTGGGAGCAACAGCGGCTGGAACCTCTCGAGAAGAAAAGCCCCCCTCGCAAGTCGTCATTCAAGACCGCATCGGGACTTGACATCGATCCCCTCTATGTGCCCGACCCCACTTTCGATTATTCGGAAAAGCTCGGCTTTCCCGGCGAGTATCCCTTCACTCGCGGGGTGATGCCCAACACTTATCGCGGTCGCCTATGGACGATGCGGCAATACAGCGGCTATGGCTCCGCCCGAGAATCCAACCAGCGCTATCGTTACCTGCTTGCTCAGGGTCAGACCGGCTTGTCCGTTGCCTTTGACCTCCCGACCCAAATCGGCTACGACAGCGACCATCCCCTGGCTCGCGGTGAGGTCGGCAAAGTGGGTGTCGCCATCGACTCGATCAAGGACATGGAGCTCCTCTTCCAGGATATCCCGCTGGACAAAGTCTCCACTTCCATGACCATCAACGCCACCGCCCCGATTCTGCTTGCCCTCTACATTGCGGTTGCGCAAGAACAAGGAGTGCCTGCGTTCAAATTGAATGGCACTATCCAGAACGATATCTTAAAAGAATACGTTGCTCGCGGCACCTACATTTTCCCGCCGCGAGAATCCATGCGGCTGGTCACGGACACCTTCAAATTCTGCCGCCGGGAGATGCCGAACTGGAACACGATCTCGATCTCGGGCTATCACATTCGGGAAGCCGGAGCCACGGCGGTCCAGGAAGTCACCTTCACTCTTGCCAATGCCATCGAGTACGTCAAAGCCGCCATCGACGCCGGCATGCAGGTTGACGAATTCGCGCCGCGCTTGACATTCTTCTTCGGTTGTCACAACTCGTTCTTCGAGGAAATTGCCAAATTTCGAGCCGCTCGCAGGCTGTGGGCGCGCATTATGAAAGAACGCTTCCATGCAAAAGACCCGCGCTCCATGATGCTGCGGTTCCATACTCAAACGGCTGGATGCACCTTGACCGCTCAACAGCCCGAAAATAACGTAGTCCGCATCGCTCTCCAGGCGCTGGCGGCAGTGCTGGGCGGCACCCAGTCCTTGCATACCAATTCCCGCGACGAGGCGTTGGCATTGCCGACTGCGGAATCCGCCAAGATTGCTTTGCGCACTCAGCAGATCATCGCCTTCGAGTCCGGCGTGGCGGACACGGTCGATCCCATCGGAGGCTCCTACTTCGTCGAATCACTAACCGACCGCATCGAAGAAGAAGTCTGGGAATATCTCAAGAAGATCGACGCCTTAGGGGGCGCGGTGGCAGCTATCGAAAGCCGACTTTTCCAGACCGAGATTGCCAGGAGCGCTTACGCATATCAGAAGGCGGTCGAATCCGACGACGAAAAAATCGTGGGCGTCAACTGCTTCCGTGAGGACGAAGACGGCAAGGCCAAGCTCGAAATCCTGAAGGTCGATCCGGAGATTGAGGTGCAACAAGTGCAGCAACTCAGAAAATTCCGTTCGGTACGCGATGCCGATGCTGCGCTGGGCAGCCTCGATGCTATTCGCAAGACGGCACAGGGCACGGATGAATTGATATCTCCCATATTGCACGCTGTCAAGTCGCGCGCCACACTGGGCGAAATATCCGATGCGCTGCGCGACGTATTCGGAAGGTACAAAAGCGATGGAGTTTGACGAATCGGAACTGCGAGAGACCCTGAAGGGCAGGACAATTGGTAACAACTTGTGGGTCTTTGCGGAAATCCCGTCCACCAATGACTGGTTGAAGGACTTCATACTCAGAAATGATACCCCTGGCGGCGCTTTAGTCATCGCCGATTACCAATCACGCGGAAAGGGCAGGATGCGCCGCAATTGGGTGTGCCCTCCCGGAACGGGATTGCTGATATCGCTCTATTGGATTCCCCGCCTATCAATAGCTCAATGGCCCCTCTATACTATGGCTGCAGCCATGGCAGTATATGACCTCCTGAGTAAGGTGACTTCCGATTCCGACAGCGTCCGTTTCAAATGGCCCAATGACATCATGATCGGCGGCAAGAAAATCTGCGGTATCCTGGCGGAAACCGCTACCGCACGCGGCATCGTGGTCGGAATCGGATTGAATGTGCTGCAGGATCAAACGCAACTACCGGACGATCAAACGACTTCCATCGCAGCGTGGACAAACCGGAAACCAGTGCGGCAGCAATTGCTACTCCAATTGTTGTCGCAGCTGGAACATCGATTTTCGCAGGTAGATCAGGGATTGGTCGAGGAGCTGCTGGTCGAAATCAGCCGGATCGGAATGGAAAAAGGGACCAGCATCAAAGTCCAGATCGGCAATCACACCCTGACTGGAACCTATCAAGGCTTGTCGCCCAGCGGGACTCTGCGGCTGCAAACCCAGGACGGTCTGGTGCACGAACTCGCCACAGTGGACAAAATGACACAAATCGAGCAATAGGTGACTATGCTGCTGACATTCGATATAGGCAATACCCACATCGTGATTGGCATTTTCCAGCGCGATCGGCTGACAGGACATTGGCGCGTAGCCAGCGGCGTTCCCCGAACCGAAGACGAATTCTGGCTGATGCTGCGGGAGTTCCGTGATTCGGCAGGTCTCGGGAAATTCCCCATTACCGGCTGTGCCATTGCATCCGTCGTCCCGGATGTGACGGAAACCGTGACGGGTGCCGTCAGGCGATTTGCCAAAATCGAGCCGCTGATTGTCAGTTCCAAAACCTGCCCATTCCTGGACATCAGATATGATGCGCCCGAAACAGTGGGTGCCGACCGCCTCTGCAATGCTGTCGCTGGTTTCGACAAATGCGGAGGTCCGGTAATCGTTGTGGACTTCGGCACGGCAACCACCTTTGACGTCGTGGGCTCCAAAGGCGAATATCTGGGAGGCGCCATTACCCTGGGAGTCGAAAAAGCCGCCTCGGTGCTGCATCACGTCGCTGCCAAACTAACCAGAGTATCGTTGGAATTCCCGGAATTCGCCATCGGTACTACTACCGAATTCAGCATCCAGTCCGGTCTCCTATATGGCACAGTAGACATGGTTGACGGCATGATCCGTCGAATTTGGAAAGAGGTCGGAACCACGGAAGTCATTGCCACCGGTGGGTTGGCACACCATATCCAACCCCGCACCGAGCTGATAACGAAAGTGGAGCCCTATTTGGTCCTTGAGGGGCTGCGTCTGATCTACCAACGGAATCAGTCATCATGAGAGCCTTGGGCAGGAGCCTTCTCAAGTGGTCGGCACCATTCAAGACTCTGTGCATCGGACTTGCCGTCTGCAGTACCGCTTCCGTAGCAATTGCATCGCCGCCGGTCATCGATGTCGTATATCCTCGAGCCCGGGACGCCGACAGTATCGTAGCCATCGCGGACGTTGATTCCAACTTCGTCTTCGGATCGGTCAAACCCGCACAATCGCGGTTGACCATCAACGGCACACCGGTGAAGATATACGGTTCCGGTGCCTTTCTGGCGTTCCTGCCCGTCCCCAAATCCGATCGAACCTATCGGCTGCATGCCGAATGTGAGGGCGAAAGGACAGATACTTCTGTCGTATTCCTCTTTGCCGAGCAATTGCTGGGCGACACCACGAAGGCTCGTACCATGGCTTTCCCGACTTTGATTCGATTCCTGCCCGGCTACAATGTGACGAGAACTGCAGTCGATGGCGCCTACGACTTGTTCCCTCTTGAGGACACACGATGCGTCGCGTTGTCGCAAAAGAACAATTATCTGAAGATCCGTCTGACATCCTCCCGTTATACCTGGGTGGAACCCCGTTTCGTCGAAACCATGCCCGGACGCGCTGAAAAGATCCCCATCCCCATCTACAAGATCGTCTGCCAGCAAGAAGCTGAAGCGACCAGGGTTTCGATCCCGGACGTCGGAAAACCATTATTCCGTCTGGAAGACATCCTGAGTCCGTCAGAAATCCGCTTGACCTTGTATAACGTCGTGTCGCACATAGACTTGATGCAGATGCAGTCGGATGACCCGATTCTGGATCGGCTGGTCTGGGAACAATTGGAAGACGGCGTGACTACGGTGCATATGTATTTGAAACGCCCGTCCTGGGGGTACTCTGCCCAATGGAACCAGGACGCCCTGGAAATCGTACTTCGACATCCGCCCGATTTCGAGCAAGGTCTGGAGTGCGTCACGGTCGCGATTGATGCCGGTCACGGAGGCGACCAGAACGGAGCGATCAGCCCGACTCGGCTCCTGGAGAAGAATCTGAATCTGGCGCTCGCCGAGATGCTGCAGGAACGCCTGTCTCAGGACGGCTTCAATGCAGTCCTCATCCGCAATGACGACGAAACCTTAGGACTCTATGACCGTATCGAACGAGCCCGAAAATCAGGCGCCAACCTGATGGTTAGCCTCCACCACAACGCCTTTCCCGATGGAGTCAATCCATTCGCCAAGCCATACGGAACCGGCACCTACTATTACCATGCCCAGAGCTTCGACCTGGCTCGCCTGGTGCACGAAAATCTGCTGCAGGGAACCAAACTGCCCGATGATGGATTACAATATGACAATCTGGCGCTGGTTAGACCTACCGACTTGCCGGCGATCCTGGTCGAAATCGCGCATATGATCTTGCCTGACCAGGAAGTACTCCTCCAGGACACCGCCTTTCAGAAACGATGTGTGGCAGCGATCTCACGAGGGATCAAGTCATTTGTGAACGCGCGACGAAAAGGAATGTAAGGATCACGATGAAACCGACGTATCTTACCAAGGAGGGACTTCAGCGAATCGAAAAAGAGCTGAAAGAAATCAAGGAAGTGAAACGCCCGGACATCATTCGGAAAATCGCCCACGCCCGTGGAATAGGTGATCTTGCCGAAAACGCCGACTATCACGCTGCCAAAGAGGAATTAGTACGATTAGAACGGAAGATTTTCCAACTGGAATCCATTCTCTCTCGAGTCCGTATCATCGACAAGAGCGACGTGCAGATTGACCAGGTGCGTTTGCTCACCCGCACCATCGTTTTCAACCAGACCCGCGGCGTGGAAACCACCTACACATTGGTATCGCCGGAAGAAGCAGATCCCACCAATGGCAAGATTTCCGTCGATTCTCCGGTGGGAAAAGCCATATTGAAGCGCAAGGTGGGTGACGTAGTTGAGGTCGTGGTACCTTCCGGTACTCTGAAATTGACTATCAAGGAGATTCTGCCGCCGGAATAATGCAGAGTGCACCCGGGATGGAGTGCTGTCATGCGTCCCGCTTGACAGCATCCAGCCTCTTTGCTACGAAACGAGGGAGGTTCCGAACCTTCCCCCCGGTACCCGGGGGGAACAAAAGGGGGTTCAACTGAGACATGGGCGTCCCGCTCACGCGATTGGAGTGCTGTCATGCGTCCTGCTTGACAGCCTCCAGCCTTTTGCTACGAAACGAGGGAGGTTCCGAACCTTCCCCCCGGTATCCGGGGGGAACAAAAGGGGGGTCAACTGAGACATGGGCG